>Ga0209018_1001614_pt1 | contig 17719 bp, 18 predicted proteins | sample YNPBryBLVA2012_FD_185814 | JGI IMG/M metagenome (GOLD analysis project Ga0209018, IMG submission 185814) | Anoxygenic and chlorotrophic microbial mat microbial communities from Yellowstone National Park, USA - YNP Bryant BLVA 2012 (SPAdes)... ...
CCTGCAAAAGAACTTCCTGCTCAAGGTCGAGGCGGCCAACTCCACCGCCCGCATGTTGACCGAGAAAGGCCTGTCGTTCGTCGCCGCGCCGAATTTGCACAAATAGCATAGCGCGGCCTCCAGCCACAACCAAGGGTAAAACCATCAAGTCATTCGTGTCATTCGATGCAAGCCAGATTTGCGTGAACGATGCACCCGAGCGGTAATACTATATCGTCCAAGTCCGCATTCCCGGCGACAGTCTTTTTTTTACAACTGCCACCGTATGATTTCGTTATTTCACGAGCAGCAATGGAATCTGGGCAAAGTCGTCGGCGGTCAAGGCGGCAACATCTACTCGCGGCGGATAAGTCGAAAGGATTTCATTCTGAGCAGGGGGCGAATCCCAGGCCAGGTCAATGATGCGCGTGTGATTGGCATCCTGGGGAGCGCCCCGGAAAAGTTGGGCTAGGAAGAAAAATCAGCGCGGGTCCTCATGCCGCCGAAAGAACCCAGGTGAGTTTATAATTACCCCATGCACAAATGGATTTCGAGGGTGGCCTGGCTGCCTGCCGTTCTATTCCCTTTGGCTGCGCTGGTCAGCGGCTGGCGGAATGCGGCTATTTTCGACGCCCCAACCCTGGTTCGATCTGCCCCTTGGCCGGCCAGCCTTGTCGCGCTCACTGGGGTCGTGCTGGTCGCTGCTTGGCGATCAGCGCGGGCACGTGAAAATCTGCCGGCGCTGGCGCTCTTCTTGCTCTTTTCGACGGGCTATTTTCTGCTGGCCAGCCTGCTCAACAAACAGGAACTCAACACCAATAACATCTACTTTGCAGCCGATAGCGCTTCGTGGTATTGGCGCATGGCGGCGCCCTTTGGCTGGGACATCGGCACGCGCGCCGTTCATCCACTGGCGCATGTCATCTTCCGTCCACTCACGGCAGTATTTTCTTTGCTGACAAAAGGCAACCGCTTCTATGCCAACCTGCTGCTGCTGGGAGTGGCAGGCGGCGGGTGCGTTTGGCTGGCATACCAGATCATGCGTCTGTTTGCGCCGCAGACAGTCTATGCCGTCCTCTTTGCCAGTCTGCTCGGACTTTCGACCGCACACCTCATCTTTGCAAGCGTCATCGAGAGTTACATCTTTTCGGCCTTTTGCCTGCTCTTGTTCGTGTGGCTCTTGACAAGGAAGGCGGCCTGGCCCTGGCTGGCAATCACGGGCATGGTCACCTTGGGCATCACCGTGACCAATTTCGTCCAGCAAAGTCTAGCAGACATGCTGATAGGACGCAGCCTGCGGCGTACTGCGGCGCTGACGACCCTCGTCCTTGCAGCCGCGGCAGCGGCAAACATGCTGTCGCAGGCGTATTATCCCACCACAGGTTATTTTTTCGTCCCGCAAAACCTGGCGACCGAAAAGAAATATACGCAAACGATAGACGCCCGACGCATCGGGCTGATGACCGAAAATCTGTTCATCTATGACATCGTTGCGCCTCGACCCTATTTCCACACCCGAGAACAAGCCAAACCGCGCTTCAACTTCCTGCCTGGCACGATAGCAGAATACGCCTGGTTTGGCTGGCCGGCGCTGGGAATTTGGCTGGCGGCCTGTGCGCTGGCCTTTGTCCGTTTTGGCTCGAACCTAAACTCAGACACGCCTGCCGGCCGCTTGTCCCTGGCTTTGCTAGCCTGCCTGGGGTTCAACTTTGTGATGCATCTAAACTATGGCGCCGAACCGTTCTTGTACTCTGCCGATTGGACCTATGCCCTGGTGTTGTTCGTGGCCATCAACTTGAGCGGGATGGCAAAACGCCGCTGGTTTTTCCCCCTCCTGTTGGCGTTGGTCGTCATGCTATTTATCAACCAAATGTGGTTTATGTATTTGTTGACAGGGGTCATCCGCCCCTTCCTGGCGGGGAATTGAAAGACGTATAACTTCCCGAAGGTCATTCGACCTTCGGGAAGTTGCTTGATGGCCTAACGCTACAATTTACGCTTCGGCAGTAGCCTTGGCGACCCAATCCTCGAGCATCTTGGTCGTAACAGACTTGGGGCGCTCGATAGGCTGGCCAAGTGCGCGCGCCCACACGTAGTTGGCTGTCACGCCCAAAGCGCGGCCCACGCCAAACAAGACCGTGTAAAAGTCGAACTCGCGCACGCCATAATGGTATTGCAGGGCGCCGGAGATGGCGTCTACGTTGGGCGCCGGATTCTTGGCCTTACCCTGCTCCTTCAGCACCGTCGGGACGACATCGAAGACCAAATCGGCCAAGCGGATGAGATCGTCCTGCGGGAAACGCGCTTTGGCAAATTCCATCTGGGCAGTAAAACGAGGGTCAGGGACACGCAAGACGGCGTGGCCGTAGCCAGGGATGACCTTGCCGCTGTCGAGCGTATTCCAAGCAAATTTGTACAAGTCGTCACGCGAAGGCACCCCGCCGAACTGTTTCAACACGTCCAGCAGCCAGCCCAGGCACTCCTGATTGGCCAATCCGTGCAGCGGACCGGCCAGGGCGTTCAAGCCAGCCGAAAAGGCGTAGTAAATGTCCGAGAGCGTGGAAGCAGCCAAATGGGTAGCGTGAGCCGAGGCGTTCCCCGATTCGTGGTCAGAGTGCAGGATGAAATAGAGGCGCGCCAGGTCGGCGTAGCCCTGTGGATCGTCCACGCCCATCATGCGGGCAAAGTTGGCGCCGTAGTCCAGATTAGGGTCGAGGCGCGGTTCGACGTCATGCTTGTACTTCAAGTTATAGATATAAGCAGCCAATAAAGGCAGTTTGGCAGTCAGGTTGAGGGAATCTTCCAACGCAGGTTCCCAGTAGACATCTTTCTTCATGCCTTCTTTGTAACGGCGGGCAAATTCCGACTGCGGCTGCAAAGCCTGGACGCCCAGCGTGAAGAGCGTCATGGGGTGCGTGTCGCGCGGCATGTCACGCAGCATCTGGTAGACGTGCGGAGGGATAGCGCTGCGCCTTTGCCATTCGGATTCCACTGCTAGCGCCTGCTCACGGGTAGGGACAGCGCCGATCAGGAGCAGGTAATACAGCCCGCCCACGTAGGGCATATCGGCGCCTTCGGGTTTGGGCAGCGCGGCCAGCACTTCGGGGATGGACATACCGCGAAAGCGAATGCCCTCGGCCGGGTCTACGAATGAAATATCAGTAAGCAGAGATTTGATGTCGCGCATCCCACCCACGATTTGCCCCACCGTGACCTGCGCAACCACTACATCGGCATGGTCTTTGGCTAGAGCCTTGTAGCGCTCTCGCCAGGCAGGAAGTTGAGCAGCAATTTGATCGTGCAAAAGCATGAGATTACCTCCAAAATTAGAACTTGACCAGGCTGCGCAAAGCGTCATGCGTCTCGCGAACGAACGCGGCAGATTTATCCAAAGCGGCTTTTTCGTCCGCATCCAGGCTGTACTCGATGATTTTTTCCATACCGTTTGCCCCTAACACCACCGGCACGCCGAAGAACATATCGTTCAAGCCGTATTCGCCCTGCATATAAGCCGAGGCCGGAACGATGAGTTTCTTGTCTTTCAAGATGGCTTCGGCCATTTGGGCGCAAGCGGCCGCCGGCGCATAGTAGGCTGAAGTCTTCAACAGGTTGACAATTTCGCCGCCGCCCTTTCGGGTGCGGTTGACAATGGCTTCCAGTTTGTCGGCGGGAAGGTATTCACGCAGCGGGATGCCGGCCACGTTGGAATGACGGGTGAGCGGCACCATTTCGTCGCCATGCCCGCCCAGCACATAACAGGCGATATTTTCCACGCTGATGCCGGTTTCCAGGGCCACGAAAGCGCGCATGCGTGCCGAATCGAGAATGCCTGCCTGCCCCACCACGCGGTTGCGCGGCAGGCCGGTGCGCTTCAGGGTCAGGTAGGCCATGGTATCGAGCGGATTGGTTAGCACGATGAAATAGGCTTGCGGCGAATATTTCAACGTCTCGGTAGCAGCGGTGCCGACGATTTCGGCATTGGCGGTGAGCAAATCTTCACGCGACATACCGGGCTTACGCGCCAGTCCGGCCGTGATGATGATAATGTCTGAGCCTTGCGTGGCGGCATAGTCGTTGGAACCGACGATGGCGACATCCTTACCGAGGATGGGCATGGCTTGCAACAGGTCGAGGCTCTTGCCCTGCGGCATCCCCTCCACCACATCAACCAACACCAAATCGGCCAATTCGCGCGCCGACAACCAGACGGCCGTCGAGGCGCCGGTCATCCCAGCGCCGATAATCGAAATCTTTTTTGTCATACGACCTCCAAGAAAAGAGAATAAAAAGGAGACCGCCATGCGCTGGCAAAGTCTCCTAAACGCTTCATGCCGGACCCGCGACCTGCTCCCGTTCTTCGAGATACCGCGCCGCCTGAATAGCAGCCGCCGCCCCCATGCCTGCCGAGGTGACGACCTGCCGAAAATGCGGATCGGCCGCCTCGCCCGCCGCAAAGACGCCCGGCACGCTGGTCTCCATGCGCTCATTGACCTGGATGTAGCCGCGCGCGTCCAACTCCAATTGCCCGGCAAAGATCTGCGTGTTGGGTGTGTGGCCGATGAAGATGAACACACCATCGGTAGCGAGGACCGTTTCCTCGTGGGTCTGAACGTTCTGTAATCGGACGGCTTCCACTTTGTCGCTGCCGACCACTTCCGTCACCACGCTATTCCAAATGAAATCAATCTTTTCATGCGCTTTGGCACGTTTTTGCAAAATGGCGCCGGCCCGTAACTCGTCGCGACGATGGACGATGGTCACTTTGCTGGCATAACGGGTGAGGAACAGGGCCTCCTCGAGGGCGCTGTCGCCGCCGCCAACGACCACGACGCGCTTGTCCTTGAAAAACCACCCGTCACAGGTGGCGCAGTAAGAGACGCCCCGGCCGGTCAATTCGACTTCGCCTGGCACGCCCAAATGCACCGAACTGGCGCCGGTGCTGATGATGACGGTTTCGGCCAGATACAAACCGTTGTCGGTGGTGACGCGAAAGGGCTGCTGTGAAAAGTCCACTGCATTCGCTGTATCGAATTCTGTAACAGCGCCAAAACGCTCCGCTTGTTTCTGAAAGAGTTCGCCCAACTCGGCCCCGCCCACGCCCTGTGGAAAGCCGGGGTAGTTTTCGATGGTGTGGGTCAGCGCAGCCTGACCGCCCAACTGCGTGCCGGTCAACACCACAGGAGCCAGTTCGGCGCGCGCAGCATACAGCGCGGCAGCATAACCGGCCGGGCCGGAGCCAAGCACCAGCACTTTGACATGCCGCGGTGCATCGTCATGGGTGGATGGAGCGGAAATGTTTCCCAAATTGAACATCTTTGATTTACCTCAAGCGAAATCCTTTGATTTTCAGTAACGACCTACCCATTCATCGAGAATGGTTGAGTCCACTGCAAAAAGTTGAAAAATCGAACCACTGAGACACCGAATGTACATGGATGCTATCTGCAAGCCGGCCTTACGGTTCCCATTGTATCAGATGCAAGCCAAGAGGAAAAGTTGCGCCAACGACAGGATAAATGCTGTAAAATACAAGGGCAAAGGTCGAACAGGTCTACGACTATGCCAAAACGAGATTTCCTCATCCAACCCAAGTGGATTTTGCTCACAGGATTGCTTTTGCAGGCCTGCTCGGCCATGCAATTCCTTTACACGCCCACTCCTTCGCCCACCAGCAGCCCCCCTCCCAGCCCCACCGCCACTCGAACGCCAACCAGTACGATGACGCTCACGCCCTCCAAGACGCCTGTTCCGCGCGATACCTTCACGCCCATTCCCGGCTTCGAAGCCCCCACGCCGGTTCTCCTGCCCAGGCCAGCGGAAGAGACCACGGTCATACCCGTCTTTCAAGCCACCGCCGATGTGCCAGGGGAGGGCTTTATCTCTGTCGAATTGACACGCACCAACCTCTTTTGGGGAACGTGTAAAAAGAACTATACCAAAATGACGGTCGTGGTGGAACATCCTCTGGAAGTCCATCGCGTATACCTGTTTGCGCGCCTGGAATCGTTCAAGAGACCTGGCGAAATGACGCCATGGTTCGGCACGGTGATGGACAACGACGGCAGCGGCGTTTTCCTTTACACTTTGCGGGCAAACAACATCCCAGAGCGCCAAAATTTCCTCAAAGCCTGGGTACATTATCAGTTCGTTGCCGAAGATGAAAATAAGAACATCATCGGCCGCACGCATATCTATACGAATAACTTGACGCTCGAACCTTGTCCATAAGGCCGCTAACCATTGAATAACAACCTTCAAAACATCATGTGAAAACGATTATCTTATTCCCTTTTCAGATGAAATTGCTGCATGTGTACGATGAATGCATGTAGCGCAGGATGATGAAGTTCAACAAACGCCAATTCGGGATAACCGTCTCGAAGGCTTTTTAGAGCAATTGTATAGGCAAAACCGAGCCTTCACCCTGCGGGTACTTCGCGGGACGGTTCGAAGGCTTATCCCAAATTCAGGTTGACAAATTTATTGCCGTAATCTCGACCCCCTTCTCAGGCACAATTAATCTACATGTGTACAATGAATACCGCGTAATGCGGAATTTATTCCACAGCCGAAAGTGGAGCCGCGTTGCTACAGTTGCTGTCCTGCGCCTGCCCAGGGAACTGCGGCACGCATCGAGATTTGCGCGAACGACGCAAAGCATATACAGCAATGCTATACTACCCTTTAACAACCCTTTTGGAGGTATCTTCATGCAGCGGACGAAATTTTTACTGGGTGGCTTCCTCATCCTGGCGGCGGTCGTTTATTTGATTGTCTCTTCTACGCAGGCCAGCGCCGAGTACTTCATGACCATCGAAGAACTCAACGCCAAAGGCCAGACAGTAGCAGGCAAGAACTTGCGCATTTCTGGTGCAGTGATTGGCGATTCGATTCAGTACGACCCGCAGACCTTGACGCTGTCCTTTACTGTGGCGCATGTCCCTGGAGATAATGCAGATATCGAAGCCCAGGGCGGCCTGGCCGAAGTCTTGCATCAGGCTGTGGTAGATCCCAACCGCGCCCGATTGGAAGTGGTGTACCACGGTCCGATGCCGGACCTGTTGCGCAATGAAGCCCAGGCCATTATGACCGGTCATCTTGGGGAGGACGGCGTGTTCTATGCCGATGAACTGCTGCTCAAATGCCCAACCAAGTATGAAGAGGCCGTACCGGACCAGGCAGAAGGATAAGACGAAAGATGACCAACGGACAGGAAACGGATAAGCGGATGAACGCAGCGAAATCGGGAGATTTTGCACTCCGCAAGGACTCCGATACGAGACAATCGAGCGAATTCTACAAGGAGAACCCATGCTGGCAGATTTTGGCTATGGCATTTTATTGGTAACGTTCATCCTGGCGCTGTATAGCGTGATGGCTGCGATTCTGGGCGAGAGACGACACTTGGCGGCTTGGGTAGAAAGCGCCCGGCGCGCGCAACTGCTCACTTTTCCCCTGCTGACGCTCTCAGCGGGGGTTTTGCTTTGGCTGCTGGTCAACGATCGTTACGACGTATCTTTTGTGTACGAAGTGACCAGCCGTTCCATGCCCACGTATTTGAAAATCACCGCCTGGTGGGGTGGACAGTCTGGCTCGCTGCTCTTTTGGGGTTGGCTGCTTTCAGCATTTACTTCTGCTGTCACCTTGCGCAAGTGGGAACGCGACCGCGAGTTTCTGCCCTGGGTCATCGTGGTCTCCTCCATCACGCTGGCCTTCTTCCTTTCGATGAATCTTTTCTTCGAGAACCCATTTGCGCGATTCTTCCAAACATCAGAAGGAGTAAATGCTTATACTTTCCGCCCGCAGGGCAGCATTCCCTTCACGCCGCAGGATGGGCGCGGCCTCAATCCGCTTTTGCGTCACCCTGGCATGGTCATCCATCCGCCCATGTTGTATCTGGGCTTCGTTTCATTCGTCATTCCATTTGCCTTTGCCATTGCAGCGCTGGTCACCGGCCGCACGGATGACCGCTGGACGCACATCACGCGCCGGTGGACGCTGTGGGCCTGGTTGTTCCTCTCGCTTGGCCTGGTATTGGGCGGACGCTGGGCTTACGATGTGTTGGGTTGGGGCGGCTATTGGGGCTGGGACCCGGTTGAAATTGCAGCCTTCATGCCGTGGCTGACCGGCACCGCCTTCTTGCACTCGGTCATGATTCAAGAAAAGCGCGGCTTGCTCAAGCATTGGAACATGATTCTCATCATCCTGACCTACGCGCTGGTCATCTTCGGCACCTTCCTGACCCGTTCTGGCGTGCTTTCTTCGGTACATGCCTTTGCGCAGAGCGCCATCGGCCCGATGTTCTTTACCTTCATTGGATTGACCTTCATCGCCTCGATGGGATTGCTTCTTTGGCGCTGGCCGGAATTGAAGTCTGAGACCGAGATGAAGTCTATGCTCTCGCGCGAGGCCCTCTTCTTGCTCAACAACCTGCTCTTCATAAGCGTATTGGTGGTATGCTTTTGGGGCGTCATCTTTCCGCTCATCTCCGAACTATTTACAGGGCAAAAAGTGACGGTGGGCCCGCCCTTCTACGAGCGCGCCAATGCGCCCCTCTTCGGCGCCTTGATGGCCTTGATGGGCATTGCCCCGCTATCGGCCTGGGGCAAATCTACGGCAGCGACGCTTGGCCGCGCGCTGTGGAAACCGACCCTACTAGCGTTTTTGGCGCCTGTGCTGGCGTACATGACCGGCTTTGAAAATGGGATTGCCCTGGTCGGCTTCTTCCTGGTGGCCTTTGTGATCTTCGTTACTCTCTACGATACCTACCGCGGCGCACGCGCCCGCCAGCGCGCCCAGAAAGAAAATTTCTTCGTGGCGCTTGGACGTTTAGCCAGTCGAAACCGGCGGCGTTATGGCGGTTACCTCATCCACATCAGCATGATGTTGATGGCGATTGGCATCTTGGGCCTGGAAATCTTCCAAACCGAAACGCAAGGCACCATTGCGCAAGGCGGCACCCTGCAACTCGCCGGTTACACCGTCGAATATAAAGAAGTAGCCTCATGGGACGACCTGCCGGCAGGCGTCAATTACACCCGCGCAGTCGTAAACATTTACAAAGATGGCCGCTATCTCGGCCAATTGACGCCGCGCATTGACTATTATTACGACACACAACAGCGCATGACCATCCCTGGCCAGCGCAGCACCCTGCAAGACGACCTCTACATCCTGCTGGTAGACTGGCAGCCGGTTTCGGCGATGGGCGCTACCTTCAAGATCTATCACAATCCGTTGGTCAATTGGCTATGGATTGGGAGTTTGGTTTTCATGGCAGGCATGTTATTTACCGCCTGGCCCGACCGCGACCCTCAACCGGCCTCGCAGCAAGAAGGCAAGCGCGCCTACCAGCCCAGCGCCGCCGATTGACGACCAGGCAGACAGGATGGCTAATATGAACTTACACTCGATGTACATAACGCCAGTTCGGGATAACCGTCCCGAAGGCTTTTCAGATCAATTGTATGGGCAAAATCGAGCCTTCACCCTGCGGGTACTTCGCGGGACGGTTCGAAGGCTTATCCCGAATTCAGGTTACATAGGTACACAAGTAGACAGACATACAGGTACACGTAGAGCGCGTATGACGTTTTATGCTTTACGTTTTACGCTTTACGCTTTACGAATTCCCCTCTACGCCTGCCTCTTTGCTCTCGTTCTCTCTACGCTGACGAGTGCCGCCGTTTCTGCGCAGGAATCCACCCCCACCGACGACGAAGTCAATGCCATTGCCAGGCAACTCTATTGCCCGGTATGCGAGAACACGCCGCTGGATGTGTGTCCTACCCAGGCTTGCCACGAGTGGAGAGAAGAAATCCGCAAAATGCTAGCCGAGGGCAAGAGCGAAGCAGAAATCAAACAGCATTTCGTAGACTACTACGGCGCGCGCGTGCTGGCCGAACCGCCGCGCACGGGTTTCAACTGGCTGGCATACGTGGTGCCGCCTGTCGTCATTTTAGTCGGCGTCTTCGTGCTAGTGAGGTCCCTGCGAGCCTGGAACCAGGCAGCCATAACGGAAGCCAAGACGGGGGAGAAAGAAGCGCAGCCCTCGTCTCAAGATGAGTATATCGCCCGCCTGGAAGAAGAGTTGAAGAAAAGAAAATCATGATGAGCCATTCATCCACCCTCACGCCCCCTGAGCGGCGCAGCATCCCGCTATGGGGCCAAATCGTCATTTGGTCAGCATTGGTCGCTTTGCTCGCCCTGCTTGGACTGGGGCTGCGCAAAGCCCAAAATCCCATTCTCAGCGCCGGTTCGACCGTGCCAGATTTTACCTTGACCCTGTTCGAGGGCTATTCGTATCAAGGGTCTTCGCAGGTGAGTCTTTCTGACTTGCAAGGCAAGGTAGTCGTCATCAATTTTTGGGCCTCATGGTGCGGCCCCTGCGAAGAGGAAGCCGCCTATTTGGAAGAAGCCTGGCGCGCCTATGCCGACGATGGTCAAGCGGTCTTTCTGGGCATCGCCTGGACCGACACACCCGACAACGCCAAAGCCTACCTGGAACGCTTCGACATTACCTACCCCAACGGCCCTGACCTGGGAACACGCATTTCAGCCATCTTCAACCGCAACCTGGGCGTGCCAGAGACCTACTTCATAGACAAAGCCGGTGTGCTGCGCTACATCAAAATCGGTCCGTTTGCTTCGGCGCAAGAGATTCAGGCCATCATCGAGCCGCTGCTGACAGAATAGGGAAGAAGAGAGCAGAGAGTAGAGAGTAGAGAGTAGAGAGTAGAGAGTAGAGAGTAGAGAATAGGAAGAGTGGAAAGTGGACATTGGAGCAATCTTTTTCGTACTAACCGTGTTGACGCTGGTGGGCATGTACGTAGGCCAGCCTCTGATGCGCCGTTACGCCCGCCAACCGCTGCAAGAAAATCATGCGTATTCTGCTTTGATGGCAGAATATGAACGAGCCATTGATACCTTGCAAGAATTGGAATTCGATTATTTGCTAGGGAAGATCCCAGCCGAGGATTACCCCACTCAGCGCGCAGCGTTATTGAGCCAGGGAGCCGACCTGTTGCGGCGGTTGGACGAATTCAACATGAACAAAGAAGCCGGCCAAGATGCCCAAGCGCGCCTGGAGGCCGCTGTGGCTGCCCGCCGTGCCGACGCCGCGACCGAAAAGCCTGCCGTCGAACTCAGCGACGAGGAATTGGAAGCCCGTATTGCCGCCCGCCGCAAAGCCCGAAACGCCGCACAGTGGCACAAAGAAAAAGCAGCCGGTTTTTGCCCAAAATGCGGCAAAGCCATCCTGGTTTCGGACCGCTTCTGTCCATCTTGCGGAAAAGCGGTAAATTAATCTACGAAGTTTTACGCACTACGCACTACGTTCTACGCACTACGCACTACGTTCTACGCACTACGTTCTACGCCTTACACTCTTCAAGGACTCCTGATGAAATTTCACCTCGCCCTTTTTTTACTTACCGCCCTCCTGCTCACCGCCTGCAATATGACGCTGGCGCAGGACGTCACCCCGCCGCCGGGCGCCGTTCAACCGCCAGCGCCTCAGGCTACCCATGGCCCACTCTACCCTCAAAAAACGCCAGACCTGCAAAATGGCGCGGCCCTCTATGCCGAGAAATGCGCCGCCTGTCACGGCGAAACCGGTCAGGGTGACGGCGCGATGAGCGCCCAACTTACCGGTCAGGGCATCACCGTCCCGGCGCTTGGCTCGCCCGAACTCGCCCGCCAGGCCTCGCTTGCCGACTGGTACCTGGTCGTCACGGTGGGCAACATGCAAAAATTCATGCCGGCTTTCACCAGTTTGGATGAGCAGCAACGCTGGGACGTGGTGGCTTATGCGCAATCGCTGAGCATCCCCACAGAGCAAATCAGTCTGGGCGCCCAACTTTTCGAGGAGAACTGCGCTGACTGCCCAACCGAGGCTTTCCGCGACCCGCAAAAGATGGCCGCCCTCTCTACAGCAGACCTGGTCGAACTGTTGGCCGCAGGCGGGCAAGACATTCCGGCGTTGGGCGAAACCTTGTCGCAAGACGAATTGAATGCGGTAGCCGCCTATCTGCGCAGTCTGACTCTGGGCGCCTCTTCTCCCACGCCCGCGCTTGCTACCGTTACCGTAACTGCCGAGGCCGCTGCCAGCCTTCCCCCCTCCCCTGCCGAGGCGAGCGGGACCCCGTCAGCAGAGGAGACGCCGCTCGAAGGCGGGGAGCAAGCCCAGGCGAGTCCCGAAGCGACCGTCCAATCAGAAGGAACAAGCGCCGTCAGCGGGAAAGTGGTCAACGGCAGCGGCGGCAATCTGCCGGCCGGCCTGTCTGTCACCCTGCACGGCTTCGATCATGCCATGCAAGCCAACACCGAACCGCAGGAGGTGATCCGCGAGAGTACGACGACCGATCGAGACGCCTCTTTCCGCTTCGAGGGCATCGAGATGCCCGCAGAGCGCGTCTTCGTAGTGGAAGTAGAATATCAGGGTGTCTTTTACCAATCCGAACCGGTCTTTGGTGAGGCGGGAAAAGGCGAGATCACCCTGTCGGATGTGACGGTGTACGAAAGCACCCCCAAGACGAGCGCGCTGGTGATTGACGAACTGTTCATTTTTACAGAGTTCAACCCCGATGGCACGGTGCGCGTGTTCGAGCAATTTTACATTACCAACCAGGGCAGCCAAACCGTGACCGTAGAAAGCGACGGTTCATCCGTTCCCTTCCTGCCCATGCCCAAGCAAGCCACGCAGATAGATTTCCAATTGACCCAAGACAGCGCGCCCTTATTGTCCTTCGACAAAGGCTTTGCCCTGCCGCCAAGCAGCGAACGCTACGGCATCATTGCATTCTATGTCTTCCCTTACGAGAAAAAACTGGAACTGGCGCTGCCATTTGCCCTGCCGGTTTCTTCGGCAAAAGTAGTCGTCCCAGAAGGCATCAAAGCACAGAGCAAGCAATTGACCGACGAGGGCGTGAAGGAAATGCAGCCGGGGGCGCGTTTTCAGGTCTATTCGGCAAGCGGGCTGCAAAACGGCGAAACGCTGGAGATGACCCTGTCGGGCAAGGTCAAGTCGGCTTCTGCGACAAGCGAGTTGCTGCAAAATCAGTCCCTGCTGATAGGCATTGGCGCCTTTGGCCTGGTATTGATCTTGGCCGGCGTATGGCTATATGTGCGCGACCGCAACCAGGAAGAGGAGTTCTTCACGGAAAGGGAAGGCGATGCCTTCGAGAGCGAAGAGGAAATTTTGGATGCGATCATTGCCCTGGATGACCTGCATCGCGCCGGCAAAATCCCCGACGAAGCCTACCAGGAACGGCGCACAGCGTTGAAAGAGCGTTTGAAAGAGTTGTCCTGATGTACCTGTGTACCTGTGTACTTGTATACCTGTGTACGTAAAACGTAATGCGTAAAACGTAATGCATAATGCGTAAAATGATCGAAGTACGTAAACTCACCAAACGTTTCGGGCTGAAGACCGTGCTGCGGGGATTGGATTTCGAAGTGCAGGCGGGCGAGTTCGTGGCACTGTTGGGCCCCAACGGCGCCGGCAAGACCACCTTCCTGCGCATCCTGGCTTCGCTCTCGCGCCCAAGCATGGGGAAAGTGAAAATTGCCGGCTATGAGTTGCCGGGTCAGGCGGCGGCTGTCCGCGCGCGGCTGGGTGTGGTCTCTCACTTGCCGCTGCTCTACCCTGACCTGACCGCCCAGGAAAATCTGGAGTTCTACGCGCGCATGTACGGCATTCGGCATCATGCCTCACGCATTACGCAGGTCCTCGAAATGGTTGGCTTGCAAGCACGCCGACACGACCTGGTGCGCACTTTCTCGCGCGGCATGCAGCAGCGCCTGGCCATCGGACGCGCCGTCCTGCATGACCCAGACGTGATGCTCTTCGACGAGCCGTACACGGGCCTCGACCAGGACGCTTCGGCCATGCTGGACGATGTTTTGAAAACAGTTGCCGCCCAGGGCCGCACCGTGGTGATGACCTCGCACGACCTGGCGCGCGCCGAAGACCTGGCGACCCGCTTCGACATCCTCTCGCGCGGCGCCATTGCGGCCTCGATTACACGCGACAGTTTAGGAAAAGACAACCTGCTTTCCTTCTACAAGCAGGCGCTGGCGGCGTAGTCACGCACGCAGGTATACAGATACAAAGGTACGCTGGTCACTGATCACAGACTACTGAACACTGATAACTGATGAATCCCCGCTCCTCCTTCCTCCGGGCGGTTGCCGCCGTAGCCTGGAAAGACCTGGCCGCCGAACTGCGCTCGCGCGAACTGCTTTCGGCTATGCTGGTCTTTTCCCTGCTCGTTATCCTCATCTTCAATTTTGCCCTCGAGCTGGACATTGCCACACGCCGCTCGGTAACGTCCGGTGTGTTGTGGACGACCTTTGCCTTTGCTGGCACGCTTGGCTTGAACCGCTCGCTGGCAGTGGAAAAGGATCGTGGCTGTCTGGACGGCTTGCTGCTTGCGCCGGTAGACCGTTCTGCCATCTACTTTGGCAAGGTCATCAGTAACCTGGCCTTCATGCTGATTGTCGAGGCGATTGTCTTGCCGGTGTACAGCCTGCTCTACAACACCAACCTGTTCCATCCTGGCTTGCTGGCGGTCATTTTGCTCGGCTCAATTGGGTATACGGCCGTTGGCACGCTCCTGTCCAGCATGGCCGTGCAGACGCGCACGCGGGATGTCATGCTGCCCATCCTGCTCTTCCCGGTGGCCGTGCCGGTTCTGATTTCAGCCGTCAAAGCCAGCAGCGGCTATCTGAGCGGCGCAGCATGGGAAGAAATTTTGCCCTGGCTCAACCTGCTGATTGCCTATGATGTGATTTTTACGGCGATTGCTTTCATGGTATTCGATTACGTTGTGGAGGAATAAAGAGCAGAGAACAGTCCTTGCGCGCCGTTTGCCTCTACCCTCTACCCTCTACTCTCTACTCTCTACTCTCTACTCTCTACTCTCTACTCTCTACTCTCTACTCTCTACTCTCCTATCCAAGGAACATTATGAAATCCAAACCCTTTACCCTTACAATTTTAGATATCGTCTCTCTCATCTTACTGGGCATATCCACCTATCTAGCCCTGGTCTTTGCCCCTACGGAAGCCGTCATGGGACAGGTGCAGCGCGTGTTCTACTTTCACGTCGCCACTGCCTGGGTAGGGATGCTTGGCTTCATTGCGGCGGGCCTCACGGGCATTGCCTACCTGCGCAGCGGCAACTTGAAATGGGACCACATCGAGGTTGCGGCTGTTGAAATCAGCCTGGTCTTCTTCTTCCTGGCCATCGTTCTGGGCGCCATCTGGGCGCGCCCGGTCTGGAACACCTGGTGGACGTGGGACCCGCGCCTGACCACCGCCGCCATCACAGAACTCATCTACATCGCCTACTTCATGCTGCGCCAGGGCATCGAAGACCCCGAGCGCCGCGCCCGCTTTGGAGCCGTGTACACCCTCATTGGCGCCGTCAGCGTTCCGATTACGTTCATGGCTATTCGCCTGTTCCGCACCATCCACCCGGTGGTCATTGGCACCCCCAGCGCCGAAGCCCAGGGCGGCTTCAACATGACCGGCGACATGAAAACAGCCTTCTTCTTTGCCCTGTTTGCCTTCACCATCATTTTCATAGACCTGTTCTGGAACCGCATCCGCTTGGGCGAACTGGCCGACCAGGTGGAACAACTCAAACTCAAAATCATGAGGTAAGCATGTCCTTTCTCACCCCTCCGCCCGACACTTCTGGCTACATGATTGCCGGCTATGCTATTGCCTTTGGCGTCATGCTGCTTTACGTCATCAGCCTGGCCGTGCGTTTCCGCAGTCTACAACAAGACCTGATGACGCTTCAAGATTTAGATGAAACAAAGTCGTAATTGAAATTTCCTCAGAGTCCGCTATAATAAAAGTGGACTTTTTTATGAAAGGGAAACCACGTCAGCCCGGACTCGGCCTCTTGACGGTGAGCCTGCTCATCATCCTGATAGGAAGCGCGTTCGCCTCTTATCCAAGCCGCGGCTTGCTTGCGCTGCCCGGCCTCCGTCACGCCGACGAAACGCCTCCCGGCCCAGATCGCTTTGCCTCCATTTTTGTCGAGTACACTCAATACACCTGGTGGATGGCGCGCTGGAAGAACGACAGCGTGGTTTGCAAACTTGCCATAGACCATGAGGGATACCCCACCTACGAGGAAGTCTACGCCAACTGTCCTGAAGAGGTGGCCGACATGTGGTGGGCACAAGACTTGTGCGTGAAAAGCAACCCCAAAGAATGCAAAGGATATTACATCTACCTGGTAGATTCCAAAACGGCAGAGCGCGAGATTACAGTCGAACTGCCACCGGCTGTGGCCTGGATAGCCTTGGAAGACTGCCAAGTCGTCTCCACCGCCTCCACGACCCTGTGCGAATACCTGCCCACGCTGGTCATTACAGGGGAAGAACCGCTTCCCAACGAAAAAATCACCGCCATTGGCGGAACCATTGACGGCGAACCCTTTACCTGCGATTCGCCCTGTCGAATCCGCCTTGCGCCCACCGATGAAGAGGGCGTTAGCGTAGCATTCTGGGCTTTCTCCAGTTATGGCGATAGCAGTGCAATCTTCGACGCCCAGGTGCGCGCTGTCGAAACCGACCTGGGAGATCCCGACCAAACCTATTGGTATGTAGATGTATTGAGCGACCGCTGGATGGGCGTCCCCCTCGCCAGTTGCGCCGATTCGTGGGAAGCCTTCCCACCGGTTGGCGGTCCGCCGGCCTGGCTCACCACCCCGAAACGCCCCAAAGACCTGTTGACCGAAATCCCCTACAACTACCTGGCGGCTAATTTAATTCAGGCTGGCGTGGTAAATGCTTCTGCCTGCCCCAATGGCGGCTTGCTAGAAGAAACATATGGCTATGGCGCCAACACCTGCGGGCTCGAGGCGGCTCAAGAGGCTGTGACTAGTTGGCAAAACCAGTTCGACACCCTGATTCTAGAAATTGCCCAAGAGACAAGCGTGCCGGCCCAGTTATTGAAGCGGTTGTTTGCCCGCGAAAGCCAATTCTGGCCGGCGCTCTACGAAGGCAGCGATATAGGCCTGGGTCAACTGACTGCCGATGGCGCCGACACCACCCTGCTATGGAATCCCGCTTTCTACGACCAATTCTGCCCCTTGGTGCTGGACGCAGAACGCTGCAACGAAGGCTACCTGCACCTGGACGAAGAAGAACGCTCGCTGTTGCGGTTGGCACTGGTCCATACGGTGAATGCAGCCTGCGCCAATTGTCCGCTAGGCATAGACCTTTCACGCGCCGATTTCAGCGTCAAGGTGTTTGGTCATGCTTTGCAAGCCAATTGTGAACAGGCTGGCCAGCTGGTGCGCAACATCAGCGGCGAAACGCCCGGAAAAGTTGCCTCCTATGAGGACATGTGGAAGTTTACGCTGGTCAATTACAATGCCGGGCCAGGCTGTTTGGGAGATGCGCTGCAAGCCACATACGACCAGGGAAAGTCTTTTGAATGGGATAATGTGGCGCCTAACTTGTATGGAGTCTGCGCACTGGCAATTGACTATGTAGAAGACATCAGCCGATAAAGCAAGGGGGCTGAAGTCCTATCCCCTCGAAGACAATCCAATTTGGATGTGTTTCGACTGCGAGCAAACCTGATTGGAGGGAAATCCGCAGATTTTACAGATTAAGCACATGAGTTACAAGTTAAGGTTTTTTTGGTCGTGTCAAGGGCATTTTTGAGCGGATTTGCTGGTCAGAAATACCAAACTGCATGAGCAGAGGCTGGTTG
>Ga0209018_1001615_pt1 | contig 17714 bp, 15 predicted proteins | sample YNPBryBLVA2012_FD_185814 | JGI IMG/M metagenome (GOLD analysis project Ga0209018, IMG submission 185814) | Anoxygenic and chlorotrophic microbial mat microbial communities from Yellowstone National Park, USA - YNP Bryant BLVA 2012 (SPAdes)... ...
CGTCTCCACGTTAATCCCGCCGTCCACCTCCAGCGACTGGCCGTCGGACAGCCAGCCGGCGATCGTCGTGATCTTCTCCACGCACTCGCTCATGAAGACCTGCCCGCCGAAGCCCGGCCACACCGTCATCACCAATACCAGGTCGACATCGCCGATGATTTCCGCGATCGCCTCCGCCGGCGTCCCCGGGTTCAGCGCCACGCCCACGCCGGCGCCCAGCTCGCGGACTTGCCGGATCAGCTCGCGCGGCGCGGCGGCGACCTCGATATGGAACGTGATGCTGTGGGCACCGGCGGCGACGAACGCCGCCATATGCCGACCCGGATCATCGATCATCAGGTGAGTATCCAGCGGCAGACTCGTGCGCCGGGCGATCGACTTGACGACGGGCACGCCGAAGGACAGGTTGGGCACGAAATGGCCGTCCATGATGTCCAGATGGAGCAGATCGGCTCCCGCGCGCTCGACCATGGCGATCTCTTCCCCGAGCCGGCTGAAGTCGGCACTGAGCAGGGAAGGCGCGATGCGGAGCGGTCGACGAGCGCGCATGAGCGGCCACTATGCCTCATCCAGGATTTCGATCGGATCGAACTTCTTTCCTTCCAGAAACTTGAGCGACGCCCCGCCTCCGGTGCTGACGTGCGTCATGCGCTCGGCCAGCCCTGCTTTCTCGACCGCCGCGGCGGTATCGCCGCCGCCGACGACCACGATGGCCCCGCGGCCGGCAGCGTCGGCCATCTGCCGGGCCAGGGCCATGGTGCCGGTGTCAAAAGGCTCGACCTCGAACGCGCCCACCGGCCCGTTCCAGACGATCGTCCCCGCATCGTGGATCAGCCGCCTGAACATGTCGAACGTCTTGGGGCCGATGTCCAAGCCCATAAGATCGTCGGGCAAGTCGCCTTCGACGATCTGCGGCCTCAGCCCGGGCTTCAACTCGGGAGCCGCAACCGAGTCGACCGGCAGGTGCAGCTTCTGCCCGCCCGACTGAATCAGCTCCCGGGCCAGGTCGAGCTTGTCCGGCTCGCACAGGCTCCGGCCGATCCGGCGGCCCTGCGCCGCCCAGAATGTATACGCCATGGCGCCGCCGACCAGGACCTGGTCCACCTTCTTCAGTAAGTTCTTGATCACACCGATCTTATCGCTGACTTTGGCGCCGCCGAGCACGGCGACCAGCGGCCGCTTCGGTGAGTCGACGGCTTGGCCGAGGTACCTGAGTTCTTTTTCGACGAGGAAACCGACCGCGCGGCCACCCTTGGGGATCAGTTGGGGCACATCGTACATGCTCACGTGATTGCGGTGGCAGGTTCCGAACGCGTCGTTGACGTAGACGTCGCCGTGAGCCGCCAGCGCCCGGGCGAAAAACCGGCGCTTCTCATCCTGGGCGGGCGTGAGCTTGCCGCCCGGGTTCTTCTTCGCCTCGTCGATGATGGTTTCGGCCGGATGAAACCGCAGGTTTTCGAGCAGGAGCGTCTCGCCGTCCTTCAGGTCAGACGAGGCGGCCAGCGCCTCCGGCCCGATGCAGTCCTCGACGAAGCGGCATGAGCGGCCGGTGAGTTCCTCGATCCGCATGGCAACCGGACGCAGCGAATACTTCCTGTCGGCCGCCGGGTCGCCCTTGGGCCGACCAAGATGGCTCATCAGGATCGCCCGCCCGCCGTTGGCCACTATGTGGTTTAACGTGGGCAGGAACATGCGGATACGTGCGTCGTTGGTGATGTTTCCCTGCTCGTCGAGCGGGACGTTGAAGTCGGCGCGAGTCAGGACGCGCAGGCCCTTGACCGGCAGATCGCGGACAGATTTCTTGCTCATGCTGTCACCCGGGAGCGGCGGCCCCGGCCCCGTCCAGATGACGGGCTTGTCGGAGCCGGTATGCTAAGTGGCCGGCCGGCTAAATCAACCCGTCCTGTCGCGCCATGTACCTGATCAGGTCGTTGACGCGGCACGAGTAGCCCCACTCGTTGTCGTACCAGCCGATCAGCTTGAAGAAATTGGCATTCAGCTCGATGCCGGCCGTTGCGTCATAAACTGCCGAAAGCGGGCAACTTATGAAGTCGGAGCTGACTACCTGCTCCTCCGTGTATCCCAGGATGCCCTTCATCCGACCCTCGGAGGCCGCTTTCATCGCCTGGTTGATCCCCGCCAGCGAAGTGGCCTTCTGCGTCCGCACCGTGAGGTCCACGACCGAAACATCCGGTGTCGGAATGCGGAACGCCATCCCCGTCAGCTTGCCCTTCAGCTCGGGAATGCAGAGCGTGACCGCCTTCGCCGCCCCCGTGCTGGCCGGGATGATGTTCTGCCCCGCCCCGCGACCGCCGCGCCAGTCCTTCTTCGACGGCCCGTCCACCGTGGGCTGCGTAGCCGTCGCGGAATGCACCGTCGTCATCAGCCCCTCGACGATGCCGAACGCGTCGTGCACGACCTTGGCCATCGGCGCCAGGCAGTTGGTCGTGCAGCTCGCGTTCGAGACGATGGTGTCGCTCTTGTTGAATTTCTCCTCATTGACACCCATGACGAACGTGGGGATGTCCTTGTCCTTGGCCGGAGCGGAAATGACCACCCGCCTGGCCCCGGCCGTCAGGTGCTTGCCGGCCCCCTCGCGATTGGTGAACAGACCCGTCGATTCCACCACGTAGTCAACCTTCAGCTCCCTCCATGGCAGCGCCGCCGGATCCTTCTCACTGAAACAGCGGATCTCGCGCCCGTCGACCCGGATGACGCCTTCACCGGCCGAGACCTGCCCCTCATACCGGCCGTGAGTCGAGTCGTATTTGAGCAGGTAAGCCAGCGCGTCCGCCGGAACCAGATCGTTGACCGCGACAAACTCGATATCCCGATCGTTGACGGCCGTCCGTACCACCAGCCGGCCGATCCGTCCGAACCCATTGATCGCCACGCGAACCGCCATAATACAGCTCCTGTATAGCGACTATCCTCGCGCCCGCCCGACGCCGTCCGTCCCAGTTCAAAGCGATAGCTTCCGCACCCGGCGCAGATGTGTCAAGCCGCAGCCCCGCCACGGCGAACGCAGGCGGCGCGGCCGCCTTCATTCCCGACCCCCGGGCGCCTCTGACGGCGCGACAGGCGCTGGCGACCCGCCGCGGGCGCGCATCTCGCTCCAGATCCGCGCGGGCTGCACCAGCCCGGCCGCAGCGGCGAACAGCTCGCCAAGCAGCCATGCCGGTGCTGCGCTGCGCGCCCCCGCCAGACCCAGGACGAAGCCCATCACCGCGACCGGTACCTGGCGCTCGGCAAACCGCGCAAGAAAACGCCGCCGCACGAACGCCTCGATCTCCCGCCCCAGGCCGCCGGCGTTCACGCCCGCCAGTACGTGCAGACTGCGCTCCACCAGCAGAGGATCGCAGCCGGCGACACGGTCGTAGAAATCCTCGGCCCGTCCGGCATCCTCGCGCACCAGCAGATGATCGAGTGCCAGCTCAATCGCCAGGTGCGTCAGGAAATCGCGCACAGTCGGATGCACTGCGCCGCGCCCGGCGCGCGACCCGACCTCCTCCTGCCATTCCAGAAACGCCGGCAGGGTGTGAAAACGCCGGTCGGTAGCCGCATGATTCAGCAGCCCGGCGCGCAACTGAGCGGCGCGCAGCTCCCCCGCGGCCGCCGCTCGAACCTGACTCCAGCGGATGCGCCGGGTGCGCGAGAAGCGCGGCCACAGATCGGGCAGCGCCACGCCCAGCACGAAATACGGTTCGGCCGGCAGCCCGCAGATCTCGTGGTTGTACACGTAGTGGCCGAGATAGTTCACCTGGGCGTAACTCGCTGCGGCTGCCCGCCGGACTCAGACCGCTGTTCGGGGTGGAAGTCCTTGTCCGGCAGCTTCTCGACCCGCTGTTGCTGCTTGTGCCACTCGCTCAGCGACATCAGGTCGTTTTTCCAGACATGGCCGGCCCGGCCGTCAAACGTCAGCACCCGACTGTAGCTGTCTTTCTCGCCGAAGACCATCACCCGCGTTCCGGCCGGCAGGTAGCCGTCGGCCGCTTCGGCCTGCTGCGGCCCGCGCTTGTAGTACGGTGCCGGGTGCCAGACGACGCGGATGCAGCCGCCCGCCAGGGCCGCCATCACCAGCAACAGCATGATGACCGACCCACGTCGGCCCGGCCTGGTGCGCATCCCGAATCCTCCACTGCCGCCTGCCGGAGGGCTGCACCTCAGGTGATCAGTCGCCGCGGGCATCGCGGCGCATCAGGCTCGTCGGGGCGGCCCGAAGGCGGCGGAGATCCGCCGGTCGGGCGGCCCCGCGCCTGCTGCGATTCGGGCCGCGCCCGCCGGGCCTGCTGCTCGGCCGGCGCGACGGCCTTGCGCAGCCGGTCGAGTTCGCGGCGTGTCAGCGGGCGGCAGGCGCCGACCGGCAGGCCCTCCAGCGACAGCGGCCCGATCTGCACGCGCTTCAGCGCTTTGACGGGGTGCTTCAGGCGCGCCAGCATGCGGCGCACCTGGCGGTTGCGTCCCTCGCGCAGCGTGATGCGCAGCACGCTGGACTGCCGGCTGCGATGCAGAATCTGGACGTCGGACGCGCGGGCGCGCCCCTCGGCCAGATAAACACCCTTGCGGAGCTGCTCGGCGAAATCCGTCGGCACCTGCCCGCGCACCTCGACGCGGTAGACCTTGGGCAGACCGAAGCGCGGATGCGTGATCCGCGCCGCCAGCTCCCCGTCGTTGGTCAGCAGCAGCAGCCCGGTGCTGTCGGCATCGAGGCGGCCGACGACATTGAGCCGCCCGCGCGTGCGCGGCAGCAGGTCGATCGCCCGCGGTCGGCCGGCCGGGTCGCGGTTCGTACACACCACACCCTTGGGCTTGTGCAGCAGGAAGTATTCCAGCGCCTGCGGGCGCGCCGTCGTGCCGTCCACCACCACGTGATCTGTCGCCGGGTCGACGAACGCCGGCAGCCGGTCCACGATCGCCCCGTTGACCAGCACGCGACCGGCCAGGATCAGCTCCTCGGCCCGGCGGCGCGAGGCCACCCCCGCGTCCGAAAGGAACTTCTGGAGGCGCACGCGGCCGGACGTGGTCTGCGGGTCTGTCATTCGGGTCGCTGCCAATCCGACGCACGCTGGGGGCGCTGCTCAGCGCCGGCGGGCGGGGCCTGGCCGGCGTTCTGTCCGGCGGAGGGAGCGGGCGCATCGGTCTCCGGGCGCTCCGGGCGTTCGGCCGGCCCGAGCAGATCGACGACGCTGGCCCGCTGCAACACCAGACGCGCCGGGATGGTTCCCGCAGCGCACAGCGCGTCCAGCACCTCGACGATCTGCGCGTAACCCAGCCCGATCCCGCGCAACTGCCCCTGTTCCCCCTCCACCGGCACCCCCGCCAGGGCGCAGATCAGATCCACCACCCGCGGCGGCACCAGCAGCGGGTCGCTCAGCCGCCGGCCCGTACGCGTCTGCGCCAGGATGGCGATCTGGCTGCTGCCCTCCAGCGCGTTCAGCGTCACCCAGTCGCTGGGGTGGCTGTAGAACAGCGGCACACTCAGGTGCACGTCCGGGCCGAGCACGGCGATGCGCGGTTCCAGCGTGCGGCGGACGTAGAGCAGGGGCTTGCCGCCCGACTGCACCACGTCGAGAGTCAGGTTCACTTGCGTCGGATCCAGTACGCTGTAAAACTCGCGCGTCACCACCGCGGGGTGTCTCTGGGCCAGCAGCGCCTCGTAGGCGGCAATCCGCAGCTCCTGATCATCGGTGTCCAGCAGCGGGACCAGACGCTGCACCGCCTGCGGAAACCTGCACCGCCCCAGCTCGCGCACCGCCAGCACCTGGTACGGGCTGTCCGCCGCTTCCGCGAGCTGCGTCAGCGGCGCCAGCGCCGCCGCGTCGCCCAGCCGCAACCCGGCGCGGCCGGCATAGAAGCGTACGGCAGGTCTGACGTGCGTATAGAGCGGCTGAATGTGCGGGATGGCCGTGCGTCCCAGCGCTTCCCAGACCAGCGCGATGTGGTTGAGTACCGGGTCCGGCTCATCCAGGTGCCTGGAAAGCTCGATCAGCTTGCGCTCGATCAGTTCCGGCGCGCTCTCCAGGTACAGATGCGTCGCCAGCTCCCGGAAGTGCTCGGGATCGTCTGCGAACTGCGCCGGCGTGGTCAGCGTCAGATACCCGCGGCTCATCGCCTGGGCCGCCGGCGGATCATGCCCGAAGCGCTCGTTCAGCCGGCGCTCGATCCGCTGCGCCATCCAGTACGAAGGCTCCTGAAGCAGCAGCCGCACCGTGCGATCCTCCAGCGTGCGCCCCGCCCCCAGGGCGTAGCCACGCCGGGCGTTCTGCGCCGCGGCGCCCCGCTCCAAGTCGCCAAAGGGGTTGGTGAAGACCAGTCCCCGGGCCCGCGCCAGCGTACGCCCGGCCACCAGCCCCTTGCCGCTGGCGGCGACGTCGAACCGCTTCAGCTCGCAGGGCAGCAGAATGCCGCCTTCCAGCGAGCGCGTCTGCGTCCCCAGCGCCTCGATTTGCAGGTCGAAACGCGTGCCGCGCGGCGCCCCGGCCGGCACCAGGCCGTGCACCGCCACCACCGCCGTGTCAGGCGAGTCGAGCAGACGCTGCGGCGACAGGCGCGCCCGGCCGTCGGCGGCGTCCCGCGGCGCGAACTCGCGCGCAAAGTAGTCCAGCAGGTATTCCCGGATCGCAGCCGGGCAGTCGCTGCCTCCGTTCTCCCCCAGGCCCGCCACCACCCCGAAGCCGCGCAGCCGCAGCGGCGCGCCGGAACCGACCACCACCTGCGCTCCAACCGTGTCCGCCAGCACCGGGTCCACGGCGTCGGCCGGCTTCGGCGTCGGCTCGGGCGGAACCTGGCGCCGCAGTCCCCAGTCGCGGCTGTCGCCGCACCCGGAGCCGACAAGCAGCGTCAGCACCCACGCAGCGCCCGCGGCACGAGTCAGCCAACGCGGAAACATGCGGAACCCTCGCCCCGTCTTTCTGCCACCGCCGCCCGGCGGGCCCCCCGTGCGGCCAGCGCCCGGCCCACGCCTGGTTTCCCGGCCGGCAGAGTGCACACTATATCCGACCGGCCACGCTCCGCCACGGGCTGCCGCCCTCCTGCCCGACCGGCTCGCCTGACCGCCTGCCGACAGGCTATCATCGTAGGCGGCGGCGTCGGGCCGCCCGGGAGGCAGGCGATGGCAACGGTGGCGGTAGTGATCCCGGCAGCAGGAGCCGGCCAGCGCTTCGGAGGCCAGGTCAAGAAGCCCTTCGCCCAGATCGACAACCGGCCGATCTTCATCCGCTCCATCGAGCTGTTCATCGGCCGCCCGGACGTCAAGCAGGTGATCCTGACCGTGGCCCCCGACGACTACGAGGTCGTCAGAGAGAAGTACGCCGCCAACATCATGTTCATGGGCCTGAAGCTGGTGAAGGGCGGGGCCGAGCGCTTCCAGTCCGTACGCCTGGCGCTGGAGCACGTCGATCCGAAAGTCGACCTGGTGTGCGTCCACGACGCGGTCCGCCCCTGCGTGCTGGCCTCCTGGATCGACGAGGTGTTTCAGCAGGCCGCCAGGACCGGGGCGGCGATCCTGGCCGCCCCGCTCACCGGCACCATCAAGCGCGTCAAGGATAGAACGATCGAGAAAACGCTGCCGCGCACCGGACTCTACGAAGCGCAGACGCCCCAGGTCTTCCGCCGCGACATCCTGCTCCAGGCCTACGCCGACCTGCCCGACGACTTCCATCCCACCGACGACGCCGAGGTCGTCGAGCGCGCCGGGCACCAGGTCACCGTCGTTCCCGGCGACCAGCGCAACATCAAGATCACGACCGCGGGCGACATGACGCTGGCCGCGGCGATCCTCAAGGAACTGTCGCGCCAGGCGCGCCCGGGCGCCCCGCGCGGGCCGTTCGAAGAAGCACAATGGTAGCCGCCGGGCTGCGCCGCTAGAATCAGGCGGTTCGGCCGGGCAGCGGTGACGGATCGCGGAAGCACCGGGCTGAACCTGCCTGAGTTGTGAGCGCGGGCGGGAAATGTCGCCGGTCGGCATCTGGCCATACTGCGGGTCGGCTCCCCGCCGCGGGCCGACGCTTCACCGCCGGGCATCGGCGACGGCGCTGGTCGCTCTGCTGGCCGTCGGGTGCCAGCCCGCGCCATCAAGCTGGCTTTCTCCCGCCCATCCCCCGGACGACCCCCCGCCGGCGCTGCCGGATGCCGATAACCCGCTGATGCTGACGCGCGGCGGCCAGCCCGCAGCGGCGCCAGCAGCGGCGCCCCCAGCGCCGCGCGTCGTCTACGAGCTGGCCGTGCTGCACGTGCTCGCCCCGCGCGAGCCGGCCGCCCTCGACAAGGTCTGGAACTTCCTGCGCGAAGACCTGCTGGACTCCGAAACACGCCTGCGCCTGAGCCGCAACGGGCTGCGCGTCGGCGTCGGGCATGTGCGCGACTGGGAGGCAATCCGGGCGGCCCTCGATTCCATCGAAGACCATCGGGTCCTGAATTCCGCCCCCCTCAGCGTCCCGGTCGGCTTCCCACTCTCCCTCGAACTGGACACCCAGCCGCGCGACCAGACCCTCTTCTGCGTCGAGGCCGACGGCATCCTCAGCGGCAGTACCTGGCCTGCCAGCCGCAACGTCATCCGCGTCACCTACGCCCCCGATCCCCACGACGTCCAGCGCATCCTGCTGCTGGCGGTCCCCGAGGTGCACCAGCAGCGCGACGGCTGGGAATGGATTCGAACCGAGGCCGGCCTGTGGCAGGTGCCGCGGCGCTCGACCGAGACCTTCAGCGCCGCCGGATTCGCGGTGACGCTCGACCCCGGCGAGTTCGTGCTGATCGCGCCGAGCGAACAGGCGCGGATCGCGGGCCTGTTGGGCCGGGCCTTCCTGACCAGAACCATCGAGGGGCGCGAGTACTGCTCGTGCGTGTTCTTGCGCCCGCAGGCCCGGCAAGTCGGACAGCATGAGTAAGACTGTCGCCCCGCCACTGCAACTGGACGCCGCATTCTTCGAGCGTCTCTTCGAGGGGGCCGGGCTGCCGGTGCTGGCCTGCGACCGGAGCGGCCGCGTCGTCGCCTGGAACTCGCTGGCAGAGCGGCTGTTTCGCAGCCGGGGCTGCGCCGCGGAAGACGTCCGGGTCCGCGACGTGCTGCCGCCCGAGCACCGCGCCGACTTCGACGCGTGCTTCCGGTCGGTGGTGGAGCGGCATCAGCCCACCGAACTGCGGACGCGAATCGCCGGGCCCGACGGAGAAGTGGTCGAGTACGCCGCCTGGTTGACACCGATCTTCGCGCCCCCCGGTCAGGCGCCCGCCGCCGGCGGCGAAGGCCGCGGGGACCTGGAGTGCGTCTGCGTCTGGTTCCATGACATCACCGCCCGGCTCCAGGCGCGCCGCGGGCTGCGCAAGCGCGAGCGGCTGACGACGCTGGGCGCGCTGGCCGGCGCGGTGGCCCACCACTACAACAACCTGCTGTGCAGCATCGCCACCAGCCTGGAATTCGCGCTCAACATGAACACGGTGACCGCGATGCGGCGCGTGCTGCGCCGCACAGCCGACGCCGTGGCGCGCGCCACCCAGCTCACGCAGCAGTTGCTGGCGTTCGCCCAGGCGGACCATCGCGCCGGCGACCTGGCCGACCTGACCGAGGTCGTCTTGCAGTATTTCGACCGGCACGAGGCCGAGCTGCGCGACCGCGGGGTCCGGCTCGAGCTGCGCTGGAGCCACATCCCCTTCGTGCCCGTCCCGCGCGACCAGTTCGCCGTCGTGCTCGACAACCTCGTCCGCAACGCGGTGGAGGCCATGCCGCAGGGCGGCGTGCTGACCGTCGGGCTCCAGCGCCGCGACGAGAATGCCGTTACGCTGACCATCGCCGACACCGGACCGGGCATCCCCCCCGAGCACATGGAGCGCCTCTTCGAGCCTTTCTTCACTACCCGCGGCGCGCTGGGCGCCGGCCAGACGCGGCAGGCCGGCATGGGCCTGGCGGTGGTCCACGGGCTGGTCAGCGAAATGCGCGGCACGATCTCGGCCGCGAACAAGCCCGAGGGCGGCGCGTGCTTCGAGATCGCCCTGCCGCTGGACCCCGCCCGCTAGCCCCGTACCCACCGCCGTCAGCCCCGCCGCTTCACCCCGCCGTCAAACGCAGCACGGCCTCGTAAAGCACATAGGCCGCAACCGCCAGCGCGCACATGCCGACGACGATGTGCACGAACGTCCGCACGGCCGCCCGCGGCAGCTCACGCGCTTGCCGCGCCCGCGTCGCCCGGTACACGACGGCGATGCACGCCGCCAGCGGCAGGAACATCCACAGACGCGTCCCCGGCGGCAGCTTCAACGGGTGAACGAACGGCAGCCACGCCAGCAGCAGAGCCGGCAGCGCAGTCACTGGTCGCTCCCCCCGGCCGGGGCGCCGCCGGCCGCGGTCTCGTGGTGGAACACCGGCAGGCCGCCCGTCTGGGCCCGCGCCAGGGCATCGAGGATGGCCAGCAGGTTGAGCAGACCGGCGGCCGCCAGATAGATCTGCGCCACGTCGGATTCGGGGTAGTAGCTGACGTACGGCGCCAGGTGATCCTCCAGCCGGCGCTGCTCGGCGGGATCGAACCCTTCCTTGTGCACCACTTGAGCAGTCTGGCGGGCGTTGATCCCGCCGACGGCATTGCCGAGCAGAAAGCCGGCCGTCGTGTAACCGCCGGCCCCCAGCTCCGCCAGGAACAGCCAGCGGTTCAGATAGGGATTGATCGAGGTCTTGACGCCGCCGATCGCCAGGCCGGTGCCGTAGGCGAAGCTGATGGCGACGAAGAACACCGCCCCCAGCCCGCGCTGCCCGAGGAAGAAGTGGCCGGCTCCGGGCAGCAGCCACGCCAGCACGCCAGCCTGGAGCACCCGCGCTGTCGGGTCGGCTGTGGACTTCATCGTCACGTAACCAAGCGCTCCTGCCTGGAGGCCCGGCGGGCACGATTCCCGCCCGCGCCACCGGCAGGCAGTATAGCGCCACAGCCCCGCCTTGAGAACGCGCCGCGGTGCGCCGCGGCGTCATTTCCGCCCGCGGGGCAGCCGTGAGAAAGGTATCAGTCCCGTGTCGCGGGCAGCTTCCCGGACCGCCGGGGCAACGCCTGCGAACGAAGCGCTGCGCCGCCCTACCCGAACGCAAACAGCGGCGCCGCGGGAGTCGTCCTCCCGCGGCGCCATATCACTACTCACGAGCATCCGTCTTACGGACGCGCGTGCGCTTGGGCGTCAACTAGTTGCAGTTGTCACCGTACTGCTGGAGCATCGCCGACAGATCAGCCAGGTCGACGTCGCCGTCGCCATCCAGGTCGGCGGCGCCGCAGCCCGACGTGCAACCGTAGTCTGCCAGCAGGTACGACAGGTCGGCTAGGTTGACGATGCAGTCGCAGGGGTGCGTGCCGCACTCCACGTCGGCCGTGCAGTAGTTGCCCGAGCCGCCCGGATTCTCGCAGCCCGGCTGGGGCTGGTTGGCGGCATTGCCCTCATACAGCTCCAGGTAGAACTGGGCGAACGGGTCACCGCCGAACCACCACGTCCCGCCGTACGAAGCGGGCGGCAGGTTCGGATCAAGGTACGCGTCGAAGGCGTCCTCGCAGCCCGGCGGGTTGTTCACCGTGTTCGTGTCGCCGGAAATCAGTGGCCCGGTCGCGCTGGTCGGGATATTCAGGAACCAGTACGTGTAGCCGAAGTCCACCAGGTTGTCGCTGTCGAGGTCCGGGCCGTCGATGGTGAACTCGTACCCGGTGCCCTCGAGATCGACGGTGACGATCCACGCGTTGTAGTCGGCACCCCTTCCCGGCAGATCCTCGACGATGAAGCCCGCCAGGAACTGCTTATCCGCCGAGTTAAAGCCGTTCTCGTTCGCCAGGAACAGCATGACGCAGTCCAGCGTGCCCGCGCCGCCGTACACACTGGTCGCGTAGGCGAACTGCCACCCGTCGATGTACACGCCGACGCCGGGCGTGCCCACGTCGCCCCAGTCCAGCACGGTCCAGCCGTAGTTGTAGCTCCCGAAATACCAGCCGCTGTCATTCGTCGAGGACCAGACCGGATCGCCGTAACGCACCGGTCCCGGTGTCGGCGTGACATCCTTGGTCACGACGTTGTAGACGGCGTAGTTTTTGCCCATGACCGGCAGCAGCTCGGGGCTGGCCAATGCCGGCGCGGCAACCGCACAGATTGCCGCCACAATCAGAACGCGCTTCATAGATCGACCTCCCTTGCAAGAAAGTTTTGTGGTAACCACCGCGGTTTAAAGAGGTTATGCCCTTTTGCCTCCTGGTCCGTCGGACGTCTTGTCTAATGCAACAAAGAGGTCCGCCCGCTTCGGCGGCCTGCCTGGCCCACGCTTCCGACACTGAGCGCCTCCGCTTTTCGCCAACTGCACCCGCACGCGCTCGCGTCGCGGCCGGACCGGCAACCAAGCGGACCCCCCCGACCGGGCGAACAGAGACCTTTGGCGTGCGCCTCCTCACCTCCCCGCTACCGTCAGTTAACATTAGTGGATCACCGCAGGCATGTCAATAGTCGTTTCTCTTTCGCTTCCATTTCCCGTCTCTGTCGGCGGCGCGCAGCACCCGGACCAGCCGGCGTGCCGGCCGTTAAGCGGACCAGGCGCGATCCGCCGCCCCAGGCGGTCCAGTTATCGGGCGTCAACTGCGGTCGGCATCGGCGCGCGCCGCCGCCCCGGCGGGTATAGTTGCGCCGGCAAGGCCCACCGCGGGCCGTGAAGGCGCGCGCAGAGCGAGGGCGACGGATGCTCCGCACACTGGTTCTTTCGACACTGACCGCAGCCGGGCTGGCCTGCTGCGGATGCGCTTCGGCCGGGCGTGCCGTCGGCGCCGCTGGCTGGCGCACAAGGGCCGAGCGCAGCGCCTATGTCGAAACCGCACGCTACCCCGAGACGGTCGGGTTCTGTCGGTCACTGGCGGAGGCCTCCCCGCTGGCGCGCTACATGACCTTCGGACGGAGCGGCGAGGGGCGCGAGCTGCCGCTGCTGGTCCTGTCCGGCGCCCGGGCCTTCACGCCCGCCGCCGCTCGCAGCAGCGGCCGGCCGCTGGTACTGGTGCAGAACTGCATCCACGCGGGCGAGTGCGACGGCAAGGATGCCTGTCTGGCGCTGGCGCGCGACATCCTGATCACCGGGACCCGCGCGGAGCTGCTGCGCCGGGTCAACCTGCTGATCATTCCGATCTTCAACGTCGACGGGCACGAACGCTTCGGGCCGCACAACCGCATCAACCAGCTCGGCCCGCGCGAGATGGGCTGGCGCACCACCGCCGCCAACCTCAACCTGAACCGCGACTACCTGAAGGCCGACGCCGTCGAAATGCGCGCCTGGCTGCGCCTGTGGACCGACTGGCAGCCCGACCTGTTCATCGACACCCACACCACCGACGGCAGCGACCACCAGTACGACCTGCTCTACGCGGCGACCACCGACGCGCTGACAGCCGCGCCGGTCGCGCGCTGGACGCAGGACTTCCTGCCCGCCGTGGTCAGCGCCCTGGAGGCGGACGGACACCTGGTGCTGCCCTACGGCGAGCCGCGCGACCGGCGCGACCCGACGCAGGGCATCGCCGCCGACGCCGCCTTCCTGCCGCGCTTCTCCACCGGTTACGGGGCCATCTGCAACCGGCCGTCGATCCTGATCGAGGCGCACGCGCTCAAGCCCTACGAGCGCCGGGTGCAGGCCACGTACGCCATGCTCGTGCGCTGCCTGGAAGCGCTGAGCCGCAGCCCGGAGACGTTGCGCGCCGCGGTGCGCGAAGCGGACGAGCAGACGCGCCGAACCCGCGGCGCCGGCGACGACGGCCGCGTGCCGCTGCGGACGACGCTGACCGACGAATCCGTGCCCCTGCTCTACCGCGGCGTGGAAGCCGTGATCCGTCACAGCGACATCACCGGCAGCGAAATCATCGCCTACTCCGACCGCCCCGCGGATGTCCCCTCCAGGCTGTTCAACAAGACCCGCATCGACGCCGCCGTCGTTCCGCCCGCCGCGTACCTGATCCCGCCGCCGTGGCGCGAAGTCATCGAGCGGCTGGAGTGGCACGGGATCGGGTTTTTCCGGCTGAAGCGGGCCGAGCAGCTCCAGATCGAGTCGTACCGGTTCGAGGACGTGACGTTCCCGTCGCGCCCGTATGAGGGCCGTTTCCCCGCGAACTACGTGACCGTGCCGACGCGCGAGACGCGGGAGTTCGTCGCCGGCACGGTCGTCGTGCCGCTGAATCAGGCGCGGGCCCGGGTCGCGGTGCACCTGCTGGAGCCCGAGGCGCCGGATTCGCTGATCGCCTGGGGCTTCTTCAACGCGATCTTCGAGCAGAAGGAGTACGCCGAGGTGTACGCGCTGGAGCCCATCGCCCAGCGGATGCTCGAAGACGACCCGCTGCTGCGGGAGGAGTTCGAGCAGAAGCTGCGCACCGACCCCGCGTTCGCTGCCGACCCCGGCGCGCGCCTGCGCTTCTTCTACCAGCGGTCGCCGTACTGGGACCAGCGGCAGAACGTCTACCCCGTCGCGCGGCTGATGGACGAGATGGTCTTGCAGCGGATCGGCAAGTAAGGTGCCGCTTGCCCCGGCCGGCGTCTGTGACCGACCCGCGCTTGCGCGTCGTAGCTCCGCCTGCGCTCGCTTACGCCCGCGGCTCTGATCGTCCGGCCGGCGCCGCAGGCCGCGGAAACGTATTCCGGCCCTTTGCGGCGCAGGTTAGAATACACGGGCCGATCGTCCCGCGCGGGAGGGGCGCGATGCGATCTCAGCAGGCCATGTCGTCCGGGCGCCGCCGCGTGGGCGGCCTGTTGTGTCGTTTCCATCCTCCGCGAGGCATGCGCCGCGAACCGCGTGCGGCGCACAGGCACAGGACTCATCGCCGCAGCGCGTCAGGGGCCTGGCGTCCGCAGTGTGCCGCAAGCGTGGCCGGCCCGCCGGCGCACTGCGTGCCGACGGCAACAGGGCGGGAATGGAGGCAGGACCATGTGGCATGCGACTGAGGCTCCCGCGCGGCTCGGCCTGCTGACCGCGGCGCTGCTGCTGACGGCCACCGCGGCGCTGCGGGCGCAGACCACCTGGTACGTGGACGACGATGCGCCGTCGGATCCCGGGCCGGGCGACCCCGGCCTCAGCGACCCGCTCGAGAACGGCTCGCCCCAGCACCCGTTCGACGCCATCCAGGAGGGCCTCGACGCCGCAAGCGCCGGCCACACCGTGCTGGTGCTCGACGGCACGTACACGGGCATCGGGAACAGGGATCTCGACTTCCACGGGAAAGCCATCACGGTCCGCGCGGAGAGTGGACCGCAGAGCTGCGTCATCGACTGCCAGGGGCGCGGACGCGGGTTCTTCTTTCACAGCGCCGAAACCGGCGCCGCCATCGTGGAGGGGTTCACGATCACCGGCGGCTACGTCTCCGGGTCCAGCGGCGCGGCGCTGCTGTGCTCGCTGCGCAGCGCCCCGACGATTCGCAACTGCATCATCACCGGCAACACCGCCCAGGGGCAGTGGGGCGGCGGAATCTCCTGCATCGGCAACAGCAACCCCGTCCTGACCGACTGCATCATCAGCGCGAACGCGGCGGCGTCGGGCGGCGGCATATCCAGCGAGAACAGCAGCCCGGCCTTCATCCACTGCACGATCGCCGAGAACACCGTGCAGAGTTCCGGCGGCGGGATTTCGTGCGGCGGCGGCCGCCCCACGCTCGTCAACTGCACGCTGGTAGCCAACGAGGCCGACTCCGGCGGCGGCATCCGCTGCTCCTCGGGTCTGCCGGTGCTGATCGGCTGCCTGATCGCCGTCAACACGGCCCGCTCCCTGAGCGGCGGGGGCATGTACTCCTCCGGTGCGCCGATGCTCGTCAACTGCACCATCGCGGACAATGTGGCGTATGACTACGGCGGCGCGATCTACTGCTTCAACAGCCACCTCACTCTCAGCAACTGCGTCGTCTGGAACAACGCGGCCAGCATACCCGGCCTGGTGCTGTGGTGGGACTCGGAGCTGACCATCTCCTACAGCGACGTTGAGAACGGACAAGCGGGCGTGTACGTAGCGCCGAATTGCACGTTGCACTGGGGCGATGGCAATATCGCCGGCCTGCCGCGGTTCGCCGACCCCGCCTCGGCCGACTATCTGCTCACCGGCGGTTCGCCCTGCATCGACGCCGCCGACAACGCGGCTCTCCCCGCCGACGGGTTCGACCTCGATGGCGACGGGGACACGCTGGAGCCCCTGCCGGTCGATGCGGCCGGCAACCCGCGCCTGGTCGATGACCCCGGCATGCCCGATGCCGGCAACGGCACGCCGCCGCTGGCGGACATGGGGGCCTATGAGTTCCAGGGCCAAACGTGTTTCGGCGATCTGGACGGCGACAACCAGATCGCCCTGTCCGACCTGGCCGCCCTGCTGTCCAACTACGGCATGGCGGACGGTGCGGTGTACGGCGACGGTGACCTGGAGCGCGATGGGGACGTGGACCTGGCCGATCTGTCCGCGCTGCTGAGCGTGTATGGCAGCCAGTGTCCGTGATCTGCCCGGCTCAGCGTACCGCCCGGGTCTGCGGGAGCAGTGGGGCGAGGAACGCAGTGCCTCGGCAGGCGCGCCGCGTGCCACCGGCGGCCTGAGCGCCGGTGTGCCCCTCCTCGGCTCGTTCAGGCTCGCGGCTCTGATGACGCATCGCGCCGCGGCGCGTCCTGCGGCTGCCCGACGAACGTGCCCAGCGGCTCGCCGAGGACGATGCGGCGCAGCGTGCCCGGCTTGAACAGATTGAAGACGATGATCGGGACACCGTGCTGCTGGCAGACGTCAACGGCGCTGAAGTCCATGACCTTGAGCCGCCCGTCGATCACGTCGTTGTACGTCATCCGCTCATACAGCCGCGCCCGCGGGTTCCGCTGCGGGTCGTCGTCGTAGACTCCGTCCACCTTGGTGGCCTTCAGCAGCGCCTCGGCCCGCAGTTCCGCCGCCCGCAGCGCAGCGCACGAATCCGTGGTCACATGCGGGTTGCCCGTGCCACCGGCCAGGATCACGATCCGCCCCTTCTCCAGGTGCCGCAGCGCCCGGCGCCGGATGAACGGCTCGCAGACGCGCTGGACGGCCAGCGCGCTCTGCACGCGCGTCGCCTGCCCGCGCTGCTCCAGCGCTTCCTGGAGCGCCAGGGCGTTCAGCACCGTCGCCAGCATGCCCATGTAGTCGGCGACGGCCGCCTCGATTCCCAGCTCCCCGGCGAAACCGGCCCCGCGCAGGAAGTTGCCCCCGCCCACCACCACCGCAAGCTGAACGCCCAGCGCCGCGACCTCGTGAATCTCGCCCGCCACACCCCGCAGCGGCCCGGCGTGGATGCCCGACGCGCCCGGCGGGCAGAACGCCTCGCCGCTGATCTTCAGCACTACGCGCCGGTAGCGGGGTTGCGCGGCTGGCATCAGGCTGCCGTCTCGTGGCGGAACTGGTGCAATGATAGTCGCAGCCCCGACGCCACGCCAGCCGCCGGCCATCCCGCGCACTGGAGCAGCGGACGCTTTTCGGGTAAGACGTGCGCCGCAGAGGGCGTGATCCGTGTCCCGGCCTCCCGGCACCACGTACCGCGCCGCCGGCGTCGACCTCGACGCCGCCGACGCGCTCATCGACCGCATCGCCCCGCTGGTGCGGCGGACATACGGTCCGCGCGTGCTGCCCAGCCACGGGGGCTTTGCCGGGCTGTTCCGCATCGACAATGACACGCGGCTGTTCACGCACAACTACCGCGACCCGGTGCTGGTCTCGTGCACGGATGGGGTGGGCAGCAAGGTACTGCTGGCCG
>Ga0209018_1001616_pt1 | contig 17711 bp, 19 predicted proteins | sample YNPBryBLVA2012_FD_185814 | JGI IMG/M metagenome (GOLD analysis project Ga0209018, IMG submission 185814) | Anoxygenic and chlorotrophic microbial mat microbial communities from Yellowstone National Park, USA - YNP Bryant BLVA 2012 (SPAdes)... ...
TTTGGACTGCGCCGACAAGTCGGCGCTTTCAGAGCGGCGACGCGGTCGCCGCAATCCAAACCCCGGCGCCTTTGGACTGCGCCTTTGGACTGCGCCGACGAGTCGGCGCTTTCAGAGCGGCGACACAGTCGCCGCAGTCCAAAAATCCAGCAGCGGCAATTTTACCCTAGGGTGGTAGTCGTGGCAAGTGGCCTGCGCGTTGACCCGTCGCATTGACAGAATCCCCCTCCCGTGCTACGATAAGCCTGGCATGGAAAGCGGGTTTTCACAGCAGCACAAGACACGCCGCCAGACCGGCACCCCCGGCCTGGCGGCGGCTGTTTACGAGGAAGGAAGCGTATGACCGAGAAATTGCGCATCATCCCCTTGGGCGGCCTGGGCGAGGTTGGCAAGAACATGCTGGCCCTGGAATACGGCCGCAACATCCTGGTCGTGGACGCCGGGCTGATGTTCCCGGAGTCGGACATGTACGGCGTGGACTTCATCTTACCCGACTACGGCTACCTGCGCGAGCACAAGGAGTGGGTGCGGGGCATCGTCATCACCCACGGCCACGAGGACCACATCGGCGCGCTGCGCTACGTCCTGCACGAGTTCAACGTTCCAATCTACGCCACCCGGTTGACCCGCGGCCTGATCGAGGTGGAACTCCGCCGCTCCCACCTGCCAGAGGAGCCCAAACTGCACACCTACGCGCCAGGGGACACGGTCTCTCTCGGCCCATTCATTGTCGAGCCTTTCCATGTCTGTCACTCCATCCCGGACACGGTGGGGCTGGGGATCACCACTCCCGCCGGGCTGATCGTCCACTCGGGCGACTTCAAATTCGACTACACGCCGGTGGACGGCTGGCCCACGGACTTCCCCAAACTGGCGGAGTTCGGCGGACGAGGGGTGTTGGCGCTCCTTGCCGACAGCACCAACGCCACCGAGCCGGGGCACACGCCGTCGGAACAGGTGGTCACCGAGGCGCTGGACGCGGTGTTCCGACGTGCCCCCGGCCGGGTGATCATCGCCACCTTCGCCTCGCTCATCTCGCGCATCCAGCAGGTGATTGAGGTAGCCGCCCGGCACGGACGCAAGATCGCTATCGCCGGGGCGACGATGGCGGAGAACGTCAAGATGGCAGTGCGGCTGAACTATCTGCACATGCCGGAAGGGATGCAGATGTCGCTCTCTGAGATCGGCCACCTGCCCCTATCCCAACAGGTGATCCTGGCCACCGGCGTGCAGGGGGAACCGACCGCGGTGCTGGGGCGGCTGGCGATCGGACGCCACCCATCGTTGCATATCGAGCCAGGTGACACGGTGGTGCTCTCCTCCCACACCATCCCCGGCAACGAGGAACTGATCCACCGGGTGATCAATCGCCTCTTCCAGAAGGGAGCGGACGTGATCTACGACCCGATCATGCCGGTGCACGTCTCCGGTCACGCCAGCCAGGAGGAGCAGAAACTGCTCATCAGCATCCTCCGCCCACGCAACTTCGTGCCCATTCACGGCGAGTTGCGCCACCTCAAGCAACACGCCCGACTGGCGCAGGAGGTGGGCATCCCCGCAGACCGCACCGCCGTGGTGGAAAACGGCTACGTCCTCACCTTTGAGGGCGACCGTATCCGCGTGGGCGAAAGGGTGCCGGGCGGGTACATCTTCGTGGACGGGGCGACGGTGGGGCATATCGGCCCAGAGGTGATGCGGCAACGCGAAGCGCTGGCAACTATGGGGGTATGCGTGGTCGCGCTGCGCTACAACCCACAGCAGGGCACGCTGCTGGGGACACCGCGGCTGGTGCTGCGCGGCTTCGTGGCCAGCGAGACGGACGCGACGATGCGCGATCAGGCGCACGAGGTGATCCGCCGCGCCATGCAGTCGCTCGGTCCGGGAACTCCGGCCGCGACCGCGGAGCAGAAGGTCGCCCGCGCCCTGGCCGACTTCTTCTACGAACAGACCCGCAACCGGCCAGAGATGGTCGTGACCGCGCTGACAGAAGAGTAGGCGTGCCCATTGCGCCGATATGGCCACCATCCTGATCGTCTACAAGGAGTTCCCGGCCCGCTCGGTGGGCCACGCTGGCGGACAGGCGATCTTCCGGCTGATGGAGGCATTGCACCGGCAGGGCCATCGCCTGCTGCTGGTGGCCCGCCTGCGCCGGGGCGAGGAGCGGCTGCTCGCTGAGACCGCGCCTCTGTGCGCGCGACTGGAGACGGTGCCCCACGCCCGCGCGCTGTCCGGCCCGCTGCCGCTGGCCTACCTGCGCAGTTACCTGCTGTTGCGCCAGGCGACGGCCCGCGTGCTGCGCCAGGAACGGCCGGACTACACGCTCGTCGAGTTCGCGCAGACGGCGGTGGCGCTGCTCGGGCTACGGCTGCCCTACCCCACCCTGCGCCCCCACGACGTCAACTGGTTCTTGCTGGAACAGCGCCTCTCGCGCCTGCGCGGCCCACGGCGATGGGGGTTGGCCGCGCTGGCCCGGCTGATGCGCGGCTTCGAGCCCTGGCTGTGCCGGCGTTACGCGCTGGTGGCGGCCATCTCCGAAGGGGACCGGCGGCTGCTGGCGCCGCGCTGTGCGCCCCGACCCGTGTTGCTGTTGCCGATGGCTCCCGCCTTCACCGCCGACACGGCGGCAGCGCCAGCAGTCTCCGGCGAAGCGAACGTGCTCTTCGTCGCGGCGATGTATCGTGGCGTCAACCAGGAGGGAGCACGGTGGTTTCTGGACGAGGTGTGGCCGCTCGTCGTGGCGCGCGTGCCTCAGGCCCGCTTCTATATCGTCGGCTCCGACCCGCCGCCGGACATCCTGGCTCGCCAGGACGGAGAGCGGGTCTTCGTCACCGGCTACCAGGCCGATCTGGTGCCCTGGTATCGTGCGGCCACGGTCTTCGTCTCGCCGCTTCTGGTCGCGGGGGGACTGTTACAGAAAGTGTTGGACGCGCTGGCGATGGGAGTGCCGGTGGTGGCGACGACGGTGAGCAACCACGGCGTGGGGGCCACTCCCGGCGAACACCTGCTGCTGGCCGACGAGCCCGCGGCCTTCGCCGACGCGGTGGTGCGCCTGCTGGAGGAGCCGGCCCTGCGCGAACGCATCGGCCAGGCCGCGCGGCAGTTCGTCCATGAGCGGTACGACCTGGAGGCCGCCGTCGCGCAGTGGTCGTCGAGGTGCGACAGAGCCGCGCTTCAGGGGTAGAACCGACTCGAGCCTGCCCCTCGCTTTTCTGCCACGAATTGCACGAATTGAGCGAAGGAATTCGCTCAATTCGTGCAATTCGTGGCCAAAAACCCTACACCAACGCGCCGCGCGCCGTCCGCGCGGCCAACGCCCGTGCCGCCCACAGGAGACCGATAATCACAGCCAGCGCCAGGAGAAGCAGCGCCGTCCCCAGCGTCAGGATCACCAGACCAGCCAGCATCATGCGCGACAGTTCCTCCGGGTGGATGATCCCATACAGCGCACCGGCTACCGTCCCCAGCACCAGGCCGTTCCAAGTGGCGTGCAGGGCGAACGAGCCGACGTAGGCCAGCAGCAGCCGCCAGGGCCGCCGGGTGGTCCATAACTGGCCCCACCCCCAGCCCATCAACCCACCCGTGGCGCAGTGCATGAAGGTCGCCGCCAGGCGGCTGAGCGCTGCCGCCGTCCAGAGCGGACCCGCCACGCTGCCGTTGAGCAGGTTCTCCACCAGGGCGAAGCCTGCGCCGCTGGCTACCCCCAGCAGAAAGGCACGGGGCGGAGAGGGACGTAGGTAGAGGCCGGCCAGCCCCACTGCCAGCGTCTTCGCTGCCTCTTCGATCAGCGGCGTGGCGACGGAGATGAAGAGCAGCGCCACCAGCAGGTTGGTCGGCGTCAGGAGCCTGCTGAGCACCTGCGGATCGAGCAGGGTTTCCATATCGCCGAACTGCTCCGGCAACTGCCGCAGCCCCTCCAGTCCACCAGGGATCAGCCCGGCCAGCAACGCCAGCAAGAGGGCGAAGGCCAACAGCCCGCCCTCAGCGGCCATTGCCAGGCCGATGCCGAGGGTGGCCCCGCCCAGCAATCCGCTGGTCACGTCGCGCCAGGTGCCGCTGATGCCGCGCATCACTCCGCCCACGCTTCCCAGAGCCAGGGTGGGCAGCATCAGCATGGCGAGGATACCCAGGGGGACAGAGAGACAGGTGAGGGAAGGGGCCAGCAACGAGGTGACCAGGCCGACAACCAGCAAGGCAAGGAAGACCAGCCACAGGAGCCAGGCACGACGGGGGTAGAAAGGCCGGAATGGCCACCTCGGCCGGCTCGAGGGAACGACCGAGGAGGGCGTGGGGCCAACAGGCAGCACGCCCTCCTCGAGAGGCTCCCCAGGAAGCACCGGCTCGCTCATCGCTCCTCGATGAGGATGGTCTCGATGACATCCCCCGGCGGAGCGGAGGGGTTGGAGGGGTCGCGGGGGCTGATGTTCTGCAGCACGTCCAGCCCCTCCACCACCCGCCCGATGATGGTATAGCCACCGTCGAGGGCCGGCTGAGGGGCAAGGGTGATGAAGAACTGGCAACTGCCGGTGTTCGTGCCGGGGCGGGCGTTGGCAATGCCCACTACGCCAGCGGCGTCGTAGTGCAGGTTGGGGTCAATCTCGTCATCGCACTGGTAGCCAGGGTTGCCGATGCCGATGTTGAGCGGGTCGCCAGCCTGGGCCACAAAGTCAGGGATGACGCGGAAGAAGGTCAGGCCGTCATACCACCCCTCACGGGCCAGGAAGACGAAACTGTTGACGTTGGCCGGCGCCTGGGCGGCGTACAGTTCGATGACGATGTCCCCCTTGGCAGTGCGGATCGTCGCCCGGTACTGCTTGGTGGGGTCAATCACCTGCGGCGGGGGGCTGTCATACTGACGGGGAGCCAGCAGTTGCAGGTTGATGAAGGCATCCAGCGCCTGATAGGACAGGCCCCACTGGTCGGTGGGGAAGAGACGACCGTTGACGATGAAAGAGGGCGTGCCACCCAGTCCCAGGCTCTGAGCCTCCTGGTAACTGGCCATGACGCGGTCCTGCAAGGCCTGGCTCTGCAGGTCCCGGGCAAAGCGATCCGCGTCCAGCCCCAGTTCCCGGGCGTAGCCGGTCAGGATGGTGGGCATCTGCTCGGCGGATACCGACGAGACGGCCCACTCACCCTGCCGGGAGAAGAGCAGGTCGTGCATCTCCCAGAAGGCACCCTGATCCCCGGCGGCCTCGGCGGCGATGGCCGTGATCAACGCCTTGTTGTGGATGGATGTCAGAGGAAAGTGCCGATAGACGATGCGCAGACTTCCTTCGTGCGCCTCTAACAGAGACGCGAGCACGGGCTCCATGCCCGCGCAACCCGGTCACTGGAAGTCAGAGTACTCGATCAAAGTCAGCGTGGCCGTGGCGGGACCGCGCCCCCAGTCCTCGTCGGTCACCGGCGGCAGGTTGGTCAGCAAGGTCCCGGCGGGAGGGACGGTCCGGCAGGTGGTGGAGCCGGGGGTGCGCGTCGCCATCTCGGTCGTGGTTGCGACCGGGGCTGGCGTCAGTGTGGGCACCCGGCCAGCATAGGTGGGGGTCGGCGTGGCGGCTCCGGAGTTGCAGCCAGCACCCACCAGGAGCAGCCCGCCCAGAACAACGGCAAGCACAGGTTTTCGCATGTTCACCTCCCTGACAATTGGGTTGATTATACCACGAAGCCACAAAGTCCACCACGTGGGGGGGGTACGATGGGTGTTCGAAGCAGAAGCGATTTAGGCTACGTCGACGCTGCTTTTCCCGCCCGGAGTCGCGGCTTCAGCCGGTTTGAGCCACGTTTGCGCCGGCTAAAGCCTCGACTCCGTCCCCAGGCTGGGATTTGCTTCGAAATCCCGAAGGCCGCCACGGGTGGCAGGAACCGGCAGCAGTGGTATAATGCCCCTGCCATCCCGGCGAACCCTGCCGGACAACCTGAAACCTGTAACCGGCAACCTGAAACGGTTCGTTTGCTGGCAAATGCTGCGAGGGGAGGTTCCTGAGCCTATGGTCACAGAAGCCACAGAAGCCGCGGTCGAAGAGAAGACCGGAAAGAGACGACGTCGGGGACAGGTGACCGTCTTCCCCAACTGGTGCAAGGGATGTGGCCTGTGCGTCGAGTTCTGCCCAACGCATGTGCTGGAGCAGGCGGAGAGCGGCACCGTCGTCATTGCCCACCCGGAGGCCTGCATCGCCTGCCGCTGGTGCGAGCAGCATTGCCCTGACTTCGCCATCTTCGTCACCGAGGTCGGGCCGAAGGAGGAAGAGAGATGAGCGCGCGGCTGATGCAGGGGGACGAAGCCTGCGCGGAGGGGGCCATCGCCGCTGGCTGCACCTTCTTCGCCGGTTACCCCATCACCCCCGCTACCGAAATCGCCGAGAGGATGGCCCTGCGCCTGCCGCAGATCGGCGGCATCTTCATCCAGATGGAAGACGAGATCGCCTCGATGTCCGCCGTCATCGGCGCGGCGGTGGGCGGGGCCAAGGCCATGACCGCCACGTCCGGCCCCGGCTTCAGCCTGATGCAGGAGAACATCGGCTACGCGGCGATGGCGGAGATTCCCTGTGTCATCGTGGACGTGCAGCGGCTGGGACCCTCCACCGGCCGGCCCACCAGCCCGGCCCAGGGGGATGTCATGCAGGCTCGCTGGGGCACCCACGGCGACCACCCGATCATCGCTCTCGCTCCGTCCTCGGTGCGCGAGTGCTTCGACCTGACGGTGACCGCCTTCAACTTCGCCGAGCAGTACCGCACGCCGGTCATCATGCTGATGGACGAGGTGGTGGGCCACATGCGCGAGAGGGTGGAACTGCCGGACTACGCCACCGTCCCCCGCGTGGAGCGGGCGCAGACGCCCGTGCCACCGGAGTGGTACAAGCCCTACGAGAACTTCCCCGCCGACGTGCCGCAACTGATCCCCTTTGGCGAGGGGTACCGTTACCATGTCACCGGTCTGCACCACGACGAGCGCGGCTATCCCACCGAGCGTCCCGACGAGGTGAACGCCTGGCTCGACCGCGTCTTCCGCAAGATCCGCCGCAGCCTGAGCGACATTCTCCTCTACGATGAGGACGGCATCGAGACGGCGGAGACGCTGGTCATCTCCTACGGCGGGGCGGCCCGCTCTGCCCAACACGCCGTGGAACAGGCCCGCCAGCGGGGTCGCCGCGTGGGCTTCCTGAAGTTGAAGACGATTTGGCCCTTCCCAGAGAAAGCGGTCGAACGGGCCGCCGAGCGGCTGCACCGGGTGGTGGTGCCAGAGATGAACCTGGGACAGCTCGCGCTGGAGGTGGAGCGCGTCGTCGGCTGGCGCAAGGTGCGTCGGGTCAACCGCGCCGACGGCGAGATCATCCGCCCGGAAGAGATCCTGGCGGCCATCGAGAGGTGAGAGGAATGACCACCCTACAACACGAGTCGCGGCTCCACGAACGTTACCTGCGCCACAGCAAGAAGTTCCCCAACGTCTGGTGCGCCGGATGCGGCATCGGCATCGTTCTCGGGGCAATCATCCGCACGGTGGACGGGCTGGGGCTGGACAAGAACGACGTGGCGATGATCTCCGGCATCGGCTGCACCGGGCGGATGCCGGTGTATGTGGACTTCAACACCCTGCACACAACGCACGGGCGGGCATTGGCGTTTGCCACAGGCCTGAAACTGGTGCGACCGGGGATGAAGGTGCTCGTGGTGATGGGAGACGGCGACGCGCTGGCCATCGGCGGCAACCATTTCATCCACGCCGCGCGGCGCAACATCGCCCTCACCGCCATCGTGGTCAACAACTCCACCTACGGCATGACTGGCGGGCAGTACTCACCGACGACGCCGCTGGGCGTCCGCGCTGCCACCGCCCCCTACGGCCACGTCGAACCGCCGTTCCGCGTCGCCGAACTGGCCGTCGCCGCAGGCGCGGCCTTCGTCGCCCGCTCCACCGTCTACCACGTGGAAGAGATGCAGCGCTACCTGGCCCAGGCGATCCAGAAGAACGGCTTCTCGCTGGTGGAGGTGGTCAGTTACTGCCATACCACCCTGGGGCGTTTGAACCGCTGGGGGCGCGCACCCGATATGATGCGGCGGCTGAAGGAGAACAGCATCACCCTCAAGCAGGCCGAGGGGAAAAGCGAAGAGGAACTGAGCGGCAAGATCGTGCGCGGCGTCTTTGCCGACCGCGAGATGCCAGAGTACACACAACTGTACCGGCAGATCGTCGAGCGGGCACAGCAGGAGGGACGGCTATGAGCAGGCGGATCGAGATCCGGCTGGCCGGCACCGGTGGGCAGGGGATGATCCTGGCCGGTATCCTGCTGGCCGAGGCGGCGGTGGCGGATGGGAAACAGGTGCTGCAGACCCAGTCCTACGGGCCGGAAGCGCGCGGCGGGGCCAGCCGCGCGGACGTGATCATCTCCGACCAGGAGGTCCATTTCCCCGAGGTGCTCGAGGCCGACGTGCTGCTGTGCATGAGCCAGGAGGCGTGCGACCGGTACGCCGACGAGGTGAAGGAGCGCGGGCTGGTCATCCTCGACGCCGATAACGTCGCCCGCGCGCCGACGACCGAAGCCGTCCGCGCGCCGATCACCACGCTTTCCAGGGAGACGACTGGACGGGAGATCAGCGCGAACGTCGTCGCGCTGGGGCTGCTGGTGGGGCTCACCGGTGTGGTCTCCCGCAGCGCGCTGGAGGCGGCGGTGCGGGCGCGGGTGCCCAAGGGGACAGAAGAGGTCAACCTGCGGGCGTTGGCGGCGGGGTTCGAGATGGCAGAGCGGCTGCGGGGCCGATGAGGAGGATCCGTCAGATCACCCGCCGCCCGGCGGCGCGACGACATCCACAGCGCCGGTCGGCGCCCAGGCGCGCGCGCACACCTGTCCGCGCTCGCCGAGCGGCCCCTGCGACTGGCCGTTGACCACGGCGACGAGCCCGGCGCCGTTGCCCGTCTCCACGACCACCAGCTCCTGGGCCGTCCAGGAAGGGGCCTCCCCGGGGGCCAACAGCCCCTCGAAGACGACCGCCCCGTCGGCAGTCACCCGCACCCAGACGTGCTCCGTCGGCTCCAGGGTAAGGGTCACACCGCTGGAGGAGACAGGGAAAGCGGGCGTGGCCTGCCCGGCCGTTGCCCCGACCGCCGCGCGGGACAGGGTCATCAGCGGCGCGGTGGTCGCCTCGGGCGGGGAGGCCGGGGGCGGCGCCCACCCGGCGTAGGAGAGCAGCCACCAGGCCCCCAGGAGCAGCAGGATCACCAGGCCGATGACCGCCACGACCTGCAGCCAGTTGCTGTGTGGGCGGTTGATGGGCATCGCAGGCGTGGCCGGGGTGGGCGCAGCGGGAGGCGCAGGTGGCTCCGGGCGGCGGCCATGCACCTCTTCGTCATAACGGATGATGGCCTCATCGGGCGAGAGACCCAACAGCGCGGCATACCGGCGCAGGAAGCCCCGCGTCTGGGCCTCCCCGCCGGGCAGCGCTTCGTAGTTCCCCTCCTCCAGCGCCTTCAGGTAACGGCGCCGGATGCGGGTAACCTGTTCCGCCTGCTCCAGTGAGAGGCCTCTAGCCTCGCGGGCGATCTGCAGCCACTTACCCAGGGTTTCCATGGCCACTCAACAGGGACGGCGCTACTCCGCGGTGAGCACCACCTGCACCTGAGCGACGACGTTATGAGAGATGCGGATGGGTACGGTGTGGGGGCCCACCTGGCGCAGCGGCTCACTCATGATGTCGCGGCGGTCAATCGTCACCCCCAGTTGCTCGGATAGCGCCCTGGCGATGTCGGCAGTGGTGATCGAGCCGTAGAGCCGGCCGGTGGGACCGGCCTTGGCCTGGAAGGTGAGGGTGATCTCAGACAACCGCGCGGCCAGTTCCGTGGCCTTCTCCGTCTGACGGGCCATCCGCTCCCCGCGTGCCATTCGCTCCGCCTCCAGGGCCTTCAACGCGCCGGGTGTGGCCGGCGCCACCCAGCCCCTGGGCAGGAGGTAGTTGCGGGCATAGCCTGCTGGCACCTCTTTGACGTCGCCCTCGCGCCCCAGATTGGGGACATCCCGCAGCAAGATGACTTTCATGGACACGCCACTCCTTGTGCGCGGTGTGTGATGGTAATCATACACCGAAAGCGGAGAAAACTCAAATCCGGCCTGCCCGATTCACTCGCCTCAAAAAACCACAGGGAGGCCACCCGACGCAGGCTCACGGAGGAAAAGAGAAACCGCCGGTGTTGCGCCACCGGCGGCCTTGGGACGAACGGGGGCCTGTGAGCCTCTTCAGGAGCGGGTGAGGGGATTCGAACCCCTGACATTCAGCTTGGGAAGCTGACGTTCTACCGCTGAACTACACCCGCCAGATGGGCCATATTATAGCCGGGCGCGGCCAAAAGTCAAATCTACGGCCGTGGACGCCACAGCAGTTGCTCGCGGACCATCAGATCCGTGCTGCGGATCTTGAAGGCCAGGTCGGCGGCGATGTTCCGCATCAGCCGATACCCCAGTTCGGGGTAGTTGTTGCACAGGTTGAGCAGGCGATCCCGCTTCAAGACCAACAGCCGCGTCTGGCGCGAGGCAGCGCGCGCTGAGGCGGTGCGCAGTCCCTCATCCACCAGCACGATCTCGCCAAAGGTCTGCCCAGACCGCAACGTGGCGATGGTCACCTGCCCGCCGGTCGGACGGCCGTCCAGGCGGATCGTGCCAGGGTCGAGCTGAATCTCCACCTCCCCCGCTGCGATGACGTACAGCTCATCCCCGGCGCTGTTCTCCTCGAAGATGACCTGCCCCACTTTGTAGGTCGCCTCGTCACAGATCGAAGCGACCATCTCCAGTTGCGCGTCGCTGAGGTCGTAGAACATATCCGTGCGACGGAGGATACTCTTGTACTCGTGGGTCTGCTTCTCGTTCATCCCACCCCCCTCTGGACCATTCAGGCTGTCGCGCGGGCTGATACAATCGTCAGTTCACCGCTTCTATTTTAGCACAAATCATCATCGGGGCAAAGGGTCACCACAACCCCCTCCCCCTCGCCCACGTCGCCCACGACCCAGAAGGGTTGTCCCTGTGCTTCCATCTGCGCGGCGAACTCCGCCAGCCGCCCGGCGGGGACGGCCAACAGCAGCCCGCCAGAGGTCTGCGGGTCGAACAGCAGCATGCGCTGCTCCTCGCCCAGTTCGGGGGCGAAAGCAACCCGCGATTCGTAGAACATGGCGTTGTCGCTCGCCCCGCCGGGGAAGATCCACTCCGCGGCGGCCTCCAGCGCGCCGGGCAGGAACGGCATCGCCTCCCAGGCGAAGCGCAGCCGCACGCCGCCCTGTTCAGCCATCTCCAGAGCGTGGCCCAGCAGGCTGAAGCCGGTGATGTCGGTCGCGCCACGCACGCCCACCGCCACGGCACAGCGGGCGGCAGCGCGGTTGAGCCGTTTCATGCTCTCCACCGCCGCTGCCACGTGTTCGGCCTTTGCTTTGCCAGCCTTGAGCGCGGTGGTGATCACCCCCAGGCCGAGTGGCTTGGTCAGCACCAGCCGGTCGCCCGGCCGCGCTCCTCCCTTCACCATCAACCGGTCGGGGTGGGCCAGCCCCACCGCCACCAGCCCGTACATCGGCTCGGTGGCGCGCATGGTGTGCCCCCCGGCGATAACCGCGCCGGCCTCGGCCACCTTGTCCGCCCCGCCGCGCAGGATTTCCGCGGCAACGTGGGTGGGCAGTTTGTCGGGGAAGCCGGCCACGTTTAGCGCCAATACCACCTCCCCGCCCATCGCGTAGACGTCGGACATGGAGTTGGCTGCGGCGATGGCGCCATAGTCGTAGGCGTCGTCCACCACAGGGGTGAAGAAGTCGGTGGTGACGATCAGCGCGCGGTCGTCGCTCAGCCGATAGACGGCGGCGTCATCCGCCCGTCCCAGACCCACGAGCAGATCGGGGAAATCCGCGGGCAGGAATCGTTCTTGGAGTGGACGCAGCACCTGCGCCAGGGCCTCGGGGCCCATCTTGGCCGCTCAACCGGCGCAGGAGGCCCACTGGGTCAACCGAATCTCGTCCATCATGTCACCTCACCCCCTACCAGGAGACCAACCGACCCGCCCGTAGCATCGTCTCGGCGATGGTCATCATGTTGGAGACCTCACCGACCGCGATTTTATCCTTGAGATTGTAGTACTGCAAGCAGGTGCCACAGGCCAGGATTTCCACCCCTTGTTCGGACAGGCTGCGCAGGTCTTCCAGCACGGGGGAATCCTCCACCACCAACCTGACCCCGCTGTTGAAGAAGATGATGGTGTCGGGCAGCGGCTCGACCTCATTCAGGGTGTGGAAAAAGGCGCGGATCAGGATGTGGCCCAGTTCGGCCTCTCCGTGCCCCATGTGCTCGTTGGAGATGACCAACACCAGCGGGCCGCCGGAAGGGGAAACCGGCGGGGTCGGCGCCGGCTCGCCAGCCGGCTGCGCGGAGCGGAGGATGTGCAGGTAGACGCCGTCCTCGCGCTCCTCGACGCGCACCGTGCAGCCGGACTTCTCCGCCATGCGCGTGACGTTGTGTTGCGCCGTGCGGTTGTCCACGATGGTCACCACCGCATCGCACTCCTGCAGTGCGGTGCGGGTCATGATGACCGGTTGGGGGCAGGCCAGCCCCCGCGCATCCACGATCTTCTCCTTCATCAGCCACTCATCTCCCTTCAGAGTTTTTCATTGACCCGGCGCACGGGGCGTCGGGCAACAGAAAGCCGCCACTGACACACATCAGCGGCGGCTCAGGAGGAGGCGCTAACAGGAAACTCAGGGCGCGGCTCGCTCACCGCCCCCTGACGTGTGCAGGTTGACCCGCGGGCGTCGCCCGACGCCCAGGGTCCGACTTCAGGTCCGGCGGTGATGCATACCGATCACGGCTTGACTCCTTTACGCTATCATACCATCAGAGACGTCATCGCACAAGTTGGCCCGGCAGGAACCGGCTACTCCGGCTCGACATGCACCAGGAAGTGAGCGACCTGCGGCAGAGCCTCATGCAGGCGCCCCTCGATCTGCGTCGAGCAGAGATGTGCCTGCTCCATCGAGACGGTGGCCGGGCAGAGACAGTGGAGCGAGGCGTAGAGCAGCCCGTCTACCCGGCGCAGGCGGATATCGTGACAACCGGTCACCCCTTCCTGGGCTGCGACTACCCTCTCCACCTCCTGGACGATCTCCTGGTAATCAGCAGTGACCTCCTCGCCAGGCCCGTTGGGCAGGGCCGGGGCGACTTCGATGTGCGTCTCAATCGCCGCCAGTTCCGGCAGGCGAGCACGCAGCCGTTCCTCAAACGCCGTCGTCAGGCCGTGGGCCTCCTCGAGAGAGAGGGAGGGAGACAGTTCCAGGTCCAGGTTGACGTGGTAGCCGTCTGCCAGCCGATGGACGCGCAGGTCATGCACCGCCAAACCGGCCTCGGCGGCGATGGCCTTCACCTGCCCGACCAGGCCGTCCTCTGCCGGCAACGGCTCGACGTGCACGATCACGTCACACGGCCGGCACAGCGGTGCCACGGCCTCCTCGACCTGCGTGGTCACCTGATGCGCCAGGCCGGCCGGTATGTCAGGGGCAACACGCACGGTGATTTCGATGAAGGTGGTCGGGCCGGACATGCGCAGGCGCAGCGGGCCGCACTCGCGTACGTGTTCCACGCCGCCCACCGCGGCGCGGATGCGCTCCTCCAGCCCTTCCGGCGCGCGGTCGAGCAGCGCGTCCACCGTGCGCCGTCCCAACTGGATGCTGATCCAGATGACGATGCCGGCGACGACCAGCGCGGCCAGCGCGTCGGCGCGCAGCAGCCAGGTGCGGTAGCGGGGCAACAGGTCAGCCAGGCGCACCAGCCCCAGGCCCACGATGACCACGGAACTGCTCCAGATGTCGGTGGAGAAGTGGAGGGCGTCGGCCTCCAGAGCCTGGCTGTTGTGCTTCCGGGCGACGCGACCTAACGCCCGCGAGCGGCCGATGTCCACCAGGATCGAGAAGCCCATCACCAGGAAAGCCCACAGGCTGGCTTCGACCTCCACGTGACGGAAGAAGAGACGGCTGACCGCTTCATAGATGATCCAGACGCAGGTGGCCAGCAGGAGCAACGTCTCCAGCAGAGCGGAGAGGTTCTCCACCTTGCCGTGGCCGAAGTGGTGTTGGGGGTCCGGCGGGCGGCCAGAGACCCTTACAGCCAGGAAGGTGACGAGGGCCGCCACCAGGTCCAGGCCAGAGTGCGCCGCCTCAGAAAGGATGCCCAGGCTGTTGGTCAGCAACCCGACCACCAGTTTGAAGGTGGTCAGGAAGACGGCGGCCAGCACCGAACTGAGGGCAACGGTGCGCTTCTCTCGATCTGCTACGTGAAGGTCTGGTTCCATAGAGCAGTTGAGGAGTAGGACAGACTTCCGAGGTCTTATAGGCCTCGGAAGTCTGATGGCTCCGTCCTGCAAGGGATTCTAACACAGGGGGGACGAAGTGTCAAACGGCATACGACCGCTTCTTTTCCCTCTGCATCGGGTTCTTAGAGCGGGCGGCTTTCTCCCGCCAACCTTCACCATCCGCGCCGGGATTTCGGGTGCCGGCCCGCCGGACTATGGTCCGGCGGGCAAGATCCCGCGCCGGGGCCGCCTACCGAAGCATGGGGATGCGTCGGCTACGGGGGTTGTTCGGATGGACTCTTACTCGCCTGGCAACACCCGCGCCCCTGGCGGCGGGGCGTGTTGCTTCAGCCACTCTTTGAACCAATCGCGGTCCAGATATTGGATCAACAGGATCAGGCGGTCATGCCGTTGACTGAGGATGTTGCGGGCCTCGCAGACCTTCTGGTGACACTCCTCCAGGGCGCGGTCCATCTCAGCGTGGGTCAGCCGACCGGCCTTCCAGGCCTGCATCTTCTCACACATCGGCTCCATCAACTGACGCCAGCGATAGTCGTAGTAGTCGGCGATGAGCCTTTCTTCCCATGACTGGACATGATCCTGTGGCGATGGATCACCGCTCATGTTCGCACCTCCCTCCGCGATAGCGGATCACAGCACCAGCGCCTCGGCGACCAGGTCCCACACTCCTCTGACTTCTACGCCCAGATTGTAGTGCTCGTTCAGGTCCGCAAGTTGCGTCTTGCAGTTCTCGCAGGCGGTGACGACCCATTGGGCGCCGCTGCGCTGAATCTGCTCCACCTTCTTGCGGCCTCCCTTCATGCGGGCCTCTTTCATCTCCGGTTCGGCGATCAACCCGCCGCCTCCGCCACAGCACCAGTTCAGTTCCCGGTTGGGCGAGAGTTCCCGGAAATCCGTGGCGACGGCACGGATGAGCATGCGCGGCTCTTCGAAGATGCCGACGTTGCGGCCCAGGTTACAGGGGTCGTGATAGGTCAGGGGAGCGTCGAACATCCCCGGCCGGACCCGGATGCGCCCTTCCTGGAGGTAGGAAGCGATCAGTTGCACCACGCTCATGCGCTGGATGCCGGCGATCTCGTCGCCGAACCAGTGATCCCAGAACTGGAACAACGTTCGGGTGGCATGGCCGCATTCGGCATAGGCGATGACCTGCACGCCCAGACGGCGGGCCTCCTCCACGATCCAGTGGGCGGCCTGCTTCGCCTTCTCCGTGTCGCCGACGAAGAAGGAGTGGTTGGTGGCGGTGAACATGCTCAGCGTCCAACTCTCCTTCGCCGCGTGGAAGATTTTTGCCATCGGGATGATGGCGTGCTCGCCGACCACCGGCACGTAGAGGACGCGCGCCGGCTCGTCCACCGGAATGCGCAGATCGGGAGCGCCCCATTCCTCCCGATTTCGCCCTTCCAGTTCGCGGAACTGGTCCACGTAGAACTCTTTGAGGGCGTCTATGATTTCCCCTTTGCTGACCTCGGCGTTGCCGATCTCGGCGACCATCTCCAGCCCCATCCCCTCCTGCTGGAGGGCATAGCGGGCCGTGCTGACCAGGAGCCCGGTGTCCAGGTGGAAGGGGCAAACCAAAGTGCAACGCCGGCAGCCGGTGCAGTCCCAGAGCGCTTTCCGCAGTTCCTCCACCGTCCGCTCGTCCGGCTGATGGTTTTCCCGATACCAGTCCAGGAGGGGATTGCCTTTGGATTGGAGCAGCTTCTTGACCAGCAACGCCCGATAGGCGGGAATGTGGGCCAGGTCGCGGGAATAGGCGTAGAAGTGGCAGGCATCCGCACAAAGGCCGCAGCGAATGCAGATGTCCATAAAGTATTGGAGCGGGCGAGTGAGGCGCTGGCGCATGACTTCCGTAAAAGTCTCCAGCATGGCACCCTCCTAACTGTAGGCTACCATCTTGGCCAGCGGGTAGCCGACCATATGGCTGAATTTGCTGAAGGGGAAGTAAACCATCAGGAGTTGAACAAAGGCAAAGTGCCAGATGAAGGACGGGCCTGCGCTCTGGGGGACGGGCTGCCAGTTGAAGGTAGCCAATCCCAGGAAGAAGCGGGGCAGTTCCTGCGCGTCCAGCGCGTGGAGAAAGTGGATGTGGAGGCCGGTCACCGCGATCCCGATCAGCAGGAGGAGAGCCAGATAGTCCTGCGGAATGGAGAGGTGCTTGCGGCGGCCTTCCAGACGATGGGCCAGGGCGTATAGGAGGAGAGCGCCGAAAGCCAGCCCCATAAGGGTGCCAAACGCGGTCCAGATCGCCGAACTTCTCAGGGCGGGGAGATGAAGAAAGACGGGCAGATGATGCGCCAGTCCCAGGAAAAGGGCGCCATGCAGGGCCAGGCCCGCGGTGATCGGAAGAGCGGAACCGCTGATCTGGATCGCGTTGAACACCATCTTCAGGGTGACCGTCTCGATCAGCATTTCCATAAAGGCTCCCCAGCGGCGATGGGGACGGGGGTACAGGGACAGATGACCAGCCACAGGCTTTGCCCGCCACCACCGGTAGATCCGGTACGCCATCCCGCCGAGGAAAACCGCAAGGGCAATGTAGGGGGTAACGTAGTAGAACAGAAAGGCCAGGGTTGCCATAGACACCTCCTGGGGCTGTAGGACAACTGCGAGCAGTTGTCCTACTTGACGCGGCGGATGTAGAACTTGAAGAGCCCGTCGCCCTTCTCCATCCCGAGCAGTTCGTTGCCGGTGCTCTTGCACCAGGCCTGGATGTCGGCGACGGAGCCGGGGTCGGTGGCCATGACCTCCAGAATACCGCCCACGGAGATGTTCTTGATCTCCTGGCTGGTCTTGACCACCGGCATGGGGCACTTCAACCCACGGGCATCCAGCGTCCTTTCAGGGGTGTATTCTGCCATTTTGCGCCTCCTTTTTTCTGGATTTTCACCGCCAAGGATGCAGAGGACGCAAAGCCTTCTCGGTTCCTTCGCGTCCTTTGCGCTCTTTGCGGTCAGACAAACAGGGTGATGTGCGACTGGTTCGCTTCGGCGATGTAGGTGGCTGCGCCCACCACATCGGTCACCTCGTCAATGAGGTCCTCCCGGCGGATGCCCATCACATCCATGCTCATCTGGCAGGCCAGGAGCTTGACCCCCAGGTCAATGGCCATCTGACGCAGTTCCGGCAGGGTGGCGACCTCGTGCTGCTTCATCATCTTCTTGAACATCCAGCGGCCCATGCCGCCCATGTTCAGTTTGCTGGGGCCGACACCGTTGATGTCCTTGAGGAACATGCTCAGCATGCGCTCAAAGAGGGTGCGTCCGGTGGACACCTTTTTCTTCAGCGCCTGCAGGCCCCAGAAGGTGAAGAACATGGTGGTCTCGATGCCGCTGGCGGCGGCGGTGGTGGCGATGATGAACGCCGCCATCACCTTGTCCATGTCGCCGCTG
>Ga0209018_1001617_pt1 | contig 17703 bp, 12 predicted proteins | sample YNPBryBLVA2012_FD_185814 | JGI IMG/M metagenome (GOLD analysis project Ga0209018, IMG submission 185814) | Anoxygenic and chlorotrophic microbial mat microbial communities from Yellowstone National Park, USA - YNP Bryant BLVA 2012 (SPAdes)... ...
GCGGGCAGCCTGCACCCACTTCAGTCACCAATCTGGCCGGCGAGTCCTCGCGATTCGACCTCATGGCCGCGTTGCGTGCCGAGGGCGCCAACGCCCGGCTTGTCGACGCGTTCGACATGAAAGCGATCGAGCGCGAGTTGCGGCAGGCGCTCGCCGATGCGGCGAAGGGGGCCTTCACCGTGCTGGTCCTGCGGGGCGAGTGCATGATGAGTTTGCCCGCCAGCCAGCGTCGGCCACGCTATGAGGTAGTCACTGACAAGTGCAAGCAGTGCAACCTCTGTCTCATGTGTCCCGGCCTCGAAAAAGACGAGCACGGTTATCCCCGCTTCATCCACCTGTGCTCCGGGTGCGGACCGCATGAGGGGGTCTGCGCCCAGGTCTGCCATCTGGGTGCCATCGTCCCGCGTCGCGAGCCCGATCGCCCCCAGCCACGCCTGCCGCTGCCACCGCCGGTAGACCGCGATGTGCAGGCCTCGGTGGCACCGCTGCCCAGGGCCATCCGCGTCGCCATCCGCGGGGTCGGCGGGCAGGGCAACCTCTTCCTCGGCAAGGTCCTGGCCGAGGTTGCACTGCTCTGCGGATTCGACAACATCGTCAAGGGCGAGACGCATGGCATGGCACAGCTCGGGGGTGCAGTGATCTCCACCTTCGCGTGTGGCGACGTCCACTCGCCCATGCTCGCGCCCGGAACCGCCGACGCTCTCGTGGCCCTCGAGTCTTCCGAAGTCCTGCGCCCCGGGTTCCTCGATCTGCTCAAGGACGGCGGTGTGGTCGTGCTCAACCGTTTGCGCCTGGTGCCGCCAGGCTTGGATCCTGGTGCATATCCTAGCCTGGATTCGATCCGGGCGTCGCTCGCTGGCCGGCGTGTGGTGGAGTTCGACGCCCTGCGAGAGGCGATGGCACTCGGTGACACCGCCGGGCGGTCCGCGAACGTGATCGCCCTAGGAGTGTTGTCCACCATCGCGCCTCTGTCCTCGATACCGATAGCGCTCTGGCGGGAAGCCATGGCGCGGGTCTCTCCCCGAGCCGATATCCGCGAAGCCAACTTGCTTGCCTTCGAGCGCGGGCGAAGCCTCGCCTCCGAGGCCCGGCGTGCCACGCCATACCCTCCGTCATGATGAAGGCGATGATGATGAAGGCGATTCTCTCCCCCGCATCCATCGCCGTCGTCGGTGGCAGCAACGACCTCCGCAAACCCGGCGGTCGTGTCGTCGCCAACCTCCTCAGCCATGCCCACCCGCCCGTATGCGTGGTGCATGCGAAGGGCGAGCCGGTGCAAGGTCTGCCCACGTACCCCAGCCCGGACGACCTGCCGGACGTGCCGGAACTCGCGATCGTGGCGATTCCCGCGCTGCAAGTCGTAGATGCGGTGCGGAGGCTGGCCGCGCGGGGCACCCGAGGCTTTATCGTGCTCTCGGCAGGGTTCGGGGAGACCGACGAGCGCGGGCGAAGATTGGAGCAAGAGCTGCTCGAGGTCGTCACCCATGCCGGAGCCGTGCTCATCGGCCCGAACAGCCTGGGTGTGTTCACGCCGCGTTATGTGGGTACGTTCGGCGGACCCCGATTGACCCCGGTTCCGGGGACCATCGAATTCATCTCCGCGAGCGGGTCCACAGCCGCTTTCATCATCGAGGCGGGGCTCGAGAGGGGACTCCCGTTTGCGTCGCTCGTCTCGGTCGGCAACTCCGCGCAGTACGGCGTGGAAGACGTGCTCGCTCACGATGACGTCGTCGACGGTGCGCCGCCCCGGACGCAATTGCTGTACATGGAGTCGATTCGCGATCCTCGCGCCCTGCTCGACCACGCACGAAGGTCCCATGCGAGCGCAAGGCACATCATCGCGCTCAAGGCGGGCACCACCGAAGCCGGCGCACGCGCCGCGTCGTCGCATACGGGCGCCATGGCTACGCGGGACGACGCCGTGTCCGCGCTGTTCGACAAGGCAGGCATCGTACGTGTGCGCTCGGGCGTCGAGATGGTCAACGTGGCGGGACTGCTGACTTGCTACCAGGCGCCCAAGGGACGTCGAATCGCCATTGTCACCCACGCAGGCGGACCCGGCATCATCCTCTCCGACGAGCTCACGCGGCGGGGCTTCATCATTCCCCCCTTGACACCCGCGTCGCGAGGCCGTCTCGAACGCGCGCTGCTCCCAGGTAGCGCCACCGGCAATCCTATCGACTTCCTCGCCGCCGGAACGGCCGACCACTTGCGACACATCTTCCAGGTGCTGTCCGACCACGAACGCGACAACATCGACGCGGTCTGCGTCATTTACGGCAGCCCCGGATTGTTCGACGTCTGGCCCGTCTTCCAGACCATCATCGATGGTGCCCGAACCCTGCCGTTCCCGGTCTATCCTGTCTTGCCGAGCGTACGGACCGCCGCACAGGAAGCGCGAAAGTTCCGCGACGCCGGCTATTTCTATTTCGTCAACGAAGTCGAGCTCGCCGTCGCTCTGGACCGCGTGGTCAACACCCCTGCCCCTGCGCCCGCCGATCCGGTGCTGCCCGACATCGACCGAGCTGCCATCGACCAGGTCCTTCGCGAGGTGCCAGAAAACGCCCAACACCAGCTCGACCCACGACAGGTCCAACGCATCCTGCAGGCTTGCGGCTTCGAGCAGCCTCCGCGCGAGCTGGTCGCGTCCGCCGACGATGCGGTGCGCGCAGCCGCGGTTCTCGGCTACCCGGTCGTCCTCAAGGCCGCCGACCTGTTGCACAAGACCGACCACGGTGGCGTGAGACTGGGGCTCCGGACACCCGACGAAGTCCGTGCGGCGTTCCAGCAGATCGCAGCCATCCCGGGCGTGCAGTCGATCCTCGTGCAGCGTCAGGTCGACGGCGTCGAACTCATCGTGGGGCTGTCGCGGGAGGGGCCCTTCGGCCATCTCGTCCTCGTGGGACTCGGTGGCATCTACGCGGAGGTGCTGGGCGATTCCGCCATGGGCCTATCGCCCCTGAGCCGTGAGGAAGCCGATCGCCTCATCTCCCGGCTCCGCGCGCAGCGGTTGATCGACGGCTTCCGGGGGCGTCGAGGCGTCGACCGTGCCATGCTCGCCACCGCCCTGCAGCGTCTCTGCGCTCTCGCCCAGCATGCGCCAGTCATCCAGGAGATGGATATCAATCCGATCATCGGCGCGGGTGAGCAGCTATGGGCCGTGGATGCCCGGATCCAGGTGGCCCCGCGGAGTTGACCTGACCGCGTGCGTCGATGCGTCCACCCACGACACGCACGCACCCTGGGCGGCTGTCGGCAAGCAGATGGGAAGGGCTCTTCTTCGAAAAGGTCCACGCCTCATTCGGCCGGCACGACCGTCACCAACCCATGGTCAAGCTCACCACCTCGTGGCATCCTCTTCTCGTGCCCAAGCCCGGAACACCCGCTCCCCAGGCGCTCAAGACGCTGCCTTTCGACACGGACACCTCGCTTCGCGACAAGGTCATGCGGTCGATCAAGGCCCCTCATCGTCCTGTGCTTGTCGTGCTCGTGGGCAATGAGGCCGGCACTCGCGTCGTCCTCGAAGGTACTGTCGTGGTCGGCAGAAACCCGGCCAACCATCTCACCCTCACCGACGTCGGGGTGTCGTGGCATCATGCCCGCGTCGAAGACCGCGGCGATGCCTGGGCCGTCGTGGACCTGAACAGCACGAACGGCACCCTGGTCAACGACCGCCGTGTCTCGGAGTACGTGCTCCATCCGGGCGACAAGATCACCTTTGGCCGCACCGTGGTCCGGTTTGATGTCCAGGACGCCTACGATCAAGCCTATGACGTGATCGTGGAGCGGATGATGAACATCGACGACCTGTCTGGGTTGCTGGTACGGCGCAAGTTCGACGCCGATCTGCAGGCGATGCTGTCGACGGCACGGGTCCGAGGCGAGCCGGTGGGCCTGCTCGTCATGGACCTCGATGGGATCAAGTCGATCAACGACACGCACGGGCACCTGTTCGGTGCGTACACGATTGGGGAGGCGGGAAACCTGATTGGGCGGATGATCGCCGGCAGCGGCATCGGCTCGCGTTTTGGTGGCGACGAGTTCCTGGTCGCTTTGCCGGGCGCCGACCTCGCCGCCACCATCGCAATGGGAGAGCGCATCCTGCGCGCCATCGCCGATCACCGCTTCGAGCGGGATGGCATCGTGCTGCACCCGGGGATCTCCATCGGCGCAGCGTCGTTCCCCGCCCAGGCCCAGGACGCCTTGGGCCTGTTCCAGGCTGCCGATGAGGCCATGTACCGCGCCAAGCACACCGGCAAGAATCGCGTGTGCACCTGAGCCTCGCAATCCACCGGACCGGTTTTCGACTTCGACGATCCGCCGAATTGCCCCACAACCAGCAACACCCGACGAGCAACGCGAATGCGAACACGCAGCGCAGAAATCCGGCCGGTCGGAGAACCCGGCGTGGATTCGACAGCCACAGACTCCGGCCATGTCCCGCATGGCAACGGACCTTGCCAGATGAACCGCCTCGAGGATTACGCCGGTCGGCATCCCCTCGGCCTCGAAGTCCGTGCTCTCGTTCTCCCGCAAAGAGCCCGGTTGCTGGCTGCCAACAGCCATGCGCGATGCTCCGGACGGGCAAGAATGCAAGTGTGGAGTTCATACTGTGCGAGCGCGGATGCCCGTAGCGGTTATCAGCCCGCAGGGCAGACGTTCGAGCACTTGGTGGCGACGCAGCCGGGAGTCAATCCCTTCCAGAATGCGGCGAAGTCCATCAGGCCATTCATGTGCGAGGTCGCGCAACTCTGCGCGCACTGGGCCGACGGCGGCTGCCCGTCGGGCGAGCAGTCCTGCATGATGCACGTCCAAATTGCCATGCACTCGGCGTTCTGCGCACACTTGTCGCACGGGTCGTAGCACTGCGTGTTGATGCACTCGTCGCACTGCGGGATCGTGGTCTGAATCGCGCAGGTCGATCCGCCGTCGGAACCGGCCTCGATGAGTCCACCATCGGAACCAGCCTCGACCGGTCCGCCGTCACCGCCCATACCGCCCGTCGACCCGCCGTCGCCGCCGTCACCCGCTGCGCCACCCGTTCCGCCCCCTCCAGTTCCCGCCACGCCACCGCTGCCGGCTCCACCGCCTGTCGCTGCTCCGCCCGTGCCGCCCGCCGCGGCGTCGTCTTGCGCGCCACCGCTGCCACCGGTTGCTGCGCCCGCGTTCCCGCCTCCCGACGAACTCGTGTCATCACTGCCACAGCCCGCGGCCAGCGCCAGCAGCGCCGCTGCCGTCCAGAGCATCATCCCCAACCCGGTTCGTTTCATGGTGCAAGCCTCCGTTCAAGCATTGCGCGTGTCGTCAATGGATGAACCCAGGGCCGCCCCACGTCAAGCACGTCCACCATCATGAGCAGTCGCGATGGTGCGTTGCGTGCAAGCTCATCGTCGCGAGGTCACGGGCAATGCATGAACGACAGCGCTACCGCCCGGGGCATTCGCGGTCCCAAGCGGAGGGGCGTCCAGCACAAGACGTGTGCACCGCGACAAGTCCGCCCTCGTCGGCAAGTGTCAAGTCGAACGTGAACAAGGAAGCCCCGGCCACCGGGGGCACGCCAGCCACGCCCTGTCCGCTTGGCGGTGTTGCGCGGGGCCCGCCCTCCGCGGCCGCGATGGATCGAGGGGGCAGGGAATCGGACCCCGCGCGAATGCGTTGGCTGCCAGGCGCCGGCTTGACGGGTTCGGGCGTCGACTCGATGTACGAGATGGGCTAGCATACCCAGCATTGGAGCGGGGCACGATGGACAAGACAGTGGGGAACGTTTTCGACCGTGCAGCGGATCGATGGCCGGATACGCCAGCGATGCGGGTCAAGCGAGGCGGTCGCTGGCAAACCACCACGTGGGCCCAGTATCGCCAGCAGGCAAGGGACGCTGCAAAGGGCTTCATCGCCCTCGGGCTTCAGCCCGGCCATGGTGTAGTCATTCTCGGCTACAACCGGCCTGAGTGGTTTCTCGCGGATGTCGGGGCCATCCTCGCTGGCGGCGTGCCCGCGGGCATCTACACCACATCCAGTTCGGAACAATGCCGCTACATTGCGGCGCACTGTGACGCCGACATAGCCGTGGTGGAAAACCAGGCCCAGCTCGACAAGCTCCTCGCCGTGCGAGACAGCCTCCCCGCTCTGCGTGCCACCGTCGTGATGGACGGCGCCCCGGACGGCCACCCCAACGTGATGGGCTGGGAGAACCTGATGGCTCTCGGGCGCGCCCAGTCGGACGAACAGCTACAGTACCGTCTCGACGCGCAACAGCCCTCGGGATTGTGCACGCTGATCTACACGTCGGGCACGACAGGGCCGCCGAAGGCGGTGATGATCACGCACCGCAACCTGACGTGGACCGCTCACACCGCGACGGCCATGATAGGCGGCTTCGGTCCGGGAGACGACCTGATCAGCTACCTGCCGCTCAGCCACATCGCCGAGCAGCTCGTGTCGTTGCACATGCCGATGACGTTCGGCGGGTGCAGTTGGTTCGCCGAGAGCATCGAGACGCTGGGCGACACGCTGCGAGAAGTCCGGCCCGTAGCATTCCTCGGTGTTCCCCGTGTCTGGGAGAAAATCCAGGCTCGCATCATCGCGGCTGCGGCTCAGAATGGTCCCGTCGTACGTCGAATCGGCAAGTGGGCTCGTGGTGTCGGCCTTCGCGCCGGGCTGGCCGACCAGGCCGGACGGCAGCGCCCGTTGCTCTATCCACTGGCTGACAAGCTCGTCTTGTCCAAGGTACGACAGCGCCTCGGACTCGACCGCTGCCGCATCGCCATCACCTCCACCGCGCCCACTCCCCGCGCCACGCTCGAATTCTTCCTGAGCCTGGGAATCCCCCTGCTCGAGGTCTACGGCATGAGCGAGGCCACCGGCCCTGCCACCATCTCCCTGCCAAACCGCTATCGCACGTCGACTGCTGGATTTGCGCTCGACGGTTGCGAGCTGAAGATCCTCGACGACGGCGAGGTGTGCATGCGAGGCCCCAACATCTTCGCCGGCTACCTCAAGGATCCCCAGGCCACACGCGAAGCGCTCGACGACGAGGGGTGGTTGCACTCGGGCGACATCGGACACATCGACGCGGATGGGTTTCTCACCATCACCGATCGGAAGAAGGAGATCATCATCACCGCAGGAGGGAAGAACATCTCGCCCCAGGCCATCGAGGCTCAGCTCAAGACGGTGCCCGGGATCATGCAGGCAGCGGCCGTGGGAGATGGAAGACGCTTCGTCAGCGCATTGATCGTGCTCGACCCCGAGCAGGTTCCCTCCATGGCATCCTCCGCAGGATCCTCGGCCCGCACCGTGGCCGAAGCGGCCTCGGACCCCGCTTTCCTCGCCTTCCTGCAGGCGCAGATCGACCAGGCATGCGCGCACTTGTCCCGCGTCGAAGCCGTCAAGAAGTTCGCCATCGTCGACGGCGAGTTCAGCGTGGAAGGCGGGGAGATCACCCCGACCATGAAGCTCAAGCGCCGCGTGATCATGAACAAGTACAAGCACCTGATCGATGCGATGTACGACTCCGCCGGCACACCTGCCGAGCCGGGGCGGCATCGTGATCGTGACGAGGCGCGGACGTGACCCGAGGACGGTGCTAGCCGCAGAGATCGATCACCTTCCTGACCAGCTTCGAGATGCCATCCCAGACCTCGTCGATCCGCTGCGCGCACATGTACGCCGGCGTGCTGACGATCCGGTTGGCTTCGTCCACCACGATCTCGCGCACCGGCGCGTTCTGATGACGTCCGCCGAGCTTCTCGATGTCGCGTGCGGTGGCCGGGTCGGTGCCGATCGTGAGCAGCGGGTGATGATCGGCACCCAGGGATCTGGCGACCACCATCGGCGCGATGCAGATCGCCCCGATCGGCTTCCTGGCTGCGTGAGCCTCTTTCAGTACCCTGTCCATTTCTGGATCGATCCCACATGCGGCGCCTTTCACGGCGTAGTCGATGAGATTCTTCGCAGCGCCGTAGCCGCCGGGCAGCACAACCGCATCGAACTCCGTCATCTTCAGAAGCGCGAGAGGCTTGACGTGGCCGCGCGCGATGCGCGCAGACTCCGTCAATACGTTGCGCTGCTCGCCCGACGGTTCGCCTCGAACGTGATCGACCACGTGCATCTGAGGCTTGTCGGGGGCGAAGACCTGATAGCTTGCGCCGGCCTGGTCCAATGCCAGCAGCGTTGATACGGCCTCGTGGATCTCGGCCCCATCCAGGAATCCACATCCGGTCAGCACGACGGCTACGCGCTTGCTTGCCATGATACCACCTCCACTGTCTCCGTTGCTCGCGGCGCAGAATCGTCCCCCGAGCGCATGCAGGCTACCACATTCCTCCGGCCATCCCAGGCCGACTCCACTGCGCGGCGCGTCCCGCGCCACGTCGCTGTGTCCTGGCAGGGGGGCCCCATGCGGCATCGTCCACCCCAAAGACGTCTTCGGGATTAGCACCCAGCTTCGGTTGGGAATACCGTCACCGCTCGGGGCGCCGCGGCGGTGGAAGCTTGACCCGCGGTGGTGTGCGCGTCGTCGTGCCCGGTGGGGGAGACGTCGTGGTACCCGGCGGAGACGTTGTCGTGCCCGGCGGGCGAATCACGATCGGCGGCCACCTGCGCGCCGGTGCCGTCGTGGTCGCGGGCGGCGCCGTGGTCGTGGCCGGCGGAGCCGTCGTCGTCGATGGGGGCGTCGTGTGCGTCGCAGGTGGGGCCGTCGTGGTCGACGGTGGTTTGGTCGTGGTCGATGGTGGCTTCACGGTGGACGTCGTCGCCGGTGGGGGCGTGGCCGTGGTCGGCGTCGTGTCGGTCGGCGGCGTAGCCGCAGTGTCTCCGGGCGGCGTGACTGCTGGATCGGATGGGTTGCCACCGATCGGGTCGATCGTCACGGGCGGCGCGGTGTTCACGTCGATGACCGGCGGGTCGTTGTCCGTTGCAGTGGCGCGCGATCGCACGACATACACGGCCGCCGACGCCCCTCCGATGAACAGAAGACCCAGCAGGCCCACGCCGAGCAGGATGCCCCACGGTCCCTTGCGTGGCCGCGGTCTGCTGTACGATGGCGCATACCCGATCGGCCCGGCCACGGTGGCCGGGCGCACGCCTGCGGGCATGGGCGTGCCTGGGCTGGGCGTCATCGCGCCTGCCGCAGGTGCCACAGGCTGATCGATCATGGTCGGTATCGGCCCACCGGCGCTGCCCTGGTTCGCAAGCTCGGGTGGCGGCCCGCCTGGGATCGTTCCACCCTTGCCTCCCGACCCTCCATACGGGTCGCCGGGCGGAAAGAATCCTCCGGGTGGCTGGTTCATCGGGTCTATCTCCTTGCAGTCTGACGACGGAGCCCTCCTGTCTATGTACCGGAATCCCGCGGCCATCGCCAGATCCCACGCTTCATGCGGTCCATCTCGGCCCATGCCCGGGCGAAGACCAAGCGTCGGTCCCCATCCCATCGCTCGCTCGTCTTGCTCGTTCATGCCCGTCTGACGCTTGCCAACGTTGGGCATTGGCTTTCATGGTCGACTCCCGCGAACGCGCGCTCCAGGGCCTACCCCTTCTCCCCAGCGAGCCGGCCTCGTTCGGTCGCGACACCAGCGACGGACCGACGCGGCAATGTCCCGGGCAGATCGACCGCGAGTGGTTTTTCACCCACCCCTCGACAGGGAAGCAAGGGGACACCATTGACGTATCCCTCAGAAGACCGTCTAATGGGTTTTCTGGTGTCGTGTTCCACGGGCGCCGGCCCGGGATCGGGATGGCTTGGCAAGGTCGACCAGCAGCGGGAGAGAATCGATGCGAATCAGGTGGATCGGTTGGAGCCTGGGGTGGATAGGCGTCCTGGGACTTGTCGCGTGTACCGTGGCGAGCTCCGATGAGAACCCCGCCGGTACGGCCGGCAACGCCGGTGCCGGCGGCAACGCCGTTGGAGGCACCGGTGGCGACGGAGGCTCGGCCGGAGCGCCCAACAACGGCGCGTGCGGAGACATCTCCGTCAACGGCGTGTGCGTGGACGACCAGACCCTCAAGACCTGCGTGGTCCCCGAGACCGACGACCCGACCGAGAACCCGGAGTACGTGGTCACCAAGACATGCGCCGCGGGAACGGCGTGCACTACGATCAATGGAATCGCCCAGTGCAAACTTCTCGGCGAGTGCGCGGCCGGCGACGTCTCATGCACGTACGACCAGACCAAGCTCCGCAGGTGTGAAGGCACCGGCGCCGATACGCACTGGGTCGACACGCCTTGCGATACCGCCAACAACGAGAAGTGCATCGTGCCCAAGCCCGGAGAGCCGGCGCGATGTCAGGTCGTGCCGTCGAACTCCGGCAGCAACGGCCCGCGAATCACCGGACGCATCAAGTACGAGTACCGCAAGCCCACCAAGACCGGCTGGAGCAATGTCGAAGTGCAGGATGCCACCGACGTGTACGTGGCGATCTTCGACAACGGCGAGATGATTGGCAAGGCGCTGTCCGGCTACGACCCGGACACGCAGCAGTTCCTCTACGATGGCTCCTTCAAGGCCGACCTGACGCGCGCCCCCACCGATGCCACCGAGGTCTGGGTCTGGCCCATGGCCTTCAACTACGACACCGGCCAACCTCTGATGGCTGTCGCCAAGCTGGTCGATACCGATGTCATCAGCAATGCCGAAACGTCCAACGCGTACTGGGCCTTCGGCACCGACGTCGGCACGCTCGGCAAGACCGTCGACGGCAACGTCACCAACGTCGGCGACTGGACGATCACGGAGGCGGACGGCTCGGGCGCGTTGAACATCTATCGCTGGATCGACTACGGCCTGCTGCGTACCGCCAACGGTATCAGCCCGAGCCAGCACTCGCTGATCGTGTACTGGAATCCGGAAACCGGCACGCCGTCATGCGGCGCCTGCTTCTGCGGTCCGAACTGCGGCGGTGGCCAGGTCAAGTACGGCGACGGCCCGAGTGACGTCGACCACTACGATAGCTGGATCGCGCTGGGCGGTCCGTCGAACGACGGCTCGACCGAGTGGGCGCGAGCCGTCATTTCCCACGAGTTCGGCCACTACGTGATGATGAACTACTCCGTGTCGCCCGGCGAGGGCGGCCCGCACTACGTGGCGCAAGCCTCCAAGCCAGGCCTTGCGTATTCTGAAGGGTGGGCGACCTCGTTCGGCATGACCAACGTCGGCTCTCCGGTCTACATCGACCAGCAGGGCGGCACCTTCTTCTGGGTCGACCTGTCCAAGTACGACTATTCCGGTGGCCCGCTCGAAAAGCCGGACCCCAACGGCGGCATCGACCAGAACATCAACGAGAATGTCGTGGCCGGCATGATGTGGAAGCTCTGGGTCGACCAGTCACTCGACTCCGACGGTCGCAATCTGGGCGACGACAAGATCTTCGCCACCCTCACGAACCCCAAGCTTGTCGATGGCACGTACAACCGCGGTTACTACAAGGTCGACCTGGTCGACTTCCTGGATTCGGCCATCTGCTCCGGCAGCGCCACGGTGGAAGACATCGCGAGCGTGACCGGGCCAGCCCAGTACCCCTACAACCCTGCAGACAAGCCCTGTCCGTGATCGCTGGAACGACGAGGAAGATGAACATGAAGAGCATGACCAAGACAGTGTTGGGCGCGAGTGCCCTGTGCGCGTTGCTGGCGATTGCGGGGTGCACGCAGAGCGGTCCAAACAGCAACGGCGGCCAGGCGCCACCCCCGAACAACCCGGACCCCACCACCATGAGCCAGCCCACCTCGCCAGGCATGACCGCACCGCTTTTCCTCACCCTGCGCGGTCCCGATCCTGCCCCCGCTTCCGGCAACATCACGCTGGACCTCGAGATCACAGTCAACGAGCCGATCCGCATGCCCGTCAACTTGCAGATCCTGTTGCCCCCCGGCGTGCAACTCGTCGCCGGTCAGCCGCAGGAGATCCTCAACCTGCCGCAACCTGGCAAGCTCTACCGGCAATACACGGTCGTGACCTCCGCCCCGCTCACCCAGCCCGTGCTCGTGCGCGCCAACGCCTCCGACCCCAGCGGCGCCTATGGCTTCCACGCCGAGCGTTCGTACCCGCCCGCACCTGCCACCGTGATTCAGCCCGGACGCCGCCCACCCATGGCCCGGCCACCCATCCCTCCCCGCTGATTCGCATCCGGCTTCTCGTTCTTTCCTTGGCGTGTGCCACGCCCTGCCCCCTCCACTACCGTCTCCCCGGACGAACCTGTCTCGCGTTTGTCGTGCCGACCGAGGGGGACCGATCGGGCGTCGGGAAAGACGACGCTGCCGGGGTGGGCGAATTGGACCAGTACAGCCAGACCCCTGCACCGCCCGCGATCAGCAGCACCAGCGATCCCAGCACGATCGCGATGCCGACCGTCAGCATCACGATCCTCACGCGCTTGCGAGGAGGTCCTGCAACCGAGGGCAGCGCGACCGCAGGAGCCGGAGGCCACGACGACATCACCGGCATCCCCGACGGACTGCTCGACCTCGGTGCAGGCGGATAGGAGCTCGCCACGTGGAAGGGCGCAAGCGCCGCCCGCAACTCCTGCATCGAGCCAATCCGCTGTCCCCGCTCGCGCATCATCGCCCGTCCCACCACCTGCACGAGCCCCGGCGGCAAGTCGGGCCGGATCTCTCCCAGCGGCCTCGCCGCTCCTGTCGCCACCTGCAGGATCACTTCCTCGTACGTGTTGCCATCGAATGGCCTGACGCCCGTCAGCACCTGGTACAGGATCACCCCGAGCGCATAGACGTCGACACGGCCATCGAGATCCTTCACCCCGCGTAGCTGCTCCATAGGCATGTAGTGCGGTGTCCCGAGCGTCGTGCCCGTCTGCGTGAGCTTGGCGCCTTCCTCGCGAGACAGGATCTTCGAGATGCCGAAGTCCACCACCTTTGCGAGTTCGCCCGACGGTGTCTGTAGCACGAAGATGTTGTCAGGCTTCAGATCGCGGTGGATGATCCATCGCGCGTGCGCCTCCTGGAGCGCCTCGGCGACCTGGTCCACGATCGCCAGCGCCCGGTCCAGCGGTAGCCGGCCCCCCGCGCGTCGCATGACCTCGCCCAAGTCCACGCCGTCGAGGAACTCCATCACCAGGAATGGCGTGCCATCTTCGAGCGTGCTGGTCCCCTCGACCTTGACGGCGTGCGGTGTGACGAGCGCTTGGGCCGCCGCCGCTTCCTGCGTGAACCGACGCGGAATCACCGGATGATGCAGGAAGTGCGGGTGCAGGACCTTGAGCGCGTGACGTCGCGACGTGGTCAGGTCGGTAGCTTCGTAGACCGCTCCCATGCCGCCTGCCCCCACGAGGCGTTCGATGCGGAAGCGTTGCGCAACGACCTGGCCGGTGATCAATCGAGACATCTCGCCTACGGCCTGCTCCGAGGTCGGTATACGGTCCGTCCCGCCGTTTCTTGCCTGGAGAACGGCGCGCCTCTACCGACTCATGGATAGCCAAACCCAAACGCCCACGGCGACGACCACGATCGCCGCGATAGCCGCGGCAACCATCACGGCCGCCAGGGTCCAGACCGATGGTCCGCGTTCGCGGACCAGGGCCGGGGGCGCCACCGGCGACCCTGCCTGCGATGGGAGTGTCGTCACCGGCGGGTTCCACACGCCGGAAGCGGCGAGATTCGGCTGAGCCGGACCGAGGGGTTGCCGCATGACCCCTTGCGGCTGTGGGGCCAGATGCTGCCCAGGGCCAGCGCGCCCTGCCGACTGGGGCGCGCAGACCGGACACCATCCTTCCCAGTACGGGGCAAGCGCCAGCCGCAGGTCGGCCATGCTGAGAAACCGGACATCGCGATCCCGCGCGATGGCCTTGTCGACCACCTCTCCAAGCCCTGGCGGAAGCGCGGTGCAGTACGTACCAATGGGCAGCGCCGTCGTGGTCGCCACCTTCAGGATCACCTCTTCGTAGGTGAACCCATCGTAGGGCCGCACGCCTGCAAGTAGCTCGTAGAGGATCACCCCCAGCGCGTAGACGTCGACTCGCCCGTCGAGGCCCTTGGTTCCGCGGAGCTGCTCGACGGGCATGTACTGCGGGGTTCCCACGGTCACACCGGTTTGCGTGAGCTTGACGCCTTCCTCGGTGAAGATCTTGGAGATGCCGAAGTCGACCACCTTGACGACTTCACCCTGGGGCGTGGGGATGACGAAGATGTTTTCGGGCTTGAGGTCGCGGTGGAGGATGCCCCGCGCGTGCGCTTCGTGGATCGCGGCAGCGACTTGGTCGACGATGTACAGGGCCCGTTCGGGGGGAAGTCGGCCGCCCTTGCGTGCGACGTACTTGCCGAGATCCTCGCCGTCGAGGTACTCCATCACGATGTACGGGATGCCGTCGTCGAGGTTGCCCGTGGCCTCGACCTTGACCGCGTGCGGTGTCATCAACGCTCGTGCTGCGGTGGCCTCGCGCAGAAAACGCCGGGGGATGACCGGATGGCGCTGCAGCACGGGATGCAGGATCTTCAACGCCACGCGCTGGCCAGTCGCATTGTCGCGTGCTTCGAAAACCGAGCCCGTCCCCCCTACACCGACCAAACGATCGATGTGATACCGGTTGGCGACCACGTCACCGACTGCGGGTTGAGCGCCGACAACCATCGCGTGCCTCTCCCAGCGTATCCGAGGTCGGCGCCGTGCCGGAGAAAAAGCGACGCCATCCACGATGCGGAATGTCGTTCACGGGGGAGGCGGCCACCCCGGGATCGGTATGGTGGGCAAGCCGGATGGAAGCGGCGGCAGGCTCGGGATGATGTTCGACGGGATCGCCGACGGGAATGCCGATGGAAAAGGGGGCAGGGAAGGGAAGCCCGCATCCTGTCCGGCGTCCGTGGCTGCAGCATCGGCGGTGCCCACCGCGCCTGCGTCCGACGGCGGCGTCCTGGCGGTCGTGACGCCGGGCGGTGTCGTGGACGGGGGCGTGGCGATGGGCGTCACGGTGGGATCGGTAGTCGTGGACCCTTCGTTGGGCGACGCGGTCGCGGGCCGAGTTGGCGCCGTCATGCCGATGGGCGGGGTGTTATCCGAATCTACCGATTGGTTGAGGTACACCAGGGTGCCGATCACTCCCAAGGCGGCCACCGCGCCGCAGACCGCCGCGATGATCCCGAGGATCGACAGCGCGCTTCGCCCCTTCTTGCGCGCGGGCGCCGGCGTCGGAGCCGGCCCGTATGCTGCCGGCAGCCGGCCCTGGCCCACGGTCGCATCCGGCGCCGTGGCGTCGAACGCGAGGGGCGGCATGGGCGCCGTCAGCCCGTAGTCTCCCAACCCCTGTGCCGGTCCGCCCAGCACGGTGCCGGTTCGAAACGCCCCGGTCTGCACGGGGGGAGCCGTCCTTGGAGGCTCCGAAGGCGGCAGCGTGGGTGCCACGCCGCCAGCGCCCGGGTTCTCGTCGCCCGGTTGCGTGGGAGGGGGGCGATAGGACCCTTGCATGCGAGGCGCAGGCGCGCTCCCCGTGGGCGTCGGGGTGGGCTGCAAGTGGCTCGGATGGCCGCCTGCGGCGTTCCTGCTCAGCGTGAAGAACGGCAACAAAGCCGCGCGCATCTCTGTCGCACTCTGGAACCGGTCCTCGATGCGTCCGGCGAGCGCACGACCTATCACCGCTGCAAGCGCTTCCGGTGCCTCCGGGTCTAGCTCCCGAAGCGATCGCACCTGGCCAGCCAGGACCGACGCGGCCATGACCCGCGGGTCGTCGCCCGTGACCGGCCGTGTTCCGGTGAGCATCTCGAACAACAGAACGCCGACAGAGAACAGGTCGGCGCGATGGTCGGCGAGGTCGGCAGAGATGGCCTGCTCCGGGGCCATGTACTCCGGCGTTCCCATCAGCGCACCGGGACGGGTGAGGCCTCTCTGGAACTCCTCGCTGGTGCGGAGCTTGGCAATGCCGAAGTCCAGAAGCTTGAGCAGCGGGCCCTGCTGCGTGGAGACCACGAACACGTTATCGGGCTTCAGATCCCGGTGAACCACGCCTTTCGCGTGCGCTGCCTCGAGCCCACTGAGAACCTGCGCGGCGAAGTCCAGCGCGGTTGCCTGCGGCAGTCGGCCCGATCGTGTCATCACCCCATGCAAACTCTCGCCCTCCAGCAGCTCCATCACCAGGTAGGGCAGACCGTCGGGGGTCTGGTCGACGTCGCTGACCAGCACCACGTGCGGCGAACGGATGCTAGCCGAAACCCGGGCTTCTTGCAGGAAGCGGGCGACGAGCCCGGCGCGACGGGCAAGTTCGGGGTTCAGGAACTTCAGCGCAACGGCGCTCCCCAGGTACTCGTGGACCGCCTCGAACACGCTTCCCATGCCGCCTTCGCCGATCAGGCGCATCAGGCGGTACTTGCCGTTGACGATTTCTCCGACGGACGGGCGAGGCACGCCGCGAGCGTAGCAGGCGCGGTCGGGTCCGAGCTAGCACCATGGCGCAGGCACGGCGGTCCCCCTAGCGAAATGCCGAGCAATCCGGTACCTACTTCCGGTACGCACGTTCAAAGCCGAGGTGAGGTCGATGACGACGCAGAAAGCGGTCAGTGGCGACGATGCGGTCAGCGGCGAGTCGCTCGGGCACGACGACGCCGGCTTGGAGGCACTCCGCAAGCAGATCGAAACGTGGCGCTCCGACGTGGTCGCACGGACTACGCAACGCATGCCTCTTCGAAAGGAACGTTTCACCACATGGAGCGACGTGGACTTGCCCGACCTTGCGACGCCGCTCGACGCGCCCATTCGCTACGAGGAGGACCTGGGGCTGCCGGGCCAGTATCCTTTCACGCGCGGGGTGCAGCCCACGATGTACCGGGGGCGCCTGTGGACCATGCGGATGTTCGCCGGGTTCGGTACGCCCGAGCAGACCAATGCACGCTTCAAGTACCTTCTGGAGCAGGGGCAGACGGGGCTGTCGACGGCTTTCGATTTTCCCACGCTCATGGGCTACGACTCGGACTCGCCCCGCGCCCTGGGCGAGGTGGGCATGTGCGGTGTGGCCGTGGACAGCCTCCGCGACATGGAGGTGCTGTTCGACGGCATCCCGCTCGACAAGGTGACGACGTCGATGACGATCAACGGTCCGGCGGCAGTGCTGCTGGCCTTCTACATCGCGCTCGCCGACAAGCGCGGGATCCCGCGCAGCCAGATTGGCGGCACCGTGCAGAACGATTGCCTCAAGGAGTTCATCGCCCAGCATGCGTGGCTCGTGCCTCCGCGCGCCGCCATGCGACTGGTCACCGATACGATCGAGTTCTGCACGGCTGAGGTCCCGCGCTGGAACACGGTTTCGATCAGCGGCTACCACATCCGCGAAGCCGGTGCGACGGCGGCGCAGGAACTGGCGTTCACCCTCGCGGACGGTATCGCCTATGCCCAGGCGGCGATCGCACGTGGCCTTGACGTGGATGCTTTCGCTCCACGGCTGTCGTTCTTTTTCGACGTCCACAACGACTTCTTTGAGGAGATCGCGAAGTTCAGGGCTGCGCGCCGGATGTGGGCCAGGTTCATGAAAGAGCGGTTTGGCGCCAAGAAGCCCGACAGCCTCAAGCTGCGCACCCACGCCCAGACCGCCGGTGTCTCCCTGACCGCCCAGCAGCCCTACAACAACGTCGTGCGCGTCGCCCTGCAGGCCATGGCCGCCGTGCTCGGCGGCACCCAGTCGTTGCACACCAACTCCCTCGACGAAACCTACGCGCTGCCCACCGAGGCCGCCGTCACCATCGCCCTGCGAACCCAGCAGATCATCGCCGA
>Ga0209018_1001618_pt1 | contig 17693 bp, 19 predicted proteins | sample YNPBryBLVA2012_FD_185814 | JGI IMG/M metagenome (GOLD analysis project Ga0209018, IMG submission 185814) | Anoxygenic and chlorotrophic microbial mat microbial communities from Yellowstone National Park, USA - YNP Bryant BLVA 2012 (SPAdes)... ...
AAATAAAAGGTCGCAGAAATGAATTCTAAAAGTTTTCTTCTGAGACCTTTCAATTCTGAGACCAAATATTATTCAATTCAATCCACCAAAGGGCGGACCACCAACTGGCGGTTCTGAGACAGAAAAAATTACTCCCACAGAATTTGATTCCTACAGAAATGTTTTGCTGGTCTCAGAAATGAAAGGTCACAGAAATGAATTCTAAAAGTTTTCTTCTGAGACCTTTCGCTTCTGAGACCAAATATTATTCAATTCAATCCACCAAAGGGCGGACCGCCAACTGGCGGTTCTGTGGGAGATCACCTTCATTAATCCTTTTTTCCATTAATATGCTTGTCTTTGTCAATAATCTCCAGCGAGGCATTCACGACATTCGAATGACAGGAAACGCATCGTGACCCAGCAGGATGTGGCGAACCTGGCGGCAATCCGTGACACGAGCCGCACGCTGCCTGACTGCCATCGACTTTTATCCAGGACGGATCGTTATTTTTATTCCCGAATTTGAATTCGCCGTGACAATAGACATTCTGACAGGTCTGCACGCCATCCCAGGACGGAGCCGCATCATCCTCCGTGGCCAGCTCGCCCCAAACAATTTCAGCAGGCAACAACTCCGAGCCAATGTGGGTGGGGTCACTGAAATTTTCCACTTTTTTATGGCATTCGGTGCAGGCAAAACCATTGCTCACTGCGCCGCCAGTCAGATGGACGGTATGAGCGCCGACGCCCTTGAAGGTGGTGGCTTTATTTCCCTGCAAATCTTTGGGCGGAGCGCCAGTCTGGTTATCGGCACCGCCGTGACAGGTGGTGCAACCTTCGGGCGTCTGCGTATGGCAAGTATTGCACGAGCTTTTTGATGTCCCACCAGCATAATCTTTACCATGGCAGGTCTGGCAGGCGGTTAAGTCCTATTCATGCTGACGAATATAATTGCCGTGAAACTCGGCTGCCTCAGGATTCAGCCACTCCGCTGGATGGGCGGGTACGGTTGGATATTTCGGCTGAGTCGGCAGGTCTTTTTGCAATTGGCTGCACTGGGCCATAACCAATGCCATTGCCGCTCCAATGATAATGGCACAAAATAGCTGGATGTTCTTGTTCATAAAGTTCTCGATTCCGATTTATTTAAGAAATAAGATTTCAACACAGACGAAAGATAGATACCTTCGCCTGGGCCCTTCACATTAAATATCTTAGCAAATTAATTTGATAATATCAACTATTTTTTTTATCAAATAGGGAATTCATGGCGGCTGAGGCTGAAGTTTCAGGCGCTGACACGATTGAGAAATTGGCGTTTCACCTTCATCTCAAAGCCGATGTCTCTGCATAAGACCTCGGCTTTGAGGGCTACGTGCAAATACGATGTGATAGACTTATCGCAGCAACAGCATTTTTTTGCTGGCCACAAAGTCACCAGCCATAAGACGATAAATGTACATTCCAGACGGCAGATCATCCGCTGAAAAAGTGACTTGATGATGTCCTGCCGCCAGGCGCTCGTTCATCAGAGTCATTAGTTCCTGCCCCCTCATATTAAACAGCTTCAGAACCACCACTCGGGATTCGTTTAAATCAAAGGAAATTGTTGTCGTCGGATTAAACGGATTGGGGTGATTTTGATAGAGGGCGAAATGGTCAGGAACCGAACCATTGTTGTCGATCAGTTCCACAGCGGTACCTGTGCCATGAATTCTGTCGGCTTGTGATGAAGCCCAGGCAACATCCTTGCTGGTATGGCAGGTCAGACAGGCATATTCTACCGAAATATGGGCTTTTCCCTCGTCATCGATTCGGACGTATTTGCCGTCATCGGTGAACATTTTCCAATCGGCATCGGATTTGATGTCAAAGATGTGGGTGCGAAGATCACCTTTGGGCACCGAACCGCCCGCATGATTGATCGTAATCGACATGGCCGACTTGGCCGCATAAGGCATGTGACAGGTGCTGCATTCCCAATTTGCTTTCGCCGCTATTTTGATTGCTACTGTGGAGTGACATACCTTGCAAGTTTGATCTTTGCCCTTATAACCGCCGTAATTATATTTGGTGCTCAAATGCGGCTCATGGCAGGTGCCACAGGGAAGGCTTTTATGAGGCGAAGCCAACAAGTCTTCATACTGTTCGTGATGATCGATCAGGCCATTTTTCGCATCGATTTTCATTACATCACCACGGGCATGGCAGTCACCACATTTTTCAACTTTAGATGGCTTAACGCCTGAAGGATTGGCGACGTGAGCACTGGCTGGCCCATGGCAGGCTTCACAGCGAACGCCAGGTTCAGCCCAGGTGCCATAAATGCCAGGCAAATTATCCTGATGCGGTCCCGTGGAATCGCCTGCCACCCAGCCCGTAGTATGGCAACTGCCACAGGTATATGGCTTACGGGGTGCCTTTGCTGCATCATAGCCCACCCAATTGGCAGGGGTGCCGAGCATGGAATTTTCCAGATTATACTGGCGGTTTTCAGCACCTGTTAAAATATAGCCATCCTTATCCAAAAAGCGGGCCTTCCACCCAAAGCCGCCGATCATGTAGGTAATATCGTTCCAGCTTTTATCGGCGGGCGGATTGGGAACGCCTGGAGATGTTCCCGCTGGAAAAGTCGGTGCTGCGCCTTCGATCTTGATGAGCTTGTGGGGATGACCCGTTTTCATGTAGTTGTCGTAAATGGTCGAATGACAGAGCTTACACGTGGCCGATCCCACATAATTCTGGGACAACAAATTGTTGGTTAGCAGCACCATTAGCAGCACCATGAACAGGAGTAATTTTTTGAACATAGACACCTCCATGAGTTAAAATGAAAACATCTGTGTTAGGGGGAAATAACGACCGTTTTTTTATAGGGCCGATTTGTTATTTATCGGTTCTCGGCAATCCAGCGATTGATAGTTAGGCTTACCTCCTTCATGTCAAATGGCTTTTCAAAATAATCTACAATATTCAGCTTGTCTGAAGAACTGATTTGCTGGGGAATAGGATGCGATGAAATAATAATCACATTTTGCCCTGGGCATAGCTCGCCGAGTTGCAACAGCCAGGCATTGGATCGGGCATCATCCAGCCAGAGATCTGAAATCACCAGATCAAAACGCCGTTGTGACACAAGCTGGCATGCCCGTTGCGCACTGGTCACATACTCAATGGTCAAATTCGTACTCTTTTTAAGATATTGACAGAGATTCTCTGCCAGAAATTGCTCGTTCTCGATTAAAAGAATATTCATCGATAATCCTTTATCTGTCCGTTGTTAATGAATACTCAAATATTATGCCACCAGTTTGGGTTTAGGGAATCGCCTGAAATTCAGCAGGTTAACAGAATAGTTTGTTTAGCATGTAACTTTTTGAGGATAAAATTAGCCAATGATTTTGAATGTACCAGGGCTAAATTGGTAAGATTGGAATGATAATCACTTGGAATTTTGTTGGTTAATGCTGTGGCTAATTTTCTCTAATTAAGAAAGTGAATTGGCGAATTTTGTGACTGAAAAAAGGATAGGGCTTTTCATAAAAAAGATTTGTCAAAATAAAAAGCAATACAGTTTGCTGGCATAACAAGCTATCAATTAAATTAACCACAGAAAGGAACAACCACAGAAAAAATATTTTTCCGTTTTTGTCCCAATCTGTGGTACAACATCTTTTTCGATTATATTTGAAAAAAAAGGCAAGATCAAATAGGTAATAGAATCCATTTCTTCGGTTCCAATTTTTATTCAAAGAATGCTTGCTTGTTAATAGAAAATTTATTAAACTGAATATTACAAAAATAGCTTTCTTAATGAACAATATCTTTTCATCTAACCATAAATAAAAGGACGAAATTATGAGAGCAATACAGAAAGAAATTGAAAAAGATCTCATCATTCCATTCGAACTCCTCAAAGAAGCTGATTTAGAAGGGGACATCTCGATTGTCGTAAGGCCAAATTTAATTTTGATTAAACCGAAATCTCTCACTGATAAATATAGAGGGATTGTAAAGGACGCTTCATTTTCGATGAAGGAACTCGAAGAGCTTTATTATCAGAAAGGCTAGCTTATGTCATTAATCAATTTCATGGGTGAAGATAAAATATTCATCGATGCAAATATTTTTTGTTTCACGCTTTAAATAATAAAGATTTTGGTGAGGAGTGCACTAATTTTTTAAGAAGAGTTGAATACGGCGAAATAACAGCAGTCATAAGCCCAATAATTATTGATGAAACCTTGTTTAAAATCCTGATGGCCGAGGTTTCGACATTTATTTCTAAACCATCATTGCGGGATATAAAGAAAAAACTAAAGGAAAGTGATAAAGAATTTATTCGGTCAGTATATAAACCAGTAAAAAAATATAAAGATTATTTAGCAGAATTAACCAATGAGGGATTACACGTTGCTGAATTAAATTGGCAAATCGCCGCAGATTCAGTAGTTATAGGAGAAAAGTACGGTCTCTTAACTTCTGATGCTTTTCATATAGCTACAATGAAACAAAATGGCATAAGGCATATCGCTACAAATGATTCAGATTTTGATAGCGTTGAATTTTTAACGATTTGGAAACCTCAACAAAGAATAGCTTAAAATACCGAATTCACGGGATAATATCTTTCCCTGGTTAACAAAATAGGACGCATAGCAAAATTTATTATAGAATATTATGCTTTTTAATTAGATACCGAACGATGTGTCGGGGCTCCCCCAGCATTTTCGCCGCCTGAAGTTGATTCCCCTCGCTCATCTGCAATGCCTGGAGCAGCAGTGATTTTTCGATTTCATCCAAATATTTTTTTAAAGAAGCGTTCTTCAAATCAGCGATGGTTGGTTGAAATGGCCTGGCACCAGTTCCCTGCTGCATCATCTCGCAGGCCAGATGCTTGAGCTCGATGGTATCGCTGTCGCACAGAATCACCGCCCGTTCGATGGTATTCCGCAGTTCTCGGATATTGCCTGGCCAATGGTAAGCCAGAATTCTGGCCTGCGCCTCAGTGGAGATCCGTCGTACGGGACGGCGCAACTGATGGGCGAGCTTCTCTAAAAAAAATTGCGCCATTAACAGAATTTCTGCCTTGCGATCCTTCAGCGCTGGCAGGGTTAAATAGAACATGTTCAGGCGAAAGAATAGATCTTCACGGAATTTTTTCTCCTCCACCCGCTGCCGAATATTTTGATTGGTGGCAGCAATGATCCGCAAATTAACTTTAATATCCCGAATGCCTCCCAGCCGTTTGAACACCCGAGTCTCGATCACCCGCAATAGCTTCGCCTGCAGTAACGGTGACATCTCGGAGATTTCATCCAGAAACAGCGTGCCTCTATTGGCCAGCTCGATTAAACCGATCTTACGTTTTTTGGCATCGGTGAAGGCGCCAGGCTCATAACCGAACAGCTCGCTCTCCAATAAATTTTCAGGCAACGAGGCGCAATTGATTTCCACAAATGGCGCATCGGCCTGCGGCGAATTTTGATGGATGAACCGAGCCAGCATCTCTTTGCCCGTGCCGCTGGCCCCTTCGATGAGAATGGTACTCTCTTCTACCTGGGCCACTTTCAGCGCCAAATTTTGAATCTGAACCATTTCGGGCAGGGTGCTGATGAAAAATTCATTTTGATAAGTTTCCTGCAAGCGCTGCTTGTAATAATTGAATTGATTATTGAGCTGAAACCGCTGGAGCTGTTTTTCGACATTGACCAGAATCTCATCCAATTCAAACGGCTTGACGATGTAATCATCCACGCCCAATTTAAGCGCCTCGATGGCCGAGCCAATGGAAGCGTGAGCTGTGATCACCAGAGTGGGGATGCCCAATCCTTTGTCTTTGATGAGGCGATACAGATCCAGTCCGTTGCCATCGGGCAGACCCAGATCGAGCAGCAGCAGGTCAGGGAATTTGGACTCCAAAATTTTTTTGGCATCCGCCAACAAACCCACCGTTTCGACGGCATAGTTTTTATTTTCCAAAGCGCTTTTTAGAAAAAATGCCAGATTTTCTTCGTCATCGACGATCAAAATATAGGGTTTCATATTGTATTTGCTAACTCCTCTTTCTTGAGCAGAGAGAAAAATTTAAATTTCCAAGTTTTATTACTACTTAGTCAGATTAGAAGAATTCAATAGAAAATAATGGTTATTTAGAGCAAAGCGAGAAATCTGTTTATTTAGGCGGCAAATCTTAAAATAAGCAGATTCCTCACTCCGTTTCACTTCGTTCGGAATGACACGACTCGGTTTAATCTGACTAAGGTATTATATAATTCCATCTTAGTATTTCGTTTGCTATAGTTTGAGATTTCTTTCTGGAAGTTTTTATAATATAAACCACCCAAAATGGGCCATATTGAATTATTAAGAAGGGTCTTTATTTCCGAATATTTCAGCATTTGATTTTTACTTTGGCAACCTTGATTATGCAATTATTGAGCTCCCAATTTTTCTTGTGCACTGTCACTTTAAATTGCAACTGAAATTCTAAATGAAAATGATCGTCAATCGTTGCCCCACGAAACATGCAAAACAACACGGAAAACACTTTTTTGCTTTTTGAACTTCGTGCCATTCCATCTATTTCGTGGGATAAAAACTATCATCTTCCATTATTAGTATTTATTTATAAAATTTGGGCACTATTTCTTTGCGGCGTTGCTGTCGTTTGGCAAAGTTACCGGTTGGGTTTTCTGGGCGAATTGAATAGAATCGACCATGATCACTGGCAGCGTTGACAGAACTTCGAGGTTCTTGAGCGGCTCCAGTGACTTCAGCGATTCCAGTTGCCGCAAATTTTGAAGCTCTTTCAATTTTTCAAGTTGCTGTTGCAATTCCTCCTGCTGCTTTTGGGCTTCCTGCTGCCAATTTTCCTGACAGATCAGTTGTTTTTTTCTCCAGTCGCTGCAATGTGATATACAACTGCTTATTTTCAGGGCTGGCAAATTAGAGTTTGACTTTTGGATCGACCAGAATTTTCAGTTCATCGTCGACGCGATAGATCATTTTCAGCCACTGGTCACTCAATTGCTGCTGTTCTTTCATAGCTTTCTGCAGGGCCAGGCTAAAAGAATATATCGTTTTGATGCGCTCGCCGGTCTTTTTCAAATCCTATGGACGTGGACTGGGCGGAGGCGACGGAGCAACCGTTGCCTCCGCTGTGGTTCGCAGGACTAAAATGACAATGGTCGACTCCCCCAAAAGCACTACCTGCAGCAGCGCATTCATTGCCCAACGCAATACAGCTTCATCTAGATGCAGCGCAAAGGCTGCATCGGCATTGGATAGGTTCAGAATATTAGCGACTACCCGTTCGATCCGCTCCGCCAGTATTTGCGGATACATTACCTGCTTTAAAAATTGATCGTACAGCGTTTGGACGGGCTGTTTATCGGTTGTATCGGGCACCATAGCCAGCAATTTTTTCCCCAGCAAATTCAATGAATATTCCAGTGCATCCTACTGGATGACTTTATCCACGAAAACCAGCCAATAAATAGCAGCGGTCAATACCAGCGTCAACATCACAAAGCCAATGTTTTTTAATGCGCTTTTCGTGCATGTCTTCTCAAAACTTTCCTGGTGAACTTACAACTGCAGAAAGCTATCATCTATCGATGGCAGAAAAAGCCGTGTCAACTCAAATCCTCAGCGAATCACTAACACCAACGGATAATCGCGTTGTCAATAAATCTCAACGGCGATGCCTTCCTTCTGCCGTAGCCCAACGTTCAACCTTCAATTGATGAGGATCATCTTCAATGTCTGACTCAGACCATCTACTTGTAACCGGCAAAAGTAAATGCCGGTCGGGCAGTCGCCTGCTTTCCAAACAATCCGATAGTTCTGCGCAGCTTGATGCTCATTGATCAAGGTGGTCACCCGTTCTCCGGCCAGGTTGAAGATCGTCAATTGAACTTTCGCGGGTTTCAAAATGCAATAATCGATTACAGTTTGAGAATTGAAGGGATTCGGATAATTTTGATTGAGCCGGAATACGGCTGGCAGGGCAATCTTTTGTTCTGAGATCCGACTAACTGGCGTCCCAAACCATTCAAGCACTCGACCCAGCAGATTATCGTAATGATAGGTGATCCAGAATTGAGGGCGGGTAAACAAAAAACGATAGTCGAATGACAAAAATACTGTTTTGAAAGCGTCGCCCTCTTTGTGGCAACCCAACGCCAAACCTCTGGCCGAATCCCTGAAACACACTTGGGCATCTTTGGTAGGCGTAAAAGCATCCACCTCCCTAGATAGACAATGCAATTGCAAACTATCCCCACAAAACGAAGCAATTTTACCGCTCACGATATCTTCAGCCACAGCATTGAGCGGGAATGCAGACCAGGCATTGGCAGAAAAGTCGAGCGGACCCAATGCCTCGATCCCCAGATAGACGTTGTGCCAGTCATTAGGACCAAAACTCATTCCCCTGGTGTTTGCCAGGACATTTGCCCACGTGGCCGAGGACAGAAAGTAGTTCTTTGGTTCATTGGCAGTGCCGGTACCAATCCAATTGCCAATAACGTCATCGCTTTCAGACAATGAGTAGCATTTCCCACATTGAATGATGTAATTGTACGGGCGCACCAATTGGTCATAAATTGGCCCATCCTGAAACAGTTCCCAATAATCATATTTGTAATCGAGCCGTGGGAAAAAGGATTTCAAATCTTCGCCCTCGGTGATGAGTAGCAGATCATGCTCTTTTTTGAAAATGCGATAGGTGACAGGATACGTCACGACATAGCGTGCAGGATTTCCACGGTCGACGGCTGAAAAGAAATAGGTGACGACATCACCCGGTGCTCGGGGGCCCGGGATGTCTGCCCCCCAGATTCCATCCTGAATGGTACCACTTTTCAATTCCAGGACCACACTGTCGTAGGCGGCCTTGTTGATGCTAAAGTGCAAATAAGCCTCCCTAACGCCTGCCTTGCTGGGATCAGCGGCATCTTCCTCGACAATCGCACAGGTTACCATTCGCGACCCCGTTTCCAAAGTCGACCCGGCACGACGGAAGACGATGCGGGGAGGTTTATTGCCATAATACTCAACCACGACATACCAATTCAGGGCATAATTATAAACAATCCAGCCACCATCTTCCCGATAATGCGCTAATTTCAAGTTATCCCTGCCATCAGTCGGCTCAAGCGCTGTCGCCAGTGTGGCCAGGTAGCTGCCAGATTCGCCATAGGGCATAATTACCACATGAAAGGGTTCGCCACCGATGTCCGGTTCTTCCCCCAGAAAAATCATTTCCGCCCAGCACACGGTATTTTCGACTGCCGTCATCGGAAAATCGCCCCACATCAATTGCCCCAGCGGGGGAGCAAAGTTATTGCCTTGCCAGGCATTATTCTTCCAGACGCCGAGAACAAGACTATCGCCTTGCCATCCAGCGCTAGAAAAATCCCAGGGGTAATTGGTTCGGGCCAATCTCAGGCAAAATCCATCACAACGTTTGGTGCTGTCCATTGGTAGCACCTGGATTCCTACCGCTTTGATATAACAGGGAGCGGGTGGGTCAAAATAGCACAGCAGGCTCTCCTCGGACGCCACGCGCCACTCCCTATTGCCGAAGTCGATATTTTGGATCGTATCCAGGTCGGTCGGGCTGCTGCCTTCAAACAATTTTTGAGGGGACAGCCGCCTCTCAAACATTTGCTGCAATTGCTCCGCACTGATCGTTCTGGCCTCGCTTTTTGTTCCGCTTGCGGAGGCTTTCAGGATGGCCAAGGATTTTTCCTGAGCGCTAACCATGCCTCCCAAACCAATAGCGCACATCATAACGCCGACTGCAATTGCTCGATTCATGGTTTTACCCTCCTTCTTGAATTGGAAATAAGAGCAGCCATGAAAGCATCTTTTGCTCATATTTTTCCTCTCGCTGTACCTTGCCAGGTATCAACCCAACGGATTTTTTTATGTTTCTCAAAATGAAATCTTCTGCTTTATTAATCAAATCGAAAACAGTTCCATTTACTGTTTGAAAGTCGATATACGGCTTGACTGAAGCATTTCCAGAAAATCTTATACATTTTACTTCTGCCTGCAGAAAGATGGATTCTTTAAAAAAAAGCAAAAGTAGTGCATTTGTTAGTTTTCCATTTTTAACTAATTTTAGTTTCATTAAAATATCTTCAATAGCAATATCTTCGGAAAGGTTCAACCCTCTTTGTTTTTGTGCCTCGTTCAAAAACCATTTGATCTTTTCAACGGAAATATCTTCAATCTTCGCTGCTTCACAAATCTGTTCATCCCAATACACTCTCCTGCAATTCTCTTTTGCCAGCTTTCTCATTTAGCTGGAAAATATTCTCTGATTGGTCTTTCCTACCCGTTTGTATGCATGATTTTTAAAAAAAACAGGCTTGTCCGAATTCTCTTTCACCTCTATCACAACAATTATTTTTCCTTCGATATCAATTAGCTTCATCGAGGGAAAAATCGCTGGATCCGTATTTATTTTGATGTAGTTCGCTAATCGCTCTAGCGTATTTTCTCCGATAGCAATGCCATGGATTTTTCCATTATCAGAAACGCCCCCCAATATCGCTCCTCCATTCGAATTAGAAAACGCTGAAATAGTTTGGCCAATTTCTTCTTCGAGTCGTAGCGATTCTTTGAACTCAATGTTTTCGCTTTCCTCTTGCGATATTATTTCCAACCAATCTGACATTGCCTTATTTACTAAAGATAAATAGTGCTTGAACGAAAAAAGATCCTGGAGTCATTTCGATCCGCCAGTCGTTGGAGAGATATCTGTGGTTTCAATATTTAATTCATACCTGATTTTCGATGTTATGCTTAACCAAGCGCAGCAAACCGCAGTGAACCAACTCTTTCAAAAATTTTAAACCTTTGTGAGGACATTAAAACTGTCAAAATATAGTCATCATTTCATCGCTCCTGCTGGCAAATAAATGACAACCGTTGTGCCTTGTCCTTCTTTGCTCTCGATGGCGATTTTACCGTAATGCAATTCAACAATCTTTTTGCTGATTGCCAGCCCCAATCCGCTGCCATGGGGTTTGGTGCTGAAAAAAGGCTGGAAAATCCGTTGAAGAGCGTGTTCAGAAATTCCGACGCCCTCGTCGCTAATTGTGATTTTAATCCCATCATTCGCCCTTGGTACCATAATCCAGATGGTATCCCCAGCCTGACTGGCCTGGGCAGCATTCAAGCCGATGTTCCATAGCACCTGCTCCAGTTTTTGTTCATCGATCTGAACCGCAGGCAGATTCGGCTCCAGGTGCGTTTCCAGTCGAAGGCCCTGCTTTTCAATTATTGGTGCGATCAGCTCGGCAAAACGTCGCATCAACGGCGCAATGTCCATCATCCTGGCATCCAGATGGTCTTCCCGAGCATAGGTAAGCAAACCTTTCAATATCTTATCGACCCGCTGGATTTCGCCCCGCAATCGTTCATAATAACTTTTTTGCTGCTCACCGTTCTGGAGCTGGCTTTCCAATAATTGGATTCCAGTTTGAATGCTGGCTAAGGGATTTTTGATCTCGTGGGCAATTCGAGCCGCCATTTCGCCGATGATAGCCAGATGCTTGTGGCGCTCCTGGTCTCGTTCCAATTTGGCCAGCATAAGCTTGTTGTTGATGCGACTGATCAACACAGCGCTCACCGTAATAGCAAGCATCATGAAGATGACCAGCAACAGAAAGCTAATAAACTGATTTCGAATCGAGGCCAGCAGCGTAGCTATGGGGGAGCTAACAGCGACAACCCAGTGCGTATTCTGCAGCGGCACTCGAGCGTATCCGATCATCACCTTTGGAGAGCCACGATTTTGTTTGATCCCTGCCCCAATTTCAGTCGATAGCATTTGCTGTTCAAAGCTGAATTTTTGATGGCATTTAAGACAGCCTGGCTCCGATTTGATCACGTTGCGCAATAGCATATCCTCATGGCTGGGATGGTAGAGCAAATAGCCCTCATCGTTCAGCAGCCAGGCGTAATCATCGATCCCTTTAAAAATGGGTTTCAAAGCTTCCTGCAGGGCATCATTGATATGCAGCACCCCCAGAATGGCCCCATGAAATTCATCTTGACGAGAATAGATTGGCGCAATCAGGCAGGTGAAAACCTTGCCATTGACCAATGTATTTTTTGAAAATATCACCGTCGTGCGATTGTTTTTAGCCGCTGCCAGAGCTTCATTAAATTTGTGCTGGACTTCGGGCGCCTGCTCCGCCAGGCAGGGAAAGTCAGCGGGATAGCCCACCTGCGCCACGCCGTGGTGATCAACAAGGATGATGAATTCGAACCCCGACACTTTTTCGTAGGTGTGTTGCAATTCGATCAACAGGCCTGATCGATCCAGATTTCGAGCAGCAGGTGAATTGGCCAGAACTTCAACGGCTCGAATGCGATTGTTGACGAATGCTTCCAGACCCAGCGACGCCTGGCGTGCCAACGTCCTCTGCTTTTCGCTATAAAATTCGATAATGTGCCGCTTGGTCTGAAAATACTGGAGATGGGCGATCAAACCGAGAATAAAAATAATCACGACAGTGATGATAAAAATAAGGGTCTTATATTTCATTATGGTTTTTTGCTACCTTTTGGCATTTAATAACTAACTGAACAACCCAATCGTATCTCTCCCAGGCAAACCGATGACAGATAGTTGTTGCCGAAGGCTCCAGGCCTTTGTCAACTTCTTTCGCTGAAAATCATTTTTATTGCTGATTATGAAAAGCTCATGAATTAACCACTGCTTTTCTGTCACTCCACGGCGGCAGGAGCTTTACCAGAATGAATAAAATAACAAACGGCAGAACCAGCAAGCCGATCGCCGTCAATAATCCTTCGATACCAAACAGCTCCACTTTATAAACGGTCAAGCCTCGGAAGCTCTTGGAAAACAGTTGCCCGCCGATGACCACGTTCCAGCGGATGCTGAAAATGCCAATCTGCACCAGAATCGCAGCGATAAAATAAACGGCTCGGCGAAATTTTTCGGCACTGCGAATCATTTTCACCAAAGCCAACGAGAGAATCGGGATCACCGTGCCGATGATAACCTGAGCGACGACCAGACTGATGAACAGCTTGCTTCGGACCATCTGCGATAAAATTTTTATGGATTCCTCGGCTTCATAGAGCCGCTGGATGAAATCAAGCGCCTCCAGTGAAAAGTCGATGAGCATCATGTAGAGCAAATATGAGCCCAGTTTGTCCAGACAGGGCATATCATTTTTTCTGCCCCTCAAGAAATTGCTCACCATATAAATCAACAGCACCATGGCGATGCCCGACACAATGGCGGAAAATAAGAACACAATGGGCATAAGCACGCTGCTCCACCAGGGATTGGCTTTGACCGAACCAAAAATGAAACCCACATAACCATGCAACAGGAACGCCGATGGGATGCCGATGACGGTGATGAATTTGCCAATTTTCCGATCCAGCGCTATCGACTTGTCCGACACATCGCTCGTGCCCAGGCTTAAAATTTTATAGATGATTTTTTTGACGCCCGTTTCACTGCGAGACCAATGGATGATGCTTTCTCGATAATCGAACCAGATTTCCAATAACAACACGGCCATCAGGTACCATAAATAAACGAATCCAAACATGGCCATGGCTGATTGCAAATGCGGTGTTAAAAATATTTGAATCCCTCGCTCGGGGCGAGTCAGATGCGCTTGCAGCGGCAACGGCGCTACGATCAAAAAAGCGAATGCCGTTAGCAATGATAACCGATAGGTCGGTTGAACCTCTTTTACATTGAAAACTCGCTCCAGCGAAGCCAGAATAAAAGCGCCTGCCACCAATCCTGTGATATAGGGATAGATAACAATCAAAATATTCCAGTGCAGTTCCACTTCATTGGGATAGATATAGCCAGTGATATTCTGCAAGGCATGGTTTAACAACGCAAATAATTTTTCCATGCTATCTTACCTCCCCGTCTAAGTTGGCATAAAAGACTTTCGGCTCCGTATTCAAGGCAGGCTTGAGCACCTGGATTTTATTGACTCGCCGAAATCGGGCTAATGGATTGGGCCGCTGGGTCAATTCACCAAAGATGCGGGCCTGGGTAGGGCAAACCTCGACGCAGGCGGGCAACAGTCCTTTGGTGATTCGATGATAGCAGAAATTGCATTTGTCGGTGGCCCGGGTAACGGGATTCATGAATCGTGCCCCATACGGGCAGGCCTGGATGCAATAGCGACAACCGATGCAGTAATCTGGGTCCATCAACACCACCCCATCTCGGGAAACAAAAGTGGCTCCCACGGGACAAACCTGAACGCAGGGCGGTTTGGCGCAATGGTTGCATAATTTGGGGACAAAATAGGTGCGCATGACTTCTTTCGGATTGAGGGGATTCGGAGGAAAACCTTGGCTACCACCATTGGGGCTGTCCACCAAAATTTCGCCCTCAACAGGAATCGTGTAGCGTTCGATCCAGGTGCGGAAATAGAACGGTTGCTGGGGCACCTGGTTTTCTGTTTTGCAGGCTTGCACGCACAGGCCACAGCCAATGCATTTGTGCACATCGATACCCATGCCATAATTGTGTTGCGTCGGATCATAGCCTTCGGCTGCAAATGCCTGAGCGCTAAAGGGCACCAGCGCAGCGGCTGGGACGATTTGCAAACAGCGTTTGAGAAATTCTCTTCGGGTCTGAGCAGTTTGATTTTTCGTCATCGTTGCACCTCGGGAAAATGGGGATAATGACATTGCCAACAGACATAATTGCCGCCATGCGTTGCCATATCGATTCGGGGGGCATCGACCGCAGCCTCTCTCCCTTCGGCATGACAATCCGCACAGAGCTCACGGCTTTGCGGCAGGGCGGGTATGTGCTCTCTCGGATGAATTTTATGTTCTGCAACCACCTGGTGGCAATCAGTACACGACATAAATTGATGGTGCGACTCCTCCAGGGTGGTTGCCACCTGGCTATGGCAGGCACGGCACTCGCCTGGTGAATGTGGCAACGTGGGCGCATGCGGAGGATGGCACTCCATGCAGGGTTGGGAGGGATGATGCGTCTGCGAATCGATTTGTGGGAACCCCCTGGGCCGAGAGGGATTGTAAGCGTGGCATAAGATACAAAATTCCCGCTCTTCGGGAACCAATAGCTCATGCTCATCTGGCGCTTCAGTGTGTGCCAGTCCAGGCCCATGACAGGCTTCGCAGGCAATGGTGCGATGGGGATGTTGATTTTTGACGGCCATAATATCATCGTGGCACTCGACGCAGATCTGCTGTCCCGCATAGCGAGCTGGCACCGCCAGATTCAAATCCACGGCTACCGACCGATAATAACCATATTCCCCGAACGTTTTGGGAATAAGCAGCTTTCGGCCAAACAGAAACATTACGACGAAGATGATCCCCAGAACACTCAAGGAGCGAATTTGCTGGGGAATCGATTTTAATTTTTCTGAGAACCATTTGGTAGGTTTGGTTTTTGCAGTTTTCATACTGGTACGTTGCTCTCAGGTTAATCCATTTTTTTAAGATCGCCCTTTTATTTCTGATTTCTCCTATCCGATCCAACAACTCTATGCTTGCTCATCGCTGGTTTTAGCTTTTCAATATCGATTATCTTCATTACCCGCATGGTTTCTATCATCCGTTTTAATTTTGCAGGATCATGGTCAATCAATAGTTCGTCCAAAACTGTTGGGACGCTCTGCCATGCTACACCATATTTGTCTTTCCGCCAGCCGTATAGTTCATTTTCACCGCTGGCGGAGAGCTTGTCCCTCAGCTCATCGACTTTTTGCTGGGTCGTGCAGGTCACCAAAAACGAAATGGGGGGCGAGAAGGTGAACATAAGCCCTCCGTTTAAGGCCATGAACTCCTATCCTTCAAGATCAAATGTTATCGGCAGCCCCCTTCTCTGTGACCTGGCAGAAGCTTTTGCGCTGGCTTCATCATAACCAGCCACGTTCACGATTTTTGAATTCTGGAAAATGGAGGAGTAAAAATTGCCTGCCTATGCGGCTTGATTTTTGAACCAAAAAATGTGGTGATTTTTTGCATAAAGAGTTGCCCCTTAGTATTCTAGGCGCCAATTTGTCATCCCGTGTGATTGTTAGGTACAACTTGAGCCGATCGCCAATCGTATCCCCATTGGGAACCATCAGAACGAGCGGTAGGACTTGAATTTGAACACCCTTGATACAATCCTACCCATAACACTTATTCGGATAGAATTACGCTCGTCTATTGCATTTCATTTCTTGATAACTGATTTCTGAATCCATAATACCAAATTACTGCAAAATTGTCAAGCAAAATTTTTCTGCCAAATTACAACGACTCACTTTTCGTCTCGAATAAAACTTTGCTTGATTTATGTTGATTTAATCTTTATTTTCATCTGAAAATTAAATTTCCTTCGCCACAACTCCTGAGAATATCTATGATCAGAAACTTTTTCTGTTTAGTATGCTGCTCTTATTGAAGTGCTGCTGGAAGAATTCAAACCGTACCGTGCTTGCTATTGAAAGAAGATGGTGCGCTCTGAAAGAAGTTGGAAAAGCCGTCTCTGCGCTGGCCAGGCATCTGGTAGTATGAGTTAGGCATTGCATATCTGATCTTCGGCTATGCACCGATGGGTATGATCATCTGGACGACGATGTTTCAGTATAAATTGCATTTCTAAACCCTGGAAGTTTAGGAATGCTTGATATTAAAATCTTTGTAGAAACAAAAACTCTTGAAATTAACAATCTTGCATTGTATATTTAAATAAAAATAGCTAAACTTTTAAAGGTGTGAAATGGCTACCGAAATTGAGCCGCTGCTGGGTGAACAAAAAGCCATCGAACAATGGTTAAATATTCCCACCTCGCTAAGACTTCATGAGTTGTATGAATTTCGAGATGATAATCATATTATTGACTATCTCCAAGCTCATCCTGAATTGATTAATTTCTTATTGGAAAGTCATTATTATCTTGAAAGGCATTTCGGAACATCTGCAAAATTTGGATTGGAAGTCGTCCAGGATCCTGAGGCGCAACATGAACAGCTATTCGTTTACATCAATACCACATTGCCCGTCGACGAGGCTCTCAAATGTCTTGATCTGTTTGATAAGAATTGGTTTTTGGATCACCTGGACCGGCTGGGTCATTTGATAAATTTTAACTTGGAAATTGCATGAATTTCGACTGGCTCGACTATTTAAAACTTGCTGAATCCTTGTGGACAAATCCGGATAAACCTGGGCCCCGGGAAGCTTCTTTGCGATCTGCCACCAGCCGTGCCTATTATGCCGCTTTTAAAAGCGCTGTCAATTTTGCCAGAAACGAAGAGTTTGAACCGAAATAGAGTGGCGAAGATCATTGGAGTATTAAAAGATACTTTCAATATTATCATCCTGATTTTCGAGACATTCGAGGCAAAATAGCCGTGGATTTAGGACGAATGTATGATAATCGACGCATGGCAGATTACTTTAATGAGTTGAAACGAACATCGCCAAATGTTCTGGCGGAGTTGACCATTAAGATGGCACAGAGTGTATTAAAGAACTTAGATGTTCTAAAAAGGAGTTGAATATGGCTCAGCTCAATAGTCAATATATTTCAGACAAGAGTGACGAGCTAACCGCCGCAATCGTTTTGATTTAATTATGGCGAGAGATCGATTCGGAAAAAGAAACAGCTTATTTGCTAACAAGCAGCAAAATGAAAAACCGCCTTCTAGAA
>Ga0209018_1001621_pt1 | contig 17682 bp, 36 predicted proteins | sample YNPBryBLVA2012_FD_185814 | JGI IMG/M metagenome (GOLD analysis project Ga0209018, IMG submission 185814) | Anoxygenic and chlorotrophic microbial mat microbial communities from Yellowstone National Park, USA - YNP Bryant BLVA 2012 (SPAdes)... ...
GACTACATGGTTGCTGAGCTCTACCTTCCCCCAGAGTTCAGCGGCCAGCTAGACGCCATCTGCGCAGGGCGTCTAGCAACCAGGGAGGTGCGCTTCGCCGCTTCCTCCGTCTGCCAGTCGCTCCAGTTCGGGAACGACGTGGCTACGGGGAAGGTGGAGAAACGCCTTCTGCTGTTCAACAGGGGGGAAGACCCAGTCCAGGCATTGAGGAGTGCCTGGGCTGCTTTTCTGGATGCGTCTTCTGGGCCCGATGAGGAAGCCCAAAAGGCGTGCAGCGCGGTGGTCCTCGCCGCGCAAAAGCTGAAAGGGGGTCTGCTATGACCCCGAGGAAGAAGAAGAAGGAGAAAAGAGTCATGGAAGTTGTCGCTACCCACGCCCCCACCACCACCACCGCGCCAGCCGTCGTCCCCTCCCCGGCGCCTGCCCCCCCTCCTGCAGCAGGGTTGCAGGAGGCTATCGAAGAGATTCGGGCCGCCAGAGCCGCCGCAGAGGCGGCGCGGGGGGAGGCAGCCGCCATCAAGGCGGCGTTGACGGCGTCCCCCGGGTGGGGGACGAAGCTGGCCTATGCCGGCATCGGCGCCGCAGCCGGCGCCGCTATCGGCGCCACGGTAACTTACTTCATTATGAGGCCGGCCTCCCCGGCCGGCGTCTGACCCCCTCCCAAACGACCCACCTAATCGGTGGGGGGTGTGCCCACCCCCCATCTTCCTAGCCCTGAGTTTTGCCGATCTTCCACCCGATATAATCATTGATAATCGCACGTTCGTGTCTGGTCAGGGGCTCCCCATTCTTAAGAAAGTCCATGAACCACTTCTCGAACGCGAGGATATCGGCCACAACCTCTTCTTTATCTGTACGTCCTTCTTCGGGGACAACCTGTACGTTGACCGCCATAGGAGCCTCCATGTTTATCTTGAGGGAAGCGCAACCAGCGGATGCCGCAATCATAGCCGAGTTGGAGAGCGAGCTCTTTCCAGACAACTGGATGAGCGAGAGCACAGTCCTCAACGAGTTGGAGAGGGGGCCGGTATTCGTAGCTGCGACGCCTAAAGGTGAGCTGTTGGGCTACGCCATCACCCATTGGCGAAATAGGGTGTTGGACCTTTTGCGCCTGGGAGTGTCGAGTACGTATAGAAGACGGGGGCTGGGGGCGGCGCTCCTCGCAAGGGTATTGCGGGTGCCCCACAGTCTGTGCGTACTTACTGTTCGTCGAGACAATATAGCGGCCATTACTTTGTACAAGCGGAATGGCTTCAGGCTGCACGGCACGACTCCAGAATCCCTGGTTCTGGTTAGAACTTCGCCGCCACCCACTCACGGCCACATGCCGTGCACTTGAAGATAACCTTGCCATCTGGTCGGACAGTTTGGATGGCATCTCCGTGACAGGCCATGCAGCGCATCTTGTTCATATGCTGCACATCCCCTTGAATAACGACCGTGCCGTCCGGTAACCGGGTTCCACTTGTGAGCCCCATCAGCCACCTCCAGATCCACCGAAGATATGTACCTCTTCATCGGTGGGAGTTTCTATGACAGTGCTGGTTGACTCCGCAGTATCTGCGGGGTCTCTCCGCAACTTGTCCTGAAAGTCTTTCAGGTACTTGTTAAAGTCCACATGCTCTCCATCATTGAAGATTTTGGGGACTGGGCGGCCACATATAAAGTCATCCACCGCGGAAGCGATGGCCTGCACAGACATGTCCAGCACGAGCAGGGTATCCCGAAAGATCTTGTTGTTGTAATCAAGACCTACGAGAACCTTTTCTAGCTGAGCGTGCACCCCGTTGGGCCTCGGCGACACGGTGTTTGAGGTCGCTTTCGGCGGCCGTCGCTTCTTCATCCGTGAGTGACTTGATCTGGTCATCGCTCATCTCCTCTAACCTGAACCGGAGCATAGCATCCTCTTCACTACGCCCCGCTTTGTGCAGGATTAAGAGCACCTCTTGTATGATTTCAGAAGGTACTTCTCTAGGCGCTCTAAATACATCGTTACAGATTAACTCGGGGGCTGGCGCACCTTCTGGAAAGTAGCGCTCGCGTAGCAGTCTCGCCGCTTCCTTCCATACCACCGCCCGATACGCGGATTTGTTGTACTTGTCGATGTTCATGACCGTAGAAATGCGTAGAATCGTCCATATAGGTCGGCGCCGGATTGGGTATCGGCCAGGATTCGCTTGAGTGGGTAAATATAGCGTATCACGGCCCCCCGGCTGAACTCCAGTTTATCCCCACGCAACTGCTTTTCCTGCTCCAACACAGCAGCAGTGCGGATGTCGTACTTAGGCTGCTTGATATAGACGTCTGCGTTGCTGCCGAGCTGCAAAAAGTAATGGGTGACCTTACGCGCCCACTCCTGCATGTCCCAACGACCGAGGATCTCTCCTATAACCTCTGTAGACTTCCAAACGGTGCCGCAGCGTGGGCATAGGTTGTGCCCATAGTTGGAATTGTTGAATGGAATGGCCGCCTCACAATCATTGCGCTTCAAATGCTTGCCCGGGCAAAAGTAGACCTTGCCATCCCCCCCACCGTGCAACCTGGCACCGGACTCCCATATGTATAGGGCTCCGGCGCTAGGTTTGGTAGTGGAGCGGTCGTGTTTGAACATGATCTCGATCTTGTATTTGCCTACGCATTCTCGGCGTAGCAACTCATCGAGAGCACGCCTTTTCTCTGCCAGGAGTTCTTTCTCCTCCTCAAGCATGCGGTCGGTGACCTCGACCTTTTCGCCGTCGCCGACATCCTTCAGACGGGCTGCCAATGCCATATCTACCTCCGCATAGGCCCAACAACAGCCTGACCCAACGGTGCCGCCCCCTTACCCTTGGGGTTAACACCTTGCTGTCTCCATGGGCTGGTACCGACCAACCTTATCTCTGCCCCATCTAACAGTGGGCGCCCTCCCATATGTGCTGTGGATACAGGCGCCTGCATGATCAGCGTAGCCACCCGATCTATAGGCAAGGGCGTTTCAGGATTTTTGGTTTCAAAGATGAGGCGCCATGAATAGAAAGTTTCGGTCTTACCTTCTGGGACGAAGTAGACCTTGGAGGCATCCATGGCCCAGCTTTCATTCTTGGTCGCTATGGATAAGTGGCGGATGACTCCATCAATCATATGAGGGCGCTGCCTCGCCTGTGGGACACGCCCCATCAAACGCGCACTCCACTCTGTAGCGGACACCTGAACGGCCTCAAATCCTGTTTTGGCCTCTAATGCTTGGATGATCGCGTCTATGTTGGGCATGCCGCCTCCTGCCATACGGTAAAGACCTTCTTGTCCCCGTAATACAACTCACGTGGGTTGGTGAGCCCCACTCGGGCAGCGCCCGGTATCCTTAGCTCGACTGTGCAATCTAGCGCTACTTCAGCCGCATCCCCCTCGACCCATGGTATGACATATTCACCTACTGCTGTGCGCCCGAAGATCACACCAACAGTGGCTTCCTCCCCATCTAGGGACTTTAGGTATAGTTCGCCCGCCTTTTGGGTTTTGAGGTACTGGTGAAGAAGCTCCAGGTCGGTTTCCCTCACGCGCACAAAGTCCTCTTCCCCCATAGCGCGTTCGATGAGAACCGGTACGACGCTGGGGTCCGGCTCTGGCCCTGGTGTGGGCGGTGAGATGGGGGCGCCCCATCGTCGTAGCTCCTCAACGGTTTCCGCCCCTACCAACCCCGCTTTCTGTACTACTTTGGTCACTTCATTTCCCATGAGCGGCTGCCTCCATCGCGATCTTGTAGGCCCGGTAGGTGTCCGTGATGTGTAACGTCCGGGCAAAACTGGCGCAGAGGATGAGTACGTCATCGGGCACCTCACGGTCTTGAAGCAGGGGATACCCGAAAAACGTATCGGACGGGATCATCACAGGACCGTACAAATTCGCCATCCAACTCCACAATTTAGTATCGGCTCCAGTCACCAGACAAATGGGGTAGAGCCGATCTAAGTGGCAGGCGTTGAATAGAGAGATGATTGCTGTGCGGGGGTCATCCACTACCACCTCTTTCAATGTGGTGTTGCGGATGATTGCGTAAGGCATCAAGGACTCAAACTGCACTTCCAGCGTTTTGGGATTCTCTGCCTCAGCCGGCGCGTACCAAACGTACTCCACCAATCCTGCACTGTTGATATAAATGCTCTTGAGCCGTGGGATCTCTGCGAGCAGCGCCCCCAATGTCTTTAGAAGGCCGGCTACCCCTGCATTCTTAGGGATCGTAATCGACCCCGTGCGCTCAATGTACTCCATGCGTCCTCCTCCAGCTACCCGCAGTTCGTAGCTCTGCCTCGAATTCTTCGTCGCAATCCGCCCAAGAAATGGTGGAGGCGGGGGGTAAGGGCGGGTCGTCCAACTTATGCATGTCGCGTTGTAGGAGGTACCACCTCAACCGCCTCGGTAGTAACCGATGCAAAAATGCGCGGGCCTTACCCCACATTAGATCTGCTCCGCTTCCTGGAACTGGATCTCACGTTTCTGCTCTTCTACCAACAGGCGCCGCACTACTTCACTAACCGTAGTACGATTGCGCTTGGCGTAGTCCTTGACCCACTCTGCAATATCGGTGGGCAGTCTCAGATGGATGCGCGCCTCGTTCATTCCAGACTCACATACTTCAAGGCGTCCAGGTAGTCATAGAGGCCCTTGACCCCAGGGTTCATCTCACAAAGATAATCGATAACTAGCCGGTGGGCTTTTTCCAACCCGCGTTCGTCCAACGTCAACCCTACTACTGCATCCCGGAGTTTAGCCTCCATATCGCGTTTGAGGCGCCCATTGATGCCGATCCAAGTAGGTAGCCAAGTATAATTGAGTTCCAGTACACCAGGTTCCGTTTGTACTACTAACCTCATGGATCCTCCTGCTTAAGCCCATCAGCAGTTTTGGCTAATACAATCGTCTCAAACAAGCCTCGCATCACCAACAGTACACGACGTGGGTGAATCTCTATGAAATTGACAGGAGGTAGATCAGCGTGCTCCTCCAGCCAGGTGTCGAGCATAGCCAGCTCTGACTCCCACTTAAACCCGTCATCCACCATTTTTGGATGAAGCCTGACATCATAACCTCTCCAATAACGGCGGAAGGTGGTTAGGGGGGTTAGGGTCATGCCACCTCCAACTCACCTTCGAAGACAAACAGGATGTCCTCCGGCTTGATAAGGAAGTGGTCCCCGCCAAGCTCCTTCAGTAGCTGTTTGCCCTGCTGGTGCTCACCGTGAGCCCGATGAAATACTACCCTCTCACCGGGCTGAAGATCGGTAACCTCAGGGCCCACCGCCTCGACCGTCGCTTTACGGTAGTCAACTCCTTGTGGAACCACGATGCGGCCAACCGTTGTTTCTAATGGGTCGAGCTGTACCAAAACCCAGCGGCCCAACGGACGCAATGTCATCGTTTCTTCGCCTCCTCAACGAGCTTCTGCGTGCCGGCAACAATCCGAGAACCTGTTACGTTGACTGCATCTTGTGCTGGTACGGCCTCTGGCGGGATTCCCTTCTCCTTACTCAGCACCCGGCGGGAAACCTCTCGGTCAATCCACGGAAGCAAGGGGCGCAGCTTGCCGGCCCATTCCTCCCCAAACGGAGAGCCTACAAAGGTATCACCGACACGGATAACGACATCGACATGTTTGTTACCAAGCTCATCGTAGAAGACCACCAAGTACTGCTCCAACTTAACGATGGACTCCACCGTCTTTGGGGTACCGTACTCCCCCTCATATTGACTAGCTGTGCTAACAACGACACCCGGCAGCTTATTAGTGAGCATTGTATGTATCCTCGTCCTTCAAAAATTCATTGTACTTCTTCTGCAAATCCTCCCTAGAGATCCATGGTCTGTACCCATTCCATTCACGAGGGAGGAAGAACTTGTCGGATGGGCATGCTAATAGATGTGGCACCCTCACCCCTACCCACTCCTCATCTGGCAACCCGCCAATAGGAATGCCTCCTGCGCTGCACGCGCATTTCAATAGCCATGGTCCTGCGCCACTCCCACCGGTAATATCGACCCACCGTCCACAGATAGGACACTCCGCTTTACCCCCACGCCGACGAAGCAATACCCACTCCCCAAACGCCCCGGCTAGGGTGTCGCTACAACTACGAAGTACAGCGGGAGACGGAGGAGGTCGGCCCAGCACCACGTGTACATCTGGAACGTTCATCTTCTGGATTGCCAACTCGACATCACTCTTTATGAGAGATGTTAGTTCGTCATCCAGCCTATACGGCTGCGCTCCTGGCCGGTCGCTCCTAATGAACAATATACTGTGATCTTCTGGTTCCATGGTGTCGTGGAGTAGCCGAAGCAGCCCCTCGAAGTGCACTCCTTGAAATTCATGCACCCCGCCTTGCCACTGCAGCCTTCCATGATATGCCTGGAATCCATTACCTACATCTGGGTCCCGTTCATAGATGACTTCCACGCTCTTCCTCCTCCTTGATGACACGTTCAGCGTAGGTAGGTCTACCCACTACTCGGTAGACTACTGCTCCATGAACACTGGCCCCCAAATAAATACGTGTGCCGTTAGCCAATTCGATGTAGTCCACAGAACACCTATCGGTGTTCGGTACATCCTGCCCAACCATCCTCTTAATAGGAGCCTCTTGGAGGACGCGGTTTACGACATCTAACGTAGCCTTGTTCTCATTTGGCAGCCCAAGTCCATGGAGTGCTGCATACATCTCTTCGGCGCTTAGGTCGATCAAGTTAGTGTTCTGAATAGACCTGGGCATGCTTTCTTCATCCGCCGCCACGGAAGGGGCACCGCAGCGCGGGCACTCGTAGTGATCCGGCCAGAAGTCGCTGCCTGGGCCGAGTAGGGAGCTAACATCAGCACCTTCTGGGGACTGAAGTACCCGAAATACAGCGCCGCAGGCGGAGCAGGTGAGCACCAAGTTCATGCTTCAGGAACTCCGTCGTCATCCCCATCATCTGGGGGTGCATTATCGAGCCCCGGAAGGACGGGGTTACCCATCTCATCAACGGTAGGGATGGTACGGATAGGGGTCCGCACCCCCTCTTTATTAGTATAAGAGGACAACCTGGAACCCATCTGAACCGCTGAGGGGAGTACAGATTGTATTTGCTGTATGAATTGAATGGCTACTGCACTCATTTCTGCAGCGGGCGGCTCCCCTCCGTCAAATACATGCACTTCATCCATTGGGGGAGACGATGGTTGGGGGGAGGTGTTGTGTACAGGGGTACGCGTGACTGGAGGAGGGGGAGCGCCCACGGCCATGTTCAAAAGGCGTTCTACATCTTGCTCTTCTACAGGCAGCATCAGATGGCTACCGTCTGATAACGCCAGTTCGATCATATTCTCTGTCGTCTGCGACTCCAGATCCACACGCTGAATTAGCCCCACTATATTCGCAGGAATATTCATCTTTCTACACCGCGTTTGTGGGGGGTGACGGTTGAGTAGCCCTATGCTCCTGCACCTTCATCAGGTTAGCGATGAAGACCAGGTGTTTAGCTACCTTATGTTGCTGCACCAAAAGCATGCAGCGCGCCCATTGGTGAGGAGTGCCATCTGGTCGTTGGTAATCCGCCCCCTCCACCGGTACGGATGCGTACGCCATACAATCGGGGCCGCACTCGCGTTCGGCGTTCTGAAAACAGAACAGCCCCGTGGTGTTCTTAACCTCGTCGTCCTGCATTAGCCTTCTCCTTCTCCACCCGTTCACACTCCCGCAGAACGGCGGCCATCATTCCTGTGGCCATGGCTTTGATATACCCAGCTAAGATATGGGAGTTGGGTTTACCGGTAGCATCACAAGGCACGAATCCCCACTTCACCAAAACCTTACCAACTGGAAGCGCGGAGCTCTTAGCGAACTCTGTGAGAATTTCTTTGCCGAACTCGTTGAATGTCTCTTCAGAGCCACCAAACGGATTGCCAAATGGGATGAGGATGGGGTCATCCCCTTCCCACCCACAGCTACGACACTTGTACTTCGCCCCCTCCAGCGTAGGCGTGTCCACCGCTGGGCTGGAGCATTCGGCACACAGAAAGGCGTAGGATGCAGTAGTCATAATGGGACGATGCCTCCAATCTTCTTCGACAACCTGCTACTCACTTCCCGTGCGTCTCCCAGCTCCGCTCTATCAATCTTGTGGCGTATGCGACTTTTCACTGGTGCTACCCCCATAGGAGTTACTACGAGTGGGCCCCTCTCTATCTCTTTCAGCAAGGTTTCTATAGCCTTCTCCTTCTCCCGCTTCTTTGCCGTTTCCAAGTATGGATAACGGAGCTTGACGTACTCTTCGAACGCCTTCGGCCCCGCCTCTGGATTTACCTGCGCCTGGGTGAGCAGCCTTGTCGCTGCATGCTCTATTTGATCCTTTCGGATGATGAGCATCAGCAGTACAGACTCCCGAACTGACCCCGATGGGGGCGGCTCTCTGAGGGTCGAGAGAAGCAGGTGTGCCCTCGCCCATCCTTCGGGAGTCTCTAGCCATTTTTTATCCTCTCCGCCACCACGAGCTTGCGTACTCGGATGTCGAACCAGAAGTAGTTGACGCCGAGAGACGCGATCATGTGCGTGTTCAGACGTGTAACGAACTCGTATTTCTTCCAGAACGCGTCTTCGTTGAAACGGCCATCAACGAGATGTGAGGGGCACGGATTGCCACAGATGGAATTGAGCCCGAGAGTCAGTGTCATAAAAGCGAACTTATCTAGGTAGTAGCGGTCATCTATAGAAACCGCCTTAGCCTCCTGCATCAAAAGCCGCTTGACAGCCAGATCCTCTTCTGCGGAGACGGACCTAAACTCCACCCAAAACCGACCAGGGATAATTACCACTTCCTGTTTAACATAACCATCGACGATGAGGTCGCCGATATCCATCGGCTTCAGGCGCTCTTCGATAATTTCCTTCTGCTCTGGATTGTTGATGAGGTCCTTCATCATCATCTGGCGGAAGGTATCGAAGTCGAAATCGTCCATCTTTCTGATGGCGGCGCTCGCCAGCTCACGGCGCTCCTGCTCGCTTATAGGATTGGGGCTGTCGTCCCCGGGCATATTGCCTATCTTTGCAGCAGCCGCCGCTGACCCGGAGGCCGCTTCACGTTCAGCTTTTACGTCCCCTGCGCTCCTACTTTCCGCGGCTTGTCGCTGCTGCTGGAATTTGGCGACTTCTTCGAGACCCTTGATTGTCTTCTCGCTGAGCTTGGGGCCGTCGTTCCCCCGTTGCGGGACCAATGCTTGCGGGGGGATGTGATTACCCTGCCGCAGCACCCCATACTTCAGTGCCAGGTGCGGTTGGTTGATAGCATAGGCCGCTCCAGCACCTTCGTGGTAAGCCGGGTCTTGTTTGGCGGCTTCCGGCAAAAGGTCGTTTTGGAGCAACTGGGGCCCAAACGGCGCGCCCCCAAAAGGGCTAGCGTTCAATATACTGGGGGCTGCGTTGATGGATTGGGCCCTAGCCCTCATCGCATGCTCGCTCATGGTCATGGGGGGGCTATCGGCAGGAGGCTCTTGCGTCAGATCCGGCAGGGGGGGCGTCGGCCCTCCGGCCACCGGGTTGTTACTCTTTCGTAGGCTGAGTGCTTGCCGGTAGGCCGCCGCCCTTGGCGCGGTCACCCCCGGATCTATATGAGGAAGGGTTGTCTCGCGTTTGCTCATGGCTCTCCTTGGCGTACAACGTACGCCTACCACTCTGTACGGTTGTTGTAAAGTGTCCCGACCATGGCCGGGACGAGGTCGGTCAATTTGGCACCGTCGGGTACTTGAACGCCGGTGGCTAGGGCGATGGTACGCAAGGTAAACGGCACCTCGTGGATGGCGGCTGCTTTCATGGCCAACAGCATCAATGGACCTTGCACGTCACCCTCTTCACCAGCCAGATTTTGTAATTTCGCCCCCATAAACAGCCAAACCGGAGCTAGCCCCTCCAAAATGGCCAAGTGTGCGTAGTGAGAGAGGCGCAACTCTGGGATGCGGAGTAGGTTCCAACAGAACGTCCGTCCATCCTGCATGGTGGATTGACACCCCCCGACTAGCTCTATCGCCTCCGCCCACCCCAAGGGCCCCGCTGAGCCAGGTGTGGCCAGCCTCCACTTCATTCCTGCGGGATCTTGGTAAATCCCGTTGACGGCTGCCTGGGTTGATAGACGGGGGTCTTGACCACCCGCAATTGGTGCGCTGTGCATTTGAGACACCTCCCGTAATCAGGATTGGCAGGGTCGCTCCCAACCATATCCCCCACCTTCCATCCGCATGAAGTATATTCTTGCAGGCGGCGACGCGCTCCGCATTTCTGGCACTCCACTTCATAGTCCCCAATGAGTTCCTCTACCGGACTTGGGTGCCGCTGATTCGGGTCATCTCGGTTGAACATATCTACCCCTTGAAATAATCGGCGAGGGGCATCCACCCCAGCTCCCCACCCGGGTCCGTGGTTACAAGAACGGTTACGGGGCGTCGGGCTTTGGTGGCGAGGACTGCCTCGACGTCGGCTCTGGAAATAGCTCTATCTGTCCGCTCCAAGCTGAAGCGCAGCTCAGGTGGCCATTTATTAGGAAAGCGAGTGGTAGGTGGGAGCGCACTACCCGCCTCTTGCCATTGTACGAACAGAAAAGAGCGGGTGATGCCGTTAGCCTTCTCGATGTCCTTTAGGAACGCGTTGACCTCCCTCAATTTGTTGGCGTCACGACCCTCCCTAGCCAATGCCGCTAGGGCTTCATACTGCTCCAAACTCATCGTAACGGTCTTCATGCTACGCCTCGACTGTGTAGGACTTCTTGCATATACTCCCGCATGAACGCGCATAACGTGCGGCGTATGCTGGGGTTGGCCTTATTGTAAGCTGCGGGGCCAAAAATATAGTCGCGCGTCAGGGTTTTGGAGTGCGCCCTGTTATCACCAGCCCGCGTTACCCATCGTGTGACGATAGTGAATTCACCCGTCGTGGGGTTGGGTATGAACTCCACCGAGTCCGCATACGTAGTCTTCTTGATCCGGTTCTCCCATGTACGGGCTTGGGCGAGAAGGGCTTGAAGTTGCGTCTTTACTGTGTCCATATTGGAGCCATGCCCCAGAAAGAGTACTCCAAATCAGATCTGCGCATCCATGAATATCTAACGATCCATGTGGAAGGCATAGCGCGGCGGCTGCAGAAAGCCATGCAAAATGGTCTAAAGATAAACCCAGCAGCCATGTTTTGGCCGCGCCATCCTGTTATAGGGGACGACGGCCGACGTATCGAGGGGGTGGTGGCGATGGATCTACCTCCGGGTGACCCTCACAAGCATTTGGTGGCAGGGGTGGAGCGCACGGCCGCCTACGCCATCCTACTGATCACACCCCTTGAGGATGGCGGGGCCAAATTAGTAATGGAGAGTCCTGTAGGAACCGAAACTTGGGTACTACGCAAACAGAGAAGGGGGGATACGTTTCTGGTGCTGGACCCAGTCCGCACGACGGGGAGGGATAAATTAGGAGTGGTATGGGAACAGGACTAAAAGGGGCGGACGCCCCTCAAATCTGGGTGACGATGGGGGGTGGAGCCGGCATGGCTTCCTCCCCCACCGCCGCTTCCAGCTTACCATTGCCCTTGTCCGCCTTCGGCTGGCGAGCGGGCTTCACTGGCACCTTCTCCTCCACGAGCTGCACCGCCCCCCCGAGTTCCTCCATGAACATATCGAGAGCTCTGTTCTGCAGCTCGATGACCTTGGTCAGTGTGGGCGTCAGGTCGAGGCTCGGCTGCACCTCGTGAATCTTCACAACGTTGTCGGCCACAGTGCTGCAGGCGTGGATAGCGCGCTCTGCCATGAATCGCTTGCCCTGCATCTCATCCTTCACCACGCTCACGAGGGGCGAACCAGAAAGCTCAACCACTGCTTCCCTAAAGTTATCGGGAGCGCTTGCGGGGCGCCCCACTCGTCCTTTTGGGGCTGCGGTCTTCCGGCCCACCTTGCCACTCTTCTTGGATGCCTTTGCCTTGGCGGGCTTGGGGGCAGGCTCCGCCGCACCGAACTTGGCGTCGACCAACTTGCGCGCCTTCGCCTTTTCCTCTTCCGACCACCCGCTGAAGCGCCCGATAGCTCGACGAGCTCCCGCCCCACTTGTGTACTCCGACAACTTCGCTGCGAATTCCTTGAGAGTAACCTTTTCAGCCATGACTTCCTCCATGCCTTCGATAACGACGAGGAGAGTTCGTCTCCTCTAACAATGCCGTGTACTCACTGTTCGCCACCTCCGCCAGCTCAGCCAGGGCGCTCGCCACATCCTTCGATGCGCGGCGGGGGATGAACAATTTCTTCTGACCCACGGCGACCAGAAGATTGATGTAGGTTTTGCTCTTGCCATCTCGACTGGTCGTTCTTCGTTCAACCTGCACACTGATGGGCCACCGGTCGTCACCTCCGGGGACGTCCCTCTTGTGCAGCACCTCAACTTTGTCTTCTTCCATCCTACTACTCCAATGACAAGAGCTCCCCTACAATAAAACCTGTGGGGGCACTTGTCGAGTTCTTTTTTGGGTTCTTAGTTTAGTACTGTCCTGAAAGGACCGGGGGCGGGAAGGACCTCCCCAGATTCTAGAAGCATCATCAGGGAATCACTGTTGTTCAGGATGATAGCGAGCGGCTGCGCCACCATCTCCCCATCCACTTCTTCAAGTAGGGCCACTGCAAAGCGCGGTTTTCCTTCGAAGATGCAGGAGGTCAAGACCAATTTAGCAGGGTCACTGCTGAGAAGTAGGGCGAAGTTGCCCATCTCACTACCAGACGGGTAGATCGGCACGTTCTTCTTGGCTTCTGTCATGGAGCCTCCAGGGATAGAGAGAAGGGACTGTAAATGTGGCACTCCTCGTCCAGAACGGGCGTATGAAGGGGCGACTCGCTGAGGGTGGCGGAGGTCAGACGTTCATACAATGAAGGGGGCTGAGGTATGGCTACTTCAGCCAACTGCTTGGTGTAGCTATTAAAGGCGCCCACCACCCCCTTCGTGTATGCGGCCTCGTCCGCGGTGTAGTACCCCTGCTGCTTGAGCATATGACAAAAGCGCTTGGGGTCGCCGGTTATGACGGCGGGCCAAGAGGTGCTGAACCGCTTGTTGATAAGCTGTAGGTGAGCCACCACCCCGGCGTGCAGGTTGGAGTAGGCGCGAAAGCAACTGTAAGGGTGTTTTGGGTAAAACCAGATCCAGCTTTTGCCGTCCGGTCTATCGGATGTGACCTTGGCATGTTCCGGATCAGCCGCCTGAAGCCTATGCGCATGGGGGGTGCCCAGCAGTTCATTACAAGCGTAGAAGCAGTAATCGTGGGGCCCGCCGGGTTGCGCTTTGACATTGCCCAGGTTGTAACACCACATACCTCGTCCGTGCCCCGTCTCCAACCCCCAGTGCGCGATAAGAAGTATGACGCTCTCTCTACGTGGTGTGACGCCGAATAGCTCCCGCCAAGCCTGCACCATCTCAATGAACAATTCATTCGGTTCCACAGGCGTCTTAACAGCCTCTAACTCCACTCCCATATCTACCCCTCCTCTACTTCGATGTCTTTACAGTTGTACCATATTTCCTTACGGTCGTTCAGGTCATCCTGAACGACGCGTAGGACGCGCACCTGCCCCAACCTCTTGCCGTCCATATAGAAGGCCAACTTATCCCCCTCCTCAATCGATGGCATAGAGTCTTCCCCGACAGGGTAAAAAACCTCGTCATCCTCTCCGGGATGCCACTTGTAGTAATGAAACCATGAACCCATATCACCGGAGTTGATAGGGTCCCTGTCTGTACTCTTCATCTCAATAATGTATATGGCCATGACTTCCTCCATAGGTACTACCACATAGTTCTTGTACCTGCCTACAGCCAGCTCTGCTATACTCGAAGAATGCGGATATGTCTGACCAAAGAAGTGCAGTGGCTCCTCGACCGCTACGTCTTGGTCCTCAACCACAAATTGCGCGCCTATGGCAAAAAGCCGGAATCGCCTGCCGCCATCAAGGCTGCCATCATCACCCAATTCCTCGTGGCTAACCAGGAGAGCATCATCAATGAGTATCAACAACTCGTCGGGCAGCGCGCCGAAGAAGCCCTTCCTCGACTGGGGGTTGGAGAGGCTTGTATTCCCACCACCGAACCTGTTCGAGATGGTGGATCCTCCTCCCCCACGCCCAAAGGGACTGTTCCTAGAAATGCTGAACGGGGATCCGAAGCAGTTGCTACCCTACACAGAGACGAGAGCAGACATGCAGGATGCTACAGCACTGCTGCACGCATTGCTGGCCGGAACACGCTCGCTCGACTCCTTACACCCTGAAGAACGGATGGTACTCGACTACGCAACGGCGGAGATGCTCACCGAACCACCTGTAAAGCGGAAGGTGGAGCGCCCTGGAGCCTATGTGCGAAAGGTGTTGGAGAGAAGACAGGAACCGGAAGAGCAAACAGAGGTAGAAACCCCACCACCTACACCCGGGGCATTCTGGTGGCTCTAATAGATTGGATATCCGTACTGGTTAACTGCTGTCGGGGGCATTCCGTTGGGGGTGCCGTAAACGTCGCTCTCTCGCCCCTCTCCGCTCAAAACATCGAGACCGCCCTTAGCTAACTGATACCCGCCGTAAGCGATGGGGGCAGCAACCCCTAACGCCGCCAGGGTTGGCAGCGTCATAGCCTTGATCATACGCGCGCGGAGAGTCGGGTTGGCCTCGCGCGCAGCGCGCTGAATATCCTCAGCCTGCGAAAGCGAGATACCGTGATGCCCCTCAAACGCTTCCGCGTGTTCTTTCAGGCCAGCATCAATCTGTTTTTGTAAGGCATTGCGCTGCGCGGCCAGCTCATAATGTTCGGGGCTGCCTGGCTTGACGCGAGCGAGCTGCTTATCCAAGTTGGACGCCTGCTGCTGTAACCCCGGTAACTCGTTAGCATGCCATGCCTGCGCTTTATTGTACCTCTCCGCTGGAGTGGGGGCGGGTGGCGCAGCAGTCGGTGACGGAACGGGCTTTTGTGCCGGTGGGGTAGGAACCGGCGCCTGTGCCGGGGGCTTAGCCACACTGGAGGGAGGCGGCGCAGGCGGAGGTGTGGGCTTGGCCACATTGGGGGTGGCCCCAGCGCGTCTGGCCCTAGCCGCCGCCTGGGCTTCCCCTGCAGCCTGTATTGCGCCAGGATGCAGCGCTCTTCCGGTAAAGGGATCGAAGTTGTTGCTGCCCCCCACCCCCCTCAAGGTCGCGGCACCGCGAAGCCCCCCAGATGGGGCGGGGGTGGTTATAGGTGGGGGGGCTATCCCCAATTGAGTCTTATGGGAAGAGGGGATAGGAGCGATTTGTGTATACCCCCTAGAACCCTGCGTAGTACGAGCGCTAATACCAGGGACCCTGACTGTATTCTTAGCAGCCCGACCAATACCGGGGGCAGCGTTACCACCCACGCCCAGTAGTGTTTTGGAGACGCCGGGTAGAACCTTTTTTGCAGCCGACGCTCCTAGTCCTAGTAGTGCGGTGCCCCCACTGAGCGCCTCCTTGATCAGCGCCACGTCCCGCCGGGCCATGAGCGCTGCGGTCTTTTGCATAGCCGACGCCATGCGCACCATGCCCTCGTCCATACCCAACGGGATCTCACTACCACGAAGCTGGCGGGGGCCCGGAGGGGCTATCATTTCTGCGTAGGGCCCTGGCATATCTTCCATCTCCACATCCGCCGATAGCATGCGCGGAACGCGTGAGTGGCGCACACTTTCGATGAGGGGTGCCATCTTCCTAGCTTCTAACAGAGCGAGCCGCCTATTCATAGCGGCCGCCTGCAGCGCTTGGTCCTCCTCCCTAAAACTACGGCCAGTTTTTTCGCCCAGGTCATGCAGACTCCACAAAAGACCAAGCACAGCGGGCAAACCAGCCAACTTGGCACGGTAGATGTCCTCATTACCGTACAGCTCGGTCAATTTAGGATCTGGGCCGGTCACCGAGGTATTCTCCCTTTGGCTGTAGGGGGCTCAGAAGGAAATGGATCCGGCGGCAAGGGGTTGCAGGCACGCGCGCATCCATTACGGGCGATCATTTTAAGCGTCCCCTCCACCGCCCCCAGTGAGCGCTGCAGCTCGACTTGCTGCTCTATAGCGGCAGAGCGCATGGCCCCCATCTCTTTGCGCAGCTCGTCGAACTTGTCTAGCAAAATACTATGCGACAACTCTCCCTGTGCAACAACCTGCCTCTTAAGCTCTTCCATCTGCCGATCATGCTGGCGGTGGAACTCCTCCATCTGCCTGAATTGTTGCTCTTTGAACTCATCGAGCTGCTTGGCTTGCGCCCGCTTCTGTTCTACCAGTACATCTAAACGCCGCTCCAAGATGTCTTGCCTTTTATCCAACGCGTCGTACTGCTCGTTGATCTTCTTGATGGCGCTGTTGAGCCGCGCTAGCCCAGCCGCAATACCCCCAGCACTGCCAAAGATTAGACTTATTGCGTGCTCGATCCATTGCGAGGCGTCCATCGTCCATCTTTCAACCAAAGAGCCACACACGCACGTTCACGTTAGTGGTATAGGAGATCCCCAACGCCACAATCCCATTTGTAGGGGTAGGGGAAACAATACAAGTATACCCTCCCGGGGAGACCTCTACTTCCCCCTGGACTCCACCCCCGTTGTAGCGACAAGTGATGGGAGCCGCTCCTGTACTCTGTTCCACAACGACTAGGACCAACTTAGCGCCGGGTCCCCCAATGGTCCCGAAATCCACATTCTTGGTTCCGGTACCGACCAACTTTAGCCGCTGGACCGATCGGTTCTCAACGGTCATCGTCACAGGAAAGGGCAGATTATTCGGGGGCAGCCCTTCGTCTGGGGGGTACTCTAGAGTTAGCGTCGCCGTAATCGGGAATCCCATAGCGAGCCTCAAGTCCAGGTGTTGAGGTTGGCCCCACCAGCATTATCGCTAGTGATCACTGACAGAGCGGAAACCTGCACGGGCAGCGCCCGCTCATATTGAATCCCAGCCTGCTCCTGAATGATAACTCCCTGACTGTCTACACCCCATGTATGGTTGGGCACATAGCACGCCTCGAAGTACAGCGCGCCGAGAGTATTGAGGTTCACATCACGCAGGAGGAGAAGGAGGCCGACTGGCTGCGCGAACAGATCCGACGCCAGGTTGAGGTAGATGTTTTCATATCCCGGTGGGATGAAAACATCGTGTGGATTGCTCATCGCTTCCGCCCCCTTATTGGGCCATAGTGACTTGACCAGTACAGGGGGCATCAGATCTTGGTAGTACGCGTATAGTACACGGAGCATGGAGGGGCCGTGGTAATAGATGCGCCCCAACCCGATCTGCCCCATGTTACGCCCGGCGATGAAGTAACTCCGTTCGGAGCCCACCTCCCAAATTCTTTGGAAGGCGCGGGTCTGCGACAGGCTAAAGTTTTGCACGATGCCCATCGGAAAGACGATTTGGTTCGCGCCCTTCCCACCAGAATTACCCTTATCAAGCATATCGGCCAGTGCTGCCGCACCGCCGACATTTGCCAAGCGAGGGGGGCCGGCCGCAACGATAGTAAACGCACCGCTGACGAAGTTGCCGTCAACCATGCCGTTCTGCACATAGTTGTAATAGGGTGCCCAATCCGAAAAGTTACCAGCCATGGTAGATGCTCCTTCGTGCGTCTACTTGATTACGTGAGCCTTGGTCTTAATCTCTTCGACCACCTTACCGCGCAGAAGATC
>Ga0209018_1001623_pt1 | contig 17674 bp, 15 predicted proteins | sample YNPBryBLVA2012_FD_185814 | JGI IMG/M metagenome (GOLD analysis project Ga0209018, IMG submission 185814) | Anoxygenic and chlorotrophic microbial mat microbial communities from Yellowstone National Park, USA - YNP Bryant BLVA 2012 (SPAdes)... ...
GGCGGAGGGGTTCTTTGCGTGGCGGCGGACGAGGTAGGCGACCAGCATCAGCAGGACGATGACTCCGACCATGGGGCGGAGGATGCGTTCCTCAAGGGCGAGCGCGGCGGCGCCTGCGGCCATGCCGGCGAGCGCCCACGGCGCGAGACTCCAGAGCCGGTGAATGGCGGCGTGGCGGCGCCAGTAGACGACGGCGAAGACGTCGGCGGTGCAGAGAATGGGCAGCAGCCAGGCGGCGGCGTGGCGGGCGTCGCCGACGGCGAGGACGATCATGGGGACGACGAGGATGCCGAGCCCGGGCAGGCCCGTCTTTGCGAGGCCGACATTGAAGGCGCAAAGGGCGCCCAGCGCCCACTGCCAGGGAGCGAGATCAGGCATGAGGGAATCAGAAGAGGACTATGCTTCCAGCATAGCCTTGACCTTTCTGCGGATGGGCTCAGCGGCCTCCGGGACGTGGAGCACGTCGCATTCGGAGCCGAGGATGAAAGGGTGGCCAGTGTCGCGCATGCGGGCGGCGAGATCGCGCGCGAGGCTGCGGACCTGATCGACAGGCATGGCGGAGTCCGAGTAGAACTGGCGCGTGGGGAGGTTGCCATAGAGGACGGTATCCGGAGGGACGACGGCGGCGTCCTCCCAGAGGCGGCGGCTGGAACCGAGGCTGAGCATGGCGGGGCGCAGCTCGGCGGCGAGCGTGCGCACGAGGCTTGAGGAAAGCTGGCCGCAATCGTGGAAGATGAGAGCGGCGCCGAGTTCTTCGAGATGTCTGCGGACTTTTCGCAGCGGGTGGAGGGCGAACTGCTCGAAAACGTGAGGAGCGCGGGCGATCTGCCGCGGCGACAAGTAGGTGACGCTGATGGCGGGTTCGCAGAGGATGACAGCTCGGGCGCCGGCGCGGACCTGGGCGGTGACGGAGCGAAGGACGGTGGCGAGGGCCATCTCCAGTGCAACGGCGGCGAGGCGGACGGTTTCGTCGCCGGGGGCGGCGGAACCGGAGGCGGCAAGGGCAAGCGGGGTGATGGGATCGGCGAGCAACTTGGTCATCAGAGAGAACGGGCCGATGGCCATGCCCGCGGGGAGGAGGTCCGTGTGCGAGGCGATGTAGTGAATGGCGCCCTGCTGGGCAAGGGAGGCCTGGGGGAAGGGGCGGCTCGAGGAGTCGAGCACACGCGCGAGTTCCTCCTCGCCGGGAGGGGACTGGAAGTGGAAGGAGCCGGCGTCATCCGGAGCGATGCCGAGGGCTGCCAGCAGGTCGGCCTTTTCGAGGCGGAGGTCCATGAGGGGGAATGCGAGCGGTGTGCGGTAGCGGCGGGCGGCCGTTTCGATGACGCGGCCGAGGCCGACGGGGTCGAGCCGCGCGGCTTCGGGATCGGGCAGTTCATGAAGGACGAGGTCGGCGCCGATGGGGAGGCGGTGGCCGGAGCGGGCGAGTTCGAGCAGGAGGGGCCGGATGGGGGGAGAGGACATTCAGGGCCTGGCTCCGTTGAACTCATGGACTGCTTCGATCATGGCGGCGATGTTGGCCACGGGCGTGCCGGACTGGATGTTGTGGACGGAGTTGAAGACGAATCCGCCACCCGGGGCGAAGATCTCGCAGCGGCGCAGGACCTCCTCGCGCACCTGGGCGGGCGTGCCGAACGGGAGCGTCTTCTGGGTGTCGACGCCGCCGCCCCAGAAGACGAGGCGGTTTCCGTAGCGACGCTTGAGCGCCTCCGGGTCCATGCCCGCGGCCGAACACTGCACGGGGTTGATGATATCGAAACCCGCCTCGATGAAGCTGTCGAAGAACTTCTCCACGCTGCCGCAGGAATGTTTGAAACATTTCCACTGAGTATTGCGATGCACCCAGGAGCAGACCTCGCGGTAGAAGGGGAGCCAGAGATCGCGAAAGGTTTTCACCGAGCAGAACTGCGAGGTCTGGGTGCCGAAATCGGTTCCGCAGAGGAAGACGGCGTCGACCGAATCGCCGATGGCGGCGTGGATGCGGGCCAGGTTCTCCAGCGCCACTTCGCACTGGCGCTCGAAGACGCGGCGGACGTACCAGCGCCGGGAGGCCGTGCTCATATACCATTCGGCGACGTCGCGGATGCCGCGCGGGTGCTTGAGGAAAGGGGCGGGGACGAGGGCGATGTCGCCGAAGGCGGCGCCGCCGAAGGAGCCCAGGACGCCGCAACCGGTGGAGAGCGCTTTCTGCGAGGCGCGCCGCAGGTGGTCCAGATCCTCGTCCGAAACGAGGGTGAATTCCTCGCAGTTGTCCTCGGGGTCGAGGCGGGACTCTTCGATGGGAGGCTGGCGGATGATGGTGTCAAAGAACGCGCTGCCCACGGGCATTCTGCCACTGGGCGGCGCCGAGAGGTCGCCCTCGGGGTAGATGAGGATCGCGCCGCCGGGCTCGACAGTGGTACGGAAGTTTTCCGGGACGAGGACGGTGAGGCCGCGGAAGTCCCACTCGCGCCAGCCGGAGTTCTCGAGGCCGAAGAGATTCTTGCGTGAGAAGACGCCGACGACGTCGATGCCCATGGCGCGGCGCAGATCCTCGTCGATCCAGCCGAGCATCTGGTAAGGCTCGTGGACCTTGACGGGGCGTTTTTCCAGCCCGTAATAGTCGCGGAGGGCGGCGACGCAGGAGACATGGATTCCGGTGACGGCGGAGGAGCCGAAGTCGATGGGGATGCGGCCGGGGTCCCGGTGGTTCAATGCGGCCTGAAGCCTGTCTCTGGAGGATTGCATGGGCGCCGGACTGCGGGTGCAGATCCGAGCCGATGCTACCCTAAAATCAGATCCGACGCCACAGATGGAGATTTTCAAGGATTTCACGTTCGAGGCGGCGCACCGGCTGCCGAATCTGCCGCCGGAGCACAAGTGCTCGCGGCTGCACGGGCATTCGTTCCGGGTGCGGGTGTGGGTGAGCGGGGAGGTGGAGGAGCGCACGGGCTGGGTGATGGATTTCGGCGAGATCAAGGCGCTCTGCCAGCCGGCGATCGACGAACTGGACCACCGGTACCTGAACGAGATTCCGGGCCTGGAGAACCCGACGAGCGAGCGGATTGCGGAGTGGCTGTGGGGGCGGCTGCGGCCGGTGCTTCCGCAGTTGAGCGCCATCGAGGTGCGGGAGACCTGCACGTCGGGCTGCCGGTACAGCGGTTGAGGCCGGGCAGAAATAGAGAAAAAGATCTGGAACTATTGTACAATCGCGGGTAGACTGGCTTGGACCGGCCATGAAACCGCGAACGACGCCACACGACCATCCTCCTGAGGCCATGCCTGCCGTCCGCCGGAGCGGGGTGGCGGGCAAGGTTTCCTTGCCGGCGCCGGCGAAGCTGGAATTGCGGCTGGACGAGTGTTTGAAGAAGCGGCGGAGCGTGCGGGAGTACTCGGAGGCGCCGCTGAAGCTGGAGGAGCTGGCGGCGTTGCTGTGGGCGGCGCAGGGGATCACGTCGCCGGGAGGGCTGCGGACGGCGCCGTCGGCGGGAGCGATTTATCCGGTGAAGGGATACGTGCTGGCGTTCCGCGTGCAGGGGCTGGCGGCGGGGTTTTACGGCTTTGATCCGGAGCAGCAGGCGCTGGCGCCGCTGTCCAAGGGGGACAAGCAGGCGCGGATGGTGAAAGTGTGCGGCGATCAACAGTGCGTGGAGGAGTGTGCCGCCGGGCTGCTACTGACGGCATGGTACGGGCGGCTGCGGCGGGAGTTCGGCGAGGCGGCGGAGAGGCTGGCTCTGATGGAGGCGGGGCACATCGGGCAGAACTGGCACCTGGCGGCGGCGGCGCTGGGGCTGGGCTCGGTGAGCGTAGGCAAGCTGGACGCAGCGGCGGTAAAGCTGCTGCTGCCGGTGCCGGAGGACGAGCACCCTCTGTATTTTCTGGTGGCAGGGCGGGTATGAGCGGGTGCGGGCCCGCGCGGGGCGGGCCCGCGGTGGCTCCCCTGGTTTACTCGGACGTGAAGCGGTAGTTGCCGGAGCCGGCTTCGAAGACGGTGTAGCCCCGTTCGACACGGGCTGGTTTGAGGCCGCCGGTTTCGGCGACCTTGCCCGTGCCGGGGACGTAGATGGTGGCCGTGGTGTTGGGCGGGATGGAGACTTCCATTTGGAGGGCGCCGCCGGAGCGTTTCCATGAGGAGGAGACGGGGCCGAAGAGGGAGCGGTGGGTGGCGCGCACGGAGTCGAGTCCGGCTAGCGGGAAGGGCTGGACGATGGTGTGCTGGAATCCCGGTTTGTCAGGGTCGGGGCGGATGCCGGCGAGGTACTCGTACATCCAGACGGCGAGGTCGCCGATTTGCATGACATGGTTCATGGAGTTCATGGCGGGATCGGCGGTGTCGCCGTTCCAGAGCTCCCAGATGGTGGTGGCGTCCTTTGAGACCATGTAGCCCCAGCCGGGGTAAGTGGTCTGGGTGGCGATGGCGAGGGCGACGTCGGGGCGGCCGTTGTCGGAAAGCGTGCGCATGAGCCACTGGGCGCCGACGAGGCCGACGCCAACGTGGTTGTTGCTCTCCTTTTCGATCTTCTCGACCAGCCGCTGGAAGACGCGAGAGCGGTCCTCGCCGGGGACCATGTCGAAGGCGAGGGGCAGGACGCTGGAGGTTTGCGTGCCGTTGTCGAAGCGGGCTTCGGCGGGCTTGTACCAGGTGCGCAGGAAGGCCTGCCGGAGCCCGGCGGCGAGGCGGTCGAGTTCCTCGGCGTCCTGATTGCGCCCGAGCATGCGCGCGTTGGAGCTGACGTACTTGACCATCTGATGGTAGTAGGCGGTGCTGAGAAGCGCGCCGGCGGTGATGCGTGCGGGATCCCTGGAGTGGATCAGTTTGGGGTCTTCGGGAGGCACGCACCAGTCCCCGTAAGTGTTGCGGGGCATGATGCCGTCCTTGAGGAACTGGCGCATGTAGTCGACCCACTTTTTCATGCCGTCGTAGTGGCGTTCGATGATGCGGCGGTCGGCGTACTGCCGGTAGACCATCTGCGGGGCGAGCACAAAGGTGCTGGGCCAGACGATGCCGTCGTTGTAGAGGACCCAGTATGTGGGGGCGACGTCGGGGATGCTGCCCGAGGGACGCTGGGAGTCGGCGATGTCCTGGATCCATTTTGTGTAGAAAGCGGCGACGTCGAACAGGTAGCTTTCGCTCAAGCTGACGACGCTGCGGTCGCCGAGCCAGCCCTGCTTTTCATCGCGCTGGGGGCAATCGGTGGGGATGCTGCGGTAGTTGCCGCGAATGCCCCAATAGATGTTGCGGTGGATGCGGTTCAGCAGGGAATGGGAGCTTTCCCACTCACCGGCGGGCTCCATGGCGTCGTGGACGACGCGGCCCTCAATGGCGCCGAGATCGGGCTTGCCGGGGTAGCCGGTGATCTCGACGTAGCGGAAGCCGTGATAGGTGAAGCGCGGTTCCCACGTTTCAGGGCCGCCGCCCTTCAGCACATAGTTGAGCGTGGCGCGGGCGCCGCGAAGGTTGTCGACGTACAGGTTCCCGTCCTCGCGCAACGATTCGGCCAGGCGGATGCGAACGTGTGTGCCGGCCGGGCCCTGGACCTTCAGGCGTACCCAGCCGACCATGTTCTGGCCGAGGTCGTAGATGAAGACGCCGGGGCGGATCTCTTTGACGGTTTTGGGGGTGAGGGTTTCGATGACGCGCAGGGGTTCAGCCATTTGTGCGCGAAGGGCGCCGGGAGGAGCCGCGACGAGCTGAACCGGTTCCCATTTGGAATCGTCGAAGCCGGGCTGCGCCCAGCCGGGCATCTCCATGCGGGCGTCGTAGAATTCCCCGTCGTATTCGTTGTTGGCGCGGATGGGGCCATCGGTGGTGAGCTTCCAGGATTCGCCGGTGACCACGGTTTCCTTGCGCCCGCCCGCGTATTCGAGTTCGATCTGGGCGATGGCCTTGGGGTAGCCGTAGCCGCGCGCCGGCAGCGGAATGCGGCGGCGGGGCTGCCAGTAGCGGCCATTGCCGAGCCAGAGGCCAACGGCATTGCGGCCCGGCTTCAGCATGGAAGTGATGTCATGCGTGACATAGAAGACGCGCTTCTCATACTCGGTGAGGGCGGGGGACAGGACATGGTCGCCGGCCTTGGCGCCGTTCAGGTAGAGCTCGCTGAGGCCGAGCCCGGCGACGTAAGCGGTAGCGCGGAGCAGACGGGGCTGGACGGTGAACTCCGTGCGGAGCATGCGGGCCGGGAGCGCCTGTTCCTCGCGGAGGCCGACTTCGCCCCACGGATCCATGCCGTAGGGGCCGAGAACGCGCGCCGGGCGCCAGCCTTCGTCGTCCTTGCGAAGGGCCTGCCAATCTGCGCCGGTGGTGAAGACGAGGGGATCGCCGGAGGCGAACTCGATTTTGAGGGCGCCGAGGACGCCGGCCTGGTCTTCCCGTGTGTTGCGCGCGGTGACGAGGAACTCGTTGGGGCCGGGCTTGAGGAAAGGCTCGAGGTGGAAGATCATGGGCAGCGCAGGGTTGTTGCCACGGCCGGCGAACTGGCCGTTGACGGAGAGTTCGAACGTATTGTCGGCGCCAAGGACGAAGACGGCCGTTTTCAGGGGCCGGTCCGCGGGGAGCTTGAGAGCCGCGCGGAACCGGCGGGTTTCCGCGGGCGCCTGCTTGGCTGGGTCCGCCTCATCGAACCAGATCCACTGCGCCTGGCGGAGGAGCTGGAAAGGGCTGTTGGGATCCTTGTAATAGGTCTTCTCATCGCGGCCGATCCACTTGCCTTTCCAGTCTTCCGGTTTCAGCAGGCCCATCGACCAGCGGGCGGTGTCGCTCCATTGCGAGGGCTGGCCGCTTTCGTCCCACACCATGACGCGCCACCAGACGGGCTGGCCGGAGGAGAGGGGCTTGCCCTGGTAAGCGATGTGAATGCTCTGGCCGGAGGCGACCTTGCCGGTGTCCCAGAGGTCGCCCTTGGCGGCGCGCGCGAGGCCTGGCGAACTGGAGACGATGACGCGGTAAGCGGTCTGGCGGAGGTTGCGCGCAGCGGGGCTGGCAGCAACGAGCTTCCAGCTCAAACGGGGTGCGGTTTCGTCGATGCCGAGCGGATCCTTGCGGTATTCGGTGCGAAGGTCGGCGGGCTTCAGGGATGCGGCTGGCGCCAAAGCGGCGAAAAGGACGAAGGGAAGAAAGGCATGCTTCATGGCTGCGGACTCCTCACGGTTCGGCGGGCCGCGCGACCGAAGAGGCGGCCCGATGACACAGCATCTTATCAGCCCTCACGGAGTGACGGAGACGGGTGCGAGCCGCGGCGCCAGCAGCCGGGTTCGTGGGCGTCGATCATGCCCATGGCCTGCAGGAACGATTCGATGGTGACCGGGCCGACGAAGGTCCAGCCGCGGCGCTTGAGGTCGCGGGAGAGTTCCTGCGGAGGGCGGCCGGCGAAGGACCAGAAATAGCGGTCGAGCGACCCGTATTCCTGCGCGAGTTCGCAGGCGCGGCGGGCATTGTTGAGGACGGAAGCGATCTTGCCGCGGTGGCGGACAATGGCGGGATTGGCGAGAAGGCGGGGAATTTCGGGATCGCCCCAGAGCGCGAGGACGCAGAAATCGAAGCCGGCGAATGCAAGGCGGAAGGCTTCGCGTTTGCGAAGGATGGTGAGCCAGCTGAGACCGGACTGAAAGCCCTCGAGGCAGATTTTTTCAAAGAGGCGGATGTCGTCGTGAACGGGCACGCCCCACTCGTGGTCGTGATAGGCGACGTAGTCAGGGGCGTTGCCGCACCAGGCGCAGCGCCAAAGTCCGTCGGCGCCGAGAAGGAGGCGGGGGCGTTCGGGCATCGGGAATTCCAGCTTGCCAGAAGCGTGCAGGGTTTGCGCGGGGCGCGTGCAGGTGTTGCGCGAACGGAGGAGGGGCCGCTGCGGAGCCCGCAGCCAATCAACGACTTGGCCGCCGTGGAAGGATGGCGTGGCAGATGCATTGAAAGGCAGCGCCACGAGGTTGGCGAATTCGAGAATCGAGGAGATCAAGAGCATGAACTGGAGAATGATGGTGGTTGTGACCGCGGCGGCGGGAATGATGCTGGCGCAGGGGCCGCGGGGGAACGGGCCGCAGGCGGGGCAAGCCCTGCGAACCGGCGGCGCGCTGGATGTGACGCAGACGATCGTGATCGAGGGTGAGATCACCTCGGTGAGGATCGCCGTGGGCGTCGAGTATCCGACGATCACAGTGGGCGACAAGGCGGTGAAGGTGGCTCCGGCGTGGTATCTGCTGGACCACGACTTCGAGCTGGCGGTTGGAGACAAAGTGAAACTGATTGCGGCCCACTGCGCGTGCGCCGGCGACTTCTGGTACGCGCTGGAGATTACCAAAGGCGACACGACATTGGCGCTGCGGGATTCGCTGGGGATTCCGCTGTGGGTAAGGTCGCTGGGGGGAAGGGGCGAGAGCGCAGGCGGACCGCGCGGGGGCAACACCGCCGCGCCGGTTGAGGGTGGCGCCTGCCTGGACACGGCGACGGTGCAAAGCTACGAGGGAGAGGTGACGAGCGTGAATGCCGGCGTGGGCATTCAGCAGCCGGTGCTGGTGCTGAAGACGGCTGACGGGCGGCTGGTGGCGATCCGGATCGGGCCGGAGCGCGTGCTGCTGGAGAACGATGTGGAACTGGCGGCAGGAGCGCAGGTGAGGATCGTGGCGGGCGCTTCCTCCTGTACGGATTCTCTCGTGGCGCTGGAGCTGACGACGGCGGACGGGGTAACGGTGAAGTTGAGGGACGAGACAGGGCGGCCGGTTTGGCCGCGGTAAGACCGGGAGGAGATGCGGGACGCCGGCGCGCCTTTCGGGGCGCGCCGGCGTTTCGCTGTTTCAGGACGGAAACTCCTGTGATAGAACAGGGCGGGATGGCATATTGCGAGGCCGGCTGCCTGATGGGAGAGCCAGCGAACCAGTGCAACGGGAATGTGTGCCTGGTGGCGGCGGCACGCCAAGGGGACGAGAAGGCAAGAGACCGGCTGTTCACACTGCTGGCCCCTCTTGTGGAGCGCCACGCACGCAAGGTGTGCGGGGAAGCGGGCATGGCGCAGGACATCGCGCAGGCGTCGCTGCTGAGAGTGCTTGAGCGCCTGCCGCAATTGCGGCGTCCAGAGCGGCTGGCGGCGTGGGCGAGGCGGATCGTCACGAACGAGTTCCGGATGGAAGAGCGCGGCCGGGCGCTGCGGCGTCAGGCGCCGCTGAGGGCAGATGCGGACACGCCCGAATGCGAGGCAGAAAGGCGGCTGGACGCGCGCCGCGAATTGGGGCACGTTCTGGAGGCGGCGCCGCAACTGCCGCCGCTGCTGGAGCAGACGTTCCGGATGCGCGTGGTGGAGGGGCTCTCGACGCGGCAGACTGCGGAGCGGCTGGGAGTCAGCGTGGAAGCGGTACGGGCGCGGCTGGCGAGGGCGCGGAAGAGGCTGCGGCCGGTGCGGCTGCGCTCGAACTCGAAGGAGAGGGCCTGATCCGGCGATCGGGGTGCTTCCGTCGCGGTTGGCTCACCCAAAGAGACGACCCTGATGGAACAATGGGCCGGGTATCTCTACATGCCTTGCTGAACAACGGCAAAGGCCGGTGCGAAGGCGTCCCGGCGCGGCCGATCCGCTTTAGGGCTGGATGTGCCAATCCGCCGTTGCCGCTCCGCACTGTTCGAATCCGAACCGCCTGAGTGGAAGCACTGTTGCAGTCACCGCGCCGCCCCATCGCGGAGCGGACGAGGGAGGCAATCCCCTCCGGCGCCGGTGCGCAAAAGCGTTGAAGGAGCCGGGTTTGCTATCCCCGGCGACTCAGGCGGCGGCTTCCGGCTGCGGGCGCACCATGCGGCGGATGATCCAGACGACGAGGGCCAGGCCGATGAGGACGGCGACGACGGGGATCGTGTAGGCCCAGAGGCGGAGCTGGCCTTCGGGTTCCATCAGGATGCGCGTGCCGTACTTGGCCTTGTAGAAGTCGAGGATTTCGCGGTCCGTGCGGCCTTCCTGCACCATGCGGGCGATCTCGGCGCGCATTTCAGCGGCGATCTCGCTGCGGTGCATGGCGACGCTCTCGCTCCAGCAGCAGGGTGCGATGAGCTTCTCCTGCAAGGCGCGGGCGCGGTCCCTGTTCGTTTGAGCCCAGGCAGCAGTGACCGCCGACAGGGCCAAAATCAGCAAGAAAACGATCCGGTTGTTTCGCATCCCAGCCTCTCAACGGTTTCTTTTTCCGTAGCGTCCCATTCGCCACAGGGGTGTGCCGTCCTCAGTGCGGAGTGCCAGCGTCTTCTTCCGGGCGGGCAACTCGACAGTGCGGGCGACGACATCCTGTTTCCAGCGGAACCCCTGAACCACGACCTCGGCGCCTGCCTGCGGGTTGAAGTCCTGCTCGATGAGGAAGCGGAGCGAGCCCAGTTGCACCCGGACAGGTCCGTGGCTGGTCTTGACAAGCATGGTGGGGAAGCCTAGCCCGGGGGCGGCATCCATCCGTTCCACGACACCCTTGACTTCGACGCGCTCGGCGCCCGCCAAGGCAGCGGGCGTGGGCAAGGCGGCGTCACCGGGCTGCGCGAACGCGAAGCCGGTGAAAAGCGCCACCGCGGTGAGGGCGATGCGATTCATGGCGCCTCCTTCATTGTACGGCGTCCGGCAGGAGAGCAGCCGGCCGGCCGGTTGTTCCGGAATTCCATATGCAAGCCAGTGACCAAGCCCGCCGCGCTGTGCTGCAATGAGATGGCAGTGCGATGGGCCCCGGGCGGGCAGGATTTGCCTGGGGCCGCCGCAAAGAACGCGCCGCAGGAGGGCCATGCCGCGATCCAAGCCAGCTCTGCCCCAGGCAGCGACAGGCGCGCTGCTGATCTCGTTTGCACTGGCGCTGCCGGTCTGGCTTCTGTGGAGCTCGTGGTCCGCCTACCGGATGCAGGAACAGCAAAGGGAGACTTACCTCAGAAGCCGGCTGGGCGCGCTGGGGGCGAGACTGGAAACGTTCCGCAACGTGGAGACGGAGAGCGCTTTCGAGATCCTCTCGGCGGAAGAGCCCGGGCTTGTGGGGTTGCAGATCCGGCACGAGCCGGAGGCGGGCGACGGACTGGAAGCACTGTGGGAAGGGCGGCAACTGTTCCTGCTGGAAGAGGCGGAGTTGGAGGGGCGGAGGATATTGCGCGGCTCGATCCCGTTCCATTGCGGCGGCAGGCTGTGCGTGGCGAGGATGGATCTGTCGCCGGAGGCGGCCGAGTTCCTGATGACGCCTGTGCGGCGCAATCTGGCGGCGTCGGTGGCAGCCGCGGCGGCGCTGGCGCTCTTGAGCGTGCTGGCGTGGCGGGCGCATGCGGCGAGGCAGCGGGCGCTGTTACGGCAGGCGGAGATGGAGCACCTGGCGTCGATCGGCAGGATGTCGTCCGTGCTCGCGCACGAGATCCGGAATCCTCTGGGAACCATCAAGGGATTCGCGCAATTGATCGAGGAGAGCGCTGCGGAAGGGCAGAAGCGGCTGGCGGCGCCGATCGTTTCCGAGACGGCGCGGCTGGAGCGGCTGGTGAACGATCTGCTGGCCTACGGCCGGCCACGCGAACCGCAGGTGAGGCGGGTGCGGTTGCAGCCGCTGGTGGAGCAGGCTGTGGAAGAGCACAAGAGGGCGGGATTCGACAGCCGGATCGACTGGCGCGTGGAACCGGGCGGGGCGGGGATCGAAGCGGAAACCGATCCGGAACTGCTGCGGCAGATTCTGGACAACCTGCTGCGCAACGCTGCGGAGGCAGCGTCGGCCAGCGAGGCACCGGAGGTTCGGGTGGCGATCGAGGCGGAACAGAGACGGGCAAGGATCGAAGTGCGGGACAACGGACCGGGGTTTTCGGAGGAGGCCCTGCGCCGCGCCTTTGAGCCTTTTCAGACGACGAAAGCCATGGGGACGGGGCTCGGGCTGGCGATTTGCCTGCGGCTGGCGCGGATGCTGGGAGGCGATGTGGCAGTGGGCAACCACGACGGGGGCGGGGCGGTGGCAACGCTTCGGCTGCCGCTGGCACAGGGAGAGGGAAACGGGGATGCGGCGCCGGAGCATCGGATACACTCGTAATTTGGAGGAATTTCGAGCAGCCGTAAGGAGCCCCGATTGCCGCAGATCCTTGAGGAAATTCTGAGCCAGGCGCCGCGGTTCACCATAACCGGCGTGCTGGACATTCTGCTGGTAGCGGCGCTGATCTACCAGGTGCTGCTGCTGATCCGGGGCCGGCGCGCGGCGCATATCCTGGCGGGGATCGTTATTGTGGCGGCTGCTTACGTACTGTCGGTGGCGGCGGGGCTGACGGTTTTGCGGACGATTCTGGAGGCGCTGGCGCCCTACACTGCGTTTGCGCTGATCGTGATGTTCCAGAGCGAAATCCGGCGGATGCTCACGCGGATTGGAGAGCGAAAGTGGGCGGGATTCGGTTCGCGGGTGGAGTCGCGGGAGGTGGCGGAGGAGATCGTGCTGGCGGTCAGCCATCTGGCGGCGCACAAAACGGGGGCGCTGATCGTGATCGAAGGGGAGGTGGGCCTGCGGACGTTCATCGAGAGCGGCGTGCCGATTGATGCACGAGTGACGCGCGACCTACTGCTGGCGATCTTCGAGCCGGGCGGGCCGCTGCATGACGGCGCGGCGATTGTGACGGGCGGGCGGCTGGCGGCGGCGTCCTGCTTTCTGCCGCTGACGATGAATCCGGAGCTGTCGCGCGTGCTGGGAACGCGGCACCGGGCGGCCATCGGCGTGAGCGAGGATGCCGACTGCCTGGCGATTGTGGTGAGCGAGGAGCGGGGGACGATCTCGGTGGCATGGGGCGGGGAACTGGAGAGCGACGTCACGCCGGAGCGACTGGCGGAGCGGCTGAGCCGCCCGTCGCAGACGGCGCCCCGCACGCAGCCTGCGGCGCAGGAGGACGGGCGCGTATGAGACGGCTGCTCACGCACAACCTGGGGCTGAAACTGCTGTCGCTGGCGCTGGCATTCTTGATGTGGCTGGTTTACAGCGGTTCGCGGGAACTGACGACGGCGGTTTCCGTGCCCGTGCAGTACCGCAACATTCCCACGGATCTGGAAATCGGGCCGAACCTGGTGGAAGAGGTGCGGCTGATCGTGCGTGGACCGTCGCCGCTGTTGAGCCGCGTGTCGGCGTCGCCGTCGCCCGTAATTCTGGACCTCGGGCGGGTGAGGCGGACAGGGGTGACGACGTTCTCGATCGAGCGTTCGAACGTAGATTTGCCGTCGGGCGTCGTGCTGGAGCGGGCGATTCCTTCGCAGATCCAGATCCGCACGGAGAGGCGCGAAGTGAAGGAGGTGGCGGTGGTGCCGGTTTTCGAGAACGTGCCCGAGGAATACCGCGTGGAATCGTGGTCGGTGACCCCCCCGGTGTTGACGCTGTCGGGACCGAAGAGCCGGCTGGATGCGATCCACGAGGTGCGGACAGACCCGATTGACCTGCACGTGCGTTTGGAGCAGGGGCAGGTGGAGACTGTTGCCTACTCGGGCGATCCGCGGGTGCACTTTTCGGTGTCTCCCCAGGTGGTGGTGCGGTTCGTGCTGCGGCCTGCGAATGCGGCGGCGCCAGGAACAGAGGAGAAGAAGCCTTGAGCAGGAGACGGCTGTTCGGCACGGATGGAATTCGTGGGGTGGCGGGGCAGGCGCCGCTGGACGCGCGCACGGTGTACGCCTTCGGAGCGGCTCTGGGCGAGTGGGCGCTGGGGCACGAGGACCGGCGCGTGCTGATCGGGATGGACACGCGCGAGTCCGGTCCACAACTGGCTGCCCTGGTGGCGGCGGGGCTGCAAGCATCGGGCGCGTCGGTGCTGAGCGCGGGCGTGGTGACCACGCCGGCAGTGGCATTTCTGACCCGGACCGGGCCGTTTTCCGCCGGGGTGATGATTTCGGCGTCGCACAATCCGTATGAGGACAACGGCCTGAAGGTGTTCGCGCACGACGGGCTGAAGCTGCCGGACGCGGAGGAGCTGCGGCTGGAGGGCCGGATCTTCGAGTTGCGCGCAGGGGCGCCGGAGGCGCCCGGCGGGCTGGCCGCGGAGGAGGACTCTTCCCTCGCCGCACGATACCTGGAGTACCTGGCAGGGAATGCGCCGGCGGGTCTGGGGGGGCTGCGCATTGTGCTCGATTGCGCGCACGGCGCGGCGTGGCGCCTGGCGCCGCCGCTGTTCCGGCGCCTGGGGGCGAGCGTGACGGAAATGGCTTGCGAGCCCAACGGGCGCAACATCAATGCGGGCTGCGGGGCTCTTCACGTGGAAGGGCTGCGGAGACGGGTACTGGAAGAGGGCGCGGACCTTGGGGCGGCGTTTGACGGCGATGCGGACCGCTGCATCCTGGTGAGCGGATCGGGCAAGATCATCGACGGCGACCACGTGCTTCTGGTGGCGGGGCGCGACATCCGCCCGCGCGCCGTGGTGGCGACGGTGATGTCCAACCTGGGCCTGGAGCGGGCGCTGTCGAAGGACGGCATCGGATTGATCCGCACCGCCGTCGGAGACCGGTACGTGCTGGAGGAGATGCTGCGCCAGGACCTGCCGCTGGGGGGCGAGCAGAGCGGTCACGTGATCTTCCGGGATTGTTCGACGACCGGCGACGGGCTGCTGACGGCGCTGCGCGTGGCTTCGATCACGCGCGAGGCGCAAGCGACGCTGGATGAGCTGACGCGGGACTTCGTCATATATCCGCAGAGGCTGGTGAACGTGCGATTCCGGGAGAGGAAGCCGCTGGAAGAGCTGGCCGGCGTGCAGGCGGAGATCCGCGAGGCGGAAGCCGAGTTCGGCGGCGCAGGGCGCGTGTTTGTGCGCTTCTCCGGCACGGAGCCGCTGGCGCGCGTGATGGTGGAGGGGCCGGACGCGGAGCGGGTGGAGTTCCGCGCGCGAAGGATTGCCGCCGCGATCGAGGCGGAGCTGTCCTGAGCGGGGCGATCAGTAATTCTTCGAGCGTTCGTGGCGCGCGCGCTGGGCGCGGCCCATGGCCTTGACGCCGGCAAGCGCGGGGTCGGCGGCGGCAAGTGTTTCCAGCTGCGTGGCGACCTTCTCAATGGCTCGGGCCACGTCGCGGATGTCTTCCTCCTCGCCGATGAAGCAGAACTGGAACAGCCACACGGCCTCTTCGTAGGCGGCGCGCTCGGCGGCGGGACAGCGGCAGGATTCATAGCCGGAGCGGAGCTGTGCGCAGTTGTCCGGCGTGGCGTAGAACAGATCGCTGCGGTAGACGGCCTCGTAAAAGCGGCCGTCGCAGGGCACGCCCTCGGCTTCGATAGCGGCGGCGAAGAGATCGCGGTGCGGGGCGGGCGAGCCGGGCGCCGGGCGGTACTGGAAGACGTAGCAGTACATCGTGGGAGAGGTGATCTGCGGCTGGGCCGGCAGCAGCCGCACGGCGGGCAGCCCGCCGATGAGGGACTCGAGCAGCGCGGCGCGGCGGGCGCGGAGTTCCCTCAGCGCGGGGAGGCGTTCGAGTTGTCCGAACAGCAGCGCGATTTGCAGGTCGGTCATGCGGTAATTCAGGCCGAGAAGACGGCGGCCGTATTGGTCGGTCAACGACGCGCGGCCGCAGTTGATCACGGTCTGGAGGGCCTCGTAGTACTCGAGCGAATTCGTGGTGAGCAGCCCGCCCTCGCCGCTGGTCATGAGCTTGCTTTCCTGCAACGAGAACGAGCCGATGTCGCCGATCGAGCCGGCGCCGCGGCCGTTCCACGCGCCGCCGTGGGCATGGGCGCAGTCCTCGATGACCTTGAGGTTGTGGTCGCGTGCCAGTTGCATCAGTGCGTCCATGTCGGTGAAGCGCATGGCGAGATGGACGGGGATGACGGCTTTCGTGCGCGGAGTGATGGCGGCGCGGGCGCTCTCGACGCTGAGGCAGTAAGTGTCCGGATCGACATCGGCGAACACCGGAACGGCGCCCATGGCGAGAACGGCGGTGGCGGTGCCGTCCCACGTATAAGCCGGGACGATCACCTCGTCGCCGAACCGCACGCCCGCGGCGATCAGCGCGGCGGTCAGCGTGACCGTCCCGTTGGCGGCGGGCAGTGCGTAGCGGACGCCCTGCATTTCGGCGAAGCGCGCGCAGAACTCCTGCGCGAGCGGCGTGGGGTAGGGGAAGCCGCCCCAGCGGCGGCTGCGGACGGCGCCGGCAATGCGGTCGACGTCCGCCTCGTCGTATTGTGGCCAGGGCGAGAAAGGCTTGCGGCGAACAGGTTCGCCGCCGAGAATGGCGAGGGTGCTCACATGGGCTCCGGGGAAATTTGAAAACAAATTTCAGTTTTTCGTTCAGCTTACGCTATAGTGATCAGGAAGGCAAACCGGCAGCGGGAGCGGGGAGGATCGATGCGGGCCGTTCTATTCGCAGTGATCGGCGTCTGCGCCGCCAGCGGGGCCCAATGGCGCGTGCGGATCGAGGAGCCGACGGGGCTCTACCGGCGGACGGCGGAGGTGGTGGCGGTGCGGCTGGAGAAGTTTGCGCCGCACCGCGAGGGGTTCACGGTGCTGGATCCGCAGGGCAGGGAAGTGCCGCACCAGGTGGCGGCGGGAGAGCTGCTGTTTCCGGTGTCCGTGATGCCCGGGGAGCTGCCTGAATACACGGTGCAGTGCTGCCGCGCGGGCGGCGGCGCGTTTCGAAACCCGATCCTGGCCCGCAGAGTGGGGCTGCGGCGGGTGGAATTTGGCAACGAGCTGTTTCGGGCAGTGATCGACACAGGGGCGGGCGCCATCGTGGAGGCTTACTCGATGCGTGCGGCGGAACACAAGCGGTTGAATCTGGTGGAGCTGACGCCGGAAGACCGCAAGTCGCTGGAGGGCGACATTCACGAGGACACGCCGGAGGCGGCGCGGGTGGTTCCGCCGCCGGTGCCGGGAGTGGAGGGTCCGAACACGGGCTGGACGTCGCTGGGTGGAAGCGGGGCGTTTGCGGAAGTCGAGATCGTAGAAAGCGGCCCGCTGCGGGGGCGCATGCGGCTGCGCCGGGCGGGCGAGACGTGGGAGATCGTGTGGAATGCGGCGAGCGGGGCATTCCGCTGGAAGGCTGCGAAGGGATTCCGGTTTGCGAGCGTCTCGGCTGCGCCTTACTTGCCATTTGACCGGTGCGCGGATGGCAGCGAGTATCGCTGGCCGACGGGACCGGGAGGAGGCGAGCCGCCTTTCAGCCGGGTGGCGCCGCGGGAATGGCGGAAGCTGCCGGGCGGGCACATGGTTTACTGGCAGCGCGCGGAGGATTACGGGGCGCTCGGGATTGTGGCGTTGGACCGGGATCTGGATTGGAGCGGCGCATGTTCGAGGCGGTTCCTTGCGGAAAAGAACGCCGGAGTGGCGGAAATCGCCGTGACATTTCCCCTGTGGAAAGGCGGCGAGACGGTCCTGGAAGCGAGGAGGGAATACCGGGTGCTGACGCAGCCTTTACTGGCAGGCGTCGAGCTTTTGGAGGCGCCGCGCGCCATCAGCGCGCCCGCGCCGCGGGAGCCGGCGGCGGAAGCGCGCGAAGCGGCAGCATCCCCGTTCGAACCGCCGGTGGCCAGCCTCGACGGAGAGTGGGAGCTGGCGTGGGCGGAGAAGGGGGAGGGGCCGCCAAAAGAGGGCTGGCGAAAGGTGCGGGTGCCCGGCACGGTCCATGTGCAATGGCTTCCGGAAGGGCAGATTTACACGAGGGCGGCGGAGTGGATCAGCGGAAAAGAGTGGTGGTACCGCAGGCAATTCGAGGCGCCGAAGGCTTTTTCGGGCAAGCGGCTTTTCTTGCAATTTGAGGCTACGGACTATTATGCCGACGTCTATTTA
>Ga0209018_1001625_pt1 | contig 17671 bp, 12 predicted proteins | sample YNPBryBLVA2012_FD_185814 | JGI IMG/M metagenome (GOLD analysis project Ga0209018, IMG submission 185814) | Anoxygenic and chlorotrophic microbial mat microbial communities from Yellowstone National Park, USA - YNP Bryant BLVA 2012 (SPAdes)... ...
TCGTAAGATGTTCCCGCATTGCCTGCTCGGCCCCTCCGGGATTCCTTTGGAGAATAGCCTCAAGCACTCTGCGGTGTTCCTCCACGGTATGTTGAATCCTTCCGGGAATATGGAGGCTGGAGATCCATCCCTCGAACAGCACAGTGGTCATCGTTTTCATCAGTACGGACAGGGTGTGATTCCGGGTGGCTTTTGCTATGGCTGCATGGAACTGCTCATCCAGCTTGATCATCTGTTCAACTGTAGCGGTAGACGCTTTTGCGCAATATTCTTCACAGAGATTTTTCAATACCGAAAGATCCTGCTCGGTACCCCGGAGGGCGGCGTAGAAGGCTGCCTTGGGATCGATCAGGAGTCGAACCTCGAAGTTTTCGAGAATGTCCTGCCTGTTATTCTTGAGCCATTCCTTGAAGGCTTCAAAACCGTGGAGCGGTTCCCGGGCGATGAAAATCCCTTTACCGTGCTGTACAGTGACCCAGCCGGTAGCTTCCAGGATGCGGATGGCCTCCCGGATGGAGGAACGGCTCACCTTGAGTCGTTCGATCAATTGGTGTTCCGAATAGAACTTGTCACCGGGCTTGAATCCTTCTTCCTGGATCAAGTTCTTGAGAACCTCGGATACCCGTTCGGATAACCGTTCCAATTTTAAAGGCTCGATCAACGTTAGTTCACCACGCCGCAAAACACCCTTCCCCGCTTATATAACGTCTCGTTACGAAAGATTCCCCTGCACGGCCTTCGCGTTGCTACCCTCTGCCGAACCTGTCTAGGCCATTATTTGGGTTCACCCGCGCCACTGGTCCTTTAGAGTGCGGGTCCCACCTAAACTTATCAGACATCTTCTAAGAAGATTATAGGAGGTCAAAAAAGATTCTGTCAAGGAAAAAAGCTCTATTACAGAAATTTCCCACCGGTCTTCAGGGAGCGGTCGGGCGTGGGGGAGGAGCAATCGATAATATCAGTAAAATTAGAATCGCTGGCTCTTTACTGCTGCTATTGCACGAATCCTCTTTTTTTTGCATACTGAGGCATGATCCGCTTAGTAGTTAACATGGTCATCAAAGAAGGCAAAATGGACGCATTCCTTGCTGAATGTAAAAAAATTCGGCCCCAAGTGCTGGCAGAAAAGGGATGCATCATGTACGATTATCACCGGGAAATCCAGTCTCCCCTCGGCTCCCAGGAGCCCGTGCAGAAGAACCGCATCACATTACTGGAAGCCTGGGGATCCCTCGACGCCCTGAAGGAGCATTCTGCGGCCCCTCACATGAAGGAGTTCCTCGCCCGAGTGAAGGACATGCGGGAGAGCGTGACGGCCCGGGTATTGGAACCTGCATTCTAACCTTCCAAGAGGCAGACAGGGATGGGGCGGCCCATGATTCCAGTGGACGCTCCGTCCGTTGACTTCCAGAACGTTTTTCCCTACCTTCTACCCATGATGGAAGGGATTCGGGAAGGGACAGAAGCGCTCGTCTATAACATTCAGAAGGTCATCTCCGTTGACCGTAAGAAGCTGGAATACATCCTTGCCGCCAAGATCGCCGGGGGGCACGTGATTCTGGCCGATTTCCACGGGGTTGGGAAAACTTCCCTCGCCCGGGCCCTGGCAGGATCCATACGCTGGCATTCGGAAGACCTGTACACCGAAGGAGTGAAGCTGGAAAAGTTCAGCCGCATCCAGTGTACCGTTGATCTCCTTCCCCAGGACATCCTTGGTTACAACCGTTTCATCGGAAGCGGTTCGGAGATGGTCTTCAACAAGGGTCCTATCTTCGCCCACTTCGTCCTCTGTGACGAGATCAACCTCCTAACCCCAAAAACCCAGGGAAGTTTCCTCCAGGTAATGGAGGAACAGAGCGTCACCATCGAGGGGAAAACCTACCCCCTTCCGGATCCCTTCTTCATCATCGCTACGATGAACTTGAAGGGCGTGCACCTGTTCCCCCTTCCCGCTCCCCAGCTCGACCGGTTCATGATCCGGCTTTCCCTCGGTTACCCTTCTCCCGAGGAAGAGGAAAAGATCATCCTTCGGCATGGCCGGTTGGACGGGTGGGCGGATTTCGGGCCGGTGATCGATTCCCTCGAACTGATCCGATGGAAGAAACTGGTGGACGAAGTGGAGCTTCACCCCGAAGTACTTTCCTACCTGGTTGCCCTGATCCGGCAAACCCGGAACCATCCCGATCTGGAGATGGGGGCAAGTCCCCGAGCAGGGGTAAAGATCAGCCGCCTGGTGCGGGCATTGGCCCTGATACGGGGGTTAGATTACGTTCCCATCGATTTCGTGAAGGAGACTTTCCTTCCCGCCATGGCCCACCGGATCGCCACCCGGGATCCTGCCATTCCGCCGGAAACGGTTTTGGAGAAAATCCTGCAGTATGTACCCGTGGAACAAACCAGGCGTCGGCACTAGAGCATACCCTAAAGGAGGCTCTTCGCTGACCGATGCAAAGACTTCTCTTTACCCCTTCGCCTTTCCCCTGTTCGCCAAGGCGCGAACCGTCTATCGGACCCTCCGGTTCCACATTCCCCTGACCCTGCAGGGAACACTCACCCTGTGCCTTGCTCTCTACCTCCTGATCCATGGGCTTGCGAACCGGAATGCCTACGAGATTCTCCTGGGTCTCTTATTTTCTCTTTTTCTCGCCATCCTGCTGGGTGTAGGGTATGTACTCCGACGCACCTGCCGGGCACTGACCCCCACCTGGCAGATCCCGAATCCCGTGTGCGCGGTAGACCTTGCCGCTTCTCAGTCTCCGGCTTCCGGAAAGCCCGCAAATGTCACACACCGGGCACTAGTCAATCGCGCCGCAGATAAGCCCGCGAACTCTAATCTCCTCGAGCCGGTGACGCTGACTCAGGCCAACCTTCATCGGATCGGCGGCATCCCCAGGGTTCCCCCCTTCTTTCGCGTTCATTTTGAAGTACAGGGAAAGTTGACGGTGGGACAATGGGGGGTAGTGTTTCATGCGGCCGATTGGTCGCTTCGGACAGACGATCACAGGCAGGGTATCAGCCCTGGCAGTAGGCAAGCCACAGAACCGCAGGAAATTACCGGTACCCTTCCCCTTCACCTGGGGGGAGAGTTCCAGGGAGCGGGGTGCCGTACCCTGCGGGACATCTTCGGGATGGTGCGGTATCACCTACCTCCTGTTCTCCATAGGAGTTTCCCTGTGCTTCCCGCTCCCTCGAGGAAGCGGATCCAGCTTCGACTGGATCCTTCCCTAGGGCTGGAAGAAAAACGTACCCTCCGCAGTGCCGATGAGGAACGGTACTTCATGCGGGAGTACGCCCCGGGAGACCGGTTTCGGGATATCAACTGGAAAACTTCGAGCCGTTTGGCCTTTCTCGTTACCCGGATCGCCCCGCAGGCCCAGGAAAAAACCCGGATCCTCCCCGTCGCCTTCCGCTGTTTCGGCCCGGTAAAGCCCGACCTATGGGGTCTCTGGGCCCTCGATCGGTGCAAGGCATGGCTCGTTCAATTCCTATGGACTGTCCGGAAGGAACACCCCGAGTTCATTCTTCGGGTTACCACCCCCCTTCTGGAAAAAGAGCTTGCCACGGACCAGGAAACGGAACGATTCTGCGAAGAACTCGCGGTATACTCCTTCCACCCCCTTTCCGAGGAGGGGAAGTTTACCTACCTATTGAGTACTCCCGAGGAGGTGTTCGTATTTTCCACTGCTTACGACGGGGGGCTATCCCGGTTTGTGGGGGGAAGGTTCGATCTTCCCACTCACCTGCACGTGACTACTCCTTTCAGGCGATTCCCAGGCAGGGTATATGGGAAGAACAGGATTGCGCCTTCTCCTTCCCTTGAGTCTTCCCGTTTCAGCCTGCGAGGATGCCTTCGGGAAGGGGCAATTCTCTTTCCCCGCCTTTTACTTCCGATTCCTGTTCCCTCTGCCTCCCCTCCTAGACCTCTTCGGGGTATCCTGGAAATCGAACCGACCGAGGTGAGCCTATGAGGATTCTCTTCTGGTCACGGCTGCTTCTTTACCTCGTGGCAGTTTCCATTCCCCTGATCCACCCAGCCATCGTGGTGTCCTACGATCTTCCTTCCCTGGTCCTGTGGTTCTTCCTGGTGCCCTGGGAGATCTTCATCGCCTTCCACGCATCCGCCTACAGGATAAAACCCGCCCTCCATTTCCTCCTCGGAGTTTTGCCTTTAGTGATTATCCCCCCCCTTCTAGCCGGCTGGGGCACACAGGCCCTCTGGATGATCGCTTCGGGTGGGGCGGCCTACGGTCTTACAGCCTTACTGTTTAGGTATCCTGTCTGGGGGCGAAGAGTAGCCTTTCTCGAACCATTCGTACTGGCGATAGTCTACATCAAGCTCCTGAACTTCTTCCGCTCCTCCGAGGAAGTGCTCAAGAGCGCGAAGGCGAGCGGGATCCTTTCTCCTCAGGTGCTGATGGGGGTGTTTCTGGGGGCCTTTCTTCTCCATGGGGTGATCCTGTATGTAACCCTGTACCGGGACGGAGGAACGCGAACCAGAGTGGAGGGAGGGGTTCTGTTGAGCGGTTGTTTGGTGCTCATGGCAATACTTTTCATCCTTCCCCCCGATTACGTAAAGAATACCATCGTGACGAACCTTCTGCAGCATGAGGTGAATCCACCGCCCGAACCTCTGGATGCGGAAGGGGACGGGTTCCCCAACGGGAACCTTCGATCCCAACGGGAGTTGCCCAACCGGGGGCTTCGTCTACCAGGAAGTAGAGAGGGGGGAGGCAGAAGGAATCGCCTGGAGGGAATCCCCCAGGACCAGTGGCCGGGTACCCGCGGGAGGAGTGGACAAGGACAGGAGGGGAAACAGTATGCCGTAATGGTGGTGGCAAGTTCGCACGATCCCCTCTACATGGCCAACGAGTATCGCGGCCGCCTCCATCCGGTTACCGGCTTCATTCCCCTGGACGGGGAACCCCTGAACGAGTTGACCCATCTGCGGCTTCTGGAAACCTGGAAGGACACAGAGCCCAACTTCGACCTACACCGGGAGGAGGTTCCCTTCTTTGCCCTATCCACCGAAGGGCTCCGGTACCTGCCCTACAAACCGTACCGAATCGAGCCTACCGTGTTCCAGCGACAGTACCGTCCCTTTCTCTTTCAGTACCGGGGAAGCTCCCGGATCTCCCTCTCCACCCCCGAGGAATGGAAATCTGTGCCCGAGCTAAGCCCCCAAGAACGGGCTACTCTGGAACCTTACCTGGAAGTCCCCCTGGCAAAAAACGATCTGCGGATTTTTTCCCTCCATCTTACCAACATTCTTAAGGGTACGGAGGGGTATGCCGAGCGGATTCTCGCCATCCTGAAGGGGTTTTCCACCTTCCAGCACTCCCTCGGATACTCGGAGGATACTTCCATTGAAGCGATAGTGGAGTTCCTTTCCGTGACCCGGGAGGGGGACTGCACAGAGTTTTCCAACACCGCCGCTCTACTGGCCCGCATGGCAGGAATCCCCAGCCGGGTCGTTACCGGTTACCTGGCTTCGGGGGAACTCCAGACCCCTGCCCATATCCGGGGGCTTTCCCTGCTCCGGCAGGCTCTTCCCCCCCTGCAGGCTTTCCCCCTGGAAGAGCTATTCCTCGTTACCACGGCCCATCGCCATTCCTGGGCTCAATTCTGGCTGCCCCGGTACGGGTGGGTGGATTTCGAAACCACTTCCTTCGCCATTCCCCCTGTCGGGATGGGTGATCCCAATAACCGGGATGTGGTGATCCCTCTGATCCAGGAAGAAAGCCCCCTTGTCCCCATTCCCGCCTTCCCCTGGAAAGGGGTGCTTCGGATTCTTTCTACCCTGGTAGGAGCAGGAGTATTGGGACTGTACGCCTTCCGGTACATCCGGGAAGCCTGGTACCGACACCTTTCCCGCGGAAAGGGATTGAAGGCTGCCAGAGCCCTCTACCGGCTACTTCTGCTGGAACTGGCTACAGAGGGGTATCCCCTGAAGCATCCCGCCCTAACACCCCTCGAGTTCGCCAAAGCCTTCAAAACCTCCCCCCTGAGGGGAAGCCTCCCTACAGAATCCACACCAAAGACCGGTGGTCAGGATCAAGGAGGGAGTCAGGAACAAAGAGACAGCCAGGCACAAACAGGTAATCCAGAAAAGATAGAGAGCTCCCTCGATGGGGTATTACAGAAAATTGAAGCAGACCTTTATCGGTTCGCCACCCTCTACACGGAACTTTCCTACCGCAGTCGAATACCGGAGAACGAGATGGATGCAAGGCTAGCAGATTTGAGAGCCCTCTACACTTCGATCCAGAACGGAATCCGCAGGAAGGGGATCCTACCCTTCCTCCTGCGAATCACGAGCCTCCGGGGGTTACGGTACACATGGTGAGCCTGAACCGGACCCAAGGGCGTAAAGCCTCTCTCACGATTCCTACCGAAGTCTTCCTTTTTTTCCTCTTTTTACTCCTTTCCCTCCTTTCTTCCTGCAGTCCCTCACCCGACTGGGTACAGTTCCGGGGCAAGTACGGGCAGGGCGCCACCTCCAGAGCGATCAATCCTCCCCTGGGGATCAAATGGAAACTTCGCCTCCAGCTGGACGGGCTAACCCTCCATGCTTTCAACCCTCCGGTAGTGAAAGGGGATACGATCTACTTCGGCTCCGCGGACGGGAACTTCTATGCCCTCGACATCGAGAGCGGCTACATGCGGTGGGTGTTCAAATCGGGTGCCTCCATCAACTCCGTACCCTTTGCCGACGAGGAACGGGTTTACTTCGGTTCCCAGGACGGAAAAGCCTACGCTCTGGACCGGAAGGAAGGGGTGGAGGTCTGGAGCTTCGATACGGGCCGTCCGGTGAACTCCACCCTACAGCGGTACAGGGACATGGTTCTTTTCACTAGCGACGGTGGAGCGAGTTTCTTCGTAGACCTGGAGGGAAAACTGGTAGACAAGATCCCCAACCCCGTATGGTACTTCCACACCTACCAAATGGTGGATGATGTGATGTTCTTCGCTCCCGGCCCCTTAAGCCAACCCCACAGCTTCGGGCCCTACGACACCCGCACAAAGAAGTACCTCTGGATCATCGATACCAACGAGTTCAATGCCATCTGGTACTCCTTCCCTGCGGTTATAAAGGATCTCGTGTTCTTTTCCACCTGCGGATACGCGGAGTACGGGTGGATCCTGGGCTTTCACACCTACGATCGAAGCACGGGGAAACGCCTCTGGAGTTACGAAGATATCTCCCGCTGGGGACCCACCTACAGACCCGATCTGGAGGGGTTGTTTTTGCGGAATCTGAACCTTCTAGACTACATGGCCCCCTCGGTGTGGAAGGACCTCGTGATCTATACGGGGGGAGATGCGGTGGTGCGAGCATTCGATACCCGCCGCGGCACCCTGGTGTGGGAAAAAGAGTTCCAGAGCCCGGTGAGTTCGGCTCCCCTTGTGGCGGGAGACCGCCTGTACTTCGGATTACTGGGGGATCCCAAATCTCCCGATCCCAAGGAACGATCCCCTTCCCTCGTCTGCCTTTCCGCCCGGGATGGCCGGTTCCTTTGGCGGATGGAACTGGAAGGGGCTTTGCTGAGTGCGCCGGTGGCCGCTGGAAAGTGGCTCATGTTCGGCACGGACAAGAGTCTCTTCTACATCCTGGAAGAAGTATTCTGAAGAACGAGACAACGATGACCTACTCTCCTATTGAGCCCCAGGCCGTCACAAGCTGCAGAACGTTTTTCTACACGGCTCCTAACAAAAAGGCAAAACGGCTCTTCCATAGAAGCTTTTTTCCTGGCAGGTTCTCCTTTATCCACCGGGAAAGGATCTGGATTTCCGCAGGGCAAAGCCGGCTCACGAGAACCGAGGAAAGGCTCTTTCGATCCGAGGAGGCAGTTTTCCAGCCCCCCCATAGTTCGCCGAACCACTCCTCTACCTGCCGCATCTGGATCTGTCGTTCTTCCTCGAAGTTTTCTTCCCATTCTTCCAGGTTGGATATGCCGACACTTTGTAGAAGACTCAAGAAGGCTTCTTTCTCTTCCCTGGTTAGATAGAAGGGTAGGGAAGCATAGTACTCCTCTTCTCCCTCGAGTAGTTTCTCTTGAAGGGTGGCAGGCATACTGCCGAAACCGTAGGTTTCCCGGAAGGTGGAAAAAAGTCGGGAACTTCCCGAAAGGATCGGTTCCGCCACAACAATTCTCCCCTCCCGGGATAGGAGAGTAAGAACTTTCCTCAACAGGTCGAACCGAGGGTTCCCAACGGCGAACCGATCGCTTCCCCCTTTGCTTGCCTTACCGCCGGAAACCACCCCACGCCCCGCGATCAGATCGAAGGGTAAGAAAGGAAGGCCGCCGCTTTCTCCTGATGTGGGCGGCTCCCTTTGATCCCGCCGCTCCTTCCGCTCTTTCTCCGTACCCCTTTCTGCTTCCAGGCGGATCCGCAGTTCCTCCTCTGTAAGGATACGGGGTTTTTCCACCTCGGGTAGAACTTCGACCAAAGCTTCTATAGGGATCCGATCCTCCTTCCGGGAGACCACCGCCCACACCCACCCTTCGGGCACCTGCCTCAAGGCTTCCGGCACCAGGAAACCTACCCCCTGCCCGAAAATCAGTACCCGTTCGTGCCTCCGCAAGGAGGCAATCTCGAAGAGCTTTCTTCGGACTCCAGCCTGGATCAATCCCCCGCCCCCCAGGGTACGGGAGATCCACTCCTCGCGGCTTTTGTTCAAAGAGGTGCTTCTGGTCTGCGGGGTAAAGGTAAGTCCTTCATCCCAGCTTTCCAGTACACTGCTGAGCTGGGCTTCCCGTCGTCTAAGGACTTCCTCCCGTATTTTCCCCTCGTACCCGATTGATCCAGGCTGGTAGAACACCCTTCCCTTCAGTTCCGGGGGAAGGTAGTTCTGGGCCACCCAGTGTTCCCGGTACGCATGGGGATACTTGTACCCCTCCCCGTGGCCGAACCCTACCTTGTCCCGGGAGGAATCTTTCAGGTGACTGGGGACATCCTGGATCCCCTCTTCCTCCACCGCTTTCAACGCATCGAAGTACCCCAGGCTCGAATTGGATTTGGGGCAGGTCGCGAGGTACAGGGCAGCCTCTGTCAGGTGGTACTGTCCCTCCGGCATCCCCACCCTATCGAAGGCCCGGGCCGCCGCCTCCACCACCACAAGCGCCTGGGGATCTGCCAATCCCACATCCTCCCCGGCTAGGATCAGCATCCGCCGGAAGATGAAATGGGGGTCTTCCCCGGCCCGGATCATCCGCGCCATCCAGTACAGGGCCGCATCGGGATCCGAACCCCGGAGGGATTTGATGAAGGCCGAGATGGTATCGTAGTGATAGTCCCCCTCCTTGTCGTACAGGACTGCCCGTTTCTGGATCGATTCTTCCGCGGTTGCTCGGTCGATCCGTATCTCTTCCCCTTCCGGAGGGGGGAATTGGGAAGGGGTGGTTTCCACGGCCAATTCCAGGGCATTGAGAAGATTGCGGGCATCCCCGTCTGAAATCTGGATCAAGTGCTCCAGGGCATCCTCATCGATCCGCACCTTATACTTTCCATAACCCCGAACCGGATCCTGGAGGGCCCGGTAGGCGATGGCACGCAGGTCTTTCGGGGAAAGGGGCTTCAATTGGAATACCCGGCTCCGGGATACGAGGGCGGAGATCACCTCGAAGAAGGGGTTTTCGGTGGTGGCACCGATGAAGATCACCGTTCCGTTTTCCACCCAGGGCAGCAGGGCATCCTGCTGGGCTTTATTCCACCGGTGCACCTCGTCCACGAAGAGGATAGTGCGCCGACCGTACAGTTCCCGGTTCCGCTGGGCCACCTCGATGGCCTCCCGCACCTCTTTCACCCCGGAAAGCACCGCATTGAGGGAGAGAAACTCGCTGGAAGTGGTGTTGGCGATTACCCGTGCCAGAGTGGTCTTCCCCGTGCCCGGGGGACCGTACAGGATCAGCGAGGAAAGACGGTCCGCCTGAATGGCCCTGCGAAGGAGCCGTCCCGGGCCAAGAATATGGTCCTGCCCCACAAACTCATCCAGGGTTCGAGGCCGCATGCGGGAAGCGAGGGGTTCTTTCTCGTGCGTATCTGTCGAGGAGAAAAGGGAATTCCCCTCATCCTGTCCTTTGTCTCGTCCCTTTGAGGATCCCCTGGTGGCCATAACAGGGAAAGGATAGAGTGGACGGGGAGAAAAAATCAATCCACTAATTTATGACATTATTGATAAATTGAACATATAATGCTATATTTATTGGTAAAGATTGCCGATTCTAAAAAGTGTAGGGATACCATGAAACCCTTGAGCGTACAAAAGACTGCCTGTGTACTCGCCCTTCTATTCTTCGTCTTTCTTCCCCATGCGTATGGAGTCCATGACGCCAAACGGGTCCTGCTGATTCATTCCTACCATCCCGGCTACTCCTTTACGGAAGAGGAACATAGGGGAATAGAGAAAGCCTTTCAGGAGGAAGGGATACGGGTGGACCTCTACACCCATTTCCTAGACGCCAAGAGGTTCGATTTCAGCCTAAAAGCCCGGGAAATCGCCCGCTATCTTTCTGCCCTGTATCGTAAGGATTTCTTCGACCTGGTAATGGTTACCGACAACGATGCGCTGAACTTCGCCGTTCGCTACCGTTCCACCCTGTTTCCCAACATTCCCATCGTGTTCTGCGGGGTGAACGACTACAGTCCAGACCTTTTAGGTGGTGCAGAGGGAATCACGGGAGTGGCGCAAGTGTTTGATACCAAAGGAACCATCGATATCGCCCGCTCCCTCTTTCCGGATCGGGATCATTTAGTATTCATCATCGATAACACGGCTACAGGCACTGCGGCAGCGAGGGAGATCGCCCGTTTGCAGAAATCCTACCCCCCTTCCCTCACGTTCATTTATCTTCGAATGGGGCTTCTATCTTTCGCCGAAATCAGGGAGCTATTAAAAAAATACGAAGGGAGAAGCATCGTATTCCCCATTCAATTGAACCAGGACAAGGACGGAAGGGTGTACGATGTTGAAGAAGCCCTCGAAGAAGTCCGGCGATCCACCTCGGATCCCCTATTCACCGTTAACGATCCACACTACAAGCTCGGGGTGGTAGGCGGGAAGATCACCCTTCCCTATCACCAGGGGTTTGCGGCAGGAAAGATCGCCGGCCGGATTCTCCGGGGAGAATCGCCATCCAATATTCCTGTGCAGACCGAAACTCCTGCTCCGTATATCTTAGATTATCGGTATTTGAAGAAATACAACATCCCTATGAAGTCATTGCCTGCGGATAGCGAAATCCTCTTCCAGCCTCCCTCCATCTGGGAACGATACTCCGAAACGATCCCCTATATCGTGCTCTTTTTGGCAGCCGAGACAGTGACGATTTTCCTTTTGATCGATGCGCTTCGCAGAAACAAGCAGTTCCAGACCATGCTCCAAAAGCTGCTAAAAGAAAAGGAGATGCTCATCCGGGAGGTGAACCACAGGGTGAAGAACAACCTCGCTACGGTAAAGAGCCTCTTGAGCATACAAAAATCGGCTTCATCGGATCCCGCGGTACTCCATGCCTTAAGCGAAGCGGAAAACCGAATCCAATCGATCTCCCTCACCCACCGGCTCCTCTACGGTTCCCTCGACAGCAAAACCATCGATGTACGCACCTATTTAGAGGAACTCATCCGCGGGATCCAGGATAGTTTCCAGACAGAAACACGAGGTGTCGATATCTACCTGGATGTTCCCGAGGTGAAGCTGGAAGCGGATATCATCCGGAACATCGGTCTTATCGTAAACGAAGCCCTTACCAATGCCTTGAAGTACGCATTCAACGGCGGGAGAGGAATAGTACGCGTCAGGCTCTCACAAAAACCTTCAATAGGGGCGGCCGCTCCAGCTTCGAAAGATGTTCCTCCCCGATGGGTGTTGACCATCGAAGATGACGGAAAGGGGATTCCCCAGGACAGGCCGATCCCTTCGGATTCGCTGGGGTTTACCATTATGGAATCCCTTGCGGAAACCCTCAAAGGGACCCTCACAGTCTCCCCGGCTCAAGGCGGTAAGGAGAGCCCCGGCACCCGCCTGACGGTAGAGTTCCCAGGGTTTTGATCCGGTTAGTACAGAGGCCCCGATGGGTGCATAGTTTTTGTTGAAGAGCGCACAAACAAACCCACCCGTTCTTCCACCCCAATTTCGAAGACAGACTGGACGGTTTCTCGACAAATCACCTCCCTGCTGGGGCCTGCGGCACCCACCTTTCCGAACCGTAGGAAAAGCGCGTAATCTGTAAACTCCCGTGCCTGGTTCACATCGTGCATCACCGCAACGATCTTGCGACCTTCCTCCGTTGCCAGGCCCCGAAGAAGGGTAAGCACTTCCATCTGATTCCGAAGGTCCAGATGAGTCACCGGTTCATCGATCAGGAGCACCTTCGTTTCCTGTGCCAGTGCCTTGGCAATGAGAACTTTCTGCTGTTCTCCTCCGCTGAGTTCCGTAAGGTTCTCTTTCCAGAACTCCCGGCACCCCACCTGCTCCAACGCCCCGAAGGCTTTTTCCACATCGTACGCCCGCACCCTTCCCGTGAGGTGCATTGCGTGCGGCCTGCCGAGAAGGACGAAATCGATCACCCGCATCTCCATGGGTAGATGGAGGGACTGGGGCACATAGGCCAGGAGGGTAGACAGGTCCTGATGCGGCTCGATCCTTACCCCCTCTACCGCTACAGTCCCGCAGGTGGCCTCCAGAATCCCTCCAAGGATCTTCAAAAGAGTGCTCTTCCCCGCCCCGTTGGGACCAAGGATGGAAAGAAATGGCACCGGCGGCACTGTGAGGGTGATACGGTCCAGCACCCCCGGCCGGTTTCGATAGGAAAAGGAAAGGTCCTGTAACTCCAGGAGAGCCATCAGTAGATCCTCCGGGAAGACTTCCACACCAGCCCCGCGAACACCGGAACCCCCAGAAGGGATGTCACCACCCCCACGGGAAGCTCCGAAGGGGAAAGGAGAGTTTTGGCCAAAAGATCCGCTCCTAGAAAGAATAGGGCTCCCAGTAGTGCCGCATACACCAGGAGACTGCGATGCCGGGTACCGGTGAGGATTCGGGCCATGTTGGGGGTAACCAACCCCACAAACCCCACCACTCCACTCAAGGAAACGCAGACAGAGGTGAGGAGGGAAGCGAAGAGAATGATCCTGAACCGAACCCGGGGCACCCGTATCCCATGGGAGCGGGCGATATCTTCTCCCAGCACCAGGTAATCCAGAGATCGGGACGAGGCGAAGATGCCTGCCACTCCCAGGAGGAATACCGGCAGGGCGAAAAAGACCTTCTCCCGGCTGGCAGAGGCCACCGAGCCCATCGTCCAGAGAACGATGGATTCGATCCGATTCCGATGCAGGAACAGGAGGAGGGACACTACGGCGGAGAGGAAGAAGTTGAGGGAGATCCCGATCAGGAGGATGGTGGCGGAGGAAGCCCGTTTCAGCACCCCTAGGAGGATAAACACTACGAGGGAAGTTCCCATGGCCCCTAAAAAGGCGAAAAGGGTGATCCCTCCGAGGCCCAAAAACCCGCTGGAAAAGCCGAGAAGGATAGCGAGGGTAGTCCCCAAAACCGCTCCGGCGGAAACTCCGGTTACGAAGGGATCGGCCAGTCGGTTCTGGAAGAGGCTCTGGTAGGCAGTTCCGCTCAAGGCGAGGCCTGCACCCACCAGAAGGGTAGCGATCAATCGAGGCAGCCTGATTCCCTCGATGGCCAGAAGGTGTCCGGGATCGATCCCTTCCCGGTATCCGAGGAGAATCCGAAAGCTTTCCCCTAGCCCCACCGGTACCACCCCTACCGACAGGTACAGAATCGCCCCCCCCGCACAGCAAATCAAAAGGAGGATAGCCCCCAGTTCCTTTCGCCGTTCGATTCGATAGAACTCCTCGATCATGGGAGGGTCAACTCCGGATGAATCACCTTAGAAAGATACCGCAACCCCTCCACGTTCCGGGGTCCCATCCGGTCGATGGAATCGATGTCGATTTCGTACACCTTCCCCTCCCGCACGGCCCGCAGTTCCTTATAAGGTGAAAGGTTCTTTAGTTGCAGAGGAATACCCCCGCCCTGCCGCACGAGGATCATGTCCGGATCCTCCTTCACCAGTCCCTCCACACTGAACCTCCACCCCCGGATCACATCCCCCACATTTCGCCCACCGGCCCAGCGGATCAACTGTGCTATATGGGTATCGGAACCGGCCGTATAATCCCCCTCGTCTCCAAAGGAAATCATGTAGTAGACTCTGGGCTTGTTCGGAATTGCTTCGGTTTTCTTGCGGATCCTCTCCATCTGATCCTGCATGTCTTTTACCTTTTCATCGGCCTTTTCGGGAATTCCCAGAAGGAGCCCCACGGATCGAATCAAACGGTATACCTCCTCGTACTCCCTACCTGCCAACCCCACGTACACGGGGATACCCACACTTTCCAACAGTTCTACTGTTTCTTTCTGGAAGTGGGAAGAGGCAAGAACCAGATCCGGTTTCAACTGTACGATCCGCTCGATGTTTGGATCCTGTAGCCCCCCCACGGAAGGGATCCTCTGCGCCTCTTCCGGCCAGTTGCACCAGTCGGTACGTCCCACAATCCGCTTACCTTCCCCCAGGTAGAAGACGATCTCCGTCATGTTCGGAGCGCAGGAAACTACCCGCCGGGGCGGGGTAGAAAGCCGAACCCTCCGGTTGTAGGAGTCCCGAACCTCCAGGGGGAATAGGGCCTGGGGTAAGGCTGAGCCCCTATCTACCCCTGGGTTTTCCTTGTGTAAGGGTAACTGCACCTCGCCTGGCTTGGACTTCTCTATAGGCCCTATAGGGATCGCGCTGCTTTCAGATGAATCTCGGTGATTCTTGCCCTTCGCTTCCTGCCCCCTCTCTATAATAGGCGCAAGGATAGGGCTTTGGGCTTCGTCACCGCCTTCGAGTTTACCTTCGCCTTCGGCTTTACCACCCCCAAAGAGAAGTCCCGTAGATAGAGTTAGAAAAAGAAGTAAAAAGGCCCAGCCGGCATACCAGCCCTTTCGCAAACTCCACCCTCTGCCCCCACACAGACTGCTGTAGTGATCCAGCTTTTCACGGCTATGCCTATTTTCTCTCAAGTCCATACTCATACCATGTCCTTGCCCTTACCCATGGGATCAGTTCCGTTCCTGGTTTTCCCCACGCGGGCGACTTCTTTAGAAACAATTCCCTTACGGGGCAGCCATTCGCTTATCCTTTCCATCCGGCTCACCTCTGTTTCCTTGGTTTAGACTCCCCGCTAAACCGCAATCCCACCGACACGGTAGTCCGGGGGAGAGGATAGTTTTCGATCAACTGGTAGTTGGCCCCCAACAGGTTAGATCCCGAAATAAGGAGCGTCCAGGAATCTCCCAGGCGTTGGGTGAGGGACAGATCGAGGGTAAAGTAAGGCGCAAGGGGAGCCGCATTCACGATGGTGGCATACCGCTCGCCTTCGTACTTTTGAGTGATTGCAAGTGAACCCGTGTTCCATAAAACCTCCACCCCCGCGCCAAACCGATGAACCGGTTGGTAGGGCATCCGTTTGTCGTCCCGAACTGTGAGGTCGCCGGTAAGCACGTAGGTCAGGAGCCACCCATAGGTGGCGGTGAGTTTCAGGTTGGGATGAAAATCGGTAGATACCCGCCAATCGGAACCGAAGTATAACGCTTCGGCAATATTGGTAGGAGTCCACTTGCCCCCGGATCCAGGCTGCCAGGAGATAGCGTCCTTTTGGTAGGTAGCGTAGAAGGAACCCTCTAGGGCATACGCCCCCGGCTTGTTCAGTTCCAGGATAAGATCCGTCCCTACCCCATCCTCCGGTTTCAGATCCGGATTTCCCTTGGCAAAGGAATCCTCCGGCCAATACAGGTCGTTCAGGGTGGGGAGCCGGAAGGTGCGGAACCAGTTGTGCTTTACCGTGAGAGAATCGGAGATCCGATACAGGATCCCCAGCTTCGGCACCGGCATTACCGTTGTTTCGGTGATCACCATCTTGAGAAAGGGGATCAGGGTTAACTTTTCTGAAGCCGCATATTCCACCCCTAACGATAGCCCCCCCTCAGGCCGGCTTACCACCCCCAGGTTACTGGAATCGAGGTAGCCGTAGGTTACATCCACCGAAGGCCTATAGGTGAGTTTCCCCCCTGTGGGAATTTCCCAGCGGTTGATCCCCTGGATCGTATGGAGCCCTTGGGTCGTGTTTCCCGTGGCATCGGTGTAATCCGTTCCCTCGTAGGTGTAAGATAAAACAAATTCCGTGCTTGCCCCGGCATCGGAAAGCTCCTCCCGCCGGTACTGCATGGCTGACTGCAAGTACAGATCCTCCTGTGTCCCGGGATTCGTCGAGTACAGGGGGCCCGGGACATCCTTGTCCCCCCAGTAGAAAGAGCCGCTTACTAGTAGACTCCGCTCCCTACCGGAATCCCACAGGTAGGAGATGTCTCCCCGTATATCCTGGACCCCCGCACCTGTACGGCGACGGATCTTGTACTGGGGGTCCTGGAACAGGAAGTTGTTCCCGGCCCGCACCGTTTCGAACCCAGCCTTTAGTCCGCTACTCCCCTGAAGGGTTTCCCAGCCCAAACGGAGCTTCTGGGTGTCTCCCAGGTCCGTTAGGGGAGGCCACACCCGATCGCCGGTATCCGCTACATAAGGTTCGGGAAGGGCGAACTGGTTGGTTAGGGTAATATCCCACCGGCTACCCTCCTCATTCATCCGCCGGGTGATCAGGTTAATCACCCCGCCCTGAGCGCCGCTATAGGCAAAGCGTGTGTCCGCCCCGCCGTAGATGACTTCCACCCCTTCCAGGTCCTCCGGGCTTAATCGATTCAGATCAAACCCTCCCGTCTGGAGGGAGTTCACCGGCACCCCATCCACAAGGATCGCCACCCGTCCCGATCCATACCCCCGGAGAGATACCCCCGATACGCTTCCATAGGGCCCGTTCCGGGTAATCCCTAGGTGAAAGGCCCGTTCGAGGAGGCTTGTGGTATCCGGGGCCTGGAGGCTCTGGATTTCCTCCTTCCCGATCCGCCGGATCTGCTGGGTGGTTTCCACTGCCGCGGTAAAGGTAATGCCCTCCCCTTCTAAAAGGGGTAGGTCTTCGCTCTGGCCGGAATCGAGCTCTGCAGAATTAAGGGATGACGCTCTCTCCTCCGCGGCAAGGCCCCGGGCCAGTAACCCTGCCGAAAGAAGAAGGAAAATCCCCACACGCGCAACGGCTACGTCTAGAAGGGGATGGAGAAGATCCCCGACCCGTCTGAGGAGGGCACACGTAGAGGAAGCACAGGCTCTAGCCTCCCCTGGAATGGCATTCCCCTGTCGGAGGGCCTCCCCTACCAGGGCTTCCTTTTTGGCGTGGCCACAAGGGCGCTTTTTCGCGGGGATGCACGTACCCTTTTGTCGGTACTCGCCTGAACCCTCTGGCGCTGTCGTTAGAAGGCGATATGGATGCTTAGAATGCCAGCCCCCCCCGTTAGGCCCGACAGAAGCGCGGCTCATTGACGCTGGTAGTCTCCGTGGTAGCCGTAGTATCCATTGTCAACTGTGTACTCGGTGGCGGCTTCCTCGGCGGTGGGCACACCGTTGTTCTTATCACCGTTTACTTTGTAGGCATTAGACATTTTAACAGTGTCACCGGTGAAGTCTTTCCAGTGAACTGCAGAATATTTTCCAACTTCAAGATAGGAAGA
>Ga0209018_1001626_pt1 | contig 17666 bp, 18 predicted proteins | sample YNPBryBLVA2012_FD_185814 | JGI IMG/M metagenome (GOLD analysis project Ga0209018, IMG submission 185814) | Anoxygenic and chlorotrophic microbial mat microbial communities from Yellowstone National Park, USA - YNP Bryant BLVA 2012 (SPAdes)... ...
CTTCAGTTCCTTGTCGAGGGGGTTGTAGCAGGCGGCGGTCAACAGCCCGTCCTGCATTTTTATGGGCAAGACCAGCCTTTTTCGTGCAAAAGAGGCAGGGAGCAGCCTGGTGACCGTATCCATCTCCAGTTTCAGGGGATCAAGTCTCATGAAAGGCCAGCCCCTGTCCTGTGCGATCAGGCTCAGGATATCGGCCTCTTCAAGAATGCCTTTGCCGTCGGCCTTGTTCATGTGCAAGCCGCTCAACCATTGTACCAGGTCCTGTCCCCTTCTTTGGGCCACTACTGTGCGCGGGGTCAATTGCAGTATCTGCTCTTGTGTGAGCAGGTTATGGCTGCGCAGCAGATTGAAGATGTAGTTTGCGTCATGATAGGGGTGTGTCGTGTTGTGCATGGTATCAGGCCTTATTGGGTTTGAGCATGAGGGTTACCTCGTTCAGTACGGCATATCGCTCCAGTTCCTTCTCCAGCAGGCGCACATACGGACAGTCGGTAATGGCCAGCAGCGTGTCCCGTTTCAGGGAGACATGGGGCTTATCCGGCTGTTGTTCCAGCACATAGGCGAAGATTTGCGGCTTTCTGCATACATTCGGGCGTTTTTCATAGATATTACAGCGCATATTCCCAGTGAGATGCGGGCAGGAAGCGCCTTTGGTGAGGATCAGGCTGTAGCCATGGCGCCAGTGATAAACCGCAGGCGGCAGCAGGTAGAACGGCCTTTCGTCTATTTGGAAAATATCGGCGGAACAGGCATCAAAACCGCCCTGAAACGGGGTTTCGATGGGCTGAAATGCAAAAAGTGAAAGCTCTTGAGGCTGAAGTGGGATTTCGAAGAATTCCTGCACTGCGTCTGGTTCCGGCCCTTTACAGCATAGGGCGCATTTCATGGAGGCACAGAACAGGGAATTGACTGTCTCCAGTTCCGCCTCCATGACCTGTTGCTTGAGCAGACACAATACGGTTGAGAACATGTCCAGGGTGTCATTGCCTTCGTTTATCACCACAGGAAGCCCGTTGCCGCCGCTCCCCTGCCGCAGAAGCTCGAGCCATCGAGTGTTCATGTGCACATGAGTGAGTTTTGAGGCGGGGTCTTCATATATCGTTTCGTCCACGCTCAATTCCGGTGGAAGCGCCTGCAGGAGTTCCTCCCATGTCTCATAAGGGCTGGTCAGGTAGAGCAGGATGCAGAGTTTTGTCAGGGGCCAGAGGGGGTGCTTCAGGTGGTGCAATCCGGCTTGCCATTCAGCGCTGTTCATGACGTCACCATCTGAAGGGCCGCCTCCACCATGGAATTACAGTCAAGGCCTATGAGCTCTTTGAGTCTTGCAGGGCTTCCGTGCTCGATGAACCGGTCCGGAATGCCGAGCCGTTTCACTTTCGCCGTTATGTCCATGTCGTGCAATGCCTCCATGACTGCTGATCCAAAGCCGCCCATCAGAGCGTTTTCTTCCACTGTGAGAAACCTGGGCTGCTGGGCGAGGTATGAATACATTCCATGGCACATGCAAACGGCATGGCCCTCTCCAATGGCAAACCGGTTTTGTTGGTGGCGTCAAAGGCGGCCAGTGTCAGAATGGGCCGCAGCCGCTTGCCGCCTGCCATCAGGCTGTAGCGCATGGCCTCGAAGAGCCTGGCCGCCGGCGAGCGATCCGTGGGAATGAGCCGTTCGAGAGAGGCGTTTATTATGTGTTTCCGCCCTTCAAGGTATGTCTTCAGTGAAAAAGGAGCGGCGTTCATGACTGCTTGCCAGAGTTGTCGAGGAATTGTGCCAGGTCCAGGTCCTTGAGCACAGGGCCGCCTTCAGCCGGGTCTGCCGTGAGTTCCTGAAGCCGTTGCTCTGCTGTATTCAGGGCCTGATTGCAGAAGCGGGTCAAGGCCACGCCTTCTTCAAAGACCTTGAGAGCCTGCTCCAAGGGGAGATCCTCTTCTTCCAGTTTTTTAACGCGTTTTTCCAGTTCCTTGAAGGCTGTTTCAAAATTCATGGGCCTGGTCATGGTGGATTTTCTTGAAGCCATGGTCTGTTTATGTTACCTCGTATGGTATGAAACTCAGAAATAATTTAGCCCTTGCAGGTGCACAAGACAATAGCCAATTCAGCGAACGCCCTTATGAATTGACTTTTTCCCAGGCCATGATGTACGGTTTATTGAAAGGCTGGTTTGCCACCCTGCGGTCAACAGTATTGAATGCGGACGATTTGCAGGCCATGTTGGGCTCTGGAAGGCGGTTTGTGTGTGCATGGCGCAATGCAGATGGCAAAGAGGTCGCCTTTGTCAAGGCTACCGCCTTTCGAGTGCAGGAGACCTATCCACCGCCGGAGACCTCTTCCTCGAGCTGATTCGTTATAATGCCTGAAAATCCCATACAAGGCCGTGGTGCTGCCTCACTGACTCGTTTCGCATGGCTCTCCATCGCCGTTGCGGTGCTGACCATTCTGCTCAAAACAGCGGCATGGTTTCTGACCGGCTCCGTGGGCCTGCTATCGGATGCCATGGAGTCCCTGGTAAATCTGGTGGGAGCGGTGATGGCCCTGGCCATGCTGCATGTCGCCTCCAGGCCGGAGGACTCAGACCATACATACGGACACGGCAAGGCCGAGTATTTTGCGGCAGGGCTCGAAGGCATTTTGATCCTTGTTGCAGCCGTGCTCATAGGATGGGCTGCCGTGGAACGCCTGCTGGCACCAAGAGAACTGGAAAGGCTGGGAATGGGGCTTTCGGTCTCTGTGGCGGCCTCCCTCCTGAACCTTGGAACCGCCCTGATCCTGCTGCGGGCAGGCAGGGCCTATGACTCCATCGCCCTGCGGGCCGACGCCCAGCACCTGCTCACAGATGTGTGGACATCAGTGGGGGTGTTGGCGGGCGTTGGTCTGGTGAGAGTGACCGGCTGGCTCTGGCTCGACCCTGTGGCGGCGCTGGTGGTGGCCGCCCAGATCGTCTGGACGGGTGTGCATATCCTGCGCGAGACTGTAAACGGTCTCATGGATACCGCCTTGTCTGAAGAGGAGCTGCGAGTGCTGCATGAAATTCTCGACAGGTATGTTCAACAGGGCCTGGAGTGCCGTGAGCTGCGCACTCGTAGGGCTGGTGCAAGACGGTTCGTCTCTTTTAATCTGCTGGTGCCTGCGGATTGGACCGTGCAGAGGGGACACGACCTGATGGAACTCGTAGAGGGGGAGATTTGCAAAAAGATGTCCAATATCTCTGTGCTGATTCACCTTGAACCGTTGAACACACCCGTCACTCATTCCCCCAGATAGGCGTCTATGACCGCCTTGTTGCGCTGAATCTCGGAGGGAATGCCTTCCGCCAACTTTTGACCGTAGTTTAAGACCAGAATGCGGTCCGAAACGTCCATGATGAGCCCCATGTTGTGCTCAACCAGAAGGACAGTGATGCCGGTTGCCTGAATGGACCGAATAAGGCCCACCATCTCCCGTGTCTCCGTGTCGTTGAGTCCTGCCGCCGGTTCATCCATGAGCAGCAGTCGGGGCTGAGTGGCCAGGGCCCTTGCGATCTCCAGTTTTTTCAAAAGGCCGTAGGGCAGGGCAGAGACAGGCCTTTCGGCTATATTGGACAGTCCGCAGAATTCCAAGGCCCTTCTGGCCAGTTCCTCTATGTATTTAGCCTCCTTTTGCAGGGCAGGAAGCCCGAGACAGGAGGCCAGCAACCCGCATCTGCCATGGCCGTGGCAGCCCACCATCACATTTTCCAGGGCGGTCATGCCGGCAAAGATCTGAAGGTTTTGAAAGGTACGGCTGACTCCCTTGAGTGCTATCTGCAGGGGTGACAGACCTACCAGTTCCTGTCCCATGAGCTGAATGGAGCCGCTGGTGGGCCGATATATCCCTGTGAGTAGATTGAAGAGGGTGGTTTTGCCCGCACCGTTTGGGCCTATGATGGAATATATCGTGTTTTCAGATACTTGAAAATCAAGCTCTGCTATGGCCGTAAGCCCTCCGAATGTGCGGGTGAGCCCTGTGACCTTCAGCATTTCGGCCCCCTTTTCCCTGGGCCCCAGGCATTTAAGGCCCTTTTGATGCCCATTTGACGCTGAAGGAGCTCCAAAAGGGTGACATACAGCCCCTTTGGGAAAAACATCATGGTGGCCATGAGGATCAGGCCGAAGATCATCACCTCATAGTTTTCGATAGATGATAAAAGTTCGGGCAGCAGGGTGATGAAGGCGGCTCCGAACAGGGCGCCGTAGGTGGAGCCCAGGCCACCCAGGACCACCATGGTCACCAGCTCTATGGAAAAGAAGAAGCTAAAGGAATCCGGGCTTACAAAGGCCTTCTGATGGGCAAACAGGCTGCCTGTGAGGGATGCGATGAGGGCCGAGAGCACAAAGACCTGTGTCTTGGCGGAGGTGGTGTCAATGCGCATCATCTGGGCCGCCACCTCGCTGGTGTGCAGGGCCCGAAACGCCCGGCCCATACGGGAGCCGGCGAGATTTAGGGACATCTTGAGGACAAAGAGCATCCAGAGGGCCGCTGCCACGTACCAGCGTTGGTCTGTATTCAGGCTCCACCCAAAGACGGACAGGTTGGGAATGTTGGAGATACCGTCCGGGCCGCCCGTGAGCCTGCCTGTCTGTACCAGAAAGATGTGGACGATGATGCCCATGCCCAAAGTGGCCATGGCCAGGTAGTGGCCTTTGAGCTTCAAAAGCGGCCTGGCAAGCCCATATGCGATGCAGAAATTCAAAAGGAGCCCTGCCGCCATGGCCAGGTAGGGTGAAAGACCGTAGCGTGTGGTGAGAATGGCCGTAGCATATGCACCTATGCCGAAGAATGCCGCATGCCCCAGGGAGATCTGGCCTGCATAGCCCATGAGGAGGTTTAATCCCATGGCCAGTGCGGCGTTGAAGAGAATGGCGGTGCCGTTTACCTCCACGAAATAGCTCCTGGGAAAGAGAATGGGCAGGCCCAGCACAATGAGGGCTACGACATAAAATCCCCTGTGTCTCATACCCGCTCCGCCTCTTTTTTGCCCAGGATTCCACTGGGTTTGAAAAACAGAACCAACAGAATCACGATGAATGTCACCGCATCCTTGTAGCTGGAGGAGATGATACCTGCTGAAAAGGCCTCCAAAAGCCCTAAACACAGGCCTCCCACGATGGCGCCTGAGGCGCTGCCCATGCCTCCCAGGATTGCGGCTGCAAAGCCCTTTAATCCCAGCATGGTGCCTGCATCGTAGGTCATGTAGGAGATAGGGGCTATCAGCACTCCACTTATGGCCCCCAGGGCGGCTGAGATGGCATAGGCCGAGGCCAGCACGGTCTTTACTCGAATGCCCACCAGGCTTGCGGCTGTCTTGTTGTAGGAGCAGGCGCGCATGGCCTTGCCGAACAGGGTGTGATTGAAGAAGTACCAGAAAAATGCCATGAGAGAGACGGCCCCTGCCATGACCCACAGGTGTTGAGGTAGTAAAGTGGCCCCAAAGAGTCTCAGAGGGGTCTCGCCTGAGAAGTGAGGCATCTGATAGATCTCCTTGCCCCAGATCACCATGGCCAGCCCTCGAAAGAAGATGGATGCGCCGATGGTGATGATGGCCGTGGTGATGACAGAGGAACCCCGCGCCCGTTCCACCGCCAGTTTCTCCAATGCAATGCCCAGAAGGGCTGTGCCAGCCACACCCCCCAGTATGGCGATGGGCAGGGGCAGGCCCCTGGAGTGCAGGCTGATGGTGGACAATGCCCCTATCGTCACAAACTCGCCCTGGGCGAAATTCACCACATCCGAGGCGTTGTAGATGATGGAAAAGCCTATGGCGATGAGGGCATAGGTAAAGCCCACCGTGATGCCGGTTATGAGGAATTGCAAGAGTTCTGCTGAAGACATGTGGTTAATGAGGCAAACTAAAACACCCCCTTGTGCAGGGGGTGTCTGTCGGTTTGAAATGCCTTAATTTACGATCTCCCAGTTGCCGTTTTTGACCTCCAGCATCTTAAAGGCAGAGAGGTCCAGGCCCATGTGGTCCGTGGGAGACATGTTGAACACACCGGCTGTCCCGATGAAGCCCTTGGTCTTTTCGATCTCGTCCCTGACCTTGGCCTTGTCCGTGCCTTTTGCGCGTTTCATGGCCTCCACTGCGATGAACAGACCGTCATAGGCATGGCCTCCAAAGGTGGAGACAGGCCCGTATTTGGCCTCGTATTTGGCCTTGTATGCGGTTACGACCTTTTTCTGCGGGTCTGAATCAGGCAGTTTTTCCGCTACCAGCAGGGCTGCTGCAGGCAGGCGTATGCCCTCGGCTGCATCGCCGGCCAGGTTCAAAAACTCCTTGGTGGCCACTCCATGGGATTCGTAGAGGGGCAGTTTGATGCCCAGTTGTTTGATGTTTTTGGCCACAATCGCAGGGGCCTTGCCAAGCCCGAAGTTGATGACGGCCTGGGCATCTGTCCCGCGTATCTTGGTGAGCTGTGTGGTCATGTCCGTGTCGTTGTTGTCATAGGTCTCGTCCGCCACGATGGTGATGCCGTATTGGGGCGCCAGGGCATGAAGCTGCTTGAGCCCTGACTTGTCAAAACCGCTGTTGCCTGTGATCACAGCTACCTTGCTGATGCCGCGTTTTTTCATGTCTTCATATATCTTGGCCACGGCCATTTTGTCGCTGTGAGGGGTCTTGAAGACCCATTTTTTTACAGGCTCCACGATCTCGATGGCGCCGGCAAAGGAGATGAAGGGGATCTGTTCCTGCTCCACCACATCTATGACAGCCAGTGTCTCCCCTGAGGTGGTGCCGCCCAGAAGAATGTCCACATTGTCTTTTTTGATGAGCTTTTTGACGAAGTCATTGGCCTCTTTGGTCTTGCCGGCCGAGTCATAGTGAATGAGCTCCAGCTTCTTGCCGTTTACTCCGCCTGCTGCATTGATCTCCTCTATATACATCTGCAGGGTCTTGAGCTCTGGATCGCCCAGAATGGAGGCGTTGCCGGAGACAGCCAGAAACGAGCCGATTTTGATGGTGTCAGCCGCATGGGCCGAGACGGTGAGAAACCATGCAAAACATGCAAACAGGGCCGAAAGCACTACAACACGCCGAAACATCATTCATTCCCTCCTGAAAGAATTTATTTTGCCTATCGTAGGCAGAATTGATGGGAATGTCAAGGAGTTTAAAAGATTGATTGACTTCGCAGGGTTTGATAATTATGGTGTTGCCAACCTGTAATCCCTCTATATTTTATAAGGGATTAGGGCTCAAAAGGGATAAAAAGGATAAAAATTATGGCGGGTTTCCATCTGGATCAGCGCTTATTGCGCAAATTCTTTAAGAAGGATGCAAGTGAACTGAAATCAGTCTTACTTGCCTGCAAGGGTTCTTTTTTTTCTGCATGGTTCTTTAGCCTCTTCATAAATATCCTGATGCTAACTCCAACCATCTATATGCTTCAGATATATGACAGGGTCCTGCAGTCTCGAAGTGTGGAAACCCTTGTAATGATTACTATAATAACTGTAGCCATGTTTTTTGTGATGGGTGGGCTTCAATTTGTGCAGTCTATGGTCTTCATCAGGGTAGGCTCCAGGCTGGACAACATGTTAAACCGCCGCATCTTTCATGCCGTTTTTAAGCGCAGCCTTGTTCAGCCCGGTTTTGAGGCAGGTCAGCCCATCTCCGACCTCACGGCCCTTCGGCAATTTCTGACGGGAAGCGGGCTCATCGCCTTTTTTGATATTCCGTGGGTCCCCATCTATCTCATTGTCCTCTTCTGGATGCACCCTGTCTTGGGCATCTTTGCGGTGGTAACCGCCATAGTCCTCTTTGCCCTTGCCTTTGCCAATGAGTATTTCACAAAAAAACCCTTAGCTGAGGCCAATAAACAGGCCATCATCTCCAGAAATTATGCAGATAAAAACCTGCGAAACGCCGATGTGATTCATGCCATGGGCATGGAGGAGTCCCTTTTGGCCCGCTGGCTCAAACAGCACCTGTTGTTTCTTTCATTGCAATCCACTGCCAGTGAAAGGGCTGCGGTGCTGCACAACCTCAGCCGTGTGATGCGTATAATGAGCCAGTCCCTGATTCTGGGATTGGGTTGTTATTTGGCGGTCAAGTTGGAGGTCTCGCCTGGCATGATGATTGCCGGTTCCATTATCATGGGCCGTGCCCTGGCCCCTGTGGACCAGCTCATAGCCTCCTGGAAGGGTTTTGCCGCAGCCCGTTCCGCCTATGAAAGGCTCAGCGAGCTTCTGGATGCCGTGCCAGCCACCGAACAGTTTATGTCACTTCCTGCACCCAAGGGGCATGTGAGCGTGGAGGGTGTAATGTCCGGGCCTCCAGGCACACAAACAGCTGTGTTGCGTGGCATCACCTTTCAGGTAGAGCCTGGAGAGGTGGTGGCCGTCATCGGCCCCAGCGCTGCCGGCAAGTCCACTTTGGCCAAGGTCTTGTTGGGCATCTGGCCCTGTATGGCTGGCACCGTGCGTTTGGATGGTGCCAATATAGCCCAGCTCAACAGGGATGAAATTGGTAGTTATATCGGATACTTACCGCAGGATATAGAGCTTTTTGACGGCACTGTGGCTGAAAACATAGCCCGCTTTGGCCCTGTGGTGCCTGAAAAGGTGGTGGAGGCGGCCAAGCGTGCGGGTATTCACGAGATGGTCCTGCGGCTGCCCAAGGGTTATGATACGCCCATAGGGCCTGGTGGCAGTGTGCTCTCTGCCGGGCAGCGTCAGCGTGTGGCCCTGGCCAGGGCCTTTTATGGCGATCCGGTCCTGATCGTCCTGGACGAACCCAATTCCAACCTGGATGACCAGGGTGAGTGGGCCCTGGCCATGGGCGTCAGGACCATGAAGGACTTGGGTATCACCATGTTTCTCATAACCCATCGCCCTGGCATTCTGGCCCAGGTGGACAAGATACTTCTGATGCGGGACGGCCAGGTGCTTTTATACGGGCCGAGGGATGCGGTGTTGGCCAAATTGGCAGGTCAGCCTGCCCAACAGCCTGCCCAGGCAGCACAGGCCCCTGCGGCGCCAGTCAAACATTGAGAGGATATCGACCATGGCATCGTCTGTAATCGACGTAACCCCCATAGAAAATCAACCCCGTTTGGCCACCGATGACCTTCCGTTTCGTGTGGCTGGTTATTGCATTCTATTCCTTGCTGTGTTTGTCTTTGGGCTCTGGGCCGTGTTTGCGCCACTGGAAGGCGCCGTGGTTGCCTCAGGCAAGGTGACAGTGGAGTCCTTTAGTAAATTGGTGCAACATCTGGAGGGCGGCATAGTCAAGGAGATTCTGGTCAAGGACGGAGATAGGGTGGAGGCAGGCACCCCCCTCATCATACTGGATGACACTCAGAGCAGGGCGGAGTTGGAGATCGTGCGCAGTCGGCTCTTTTTGGCCCTGGCCCAGCGGGCACGGCTCATGGCAGAGCAGGCAGGTGCATCCCATGTGACCTATCCCCAGGAACTGCTGCAACAGGCCTCCAACCCTGCCATAAAAGAGGTGATGGATGCCCAGACCCATCAATTTCTGGTCCGCAAGGCCTCATTGGAGAGCCAGATCAGCGTGTTGGAGCAGCGCATAGCCCAGCTCAAGGAGCAGATTCAGGGCATAGAATCCATGGTGGTGACACACCGCAGCCTCATTGCCTCCTATACTCAAGAGGTAGAGGAATGGGAGCGGCTTTTGCAAAAGCAGATGGTGGACAAGCTCAGGCTTCGAGACGCCCAGCGCAGGCTGGATGAACTCAAGGGCCAGTTGGCTGCCAATCTCTCTGACATGGCCCGGCTGAAGGTGCAGATTACCGAGACTCAGGAACAGATCATTTTGCAGCGTCAGAAGTTCCTGGAGGATGTGTTGTCTCAGATGCGTGAGCAGGATGCCATCATATTGGATGCCCGTTCCCGCATCAACTCCCTGGAGGACAGGTTGAAACGGACGGTCATTCTCTCGCCAGTGGCGGGCGTGGTGACAGGCCTTAGAATATATACAGTGGGCGCCGTAATAAGGCCAGGGGATGTCTTGATGGAGATAGTGCCAGCCAGCCAGAGTTTCATCATCGAAAGTTACATACAGCCCACAGACATCAACCATGTCCACGAGGGCCTTCTGGCGGACATTCGCTTCTCTGCCTTTAGTTCCCGTACCACCCATGTGGTGGAGGGTAAGGTGATTCATGTGTCAGCGGATGTCACCACCGACCCTCAGACTCATCACTCTTTTTATGTGGTGCGCATACAGCTCACTCCAAATGGTGTGGAGATGATGCGAAAGGACGGTATGTATATGTTGCAGGGTATGCCTGCCGAGGTCTTCATCAAGACAGAGAAGCGCACCTTCTGGTCATATATCTCTCGTCCGTTGACTGACCGCATGCAGCGTGCACTGAGAGAGCACTGATTATGATAAAGCAGATCCTTTTGTGGTGTTTTGTGCTGTTGTTGCCTGTGAGTGTTCATGCGCTGGACCTCAGGGACGCCTATGAGGCTGCCCTGAAAAACGATGCGGCCCTGCAGGTGGAGATCAAGACCATGGAGGCCGAAAAGGCCTATCTGGACCAGGCACGGGGTTATCGTTGGCCCAATCTGAACTTCAGTTCCTCTTATTCCAAGGCAGAGTACGAACGGCTGGATGTGCGCAGGGACATGCTCACCCTCAAACCATATTATTTTACGGATTGGATAAATGAGGAGTATTATCAGTGGGCATTTACCCTGCAACAGCCCATATATGACCGCACCGTATCCAAGCGCATTCTATACGCAGAAAGTCGTGTGGCCTATTACGAGGCCAGAATCAAAAAGGCCAAGCAGGACCTTACCAAGCGAGTGGCGGAGGCCTATTGCAAAATGCTTTTGGCACGGGACGACTTGAATCTTGCCATTGCGGCTGAAGAGTCATACAAGGCCCAATGGGAGCGTCTGGATGAGTCCCTGAAATTAGGGCTTGCCAACAAGATGGATATGCTGGAGGCAAAGGTGCGCTATGACATGGCCAAAGCAGATGTATTGGCCAAGACCGACACCCTGGAGGCGGCAAGGCTCGCACTGGAAAAGATCACAGGTCTGCCCGTAGAACTTGCAGAGGTCAAGGCCTTTCCCTTCGGCCCCTTTGATGCGGCCGGTCAAAGACAGCTTTCGGCCTATTTCAGCCAGAGTGTCCCTCCCTTTGAGACCTGGTTGTCCCTTGCTGTTCAGTTCAACCTGGACATAAAACTTGCCCAAAGGAATGTGGACATAGCCGATAAACAGATTGACATGGCCAAGGCAGAGCACTTTCCCACCCTGTATGCAGTGGGCCAGGTGAGCGATACAGACACCATCGGCAGCACCATAGCAGGCCAGGACAGAAGGGGATATATCAAGTTTGACCTGCCCATCTTTAACGGTGGCCGCATCTCCGCCCATGTAAAGGAGACCATATATCGCAAGGAGGCGGCTCAAGACTCGAAACGGGACACGCAAAGGCGTGTGGAGATAGATGTGCGCAATGCCTGGAATCAATACACCTCCCTTAGAAAACGTGTAGAGTCCCTGATCGACGCACAAAAGAGCGCGGAGCTATATTTAGCCGCTGCAGAGGAGGGCTATAACCTCAAGCTCAAGTCCCTTCTGGATGTCCTGGAGGCCCGTTCCCGGCTCTTTCAAATTCGCCGCGACCTGGCCTCAGCCTTTTATGAAGATATTATTGCCGCTATACAGCTTAAGAGCCTGGCAGGTGTAAGTGATGTGCTTTTGTGGCCTGACAGGATATTGGACATGACTTCTGCTCCGTAAAGGAGGTTTTATGCTGAATACCTATCAAATCTACGAAGAATTGTTGCAGACCATGGGAGATGATACCGCCAGGGTTTTGACCAGGACCCTGGGCCGGGTCTATGAGGACCTGCAAAATACGGTGACCAAGACGGAGTTCGGCGAACTAAAGGCTGTTGTGGCTAAATTGGCCGATGCCCAACTGCGCACTGAAGCCCGTTTGGATGTCGTGGCTCAGCGCATAAATGAACTGGCACAGGCCCAACTGCGCACAGAGGCCCGTCTGGATGTCCTGACGCAGCGTGTCGACTCCCTGGCCCAGCGCATGGAGGAGTTAGTCGAGGCTCAGCGTCGCACCGATGCCCGTCTGGACGCCCTAACTCAGCGCATGGAGGAGTTAGCACAGGCCCAACTGCGCACAGAGGCCCGTCTGGATGTCCTGACGCAGCGTGTCGACTCCCTGGCCCAACGCATGGAGGAGTTAGCCGAGGCTCAGCGTCGCACCGATGCCCGTTTGGACGCCCTGACGCAGCGTGTTGACTCCCTGGCCCAGCGCATGGATGAGCTGGCCCAGGCCCAAAAGAAGACAGAGGAGTGTCTTCAGGCCCTGATTGGCCGTGTGGACAAGGTGGAGCAGCGCCTGGAAGGCCTTTCCAATTCCGTGGGCTATTCCTTGGAGGATCGCGCCTACAAGGCCCTGCCATCCCTGTTGGAGGCGCATGGCATTCGTGTGACCAGCCGAGTCATTCGGCGTTATTTTGGTGAGATACAGATCAACATCTTTGCCCATGCCCAAAAAGACGGCCAGGACATAGCTGTCATCGGCGAGTGTAAGGTGAGGCCATCCAAAAAGGAGATCGACAAATTCTTGAAGCTTGCTGATATGGTCTGTCGTGATGCCGGCTTTCGAGACAGGGTCTTGGTGTTTGTGGCCAACGACTATCACCCCAATGTGGAGGCCTATCTTCAGGACAAGGGCATTTTGTACTTCTGGTCATATGAATTTTAGGTCTCAGTCAGGTCTTGCCACATGTTGAATACTTTTGATTGGTTGAAAGGAATACTATGAAAACAGCATTGATCACAGGGATTAGAGGCCAAGACGGTGCCTATCTGGCCAAATTATTGTTGGAAAAGGGTTATAAGGTCTATGGAGCTGACAGGCGCAGCGGCGATTCCAGCAACTGGCGGCTCAAGGAGCTCGGTATCGACTCTGATGTGCAAATCGTCTACATGGACCTCTTGGAACTCACCAACATCCTGCGCACCATAGAGAAGATTCGGCCGGATGAGGTCTATAACTTAGCTGCCCAGAGCTTTGTGAAGGTCTCTTTTGATCAGCCCATTCTCACTGCTGACATCGACGCCATGGGTGTCTTGCGGCTTTTGGAGGCCCTTCGCACTTATAACCCGTCTGCCCGTTTCTACCAGGCATCCACCTCCGAGATGTTCGGCAAGGTGCAAGAGGTGCCTCAGTCTGAAAAGACACCTTTTCATCCCCGCAGCCCCTATGGAGTTGCCAAGCTGTTCAGCCACTGGATGACCGTCAACTATCGGGAATCCTACGGCATGTTCTGCTGTTCAGGCATCCTCTTCAACCACGAGTCCCCCCTGCGGGGTCTGGAGTTTGTGACTCGTAAGCTCACTCATGCCATCGCCCGCATTAAGGCAGGGCTTCAGGACAAGGTGGTGGTGGGCAATCTAAATGCCAAACGGGATTGGGGCTATGCACCGGAATATGTGGACGCCATGTGGCGCATGCTGCAACAGGAGGCTCCGGACGACTATGTGGTCGCCACAGGCGAGACACACACGGTGCGGGAGTGGATCGAGTGTGCCTTTGCCGCAGCCGGCTATCGAATCGTCTGGAAGGGCTCCGGCGTAAATGAAAGGGGCCTAAACGCCCAAAACGGTCAGGTTTTGGTGGAGGTGTCAGAGGAGTTCTTCAGGCCTGCAGAGGTGGAGCTCCTCATAGGAGATGCCACCAAGGCCAGGGAAAGATTGGGTTGGCAGCCTCGGACCACCTTTCAACACCTGCTGGAGATCATGGTGGAAGCGGACATGAAACGGGTCCTTGAGACGAGATGAGAAAGGAATAAGCCGTCCCATGATCTCATTTCGCATGTTGCGGGATGTCTGGGCATTTCGGGGTTTTATCACCGCAAATGTCAAGCGCAACCTGCACAGCCGCTACAAAAACACCCAGTTCGGCCTTGCGTGGACCATTTTGCAGCCCCTGGCCATGATTCTGATCTACACCGTGGTCTTTGCCGAGCTCATGAAGCCCGCCCTGCCAGGCCATGACTCCAAGTTCGCCTACAGCATCTATCTCTGCTCAGGCGTGCTCACCTGGGGTTTTTTCAGCGAGCTTTTAAGTGGTTGCGTAGGCGTATTTGTGCAAAACGCAAATCTCATCAAGAAGATCAGCTTTCCTCGGCTCTGCCTGCCTATCATCGTCATTCTCACAAGCCTCATCAATTTTGCCATAGTGATGGGCCTGTTTCTGGTCTTTTTGATTGTAAGCGGAAATTTTCCTGGCCTGGCCATATTGGGCTTTTTTCCTGTACTCTTGATACTGGTGGGCTTTTCCGTGGGATTGGGCATATTTTTGGGCACCATCAATGTCTTTTATCGGGATGTGGAGCAGACTCTAAATGTGGTGCTGCAGTTCTGGTTTTGGCTTACGCCCATCGTCTATGTCACAAAGACACTGCCTGATTTTATAGCGCATATCATGGCATTAAACCCCATGTGGCCCATTGTGCGGGCCATGCACACCATCTTTCTGGAGGCCCGATTCCCTGACTGGCAGGACCTCATCTACCCCGCCTGCCTGGCGCTGATCTTTTTATATGCAGGGGTCTATGCCTTCTGGAAGCTGGGCGGTGAGCTGGTGGATGAGTTGTAAAAGGTTTTTCTAATTGTTCAAGGCAAAGGGGTTTTTTATGGCATCGTTATCCATAAATGATGTGATATCCTATTTAAGGGCGCATAAGCACCTTTTAATGGAACGCTTTGGTGTTACTCGTATCGGTATCTTTGGCAGTTTTGTGCACCAGACACAAACAGATGCCAGTGATATTGATCTGGTGATCGAGATGGAAAAGGACAAAAAGAACTTGCATACCTTTTTGGGCGTCAAGAGATTTTTAGAAAATGGATTGTCCCGCAGAATAGATATGGGCATCGAGTCTTCCTTGAAACCGTTTGTAAGAGAGAAAATAAAGGATCAGATTATATATGTCTAAACGAGATACTCGTCTCTATTTGATGGACATTCTGGAATCAGCCCTTGCTATTCAGTCATTTACTACTGGTTTATCTTTTGAACAGTTTTGTAATGATAGAAAGACTACTTCTGCAGTGATAAGGGAGTTTGAAATTATTGGTGAAGCTGTCGCCAAATTGCCGGATGATTTAAAGGCAAAGCGTTCTGACATTATGTGGAATGACATAAAAGATTTTAGGAATATACTCATTCATGAATATTTTGGAATAGATATGGAAATAGTCTGGAATGTCATTCAAGATGATCTACCTGTTTTAATTCATGCTGTTAACGAATTGTTATCAATAGAGTCTGTAGATCAGTAAATCCATGGGTTACATTCGCATAAAAAATATCGGCAAGGCCTATAAGCGCTACTCCAGGAAATCAGGCCGTTTGCTGGAGTGGCTGGGCCTTGGCGTGCATCATGAGCTCATCTGGGTCCTGAAGGATGTGAGCTTTGATGTGGAGCCCGGTGAGGCCGTGGGCATCATAGGCATAAACGGCGCGGGCAAGTCCACGCTCCTCAAGATCATCACAGGCACCATCAGACCCACCACAGGCACAGTGGAAGTGGGAGGCCGTGTCTCTGCCCTTTTGGAGCTGGGCATGGGTTTTCACCCCGATTTCACAGGCCGAGAAAATGTCTATATGGCCGCACAGCTCAAGGGCATGACTCACGACGAGGTCTCTCAAAAGATGCGCGAGATCGAGGAGTTTGCCGAGATCGGCGACTACATCGACCAGCCCGTGCGAGTCTATTCCAGCGGCATGCAGGTGCGCCTGGCCTTTTCCGTGGCCACCTGCGTCAGGCCTGACATCTTGATTGTGGACGAGGCCTTGAGCGTGGGGGATGCGGCATTTCAGAGAAAGTGTTTTAGGCGAATTGAGGGATTTCGGGCATTGGGTACAACCCTCCTTTTTGTAAGTCACAGCACAGAAACTGTAAAAAAGATATGTGATAGCGCCGTATTTCTGAACAAAGGGGTGGCAGCCTCTATTGGTGAGGCCAAGCAGGTTTGCGATGAATATGAACGGTTTCTTTTTGGCGGTTCAGCTCAAAATAAGTTGGCCGATAAACCATCAGATAGACCTATTGTCCTATTGGAAGATAGCCTTGTATCAAGCTGTGAGGTAAGTTATGGAACTTATACGGCTGTAATTGAGCAGTTATGGTTATCTAATGATAATGCTGAACAAATCAATGTGTTGTTTGCCAATGAGCCATTTTTTGTCAATTATCTCGTTAGGTTCCATGAAGATGTAGTAAATCCGGTATTTGCCATGATGATCAAAACCAAAGAAGGGATCGCCGTTTATGGCACTGATACCAAATGGCTTAAGGTTACTTATGATGGAATCTTTCGTTCCGGTGCAATTAAAAAAATTTCATTTAGATTACAAAATCACTTGGCCCCAGGTATCTATTATCTCAATTGCGGTATCCGTGATGACAAACAGGACGTGCCCGTTTTCCTCCACCGGCGTGTAGATGCCCTGATCTTCCGAGTGGCTGAATCATCGGCCACTACCGCTGGGACAGGGCTATTGGAATTATATGGAGACATCTCCATTGAAGATGTGGCGTGATATAAAAAATGATGAAAGAAGATAACCCCATCTTCATTCATTCCCTTTTTCGTTCTGGTTCAACCTACTTGGTAGAGGTATTCAGGCGTAGCCTCGCAAACTATTGGTGTTATCAAGAGCCGCTTCATGAGATATTTTTATCGCAAGACCTATCCAAGGATTTTCTTTTACAGGAAGACAATAAAAAGGCCTCTTATCTGAGACATCCTGCCCTTTCAAGGCCATACTTTTATGAATTTTCTTTTCTGGTAAATGAAATCAAGCGACTGTTCAGGAAATCTTTCCCCTATGACTTGTATTTTTTATCAAAATTGGATGATTGCATTGAACTAAAGGCATATCTGAATCTTCTGCTTCAAAATGCGCCTGCCACGCCTGTATTACAGTGTTGCCGTTCTATTGGTAGAATGGAGGCATTAAAACAAGAAGTCGGTGGAATCCATATATTTTTATGGCGCAATCCTTGGGATCAGTGGTGGTCATATAAAACGGATTTCTATTTTGACAGGGCTAATATCCTGATAGCAAATGCCTTAACTGCCCCTGACTTTATCAAAAGACTACGTTTTGACATCAACCTGCCTGAATTTCATTCAGATAATCTTTATGATGAGATACTTTTTGCCGAGGCACACAGACTTACCTCTGATGCAAGTTATATGTTGTTTTATGCCTTATGGTGCCATGCCTTTATAGTAGCCAAACCTCTTTGCGATTTGGATATCAATATAGACATGCTTGCTGTATCAATGGAGTATCGTGATAGTATAGTTAAAAGATTAACGGAGTTAGGTATATCAAATCTGGATTTTTCAGATTGTAAGGTGCCGATATCCACACATTCGACCGATGATAAGGCCTTTTTTGACTCAATAGAAGAGAGGATTCATGGTTTGTTACAAGATTCAGGGGTCTCTTCAAAACAGATAGACGAGATGCTTACCATGCGTCATTCGCATACAGTTTCATTTTCAGATGAACATTTTTTACAATCTCTCATGCTAACTGCATCTCGATCTACCAAATTGACCCGTAGATATGAGACAGAACTCGCAAATTTAGTATCCCGATGGAATTCTGCTATTGAGGCATTGCA
>Ga0209018_1001627_pt1 | contig 17642 bp, 16 predicted proteins | sample YNPBryBLVA2012_FD_185814 | JGI IMG/M metagenome (GOLD analysis project Ga0209018, IMG submission 185814) | Anoxygenic and chlorotrophic microbial mat microbial communities from Yellowstone National Park, USA - YNP Bryant BLVA 2012 (SPAdes)... ...
CGCTTTATCTCACTCTATGGGCGGGCAGTTATCCCAAGTGGGAAGAAACCCTACTCACTGCCCAAATGCAAAGGTGGACATGATGGTATCGAACACAGCCGACTCGGCAACCTTATTGAAGGATGGCAGCGGTGTAGCGGCGTTGGTTTGGTCGGAGGAATGCAGGGTGAAGGTCAGGCTGATGCAAGCATTATCCTTGCTGACAGAATAAGCCACAAAGTCATAGATGTTGCCGCTCGATGTCGTGACGCCCGCTTCTTTGAGGAAGGCAATGTTGTTTATGGTCACGGTTTGAGAGGAGGTCGCACCGCTCGTGGGTGTTTTGCAAGGATTGGCGTTCTCCACCACGCTGACATCCAAGAATTTCTCGAGTAGATTGGTGCCAGAGGTGAAAGGCAGGAAGATGCGGCCAGCGCTGTCGGTTTGGGCAGTGACGATGGAGCCGGGCGGGAACTTGAACAGGAACTTGTATTTGTTATTCTGATAGGTGTTCCAGTTGGCAGTGGAAATTTGAGTGGCTGTAGCGGTTGGAGTGGGCGTTGGCGGTGTGGTAGTGGCCGTGGGCGTGTCAGTGGCAGCCGCCGTCCCTGAGACCTTGATTTCCACCCACCAGGGCTTGTTGGCTTGTGACCCGATGCCAAACAAGGCGCCGCTGGCGTTCTTGAACATCCAGTTGCCGCGATAGGTGCCGGCGGTGTTGGGCGCTGTCAAGTTGACAGTAATGTCTACCGTTTGGCCTGGAGCGACCGACTGCGGGAAGGCCAGCGCGTCCGGCCCGCCCATCTTTTCGCCGCTGTAGAATACCAGTTGATATGCGGTCGTCCACGTACAACTGCCAACGTTCTTCAAACGCCAGGTCTTGGCGAAGGCTGTGCCCGGCGCAAAGGTGGTGCCATCTGGCACGGTGACATCGGAAATGAATTGCACCTTGTCACAAGAAGAAGGCGGGACAGTTGGCGTCTTGGTCGGAGTTGCGCTGGTAGCGGTAGGCGTTGGCGGTGTGCCGGTGACGGTCGGCGTAGAGGTGGCGATCACGCCGCCCGCGCGCGAGATGACCGGATTGCCCCACAAGGCACGGTCGCCGCTAGCAGAACCGTAAGCCGAAGTGAACAGAGTGAATTTGACATCCTGGCCGGCCAGCGAATCCAGATTGAGGTTGACGTTGTAGGTCCAGCCTTCGTACTTCTCGCGAAAGGTCCAAAAAGTCTTGACTGCGCCCGATCCAATCTGATAGTTCAAGCGGTATTCCACGTAGCAGGTGGTCGAGCCGTATTCACAGCCAATGGTGGCCTGAAAACGGTCGCCTTTTTCCACTCGAAAAGCAGGATATACGCCCTGGATGTAGCCGTTGTAGACATTCTGCGGCGCCACCAACAAGCCAGGATTGCCCGCTTCGATGCCGCTTTCGAATTTGGGCTTGTCCTTCTTCAAGGCAAAGCCGCCGGCGTTCCCTTCTGTGCCAGGGAAGGCCAGCGTCCCCGCCGCACTGGACCAGGTAGCCGAAGCCGCATTAGCAGTGAAGTCATAGCCGACACCCGCCGACGAACTGACGTAGATCTCGGCCCAGAAGGCCTTGTTAGCGGTCGAGCCGATGCCAAAAATCGCGCCGCTGGCATTGCGCAGTTTCCAGTAACTGAAGTAATGGCCGGCGCTGCTGGGCGCGGTCATATCCACGCTCAAGTCCACCGTTTGGCCTGGAGCAACGCTGTTCGGAAAATTGACCGCCGAGGGCGCGCCCATCTTCTCGCCGCTGTCGAAGACCAGGGCATAGGAAGTCGTCCAGGTACAAGTGCCGATGTTCTTCAACCGCCAAGTCTTACGGAAAGTCGTACCCGGCGCGTACGAGGTCCCGTCTGGCACGGTCACATCGGCGATGAATTGCGCCCAGTCACAGGTTGCGGCGTAGGCCGGGCTCGCTTGCTGAGCAGGGAGAATGGACAGCGCCAAGATCAAAAGCATGACGGCGGCTGTCACTTTATAGAAGGATCTCATCTCTACCTCCTGGTTGGAGTCTGAACTATGACGAAGGAATGCTGTCAAGGGTTCCCAAAAAATTCAGTTACACGATATGTATAGTATAACTTTGGTTGCCAGATAGTACAATATGTAGAGGGTACTGGGTGTCCACGCAAAAGATGTCGCAATGACGAGGAAAGTCGGCACAGATTACGCAGAAAAATCTGCAAGAATCTGGGTCACGGCATCCCCTTTGGGGCTCTGCGGATGGTTCGACAACCTTTGAGTCTGTTGGTGAAGTGCGTGGACATACGCCTCCTGAAGCCCGAAACTTCCAGGCAGAATCCAACGGGCGTTGACTCAACGCGAATTACGCGAAAAAAGCGAAAAGCACGAAAGTATCAAATTGTAGAGTGCGTGGCCTGGCGAAACAAAAAGAAGTTCGCGTATTTCGCTCGTTTCGCGACTTTTCATGTCCCCCTCTTGAGAAGATATTCCCACCTATGGGGAAAACGCCTCATCGCTTGCTGGTTTCCGGCGGCATGTCAGCAGGCGACCACATTGCATGGCTCCACCTGGCATACACCGCTTGAGATAATAACCGGCCAGCAGATGTTTCGCGCGTTGCTAGTTCGCCGCACTCCACCTTTCCCTCCCAGCCCGACATCATGGCATCCAGCGCCTGTCCCAGGTGAATGGCCGAAGCCTGCACTGCATAGACCGTGAGGACAAAGAACAAGGGCTGTTGGCTGACGATCTCCCGACAGGCTGCCAGCAATTTCGGCAGAGACTTGTACACCTCCCACACCTCGCCTTTTGGCCCGCGCCCAAACTTGGGCGGGTCGAGCAGGATACCATCGTACCTGCTTCCGCGCCGCGCCTCGCGCTGGACGAACTTGAGGGCATCCTCCACAATCCAGCGGACCGGCTTTTCTGCCAGACCCGAAAGCGCTTGATTCTCACGCGCCCAGGCCACCGACTTTTTGGAGGCGTCTACGTGCGTCACCTGCGCCCCGGCCAAGGCGGCTGCCAACGTGGCCAGGCCAGTATAGCCGAACAAATTCAAGACTCTGACCGGGCGCTTTGCCTTGCGGATGAGAGCGGAGCACCAATCCCAGTTGGCAGCGCATTCGGGAAAAACGCCCAGGTGCCGCCCTGGCGTCGTCATCGCCCAGAAACGCAGCCCCCCCTCGTTCAGGGAGGTATACCGCATCTCCCATCTCTCTGGGACCTTCTTCTTGAAGGCCCAATGCCCGCCACTTTCCTCACTGCTTGGCTGAAAGACAGCATGAGCCGCCGCCCACTCTTTTTCTGACAGGGCGCGCGGCCAGATGGCTTGCACTTCGGGCCGGACAAAGACAAAAGGCCCAAAACGCTCCAACTTCAAGCCATCGCCGCTATCCAACAGGGCGTAGTCTTTCCAAGGAGGGGATTCTAAAAGGGAAAAAGTGAACATGGCGGGAGGCGTGGAAGGTTACGGCGCATACGAGTCTTGCCGTCCGCACCCCTCATGGCATCACCAAGTGACGTTGCATCGCTTCTTCGACCAGAGCCATGCTGCCATCGGACATCAGGATCACCGCCTGCCTCTCGGCCTCTTCCTCTGCCCCTTCAGTGACGCGCTCCCCGGCTGCCACCGGCAAAGTCTTCAATCCCGCCCGGCGCATCAGGTCGGCGCGCCGTGCGGCGCGTTTCACATCCTCGCGATCTACCACCACAGAGATTTCCACCGCCAGCCACACCTCGGGCCGTTCCTGACCTTCAGGAGCATCGCGCAAACGCCCATACACGGCCAGGTCGAGGGACAAAAGGTCCTTGACCTGTTCATCGGAAAGCCGTCCTGCCAGGGCATCCTCCAGTTCGTCCCAATCGGCCGCACGGACGTTTCGCAAGAGCCGCCCAAAATACGACGCCGCTTTGCGCTGGTACTCGCTCTCCAACATACGTCCATCCAGTTTGGCCACCCGGTCGGTCAAACGCTGTACCTGCTTTTCGGTATTACGCTGGGCTTCGGCCAATTCTTCGACGCGCCGCTCGGTGCGCTGCTGGGCCTCGGCCAATTCCTCGACACGCCGCTCAGTGCGCCGCTGGGCTTCGGCCAGTTCTTCGACACGCCGCTCGGTGCGCCGCTGGGCTTCGGCCAGTTCTTCGACACGCCGCTCAGTGCGCTGCTGGGCCTCGGCTAAGCCGCGCACCTTTTCAGCCAAATCCCGAAAAAGCGCAGGCAATTCCAAAATTTCGTCCGTGAGCACCAAGCGACGCAATTCCTCGCGCCATTCAGGGCGTTCATGGAGTATGTGAACAAAATCATGGAAATCTTCGACCGTGAACACTTGAGAGCGTCTCCTGCATGAAATTATACAACAAGGCAAAAAGAAACGCCACCCAAAACACAGAGGGACAACTCCCCTCATCATCCCGCCGGGCCTATCCTGTCCGTCCAGGCATCGAAAGCCGCTATCTCCAAAAGGGACGGCTGGCGCAACAATCACGGCCATTCCCAGAGAACCAAGAGCGAGAAAAGAAAGCATTGCAGATCGGTCGCAAAGCGCTCAACGGGTGGGGGAATCCAAAAGTACTACTTGCTTTTTACCCATAAAATAAGTATAATGTGGGAAAAAGTGGTAGAAAGTGGCAGGAACGCCGGTCCCCCGGCGTTCGCCCATTAAATGGAGTATTAGAACTAATGTTCTTGGGTCAGTTCCAGCACAACCTCGACGAGAAAGGCCGCTTGATGATTCCGGCGCCCTTCCGTCAAACGCTGGAAGGCAACGCCGCTTATATCACACAGGGCTTCGACCGCTGCCTGATGGTGATGACCGAAGCCTACTTTTCACAAGTCTACCAACGCATCAACGCCATGAACCTGGCCGATCCCACCGCCCGCTTGCTGCGCCGCCTCATCCTGTCCAACGCCTATCCGATAGAAGTGGACAAGGTCGGGCGCATCCTCGTCCCGCAAAACCTGCGCCAGTTCATCGGATTGGACGGAGAAGCCATCGTCGCCGGCCAAGGCGAATACTTCGAAGTCTGGACGCCGGCAGACTGGAATAATCAAATGGAACAAATTCACAACACCGAAGCCAACAATCAACGCTTCTCGGCATTGGATTTATCGGGTAAAGGTGCGTGAAACGTACACGCAACCATGCCGCATCAGCCTGTTCTTTACCATGAAACTATACTTGCGTTGCAGCCCAAAAACGGGGGGCGCTACGTAGACGGCACAGTCGGCGCGGGCGGACACGCTCGCGGCATCCTGGAGGCCAGCGCGCCAGGCGGGCGTCTGTTAGGGTTGGACGTAGACCCACAGGCGTTGGCGCTTGCCCGCGAGACCTTGGCTCCTTACGGGGAGCGCGTCTGCCTGGCGCAGGCCTCTTACGCCTCCTTGCCAGAGCAGTTGGCTAAACTGGACTGGCAGACGGTGGACGGCATCTTGCTCGATTTGGGGCTTTCGTCTATGCAGTTGGACACGCCCGAGCGTGGTTTTTCCTTCTCGCATGACGCGCCGCTGGACATGCGCTTCGACCCGCATTCTGCCCTGACCGCTGCCGACTTGGTCAACGAATTGCCAGAAGACGAACTGGCGGACTTGCTCTATCGTTACGGCGAGGAACCTGCTGCCCGCCGCATTGCCCACGCCATCGTCGGCGCCCGGCCGCTTCGCACCACGCTCGAACTTGCCTCCGTTATCGAGGCTCTCTTGCCCCGCCGCGGACGCATCCATCCCGCCACGCAGACCTTCCAGGCACTGCGTATCGCCGTAAACGCGGAATTGGAACAAGTCGAGGCGGCGCTTCCGAAAGCGGTAGCCAGTTTGAGGTCCGGTGGGAGGCTGGCGGTCATCTCCTTTCACTCGTTGGAAGACCGTCTGGTCAAAGAATACTTCCGCCGTGAAAGCCGTAACTGTCTCTGCCCGCCGCGCCAGCCCATTTGTACCTGCGGGCACCGCGCAACGCTGAAAGAGGTCAACCGCAAACCGCTTATCCCCGGCGCGGACGAAATCAGCGCCAACCCGAGGGCGCGCAGCGCAAAATTGCGCATTGTCGAAAAGTTATAACCACCCATCTTACGCCCTTGCAAAGGCTTGCCCCGCAGCAAAGCCCTCGCAAGGATACGCAAGGACAGCGATGACCATCGCCCACATTCAGGTCATCATGAACTCAGTGTATTCCTTCTCTCACGCCTTCAAACAAGCGCCCTGGCGTATGCAGCGCCAATGGGTGAGTCTTTTCCTGTCGCTCACTCTTGGATTTGCCGCCGTGGCCGCTTTATATCTGATGGTGACCTCGCAAGCCGCCATCCTGGGGCGTCAAATTCAAGACTTGCGGGACGAAATTCTTGTCACCCAATACAAAAATGCTGATTTGCAAACCGAACTGGCGCGCCTGACCTCGCAAGAGGAAGTCGAACGGCGCGCCTATGAAATGGGCTTTCGCCCCGTACAGCCGGAGGAAGTGGAATACCTGGTAGTACCAGGATATACCGCTCCACAGACCGCCTTGCTGGCCAGCGCGCCAGCACTCAGGCCCAGCGCTCCCACGCTGCGACAGGAATACAATCAATCTCTGCTAGACTGGCTAGACGAGCGCCTGCAACTCCCTGGAGGCCTGCCGTGAGACAGCAATACGCCTGGCGCTCATTGATTTTGAACGCCTGCCTGGCCCTGGCAGCAGTCGCCATCGTGTTGCAAATGGTACGCATCCAGGCCAGCGCCGAAGCGGAGCAATTCCGCCAGCAAGCAGACGCCTTTGCCGGCGAGTGGAAAACGTACTACCCTGAACGCGGCCAAATCTACGACCGCAACGGCCACTTGTTGGCCGGCAACCAGAGCGTCTACGAAGTGGGCGTTGACCTGGAAGCCATGCGCGACCCGCACAGCATCGCCCTGGCCGTCAGCGTCAATCTAGGCAAAGACTATGACCAGGTTTATACCAATCTCCTCAACCCTCCCGAAGGAATTGCCTACCTGGTGATAGACAATTTTGCCGATCCCCATGCCGTTGCTTATCTGGAGGGCTTAAAGGAAGAATTAGCCGCTCAGCCATCCGCCCTTCCCAGCCTGGCCGGCCTTGAATTCCACGTTCGCTTGCAGCGCAGTTATCCAGAGGGCGCGCTGGCTTCCAACATCTTGGGCTTTGTCAACCGCGAGGGGCGCGGCTACTTTGGCGTCGAAGAAAAATACAACGACCTGCTGGCCGGACAGCCCGTACAATTGTGGGTGCCATCTGACCCGAACCGCGCCGTAGAAATCCCCCGCATCCCCAATGGCACCAGTCTGATTCTCACGATCGACCGGGAACTCCAGGATGCCTTAGAGGCCATCTTGGACGAGGCCCTATCTACCTATGGGGCGCAGCATGGCGCCATCGTGGTCCTCAATCCCAAAAACGGCGAGGTGCTGGGCATGGCCTCTACGCCGCGCATGGATTTGAATGCCTTCTGGCAATACGGTTCTATCTACGACAATGCCAGCGAATTCAACCGCCCTGTGACCATGCCCTACGAACCTGGTTCGGTCGTCAAGATACTGACCATGGCGGCTGCGCTTGACTCCGGGCTGGTCACCCCCGAAACCACTTACCTGGATACCGGTTCGATTCAAGTGGGCGGCGAAACCATCAAGAACTGGAACGAAGAAGCCTGGGGCCTGCAAAACATGGTTGGCTGTTTGCAACACTCGCTCAACGTTTGCATGGCCTGGCTGGCTACCCAAATGGGGCCACAGACTTTTTACGGTTATATGAACTTGTTTGGGCTGGGGAAGCCCACAGGCATAGACCTGGCCGGGGAAGCGGCCGGCAGGCTCAAGTTGCCGGGCGATGCGGACTGGTATCCGGTCGACCTGGGGACGAATTCCTTTGGACAAGGCGTTGCCCTCACTCCCATCCAACTGATGACCGCCGCCACCGCTATTGCCAACAGCGGGCGCATGGTGACGCCGCATGTCTTGTACGCCCAACTGCGCGACGGCCATCAATTCACTGTATCGCCTCAATACGCCGGCTCGCCCATCAAGCCAGAAACTGCCGCCACCTTGAACGAAATGCTGGCCCTTTCGCTGGAAGCCGAATCCTCGCAGGCGCTGGTGCCGGGTTACCGCATGGCCGGCAAGACCGGCACTGCCCAGATCCCCACGCCTTACGGCTTTTATGACGCCTACCAAACCAACGCTTCCTTCATTGGCTGGGGACCGGTGGATGACCCGCAGTTCATGATTTACGTTTGGCTGGAGCGCCCAAGCGCTTCCATTTGGGGATCGGAGACCGCCGCGCCTGTCTTCTCCACCGTAGCCCAGAAAACGGTCGTCTTGCTCGATATTCCGCCCGATGCTGTACGGCTGCAATTGAACGCTCCGTGAAGAGATTGTCATGCTCACACTTGCCGATGTGCTAGAAGCCCTGACCAACATCCGCCTCGAGGCCGCCAAGACGGTCATCACAGAGGCGGCCATCGATTCGCGTCAGGTCATCCCTGGCTCATTGTTCGTGGCTATTCCCGGCGAGCGCGTGGATGGACATGACTTCTTGCCCGAGGCTTTCAAGCGCGGGGCCTCCTTAGCGCTCATCCAACGCGACGTGGAAGCCTCGTTTCACTCTCTTGACTTGCGCAACCTGCCTGCCGCCGGAGACTGGGCCGCAAGCGTAGCCGGTCAACTCGACGCCCCCCTATGCCTGCGAGTAGAAAACACCCTGGCAGCCTTGCAACAAATTGCCCGCTTTTGGCGCCGCAAACTCGACGTGCGTGTCATCGGCATCACCGGCAGCGTGGGGAAATCCACCACTAAAGAGATGACCGCCGAAGTATTGAGCCAGCGGTACCACACCTTGAAAAGTCCCGGCAATCTGAACAACGAAATTGGCCTGCCGTTGTCCATCCTGCGGCTTTCCAGCGGTTATGAGCGCGCCGTGCTGGAGATGGGCTTCTACGTTCCCGGCGAGATTGCCTTCCTGTGCGACTTGGCCCTGCCGCAAGTGGGCGTAGTGACCAATATTGGCACCGTCCACGCCGAGCGCGCCGGTTCACAGGAAAATATCTTCATCGGCAAGTCAGAACTGGTCCAGGCCCTGCCGCCCGCCCCGCATGGGATTGCCATTTTGAACTATGACGACCCGTGGGTGCGCAAGATGGAAGAGAAAACCCGCGCCCAGGTATTCTTCTATGGTTTATCGCCAGAAGCCGACCTGTGGGCTGATGAAGTCACCGGCCTGGGTCTGGAGGGTATCCGTTTTCGCCTGCACTATCAACATGAAACCTTGCACGCCCGTGTACCCTTGATTGGACGGCACTCCGTCCATACCGCCTTGCGCGCCGCCGCCGTTGGACTGGTGGAAGGCCTGACCTGGCAGGAAATCTTCGACGGCCTGCGGCAGGGACACACCCAGTTACGCCTGGTCGCCGTGCGCAGCAGCAGCGGCGCCTTGCTGCTCGACGACACCTACAATGCCTCGCCCGAATCCATGTTGGCGGCCTTGAATCTGCTGGACGAGATGGAGGGGCGCAAGATCGCCGTGCTAGGCGACATGCTCGAACTTGGCCCCTATGAACGGCAGGGCCATGAAATGGTCGGCTTACGTGTGGCACAAGTGGCAAACATCTTGCTCACGCTTGGTCAGCGCGCTCACTTGATTGCCGAAGCAGCCCGCCGCGCCGGCTTGCCGAAAAATTCGATTCAAGAATTCGAGACCATCGAGCCAATCGTCGAATGGCTTTCCAAGAACCTGTCAGCCGGCGACAGCGTGCTGGTCAAAGGCTCGCATGGCTTACGGATGGATCGCATCATCAACGCCTTGGAGGTGAGCTCGTGAAAGACGCAACTCTGGCGCTCAGCCTGGCCGGTCTGGCTTTCATGCTTACCGTCATTTGGGGCGGGCCGTTGCTGCGCATCTTGCGGCACTTCAAAATTGGCAAACTCATCCGCGTAGAAGAGCCGGGCCGTCACGCCGTCAAAATGGACACGCCCACCATGGGCGGCGTCTTGTTCATCCTGCCCGTCTTGCTGCTGACCGTCTTGCTCAACGCGGTGGCCCTGTTGGGGTTGGACGTGGTCGGACGCTCGGTGCTTGTGCCGATGATCGTGATGGTAGGATATGGCCTCTTGGGCGGCATAGACGACTGGCAAGGCATTCGCGGCAAACGGCGCGGCGAAGGCATGAGCATTCGCGTCAAGTTCCTGGCGCAAGTCTTTCTCGGCATCGGCACCGCCTGGGTGCTGAAATATATGCTCGAAGTGCCAGAAATCTACTTGCCCGGCATTCACGTGCGCGGCGGCCTGGATTTGAACGATTGGCTGTATGTCGGCATTGCAGCCTTCATCATCGTCAGCGAATCGAACGCCGTCAACTTCACCGATGGGCTGGATGGTCTGGCCGGCCTGGTGACAGCAACCGCTTTCGTAGCCTACGGAGGTATTGCCCTGGCGCAAGGCCAAATCTATTTGGCGCGCTTTTGTTTTACCCTGGTGGGCGCCATCTTCGGCTTTTTGTGGTTCAACGTCCACCCGGCCGAACTGTTCATGGGCGATGCCGGCTCGCTTTCTTTGGGCGCAACCCTGGCGGTGGTAGCCTTGATGACCGGTCAATGGCCAATGTTGCTGGTGATTGGCATCATTCCCTTCAGCGAGGCGCTCAGTGTAACGCTGCAAATTGCCTATTTCAAATGGACCAAAGGCAAGCGCCTGTTCAAAATGGCGCCCCTTCACTTGCATTTCGAACTGCTGGGTTGGAGCGAGACTCAAATCGTGCAGCGCTTTTGGCTGATCAGTCTGCTGGCAGCCATGTTTGGCATTGGGTTGACTCTGGTGTAACGATGACCGATTGGAGCGGCAAACGCATCCTCATCTTAGGCGCTGCGCGGCAGGGAACGGCCCTGGCGCGCTGGATGACCCGTCACGGCGCGCATGTGACCCTTTCTGACAAGCGCCTCGAGCCGGACCTCGAGCCTGCCCGCCGCGCCCTAGCCGACCTGCCCATCGAGTGGGTCCTGGGCGGTCATCCGTTGGAACTGCTCGACCGCACCGACGTGTTGTGTCTCTCTGGCGGCATTCCGCTCGACCTGCCCATCGTGACCGAAGCGGTACGGCGCGGTTTGCCGCTCTCGAACGATACACAGGTCTTCTTGGAGGCCGCGCCCTGCAAAACGGTTGGCATCACCGGTTCGGCCGGCAAGACCACTACCACCACCCTGGTAGGCGAGATGGCAAGCAAGAGTTATTCATCCAAGAGCGTCAACGACCGCCAGCCAAAAGTATACGTTGGCGGCAACATTGGCGATCCGCTGCTCAATTATTTGGATGAGATGACGGCAGAGGATTTGGCTATCCTGGAAATTTCTAGTTTCCAACTCGACCAGATGAGCGTTTCGCCCAACGTGGCGGCGGTGTTGAACGTCACGCCCAATCACCTCGACCGGCACGGCAGTATGGAAGCCTACACCGCAGCGAAAGCGCGCATTCTGGACTTTCAGCATGAAAGCGATACCGCCATCCTGGGCCGCGACGACCCAGGCGCCTGGAAATTGCGCGCACGGGTAAAAGGCAGGCTGTTTTCGTTTGGGCTGAGCGACTTGCACGAGGACCAATCTGGCGTGTATGTCAGCCAGGGACTGTACCACCTGCGAGATGGAAACGCCTATGTTCTGTTGCCCATCCAAAATGCCATTCACCTGCGGGGCGACCATAACCGCTTGAACGTGCTGGCTGCTGTGGCGATCGGTCACGCCGCTGGCCTTTCGCTGGACGCTATGTTAGAGGCCATCGAGCATTTCCATGGCGTGCCGCATCGTTTGGAACTGGTGCGCGAATTGCGCGGCGTGAAATGGTACAACGATTCGATTGCCACCGCCCCCGAGCGCAGCATGGCGGCCATTCGCTCGTTCGAGGAACCTATCGTGCTGCTGCTGGGCGGCAAGGACAAGAACCTGCCCTGGGAAGACCTGGCTGCGCTGGTGCGCGAGCGCGCAGACCATGTGGTGGTCTTCGGGGAGGCAGCAGAAAAAATTCTGAGCGCGCTGGGCGCTTCGGGTTCAGCAAGCAAGCCAAGGCGTGGAAAGAAGCGTCCGTTCAGCATCCAACGCTGCAGCGGCCTGCGGGAGGCCGTCCTGCGGGCGGCAGAAGTGGCCGAGGCGGGCGATGTCGTCTTGCTCTCGCCGGGCGGCACGAGTTTCGATGAGTTCAACGATTTTGCAGAGCGAGGAGAAAGGTTTAGAACATGGGTACAGGAACTTTCGTAAAAGACCGCCCGCTGGAATTGCCGCACAGCCAGGAAGTTGTCAGAGCGCCTGCGCTGGATATAGACGTTCCGCTCTTGCTAACGGTCATTGGCCTGCTGGTGTTTGGGTTGGTGATGCTCTTTTCGGCGTCGTGGGATTTCTCGCTGGGCGCATACCAAAACCCAATGCACATGTTCAGCCGCCAGCTGTTGTGGATGGGGCTGGGCTTGGCGGCGATGTTCAGCCTGTCGCGGCTGGACTATCACCACTGGCGCAAACTGGTGCTGCCAGCCATGGCGCTGACGATTGTGCTGCTGCTGCTCGTGCTGTTGACCAGTGAAGTGCGCTTCAATGTCAAGCGCGCCGTTTGGGAAGGCTCGGTGCAGCCCTCCGAACTGGCTAAACTGGTTTCGATTTTGTATTTCGTGGTATGGTTGTTCAGCAAACGCGACCAGTTGCATAAGGTTCAACTGGGGTTGCTGCCATTGAGCATGATCATGGGTATCGTGGGCGGCCTCATTTACTTGCAGCCCGATTTGAGCGCAGCCGGCACCGTGTTGATGATGGGCGGCTTGCTGTTCTTCCTGGCAGGCGGCGACTTGAAACAAATCACAGTCTTGCTGCTGGCGGCCCTGGCAATCGGATGGGTGGTGGTGCAGTTCAGCCCCACCGGCCAGCAGCGTGTGAACGATTTCGTGACCGGCATCATGGATCCCATGCAGGCCTCTTACCATGTGCGGCGATCGTTCGAGGCCATTGTCAACGGCGGCTTGTTGGGCGTGGGGGTGGGCCGCGGTCAGACCAAGTTGCTGGGGCTGCCCGTTCCGCCCACCGACAGCATTTTTGCGGTGGTGGTGGAGGAACTGGGGCTGCTAGGCGCGATGGTCTTGATGGGTTTGTATGCCATGCTGGTCTGGCGCGGGATGGTGATTGCCCGCCGCGCGCCCGATATGCTCGGCACCCTGCTGGCTTCGGGCATGGCGCTGTGGATCGGGATCGAAGCCCTGATCAATATGGCCGTGATGGTAGGCTTGATGCCCTTTGCGGGCAATGCGCTGCCTTTCATCAGCGCAGGCGGATCGAACCTGGTCACTTCGCTGGCAGCGATGGGTATCTTGTTGAACGTTTCACGCCAAACCAGCGTCACGGTACAAGCAGGAGACGAATGGAGGTCTTTCGGTGCGGTTGTTGATTTGCGCTGGCGGAACCGGCGGCGGCGTATATCCGGCGCTGGCCGTCCTTGAAGCGTTGCGCGCTCAATGCTCGACATGCGACGTTCTCTGGGTGGGCGGAGAAGGCGGCATGGAGGCAGACCTGGTGACGCGCGCCGGCATCCCTTTCGATACCATCCCGGCCGCCGGTCTGCATGGCGTTGGCTTGCGCGCGCTGCCGCGTAATCTCGGTCAACTGATGCGCGGTTATTTTGCTGCGCGGCGCATTCTACGCGCTTTTCAGCCAGATGCCCTGTTCTTTACCGGCGGATACCTGGCGGCGCCGATGGCAGGGGCCGGTCGGCGCATCCCCACCCTGCTGTATGTGCCAGATATCGAGCCGGGCCTGGCGCTCAAGGCGCTGGCGCGTTTTGCCGACCGTATTACCGTTACCGCCGCGGACTCGCAGGCCTATTTCGACCAGAAAGTGATTGTGACCGGTTACCCGCTTCGCTCGGACCTGATGGCCTGGTCGCGCCAAAAGGCGCGCGCGGCGCTAGGGCTTTCTTCCCGCCGACCTGTGCTGTTGGTCTTTGGCGGCAGCAAAGGCGCCCGTTCGATCAACCAGGCTGTGCTGGCCCATTTAGCGGCCTTGCTGGAACTGGCCGAAGTGGTGCATATCAGCGGTCAGTTGGACTGGGAAGAAATCGAAAAAGCAGAAGCCAGCCTGCCGTCTGAATTGAAGAAGCGTTACCATACCTTTCCCTACCTGCACGAGATGGGCAAGGCGCTGGCAGCCGCCGACCTGGTCGTCTGTCGCGCGGGAGCGTCTACCCTGGGTGAGTTGCCTTTCTTTGGGCTTCCGGCGGTGCTGGTGCCATATCCTTACGCCTGGCGTTACCAAAAGGTCAACGCCGAAGCCCTGGCGCGGCATGGCGCGGCAATCATCCTGGAAGACGGCCGCTTGCAGGCAGATTTGCTCGATACAGTACAAGTGCTGCTCCAAAATCCGGGCAAACGCGAGTCCATGCAGGCTGCTATGCGTTCACTGGCCCGCCCGCAGGCTTCGCAAGCCATAGCCCATCAGTTGCTAGACCTGGCCGGAGTGAAAAGCCTATGATGAGCATTGTGTATGTCTTTTGGATGTATGTCATTTTGTTTGCCGTCATCGGCGGGATGCGCGGCTGGGTAAAGGAATTGATGGTCAGTTTTAGTGTCATACTGGCGTTGACCACCAATCATGTGCTGCGCAAGTACATTCCGCTGGTCCAGGCGCTGCCGGCCGATAGTTCCTCGCTCTTTTGGATTCGCGCCCTGTTGTTGATTACGCTGGTATATTTTGGCTATCAGACGGTCATCAGCGTCCAACGTCTGGCCTCGCGGGCTGCCCGCGAGCGCCTGCAAGATACGCTCTTTGGCGTCTTCATGGGCGCCATCAACGGTTACCTGGTAGCAGGGACGGTGCTGTTCTATATGCACGAGGCCAATTACCCCTTCCCTGATATAGTCATCCCGCCCAGCGGCGACGTGCTGGAAAGCGTCAAGACGATGATGAATTGGATGCCGCCGCATTTATTGGGCGAACCCGGCATTTATTTTGCGGTGTTGTTGTGCTTCATTTTTGTCATCGTCGTCTTCATTTAGCATGTACCGCCGACCCGGGCTTGGCTTTGCCCGGCCAAGCCTGACGATATAAAGAGAAAACTATGACTCAGGTACACTTCATCGGCATCGGAGGCAGCGGACTTTCCGCCATCGCCCGGCTGCTTTTAGAAAGCGGCTATCGTGTGACCGGCTCTGACCGGGCGCTTTCGCCGTTTGCTCTCGACTTGCAAAAGGCGGGCGTCACGATTTACATTGGGCATCATCCGCGTAACATCGCCGGCGCCGAGTGGGTCGTGCGCTCCTCGGCTATTCCAGACGACAACCCCGAAGTGCGGGCGGCGCGCGCGGCAGGTATCCCGGTGTATAAGCGCGCCGACTTCCTCGGTCAGTTGATGAGCGACAAGACCGGTATCGCCGTTGCCGGCACGCATGGCAAGACCACCACCACTGCCATGATTGCCTGGATCCTGAGCGAACTGGGACGCGACCCCTCCTTCATCGTCGGCAGCACCCTGACCAATTTGGGCGTCAATGCCCGCGCCGGCAAGGGCAATATCTTTGTCATCGAAGCAGACGAGTACGACCGGATGTTCCTGGGGCTGAAACCGCGCATCGAGGTTGTAACCAGCCTGGAACATGACCACCCGGATTGTTATCCTACCTTCGAAGATATGGTTTCTGCCTTCGAATCCTTCGTGGACTTACTGCCTGCTGACGGCACTTTGGTTGCCTGCGCCGACGACAGCAATGCAGTGGCGCTGCTCTCCCGCGCCCGCAAGGATGGGAAAAACGTAGTGGCTTACAGCATCCAGGGCGAATTGACCATCAACAGTCCGCAATGGGTTCAGGCGCGCGCGCTGAAGTCAAATCTCATGGGCGGTTTTAGTTTCGAGGTTGTCTCTAACCTGAGCGGCGGATTGAGCGCCACCAAGGTCGAGTTGCAGGTGCCGGGCGAGCATAATGTCCGCAATGCGCTGGCGGCGCTGGCGGTGGTAGAGACGCTCGGCCTTTCTACCCAGAAAGCCGCCCAAGCCTTGCAAGCGTTCCAGGGTACGGGACGGCGCTTCGAAGTGCAAGGCCAGGCCAAAGGGGTGACGGTCATTGACGACTATGCCCATCATCCCACCGAAATCAGGGCAACCCTGGCGGCTGCGCGGGCGCGTTACCCCGGACGGCGCATTTGGGCGGTATGGCAACCGCACACCTACTCGCGCACGCAGGCATTGTTCAGCGAGTTCAGCCGCGCCTTCAAGGATGCAGATGAAGTCATCGTCAGCGAAGTTTATGCAGCGCGCGAGCCAAAACAAGAGTTTACCTCTGCCGAAGTGGTCAGCGCCATGCCGCACGCTGCGGTGCATTATATTCCTACATTAGATGAGATTACGCAATATCTCTTGAAACATTTGAAGTCCGGCGATGTGTTACTGGTTCTCTCTGCCGGAGATGCCGACCAGGTCAGCCGGGAGGTGCTGGCCGGTTTGAAGTAGCATACATTTCGCAGGGCATTTCATAGGGCAGACCTTTGGCCTGCCCAGCCAGGTCAGAGACCTGCCCACATTGGCCGCCAGGAACCGTGCTATAAAGAGGTGTAAGATGACGACAAAGGAAGAAAAGAAACGCACATTCGAATCAGAGTTGGCCTTGCCGCCGTTGAAGATGGTGCTAAGCGAGCCTCGTGGACAAGACCAGCCTCTCAGCCGCAAGGCAAACGCCGGGCGTGCAAACGTGGAAGCGGACGATGCCGTACGCGAAGAGGTGGTGCTGCGGTTGATCGAGAGGTTGATTGCAAAGGAATGATGATGCCTGCCTTGCCCCTGCCTGCTCTACGTGCCGCCTTTGGCGACCGGCTGCAAGAGAACGTGCCGCTTGCGCCCTATACCAGCGCGCGCATTGGCGGCCCAGCGGATGCGTTGGTAACGGTCACCTCGGCGGATGAATTGGCCGATACCCTGTCTCGTCTGTGGGAGATGAACGTCCCCTGGGCGCTGCTGGGCGGCGGCTCCAATGTGCTGGTCAGCGACCGCGGCTTGCGGGGGGTAGCGGTGCTGAACCGGGCCAAGGCCGTCCGCTTCGACAACGGGAGCAAGCCGAGGGTGTGGGCAGAAGCGGGAGCGATGTTCGCCAATTTAGCGCGTCGCTGCGCCTCGCATGGACTGGCCGGTTTGGAATGGGCAGCCACCGTCCCCGGCACCGTCGGCGGTGCAGTGTATGGCAATGCCGGGGCATTTGGGAGCGATGTGGCCGCCTCGCTGCTACAAGCCGAAATGTGGACCGAGGCCGGGCGTGAAACCTGGCCGGTAGAGAAGTTTGCCTATGGTTATCGCACCTCGGCCTTGAAACGCGGCGTTTCGAAAGGCATAGTACTTTCGGCTGAATTTGGTTTGGAACGCAGCACAAAAGAGGCTGCCTCGGTTAAAATCGCTCAATTCAGCGCGCGCCGCAAAGCGACCCAGCCGGCGGGCGCGAGTATGGGTTCGATGTTCAAGAACCCGCCGGGCGATTTTGCTGGACGTTTGATCGAAGCCGCAGGCCTGAAAGGTACCCGCATCGGCGCGGCAGAAATCAGCCCGCTGCACGCCAATTTTTTCATCAATCACGGCGATACGAAAGCCAGCGACATTCGCAAACTAATCGAATTGGCGCAGAAGACTGTGGAAGAAAAATTTGGAGTTCGATTGGAACTGGAGATTGAGATGATCGGTGAATGGGAGAACACGTAGT
>Ga0209018_1001628_pt1 | contig 17637 bp, 15 predicted proteins | sample YNPBryBLVA2012_FD_185814 | JGI IMG/M metagenome (GOLD analysis project Ga0209018, IMG submission 185814) | Anoxygenic and chlorotrophic microbial mat microbial communities from Yellowstone National Park, USA - YNP Bryant BLVA 2012 (SPAdes)... ...
CGCCTCGGCCCTTCTGCCTTTGTCTTCGCTGCTTTCGGCCAGAATTTGAACACGTTTCCGCTCCCTCCACTCGGACGGGACAACAAGAAAGCGCAACGCTGCAAAGGGTTGCGCCTGATTATAAACGCCTTTGCGTCCTTTGCGATTTATTAAAAGGATCGCTCAAACGATGGCGACGCGGGCCGCGCTCAATGGCAAGAGCTGCACCCGCCACCCGAAGCTGCGCCGCCTTGCTCACCCGTGCGGAAGGAATGCCCACACCCGCAGGTCGAAACAGCGTTCGGGTTTTCGATGCGGAAGCCGCCGCCCATCAGGTTATCTACATAGTCGATGTTCGCGCCGTACAGATAAGGCAGGCTGGTCGGGTCAACCAGCAGGCGCACTCCATCAACTTCGACGATGGTATCGACCTCCTCCCCCTGTTCTTCAAAGGCCATGCCATATTGAAGGCCGGAACACCCGCCTCCCGCGACAAAGACTCGCAGGGCGTAGTTTTCCAGATGGCGGGCAGCAAGCAGTTCCTTGATCTTGTTGACCGCCGCCTCGGTGACATCCAGGACAGGAGTATCAGCCACGGTGTTATGCTCAGATGTAACCATTCCTATGGTCTCCTTAGTTTGATGATAGCGGCATTTTAACATGCTTTGCGTACAGCGTCAATAAATTAAACGAACCTCTTTTTTATTCAGGCGGTTTTGAGGTCTGGGACCGGAATCAGGTAAGCGCAGCTATCCTCACCGTCTGCCAGCCGGTTGAGCCGCCGGGGCACAATTCCTCCTAGCAGACTGGAGATCAGGCGGAAGTCCATGTCACATAATTCCGGGTGGCTGGGCGATAGCTGGTGATAGGGGCAGTTAGCCGTGTAGAGAATATACCCCTGTTCTGCCGTTTTCCAATGGGCGTCGTAGCCCTGCCCGTTCAGGTAATCGACCACGCGATCCAGGCGGGCAGGCATCGGGACATCCCCTACAGACAGACCCGAGGCGATCTGGTTTGCCACACCTTCCAGGATAACGTTCACTTCATGCCGGGGAAGCTGTGTTTTGATCTGGCGCAGCAGTTGTTCCGCCAGAGAGCGGTAGTTATTCGGAAACAGAGCGATGGCTTTGTCGGTCAGGGCATAGACATGCTGTGGGCGTCCCGGCGTGGTCCGCCGTCGGACGACAGGCGCAGAAACCAAGCCATCGCCGCGCAGAATCTCCAGATGGTGGCGGATGGTCACTGCCGTGATGTCACCGATTCGCCCGGACAAGGCCTCGACGATTTCTTCGACGGTGGACGGTCCCCTTTCCTTGAGGATTTCCAAAATGTGCTGTCTTGTCTGCTGCATGTTGCGCCTTTGTACGTTGCTCCGTAGAGCGTCCGGGAGTCACTCTGATCCCAATGGTAGCATGATACAAAAGGCTTTGTCAAATTGAAAAGATCACAAACATAATAATCCCGGATCGGAGACTGTCCTCTTGAAGCGCTGCGTTGCCTGTTATGGTGCGGCGTTATGGGCGACGACGGCGATGGTCAGCGTCTCTGCGGTTTCGCCCGGCAGCAGCAGCAGGTCGTAACCGGCCCCTTCTGACAGGGTGGCGCGGGAGAGGGCAGCCACAGGAGCCGAATCTGTCCCACGCAGGATTTGCACATCGTAGTCCCCCGGTGGCAGGCCGATGAACTCGCTTGCCGTGCCCACACCAAAAGGAAGTGACTGGTACCGTTGGAAACGTGCGCCGGGAACCAGCGGCGGGACCGGCGTTCCCTGAGTTTCAGAGGCTGCCGGCGTCGGATCAAGGCCGGAGAACTGCGCAGAAACGTAAAACTCACCGTGTTCAGGCGCGGCGTGGAACACACGCAGGATCGTCTGCCCGGCGGAAATGGGTCGGTCGTAATCCGCCTGCGCCAGGACGGATACGACATTCACTGGTCCATAGATGAAGAGTGAGATGGGTTCGTCGCCTTGCAGCGCCAGGTCGTCGCTGTACAGGGCAGGGGAGTCGGCTGCGCCCGCTGCTTCGACAAGCAGGGGATAGGTGTCCCGGTCATGAGGGACAGCCACATAGTCCGACGCGCTGCCGCGCGCCAGATGTTCGGTCAGTACCACGTTGCCCAGGGTGACATGCACATCGAGTGGCTGAGCCAGGGCATTCACAACCCGCACCCGGATGGTTTCGACCTGTGTCGTTGCAACTTCGCCTGTGCCCACATCATCGGTAAGCAGAAGTGGGTCGTCGGCCGTGCTGGTGACGACATAGGTGTAGGCCCGTCCTGCCGTGAACGTGTATTCTCCCATCGTCTCCACCAGCCGCGCTTCTGCACCGTCACCGTCTTGCCAGGCCAGATTGAGCGTCCCGGCAGGAAGGTCAAGTGGGTTCGTCGCCATGCCGAAAGCCACTGGCGGAATAGCCGTGAACCGTTCGGCGTTGTTGATGGCATAAACGAGCGGCGAATCCGGCGCGGCGTTGAACACAATCAGGCGTGCGGACGTGGGCGATGTGGGGGCGAGCGGCACGGCGAAAATGCGCAATGTGGGAACACCGAACGCTTGTAGCAAGACGGCCTGCATCCCCTGGTCGGGCACCAGGCTGACTCCAACCTGAGCTAGGGGCGTTTCCTGGGGCGATGCGCCACCGGCGACCACGCGCAGTCGATAACTCCGCGCTGGCATAGATAGCCAATCGCTGGCCCGGCGGTAGTCCAGGGTTGTGGCGACAGGCTGATCGTCCAGGAACACGTCAACGGCTGGTAGATCGGGTGCAGCGTGGATGAAGCGCAACAGACCCGGCATCTGCACCGGTGTGCCGAAAAGCAGGATGCGCTCTTCGCCGCCGCCGACCTGCCCTACCAGGATGGCGGTGTAGGTTTGCCGGGCCGCCAGGGAGACCTGCAAATCGGCCAGCAGGGTGTTGCCGCTCCAGAACGCCAGTGTATGCGTTCCCGCCTCGACCAGCTGGCCAGGGCTGTTCTGCCCGAAGTCCAGCGCGTTGCTTAACAGGCTTTCGTCTACATGTGGGATGGCGGCAGGGCCGCGCGGCACGGCATGGATGAACGACAGGCGGGCCTGGCCGGCGGGTATGGGGCTGAGGTCTTCTCGGTAGGTGGCGATGGTCAGCGCGTCTGCCGTGCCGGTGACGAGTATGAGGAGCGGATGACCGCTTTCCAAAGTGACGGATGTGTGTGCCAGGGCTTGCGCTTCGGGCGGCGACCCGGCGGGAACGACTCGCAGCGGGTAGTCCCCGGCGGCAATGGTGACGGGGTTCGTGTAAGCGCCTAACCCCAACTGCGTTGCGATGAGCGCCTGACCCAGGTACACATCAACGACGCCGTTCTGCGAGGCGGCCTGGACGATGCGCACCTGCGCCCCTTCAGACGGTTCGCTGACCGTCTGCGGAACGACGGCTGCGGTCGCTGTGGCTGCGGGTAGAAGCGTGGCGGTCGCCGTCGGCGTGGGTGTGGCCGTCGGGACAGGTGGCGCGCTGCACGCGGCCAGGATCAAGACCAACAGCAAAGCGAGGGGGCTTTTGCGGAACATCGTACGCCATCCTTCATCGCCACGCCGGCATGCTGCTCCCATTGTAGCGGTGGAAAGCGCCTGTCCGCTACCGGACCTCCGGGCCAGTCTGCAAAACAAAGCGACCCCGACCAGACATGCGGGCCGGGGCCGGGAAAACGTCTTTTGCGGGCGGCTACGGCGTGACTTCAAACACGTCGGCCAGTTCAATGCGCCTGCCGTTCAGTCGCAGGTCCACGTACTGGCTGGAAATCCAGCCGTCGATCCCGTCGTAGCTGACTCGCAGCCACTGGCTGTCCGGCGTGCGTCCGGCGACCAGCACGGTAGCTCCGCTGGGGATCAGGCCCAGCGATTCGCCTCCGGAATTCGGGGTGCGGCGCAGGTGAATGTTGGCGCCTGGGTTCAGGAGGATCGTGGCGACGACCTGATTGCGCAGGTCTGTTGCCACCGCGCCGGACGCGGCCTGGCCTGCTCCACCAGCAGGCTGAGCCTGGGGTTGTGTCTGGGTTTGCGCCGGGGCGGTGGCGCTGATCTCCCCTCGGATAGTCGGTTCAACAATAACCAGCAGGCTGCGCTGGAACAGTTCTTCCATATCCTCAGGGATGCTGGGCAGGAATTCATCGCCCCGGAACATGAACTGGATGAACGATGTGGACACCCAGCCCAGGATCGAGCCGCCTTCCGGCGGGTTGTAACGGATCAACGTCCAGCTTTGATCCTCCAGAATCCCCACCACCTCGAAGGTCGTTCCGGCAGGGATGCGGATCAGCGACTCGCCGTCGGTGGTCGGCGTGCGGCGGACATGCAGGTTCGCACCGGGATTCAGGTTCGCGACCATGCCGTAGAATTCGCTCTGGGTTGCTGCGGTTGCCGTCGGCGAGATGGCGCCTGCCGTCACCGTGCCAGGGACATCAGAAGGCAGCCAGTCGAGTTCGGCCAGCCGGACGCGCTCGCCGTTTTCGGTGACTTCGATAAATTGTGCGATGGCCCACGCAGTGATCGCGCTGCCGTCCGGCGCGGTGTAGCTGACCTTGAGCCATGTCGCGGTCGGGTCCAGATCATCCGGCGGTTGTACGTCAACAGTCGAAGGGAAGGCCGGTTCACCGGCGCGGCCCAGCACGGTCAGGATCGATCCGACCGGGGCCAGGCCCAGCGAGAGGGCATCAGTACGCGGGAACTGGCGCAGTTGCAGATTCGCGCCCGGATTCAGATTGTACACGCGACCAATCAGACCGGTTCCACCGGTGGTTGCCGGGGGAGGCGTAGTTGCGACGGGCAGTAGGGGAGGCGTGGTTGGCGTCGGCTGGACGACGACTTGTTCTGCAAGCGGCTGGGCCTCTTCGGTCGCCTGTGCAACCGGCGCAGTTGCGCCCGTTGCAGTGACGCTGCCAGGCCGGAAGTTGATCGGCATCTGTCCGACGATCAAGGTCGGTTGGTCGGGCGTCCCGGCGACGAGCACACTGTACAGTACGCCGCCGTTGAGAGCCTGCGCAGACGCGACGGCTTCGCCGCCCGCATCGCTGGAAACGGCCACGTCGTACAGGCCGGGCGTGATCTCTACCGCCGGGCTGGCCGATGGCGCTGCCAGGTTCGATCCCAGGGGCGTCACCGCGCCGTCGTTCAGGGTCGCGCTGAGGGTTGCCCCCGGAATGGCGTTAAGGATGTTGATCCGGGCGCTGTCCTCTGACAATGCCCCCGCGCTGTCTTCGTAGACATACAGGCTTAGCGCGCCATTTTCGGGGACGGCAGCTACTGTGCGGGCCTGTCCGTCCAGGGTCAGAGAGTCCAGGGCCAGTCCAGTGCTTGCCAGCGGCTCTGTCGTGGCGGCGGCCCCGACTTCACGCAGCGCGATCTGGTATAACCCCAGGGGAATGGCAAAGTGCTGCGTCATCTCGCCCGCCTCCAGCGCGGGGATCAGCAGCGTTTCTCCGGCGTACACGTCTACCGCCGGGCCGTTCAGGGCGGCATGGGCCACACGTACCCAGACGCTCTCTGCTGCCGGGTTGACGGGCGCCTCCAGCATCACGACGCCCGGATCGCCGCCCAGGATCACCAGCCGATAGAACATCCCGGCGCGCAGCGCGTAGTCCACTGCAGGCCGGATTGTCTGATCGACACTCGTGCCGGAAGGGGTCACGCCGAGCGGGTAAACATTGGCCGGAACGTCGATCCCGCCGGAACTCTGGCCGTAGGCCAGGCCCGGCAGAATGGGGCTGCCGTCAGACAGAATCAAGTCCAACACACCTGCGCCAGCGACCGCATGAGTCGCATTGAGGCGGGCTTTGCCTAACGCCAGCGGGCTGAGGTCATCCTCAAAGGCGATGACTTCCGGTGTCTGGGGTGTTCCTTGTGCTACGAGCGTCAGGGCCTGCCCTTCCACCGCGCCGAAATTTGTCTCGGCGACGGTGGCTCCGGCGACCCGGACAGTCAGGAGATGATCTCCGGCGGTCAGGCGCAGGTAGGCGGTGTACCCGGCATAGCCCAATTGGGAAGCGGCCAGCGCGCCGTCGATCAAGAAATCTGCTGCCGGTGCGCCTGTAACGGCGTGGACCAACCGCACCAGCGCGGGCGACGCAGCCTGGGCGTTGGGAGCTGCCGCAGCCGGCAGCGCGGTAGCCAGCAACACGCTGACCGCTACCAAAAACGTCAGAACAAATCGGCGACTCATCAGTTTTTTCTCTCCTTAGTCTTGTTCTGTCCCCGCCTGGAGGGCTAAGTGCCTTCCTGCCACTGGTTTAGGTAGCGGAATTGCTCCTCGGTCAGGGTGTCGATTTGGACGCCCATCGCCTCCAGTTTGAGCCGGGCTATCTCCATGTCGAGTTCTTCGGGTACGGTGTAGACCTGGTTTTGCAGCCTGTCGTGGTTCTGGATCATGAACTCGGCGGCGAGCGCCTGATTGGCGAAGCTCATGTCCATCACGCTGGCCGGATGCCCTTCGGCAGCAGCCAGGTTGATCAGGCGGCCTTCTCCCAGCAGGTGGAGTTTGCGTCCATCGGACAGGGTGTACTGTTCGACAAACGGGCGGATCAGGCGCGGCTTGCCGGTTGCCATGGCCTGTAGGGCAGGAATGTTAATTTCGACGTTGAAGTGGCCGGAGTTGCACATGATCGCGCCGTTTTTCATCACGGCAAAGTGCTGGCGGTCGAGCACGTTGATGTCGCCGGTTGCCGTCACGAACAGGTCGCCGATGGGCGCGGCCTCGTTCATCGGCATCACGCGGAAGCCGTCCATCACGGCTTCCAGCGCCTTAAGTGCGTCCACTTCGGTGACGATAACGTTTGCTCCCATGCCGCGCGCGCGATTGGCGATCCCCCGGCTGCACCAGCCGTAGCCGGCGACGACAACCGTCCGCCCGGCGAGCAGCACGTTCGTGGCGCGCACGATGCCGTCGATAGTGCTCTGTCCGGTGCCATAGCGGTTATCGAACATGTGCTTGGTCATGCTGTCGTTGACGGCAATGACCGGGAAGCCCAGCGCACCATCGGCAGCCATTGCGCGCAGGCGGATGACGCCGGTGGTGGTTTCTTCTGTGCCGCCCAGGATGCCGTCCAGCAGCTCACGGCGGTTCTTGTGGATTTCACTCACCAGGTCTGCCCCGTCATCCATGGTGATGTGGGGCTTGTGATCCAGGGCGCGCTTGATGTGATCGTAATAAGTCTGGGTGTCTTCACCCTTAATGGCATACACCGGGATTTCGTACTGCGTGACCAGCGCGGCGGCCACGTCATCCTGGGTCGAAAGCGGATTGGAGGCCGTCAGCACCACGTCTGCCCCACCGGCCTGGAGGGTATGGACGAGGTTGGCCGTCTCGGTTGTCACGTGCAGACAGGCTGAAATGCGAATGCCCTTAAGAGGTTTTTCCTGAGCGAAGCGTTCCCGGATTTGCCGCAACACCGGCATGTCCTGCTCGGCCCATTCGATGCGGTAGCGCCCGCCGGGAGCCAGGTCCAGCGCGCGAACGTCATGCTCAACGGTCATTGACAATGTCTCCTTAGCCGGTGAATCGCAAAATCAAAACCGAATGAAGCGATTTAGCGACAGGCCATTGTAGCACAGGATGCAAACCTTGTCTGCCGCTCAGCCGGACAGGGCATCCAGGGCACCCTGATCGTCGAAGATGGTACGGAACCGCGCCGCGAATTGGGCAGGGGTGAAGGTGTGGTTCTGCGTGCCGACGTTTTCCAATACATAGGTCGCACACAGCGCACCGACCTCACCGCACAGTTTCCATGGCCAGCCCGCCGACAGGCCGCGCAACACGCCTGCGCGGAAGGCATCGCCCACACCGGTCGGATCGGCGATCCGCTCCGCCGGGAAGACAGGCACGGTGATGCATGTTCCTTCTGTGTAGATACTCGCTCCCTGTTCCCCGCGCGTGATGATGACCGTTGGGACGCAGTCCAAAACTCCTTCCAGTGTCCAGCCGGTTTTTTGCAGGATGATCTCGAACTCGTAGTCGTTGCAGATCAGAATATTGCACCGTTCGATGCCGTAGCGGATGCTGGTCCCGTCCATCCAGGCGACCTGTTGACTGGGATCATACATAAAGGGAATGCCGCTTGCCCTGCATTCATCGACATAGCGTCGCATCGCGCCCGGATCATTAGGGGAGATGACCACAAAATCGGGCCGGTTGGGGAGCAACTCGGCCAATGCAAAATTGCGGGCGTAGGCCATTGCGCCGGAAGCGAAGGTGACGATCTGACTGTTTACGGCGTCGGTGTTGATGAAGCACGATGCTGTAAAAACATCATCAATCTGGCGCACCGGCGAAGTGTCTACCCCGGCGTTTTCCAGCCACGCGCGGTACTCACCGAAATCCTTGCCTGCCGTGCCGACCAGTTTGGGGGGCGGGGTCTGGCGTAGCAGGGCCAGGGTGTAGGCGATGTTTGCTGCGACGCCTCCCCAATGCCGTTTCATGTCTTCCACCAGAAAGCTGACACTAAGGTGATCGAGCTTGTCTGCGATGATGTGCTCATGAAACTTGCCGGGAAAGCGCATCAGGTAGTCATAAGCAATCGAGCCGGTGATGGCAATGTCCACGTGAACGCATCCTTATAGCCAGTGCTGTCCGTAAGAACGGGGCAAGAGTATACCACAAATTGAGTGTTCCGCATGGTTGTGGCGGTGACAATCTGCTGCCTGTGGCGTTTGATTGACAGCCCTGGTCCTTAGTGTAAAATCCATACAAAACACCCTGCTTTGAGGGAATTATAGGGGATGAGCGTCTTCAATGGTAAGCGTCTGACTAATAAAACCTTTAAACTCGATATCGAACGGATGAGGCGCGGCTGGTACAGTGATAAGTATTTTGAGACGATTGGTCGCTTGTTGACCGAGATGAGTCGTCGAGGTTATCGCTTTGAGGGACATAGCCCGCGTGCACTGCCGGTCGATCCGACGGGAATCTCGATTGGAGAGATGCGTGTTGAGATGCAGTGGTTTACCCGGCGTGAGCCGTTTGCACTGGTCGCCGGGGTCGATAAAGCCCTGACGATGCTGCGTTATTGCGCCGGTCACTTCGACGAAAATGGCGTCTTCGTCGAAACCTGGCAGGACCTTGAAGTTGAAGCCGTACAAGACGGCGTATTTGCACCTTACGACGGCAATCCTCTAAACGTGCGTCCTGTCCTCAAGGTACGGGGTCGCCTGCGCGACTTTTGCGTTCTGGAAACGCCCACGCTCGGCATCCTCAGCCGTGCAAGCCGGATCGCCACTAATGTATACAATGTGCTGCGGGCGGCGCGCGGCAAGCCGGTGCTGTTTTTCCCGGCGCGCTTCGATGTGCACGAGGTTCAGGCGGCAGATGGCTACGCCTACGACATCGCCGTGCAGCGATTTAATCAGGACTATGGGCACCAGATTCGCTCTTTCGTCAGCACCGATGCGCAGGGAGATTGGTGGGGAGGGGCCGGAGGCGGCACAGTTCCCCACGCCGTCATTGCCACTTTCCTGGGCGACACAACGGCGGCTATGCTGGCCTTTGCGGCAACACAACCGCCAGAAGTAGCCCGTGTTGCCTTGGTGGATTTCGAGAATGACTGTGTGGGGACTTCGCTGGCGGTTGTGCGGGCCTATTGGGAACGCTACCGCGCGCTACTGGAAGCCGGACAGGAAGCCGAAGCGCGGCGTTATGTGTTGTTCGGCGTGCGGTTGGATACCAGCGGCAACATGCGCGATCGGAGCATTGTTTCCCTGGGGATGCCGGAACTGGACCTGGGAGTCAACCCGCGCCTGGTGACGGCGGTTCGAGAGGCACTCGATCACGCCTGGCAAGATTGGGCCGATCTCGATGAAACATGGCTGCCGCGCGCGCAGGCATTCTGTCGCCAGGTGCGCATCATCGTATCGGGAGGGTTTAACCCCGAAAAGATCAGACGCTTTGAGAGGTTGGCCGTTCCGGTGGATATTTACGCCGTCGGTTCCAGTCTGATGAGCAACGACGCCGAGACGAATACTGATTTCACTGCCGACGTTGTGCGAGTCTGTCTGGGCGATCAGTGGGTCCCGATGGCGAAGGTGGGCCGCGCTGCCGCCGACAACCCGGACCTTAAGCCGGTTGATCTGTCGATATTCTAATCAGGTTGCCGTCGATGACTCCGCGAGACCATGACGCTTCGAGAGATTCCCGACCGCCGGTCCGTTCTGGCCCGCAGCCCAAGATCATCCGGGGGCGGCCCGGCTATCGCAGTTTTTCGTTGGCGGCCTTGCAGGAGCGGGTTGAGGCGCAGCTTGAGGAGGAACTTGCCGGGCGATCCGATATCCTGTTGGACGCGCTGGACGAGACGGCACGCCGGGAACTGGTCCGCGAGGCAGGAGAATATGTCCTGGCCGTTGAGGCGGTGTCGCTGGGTGCGGCTGAGAAAGCAGGGCTGTTTGATGCGGTTTACCGTCGCCTGTTCACGTTTGGCCCGCTGGACGCGCTGCTGACGGACGACTTGATCACCGATCTGACGATCGACGGCTATGAGCGGGTGTATCTGCGGCGGCGGTATGGCAAGCCGGAGGCGGTTCGCTCGCCTTTTGAGGATGCGTATAGCTACGCGCGCGTGTTGGATCGGATGCTAACCGGGGCGGGCGCACAACTTGTAGATGCTGAGCCGTTTATTGAGGTCGGGCTGACGTTGCTTGGTCGCCCGGCCCGATTAACCCTGGTCGCACCGCCGCTCAGCCCTGTGCTACACGTCGATTTACGTCTGCATCCCGCCCGGCCTGCCACATTGGAAAATCTGATGGCCGAAAAAGCCGTCACGCAGACTGATGCCGATATGCTGCGTGCCCTGGGGCGCAGCCCCTATGGCATCCTGATTGTAGGGGAGGCGGCGGCAGGCAAAACGACCTTGCTGGAATCTTTGCTGCCATACGTCGCCGACCGGTCGTCGTGCTGGCTGGTCGAACGGGCGCGGGAGGTGCGGGCGCCCCTTGAGATGCATTCACTGGCGGCGATTCCTGCCCGTCAGGATCATCCCGGTGTGGAGTTTGCAGCCCAGATCGAGGCGGCGCTGGCGGAATCGCCCGGCACGCTGATCCTGGATGAATTGCGCGGCGATGAGGCCGGGCCATTTTGGAAGGCACTATCCGGGCAAGATGCGCCGCGCTGTCTGGGTGTCTTTCGGAGCAGCCCTAACCCGGAACGCCTGCACAGTGCCTTCGGTATCCTCATTCGCAAGGGCCAGGCGGCGGTGGATCAGGCGCTCATCGACCGCGCACTGTTGGATCGTATGCCGTTCGTGATTGCGGTGCAGGGCGGCGCGGCAGGGCTGCACGTGAAAGCGATCAGCGAATGGACTGAGGGCGAAGACGGTCGTCTGGCATTGCTCCCGTTGGTGCAGGATGGGCAGGCGACAGGCCATCGTTCCGGGCGTGAACCTGTTTTTCCCTGAGGCCGGTCCACTGTTTCTGCAAGGGGCGCATTTTTACGCACTTCTTATACCCCTCTGATATCGATCTTACATCAACATCGTACCATGCGGTCAAGTAGATGAATCGCCCTGGCTTCAGCGACGCTTAACAGAAGGGGGCGGCGTGAGTTTAAAACCCGAATCTGGAAAAGCAGGAGGATGTTAAACATGGCCGGTTTGGTACGCTGGAATCCGCTACGGGAAATGCGGCGGATGGATGAAATGATGGATCGGGTCTTCAGCGATCCCTGGTTCCGTTGGTTCCCGGAGGAGACCGATGGCGAACGCCTGTGGCGGATGCCGATGGACGCTTACGTCACCGATGATGCCATTGTGATCCAGATGGCTGTGCCAGGCATTCGCCCTGAGGATGTGAACATCACGCTGGAGAACAACGTACTCACGATCAGCGGTGAACTCAAGCCGCGGGAAGAAGGGCGCAATTACATCATGCGCGAACGTCCGGTAGGCCGCTTTGAACGGGTGATGTCGGTCAGCACGCCGGTTGATGCCAATAAAGCAGAGGCCGCCTTCGAGAATGGGGTGTTGACCCTGACTCTGCCGAAAGCGGAGCAGGTCAAGCCGAAGACGATCCAGGTCAAGACCGCCCCAAAATAAATCCTCTCGTGCGCAAGCTCCGTCAACTGGTTGGTCGATAACGAATCCGGGCGTCCCCAAAAGGGACGCCTTTCTGTTTTCTAGCGTGCTAAGAACCTGGGGCAGCGAACCGGTTGATGGCTTCGGTCAGAATGTTCAGCGGCACGCCACCCGTAACCGGTGTGCCGTTAACCTCGATCCAGCGCGGCAGGCCATTATCGACACGCAACAGGATCGTCGGGAGGGTTCGCACGCCGAAGGTGTTCGCCAGATCGATGTTGTTCTGCAAGGCTTGCTGATAGCGGCTGGCGTTGTTGGTACAAGTGGTTAACAGGCTAACATCTAGGTTGAGGCCGGCGGCGGCCTCGCCGATATATTCCGCTGAAAAGGCGTTGTAACCGTATTGTTCGTGTAGCCGAAATAGCTCGTCCCGCATTTCCCAAAATGCGCTCTGTTCCCCGGCGCACAAGGCAGCGCGCGCCGCCAGGATCGAGCCGTCCGGGTCCAGGCCGGATAGGACGCGCATTTCCAGCCTGGCCTTGCCGGGGCGTATGTATTGATCGATCAAAGTGCGTATCACGCTCTGGTAGCGGGCGCAATGGGAACAGGCAAAATCGATGAACTCGATGACCGTCACGGGCGCATCCGGGTCGCCCAGAATGGGGGCGCCATCCGGCGTCAGGCGGCGCATCAGGCCCGCGTAGAATGTGCCATTTGTTTCGGCAGCAGGGGGGGACATACCCAATACCAGCAACAGGGAAAAAAGCACAATCACGATGGTGGTCGTGCCCAAAGTAATCCACAACTGCCGCTGCTGGTTGCGCATGGAAAGGCTTCTATGTGGTTCTTTTTCCTCTGCGCTCAACTGTACCGCGCCTGAGTAGGGCGTCAAGCGGGGGGCGCGGCCAGGGGATCAGCCAGGGCACACGGCGCTGATAGGCCATGTATGCTGCACCGAAATCCCGCACCAGCCGCCGTTCTTCTAACCGTGACCCGGCCACAAAGTAGATCGTCGTCCCGACGAGAAAACCCAGATAAGCGTCGGTCATGATCGGCGCTGGCCACAGGGCCAGCAGGCTAAACAGATACAACGGGTGCCGCACCAGGCTATAGAAGCCATTCACCTGAAGCTGTTCAGCCGGCAGGGGCAACGGTTCGCCGCGCAGGTATGCCAGCGCCTGGCTGATCCCGGCGAAGCGCAACGGATCGGCCTGGAGGACGGCGACCATCAGACAGACGGTGGCGACGGCCTGCACACCCAGCATGATCCCCGCCCAGGGCATCGGCACACGCCATAGCATCTCGGCAGGGGCTACCAGGATCAGCAGCGCGACCGGCGCGAACGTGATCACGCTGAACAGGTTGTAGAGCAGACGGTAGAAACCCTCAAAAGTTCGCTTGCCCATGAGACGGCGGGCTAGAGTCTTGACTCCCAATGCCGCCAGCAGACTGTGGATGGTGCCGAAACCCAACAGTGCCAGCAAAGATACAATGAACATGTGTCTATCCCGTCTTTTGTAAGTTCGTGCAGCGGCTATGTTATACTGACGCTATAGAAGGGCCGTCTTCACTAAACCTTACGGGAGGGTTCAGGGGTGCGTGCCGTTGACGTGATCGCCAACAAGCGCGATGGCAAAGAACTGACCACCGAGGAAATCAACTGGTTTATCCGGGCCTATACCGCCGGCGATGTGCCGGATTACCAGGCTGCTGCCTGGCTGATGGCCGTTTATCTTCAGAGCATGAACCGCCGCGAGACGGTGGACCTGACGCTGGCGATGGCGCATTCCGGCGAAGTGCTGGACCTGTCGGACGTGCTGGGTTATGCGGTGGATAAGCACTCGTCGGGTGGGGTGGGCGACAAGACTTCGTTGGTGGTTTTGCCGATGGTCGCGGCATGTGGGGTGCCTGTTGCCAAGATGAGCGGGCGGGGTCTGGGATTCAGCGGCGGCACCCTGGACAAGCTGGAATCTATTCGCGGCTACCGCGTGGAACTTTCGCGCGAGGAATTCACTGCTCAGGTGCGCAACGTCGGCGTGGTGCTGTGTGGTCAGACAGCTGACCTGGCGCCGGCGGATCGCCTACTGTATGCCCTACGCGATGTAACGGCGACCGTCTCCAGCCTGCCGTTGATCGCCAGCAGTATCATGAGCAAGAAGATCGCTGCCGGCGCGAACGGCATTGTGTTGGATGTCAAGGTTGGCATGGGGGCGTTTATGAGAACGGTTGAGGAGGCTAAAGCCCTGGCTCAACTGATGGTCGAAATCGGGCGTGACGCCGGGCGCGAGATGGTCGCTTTGATTTCCGATATGAACCAACCGCTCGGCCAGGCGGTCGGTAATGCATTGGAAGTGCGCGAGGCGATTGAAACACTCAGGGGGGGCGGCCCTCCCGACCTGCGTGAGCATTCGCTTGTTGTCGGCGCGCACATGCTTTGTCTGGCCCGTCATGAGCGTGGAGAACAGGCGGTGATGGCGGCGGTGGCCGAACTATCGCAGACGTTGGCTAACGGTCAGGCATTGGCGAAGTTTCGTGATCTGGTTCGGGCACAGGGTGGTGATGTATCTCAGGTGGACGACCCCGATCTGCTGCCACGCGCCGATCTGGTGGAACGCATTGCCGTTCCGCAGACAGGCTATGTCGCGCAGATCAGTGCGCGCGAGGTTGGTCTGGCGGCGCTCGATCTGGGAGCAGGTCGGGAGAAAAAGGCCGATTCCATTGATCACGCGGTCGGCGTGATCTCGCACCTGCGGGTAGGAGATCAGGTGAAGGCCGGAGATCGGGCGTTTACTATTCATGCCAACAGCCGGGATCGACTGGAGGCGGCCCGTCAGCGTCTGGAACGCGCCGTCGTCTACCGCGAACACGCGCAGCCGCCCTTGCCGCTGTTTTACGACCTGATTATTGGTTGAGATATTCGGGTCTTAGCGTAGCTGTTCGACCAGCAGGGGAATCTCTTCTTCTGTCCAACGGTAGAGATACAACGGTGCGTCCCGGCGAAACCCACTCGCATCGAACGTCACTGGCCCCGTCAGACCGTTGAAGTCTGTTGCACCGAGTGCCTCGCGGACCTGGGTCCTGGTGAGCGATCCCGCGTCATGTGCGCGGGCGATGGCTACCAGTGCCAGCCGGACGGCGTCGTAGGTCAAAGCAGCCAGTGGACCGGGTTCGGGGACATACTGGTTGCTGGCGAGCAGCCGCTCCCGGAATTCCGGCCCATTCGGCAAGTCTTGCGGCCATGCGGCGCCAGTCAAGAACCATCTCTCCGTCGGCAGGTCACGGGTCAGCTCGTGGAACTGATGTGTTCCCCAAGAGGAATCGCCCACATACAGGCTCGCACCGGATGCCTGCGCCAAGGCGGCGGTGGTTGTTACGTCTGTGGCTGTTTCGACGCGGTAAATCGATGTGGCTGCCGTGCCGTGTGCTTCGAGATAGGCGCCCAGAACGTCCGATTTTTCTTCCGGCGTAGCGTCAAGGATGAACACGCCGGAAACGACGGTCGAATTGACCGCTTCGCTCTCGAATACGATCAGCGGCAGGCCGCTTTCCAGGTAGACCGGCAGCGCGCTGTGGGTCGTCTCTGCCCGTGCGTGTCCGATGGCAATGAGCACGGCAGGATCGGCGACCAAAGCCCGCGCCTGTCGAGTAGCCTGTTGCGGGTCCCCAGAATCGTCGTAGGCGACTAGTTCTACCCGGTAGCCGTCCATCGTTCCGGCAGTGAGGCTCTCGCGCAGGGCCAGCCGTGCGGCGTAGATCATGTCGTAGCCCAGTTCGCGGTAACGTCCCTCAAACGGCGCGACCAGTCCGATCCGATAGACGGGCGTTGTGTTCGCGCCAACGCAGCCTGCCAACAGAATTCCCAGGATTATGAGAATCGCGGAGATGCTGCGCGCCCGCTGTCTGAAGGTTGTTCGGTGCGCCTTCATTGACAGAACCCGTTGGCGACGTGCTCTTCAAACGTCGTGGCGAAGACATGAAAGCCACTCTGCTGACAGTCGGTGCGGAAGTAATAGTAGTTTGACGGCGCAGGGTCGATGACGGCACGGATGGCTGACAATGGGGGGTTAGCGATAGGGCCGGGCGGCAGTCCTTCGTGTAGATAGGTGTTATAGGGGGACTGCGCCGTGAGGTAATCGTCCTGGGTGATCTGGGGCCACCACGAGCCGTCCCGGTAGCCAATGCTGTACTGCACGGTCGGGTCGGCTTCCAGTTTCATGTTGATCTCCAGACGGTTGAGATACACGCCTGCGATTAAGGGCTGTTCTTCGGCAAAGACGGCTTCGCGCTGGACGATGGAAGCCAGTGTGACCACCTCGTACAGGGTGTGCCCGCCTGCAATGGCCTCACTGCGCAACAACGGCCCGACCCGTTCCTGGAATGTGCGCAGCAAGATGTCCCGGAAGTCGGCGGCCCCGGCATCCGGCGGCAGGTAGTATGTATCCGGGTAGAGAAACCCTTCCAACGAAGCCCCGACAGGCAGGCTAACATATTCCACAAACCCAGACGGGCCAGACGCGCCAGGCCCGGTGACGGCCAGGAAATCTGCGCCGCTGAAGGCCAGCAACCGGTTGGCGTCTAGAGCCTGGGCGATCTCCTCGCGCCTCCAGCCCTCGATGATCTGGACGGTGATCGATGCCGCGCTGGAATCAGTGAGAGAGCGGGCGATTTCAGGGATGGTTTGTGCGGTATTCAGAAAGTACCGTCCGGCTTCCAGGTCATCATCCAGGCCATGGTAGCGGGCGTAGTTGCGGAAGAGTTCCGCATCTGTGATGACCCCCTGCGCCTGTAAGTGCTGTCCGATTGTTGCTGCCGTGTCACCGGGGCTGACGACGAAGGCTATAGGATTGGGATTGTCCCCCACCGGACGGTTGAGGTCATCCTCGCGGGCAGCCAGCCATACCTGTAGATAGATGAGTTCCAGCGGACTGAGGCCGTCTCGAACATTGATTAGAGTCAGCGCAGCGATCAGCGTGACACACACTGCCGCTCCGGCCAGCGTCAGCCCCAGACACGCCAGTCTGGAAGACCGGGTACGCATTGGCAGTTTCCTCTCCCAGATTATTCCACGATGGGCGCGACGGCAGGCGGTATCTCGACGCCCTCCCGTAGCGCATCCAGGTAACTTTGCAGAATCACGGCGGCAGCCTGGGCGTCGATCCGCCCGTCTCGATGGTGGTCACGTTCTCGGAGTAGCCGTTCCGCTTCTTCAGAGGAAAGTGTTTCATCCCAGACCCGCACCGGCACGGTCACGGCAGCAGCCAGTCGCCCGGCCCAACGGCGAACGCGGTCGGCCTGCGAATAGCCCTGATAGCCGGGGATGGGTTCGGGCACGCCGACGATGATCTCGCGGATATGCTCCTGGGCTACGATGGTGGCAATGCACGCGAAATCTTCTGCTTTAGACCGACGGCGGAGCAGGCGCAAGGGCGTCGCCAACAGACCGGTCGGATCGCTGACGGCCAGGCCGATCACCTTGCTTCCGTGATCGATTCCTAAAAGGCGGCCTGATGGCAGAGTCATGGGGTCTCCCACACGATGATGCTGATGCGCGCAGGCAAGGCGGGCATCTGCCCAAGAAAATCTGGCCAGAGGGCGATCTGCGGTGGGGCGAGAGGATCGAGTGCCAGGCTGGCGATCAGGTAG
>Ga0209018_1001630_pt1 | contig 17636 bp, 15 predicted proteins | sample YNPBryBLVA2012_FD_185814 | JGI IMG/M metagenome (GOLD analysis project Ga0209018, IMG submission 185814) | Anoxygenic and chlorotrophic microbial mat microbial communities from Yellowstone National Park, USA - YNP Bryant BLVA 2012 (SPAdes)... ...
GGCTCCTCCCGGCTCGCCAGACGCGTCGTCTCCAGTTGCACCGTCCCGTAGCCCTCGACCGGCCAGAGGACCGAAAGCCCCAGCGCCTCCGGGTTGCGCGACTCGCAGACGATCATCTGCCCGTCGAGACGCACCTCGCCGCGCACCGGGATCCCATCGACCCCGACCAGGTACGCGCCGCGCAGATCGGGTGGCGACCGCTCACCGCCCTCCGGATAGTACGCAAAGCGCCACACGCCGCACGCTCTCCATGCGCCATGCCGCCGAAGCATCTACCGCTCAGATGCTGCATCTTACGACCCGACTCATGCCAGCAAAAGATCGCCCGCCTTCGACCGGGTCCCCGACCGGCCGGCCCGCCGTGCCCGCGGCGCCGGTCTCCCCGGCCGCCGGTGGCGCAGACGTCACGCCGCTCAGCCACGTCCGCGCGGCGGCGCCGCCCCTTCCGCGTCCAGCACGTGCATGCGACGCAGATTCAGCCCGCCGGCGGCGTCGAGAGCGACCTCCCAGATCTGACCCGCGTGCAGCGGCACCGCCGGCGCTTCGCACTGCGCGACGCGCACGCCGTACACCCGCGCCACGCGCGGGTCGTCGACCATCTCCCAGAAGCGCCGCCAGAGCTCCTCGTGCAAGACCGTGTTCCGGTCGTCCTCGGGCAGCGGGGGCCGGGCCTGGCGATCGAGGTCGGGAACCGACTCGGGTGCCTGCTGGTCGCCGAAGATCCGCCGGAACAGCGCCAGGCTGGTCCCGCGCTCGGGATCGCCCTCGCCGACGAGCTGCGGGTCGAACTTGATTACCAGAGCCTCGAAATAGACCAGATCGCCGACGGTCTCGATCGCCAGCGGCTTGCCGCGAAGGCCGTTACGCCCGATCTCCTGCCACAGCAGCGTCGTGATCGTCCGCCCGTACTCGTCCTTCCGTTGCCGCACCACGTCCACCTGGGCCACCCGGCACGAGGCGCTCAGGCGGCGCGCGTAGTCCAACAGGTGCTGCCGTTCCTGTTCCAGCCGGCGCACTTCGCTGCGCAGGCGCCGGGCTTCGAGACCTCCGAACTGGACCGCAGTGAACGTGGCGATCGCGATGATCGCCAGCGCGCCGACGCCGAAACGCAGCCATTTCATGGCAGAGCGCTCCCTCGCGCTGCCTGCGGGCCGCCGGGCAGGGCCGGGCTCTGACCGTGCACCGCGGTCAGGATCGGTTCCGGCGCCCGGGCGCCCCCCGGCTGAACCCCCGCGTCTTTGTACCGTTCGATCACCTGGCGGATGCGTCGGTCCGGACTGTAGCGCAGCGCAAAACGCGCGTTGTAGGCCACGATCGGCGCGGGGTGCCCCACGAGCGCGATCAGCCGGCTCTCCGTGCCCCGATCGCTCTGCGACCCCAGCCAGATGCACACGGCGCGCACCAGGTTGTACTCATAAGCCGGCTCGCAGAACAGCGCGGCGCTGCCCGGCTGGCCCGCGCACAGGACCACCTCCGGCCCGACCTCGTATTGCCACAGGTCGGCGTAGCGCCTGGAAAGCACCGCCCACAGGTGTTCGGCCCGCGGCCGCAACGGGCGTCTGGCCGTCGGCCTGGCCGGCGCGCCGCGCCACTGCCGCCACCAGCGCAACATGAGCTGGCGATCCGCCTCCGGATCGACGCACGCCGCCAGCTCGTGGTCGAAGTCGGCCGGGTAAAGTTCATGCCAGGCGCGCGGCACGTGCGCCGTCGGCAGATGCACCGTGCCCGGACTGCGTCCGCAGACCTTCGGATCGAAATGCAGGACGTCGAGCGTCGTCTCGAAGCAGTTGGCGCTCAGACGCGGCGCCGTCACGGGATCGGCCAGCAGTCGCAGCAGCGACGTGTGCAGCATCACGCGCAGATCGTCCGGCGCCGCGCGCCGCTGCATGACCGGCCGGGTCGCCACGTACTCGATGCTGCCCGGAGCCAGTTCGAGCAGACGGTTGTAACACGCCGTCCAGTTCGCGTCCGGGTCCAGCTCCAGCAGCGGGCGGGCAGCGTCCTCGATCTCGCGCGCCACGCGCGCCGGCGCCACGCATCCCGTCAGGGCCAGCGCCGACACCAGCCCGACCGTCACCGCACCGCGACGGCCCGCACGCCTGCTGCTCACCTTCCATCGCGCAGCCGTCGTCGGCATGCTCGCGATTCCCCGCAGTCTCAGGCACCGGGCGGTTGAGCCTCCGAGTGGTCCCTGTGCCGCGCGCGGGCCCGGCCCCGCTGCCGCGCATCCATCAGAAACGTCACACGCTCCGCAGCCTCAGCGCCGAGCTCGCGACGCAGAATCGCGACCGCCTCCGGCAAGGCGGTCCGCCGCGACAGATGCGTCAGTATGATGCGCCCGTTGTTGAGCCGGGGCAGCGCTTCGCGCAAGTCGTTGATATGCATGTGATAGCCCGCCCGCGCGCGAGCCACGTGCCCCGGATCGACAAACGTGCATTCCAGCAGCAGCAGCCTGGCGTTGCGAACGTAGTCCAGCTCCAGAAAAGGCCCCGGCCCCGTGTCGCCGCAGTACGCGATCAGCGGCAGCTCCACACGCCGCGTAACCTCTACGCCCTTCTTCCGCAGCTCGATGATCTGCGGCTCCGTCAGATCGTGGTACTCCGGCTTGAGCTTGCGGCGTACCTCGATCGCCGCATAGCCCAGACCCTCGACCACGGTCCGGTCGTGGCGGCGGCACTGATGGTTGACCTTGAACGGACGCACGACCAGGTCGCGCCGTAGAACCACGTCCTGTCCCGGAACCGCCGGGTGGATGTTGGCCGGCGGCTCGTGGCCGTCGATATCGGCCCAGGCACGCAGCAGGCGGCGGGCCGGCTCCACCAGCGCCTCCGGGACGTACAGATGCCCGGGCTCGTTGTCCAGGAACAGCCGCTGGGCGAAGTAGTAGGCCAGCCCGGCGGCGTGATCCATGTGCCCGTGCGTCAGGAAGATATGGTCCATGGCGACCACTTCGCGCGAGCCGCGGCCGATGTCGAACGCCAGGTTGAGCGCAGGCGCAGTCACGAACGTCTCCTCGCCCGCGAGCGACGAGCCGAGGATGCGGAGACCCTCGAAATTGAACTCAGCCAGCGGCAACGGCATGCCCGGTTTATAGCGGTCCGCCGCCACAAAGTCTATTTAGCGCCGCAAATCGGTTGACACGCAGCCGGTTGTGGTCTATTATTCAGAAGGCACCAAGGTATTGTGTACGCCCCAGGCCCCCGGCGGCAGACTCGTCGGTCGGCTCGTGTTGCCGCCGCGATGCGCGGTCCGGACGACATGTTGGCGGGGTCTAACGCACTGGCATGCGTTGCCCATTCTGCAATGCCGACAACGATAAAGTCATCGATTCCCGCGCAACCGAAGGCCGCCGTTGCGTCCGTCGACGACGACAGTGCCTGGTCTGCCAGCGGCGCTACACCACCTACGAGCGCGTCGAGGAACGCGTCCGGCTTTCGGTCATCAAGCGCGACGGCACACGCGTCCCCTACGAGCGCAACAAGATCCGCGAGGCGATCAGACAGGCGGCCTACAAGCGCCCCATCACTTCCGAGCGGATCGATCAGGTCGTCGACGAGGTCGAGGAGAATCTGGTCGCAAACTTCGAAAAGGAAGTCTCCAGCCAGACCATCGGCGAGTACGTCGCCGCCGCGCTGCGCCGCGTCGACAAGGTGGCCTACGTGCGCTTCGCCAGCGTCTACCGGCAGTTCGAGGACGTGGGCGAATTCATCGACGAGGCCCGCGAGCTGATGGAAGAGGCGGCCCTGGACATCCCGGGACAGCGGAACCTGTTCGAGGAAGCGGACGGCGGTAAGCCGGAATGAGCACGCGAATCATCATTGCCAAGCGCGACGGCGCCCTTGAGCCTTTCGACATCGTCAAGCTGCGCCGTTGTCTGGCGACAGCGATGCGGGCCTGCGGCTGCGATCCGCGCTTCGCCGACGCGCTGGCGCGGGCCGTCGCGCTGCACCTGCGCCAACTGTCCGCGCCCAGCCCGCCTACCACCGACTACATCTTCCGTTGCGTGCGCACCGCCCTGGTGCGCACCGGTATGGAGCCGGTCGCCGCTGAGCTGGCGCGCCACCGGCGGCGCCGGGCGGCGCAGCGCCGACGCGTGTCAGTCTGGTCGGCACAGCACCCGCAGGACACGCTGCAACCATGGTCCAAGGGGCGCGTCGCCGACACGCTTGAGCGGCGCCACGGCCTCGGCCACAGCGCGGCGCGCATCCTGGCCGCGGAGATCGAACGCCGGGTTCTGGCGCTGGAGTATGCGGTCGTCTCCACCACCCTGGTAAACGAGCTGATCCAGAGCGAACTGTTGGCCTGGGGGTTGGCCGGAGCGGCGGCGGTACGTCCGGGATCGACCGCGGACGACGCCGCGCCGCAGGCGGCCAGGAAGGAGTAACGGATCACGCGTCGGCACGCACGGGCGGCAGGAACAGGCGTGCGCCACGGCTGAGCCGGCCGCCGGTCGCGGCCGACGGGCAAGGAGTGAGGCTCGTAACGCAATCAGGGAGGACGTGCTTCGCGCCTGCTGGTGGACGCGTCGCAGCGCGGAGCCGTTACGGGCCTTCTTGCCACCAAGCCTCCGTTCCCCTGATGAAGGGCGAGCCGGGTCCCGCCAACGCCCATGCTCGGCTCGCCCGCCTTTTTCCCCCAGGCACGCCCGCTTCCACGCCGGACGCGACCCGCCCCGTATGCTAGACTCTATGCAGGCCCGCTCGGGAGGCTCACAGATGATCCTGCCCCACATCGATCAGCCGCAGCGCCTGCGCGGCCTGTACGTCTACGACTTCGGGGAATGGACCGCGGTCGGATACACCGCCGAAGAGATCGCCATCCTGCTGGACCATGAGCGCTACCGCGGCGGCAAGGTCTACAAGATCTACCGCGCCTGGCCGGATGGGCGCATGGAGCTGCGCGGGGTTCCTCCCGAACGCTTCAAACTGGAAAGCGGCGTGTTCTTCTATCGCCAGCAGGAGCAGCCGGCGCGGGCCGACTTCCAGGCCCTGCTGGCCGCTGCGCGACAGGTGCCGCCCCCGTGCCGCGCCTACGTGCACCTCGCCGACCGGGGTGCGGCCAGCTTTCAGCGCTACGTGACGGCGCTGATCTTCCCGGCCGAGTACGATGACGAGATCGGTCAGTGGCTGCTGCGGCTTGCGTTCCCGGGCGGAGACCTGGTCGAGGGCGGCATCAGCCACGTCTCGAATTACTACGCCGAAGACAAGACCATCCTCGAGCGACAGCAGCTATGGAGTCGGGCGGCGATCCCATCCCGTTCCGCCGACCAGGTGCTGGCCAGCGTGCGCCAGGCCGTGCAGCGCTGAACCGCTGGCGACGCCTGCGTGCCGCCGTCTCTACCGCGGTCTGGCTGTGCGCCACCTGGCTGGCGTCGCGCCGCCCACCCGCCCCCAGCGCCGCCGACGAGGCCCGTTTCCTGTACCGCACCCAGACACGCGGGATGGGGCTGCGCATCAGCGAATGGCTGCGCGACCGGCTGCGCCCCGGCTGGCTCCGCCTGCACCGCAACGGCCCGCCCGCCGAAGACTGACCCGCGCCGCATTCCGGCGCAGCGGCCCGCTTCAGCGCGGCGCCCCGCACAGCTCGCCGTCCGGCGTCAGTCCGGTGAAATCGGCAATGAAGATCTGTGGCGAATCGATCCCGTTGCGCTTCGAGGTCCACATCAGGTAGCGCCCGTCGGGCGAGAAAACCGGCAGTCCGTCGAACGCCGGATCGTCCGTGATGCGGTGCATCTCGGAACCGTCATCGCGGATCAGGTACAGGTCGAAGTTGGGCCGGCCGCGAAAGTCGGCCCGCGTGAAGATCAGCCACTTGCCCGACGGGTGCCAGTAGGGACACCAGTGCATGACGTTGTCGTCGCTGGTGATCCGCCGCTCGGCGGTGCCGTCGATGTTGTTCACGTAAATCTGAAGCATCCCGTTGCCCAGCCGGTCCGAACGGTAGCACAGGCGCTTGCCGTCCGGCGAAAAGAACGGCCCGCCGTCCTTCCCAGGGGCGCGGGTGATCTGACGCGGGTTGCCGCCGTCCGCGTCGGCGATGTAGATCTCCTGGTCGCCGGTCCGGAAAGAGGCGAAAACGATCTGCTTGCCGTCCGGCGAATAATCGCCCTCGGCGTCGTAGCCCTCGGCGTCGGTGAGCCGGCGCAATTCGCCCGTGGACAACGTGTACTCGAAGATGTCCATGCCCGGGTAGTACAGCCAGACGTAGTCGGCCGGACCGCTGCCCGCAGCCCGGCGGCTGCGCTCCCCGCCCGCCTGACTCGAAGGATGACCGGCCGGCCCTGCGCCGGCGGGCTGCGTCGCCCCCGCCGAAGGCGGCCGGCCCGCATCCGACGCCCCCCCGCGCAGCCGGACACGCTCCATCTGTGATTCATCAATCGGCGGACGCTGATCCAGGTGGTTCGAGGAGAAGAGCAGCCGCTGACCGTCGGGGTGGAAGAACGAACAGGTGGTCGCCCCCTGGCCGGTGCTGACCATCTTCAGTCCGGTGCCGCTCAGGTTCATGACGTAAATCTGGTAGGACTCTTTTCCGGCCGGATAGGCCTGGAAGCAGATGCGCTGCATGTCCGGAGAGAAATACGCTTCGCCCGCGCGGTCCAGACCCATCTCCTTGAACGTGACCTGCCGCACGTTGCAGAACCAGCGCCGCTCATACTCCGTCTGCATGCCGGACTGCGCCCGCAGCCCCGCGCCGCCGGAAAGCGCGAACCACAGCGTCAACAGCCCCCGCCGCCACCCCACGCTTGCGTTTCTCATCCGCCTCGCCTTTCAGCAGTTTCGATGCCTGTCGGCCGCCCGGGCAGTCACTGTCGCCCGTCGGCCGCTGCGGCCGACGCCCGGTATCCGGCCGCCGCCCTTGCCCGACAACCGCAGGTGAGTCTATTGGCCGGCGCGCAGGCCGACAAGGTGGCGGGCGCGACCGGCCGCAGTCTCGAGCGGCCTCACCGGGCGGCATAACGCATGCCGCCGCGGCTCGCCAGGCCGGGCCCGGGGATATCGGCGCGGCCCGGGACTGGCATGCTCGCGCCGCTTCAGCTACAAAGCGCCGCTGAGCGGCGCGGTGCGCCTGCCCGGCCGACGGCCGGGCAGCGGCCAACCCGTCCCGCGCGGTGTCCCGATGAACGTGCTGCTGATCGGTTCGGGCGGGCGTGAGCACGCGATCGCACGCGCCCTGTCCCGGTCGCCGCGCCTGGACAGACTCTTCATCCTCCCCGGAAACGCGGGAACCGAGCAGCTCGGAACCAACGTCCCCGGCGACCCGAGCGACATCGGTCTGGCGCTGTCCGTGGCCCGGCGCGAGAACATCGGCCTGACGATCGTGGGGCCGGAGGATCCCCTGGCGGCGGGCATCGTCGACGCCTTTCAGCAGGCCGGACTGCGCATCTTCGGGCCCACCGCCGCCGCCGCCCGCCTTGAAGCGGACAAGGCCTGGGCCAAGCAGCTCATGCGGGCGCAGGCCGTGCCCACCGCCGAGGCGCGCATCTTCGACGACTACGCCCTGGCGCGCAGGTACATTTCCACCCGCGACGTGCCGCTGGTGGTCAAGGCGGCCGGGCTGGCCAAGGGCAAGGGGGCGATCGTCTGCCACGACCCGGCCCAGGCCATCATCGCCGCCGAGAAGATGCTCAAACAGCGCATCTTCGGCCCGGCCGGTGCCCGGATCGTGGTCGAGGAGCGGCTGGAAGGACGTGAAGTCTCGCTGCTGGCCATCGTCTCCGGGCACACGCTCTGCATCCTCGAACCGGCCCAGGACCATAAGCGGCTGCGCGACGGCGACGAGGGGCCCAACACCGGCGGCATGGGCGCCTTTTCACCTGCCCCGACGATCAACGCCGAGATTCAGCGCCAGATCGAGACCCAGATCTTCGTGCCCACGCTGGATGCACTGGTGCGCGACGGAATCCGCTTCTGCGGCGTGCTCTACGCCGGCCTGATGCTGACCGTCGCCGGGCCGAAGGTGCTGGAATTCAACTGCCGCTTCGGCGACCCGGAGACCCAGGTGCAACTGCCCCGGCTGCGGACCGACCTGCTGGACGTGCTCGAGGCGGCGGTGGACGGCCGGCTGGGGGACATCGAGCTGGAGTGGGACCCGCGGCACGCGCTGTGCGTGGTCATGGCCTCCAGCGGGTATCCCGAGAAGTATCAGACCGGCTTCCCGATCAGCGGCTTGCCCGACGACGCCGATCGCGACGACCTGACGCTGTTTCACGCCGGTACGCGCCGCGTCGGCGGGCAGGTGGTCACCGCCGGCGGCCGGGTGCTGGGCGTGACCGCGCTGGCAGATACGCTGGAGGAGGCGCGCCGCAAGGCATACGCCGTGGTCGAGCAGATTCGTTTCGAGGGCGCATACTATCGCAAGGATCTGGGCTTGCAGCCGGCGCCGGTGCTCCGTGGCTCTGGTCGCGGCGAGCCGGGATGACCGCCGCCTTCCCGGCCCCCCGCGCAAGAGGCGACACACCGCCGCCTGCGGAAATGGACAACAGCGATGATCGCGGTCGGCGACGTTCATGTTTATGTGCACGATTTCAATCTGGCGCTGCGCTTCTGGGCGGACGGCCTCGGCCTGAACGTGGCCGACAAGGAGGTTTCCGCCGCCAGCGCCTTCGCGCTCCTGGAGTTCCCCGGAGGCGGCCCGGCCTTGCGGCTGTTCGGCGGCGCCGAACCGTGGCGCGAGGGGGCGCGCCCGGCGCCGGGTACGCGGCCGATGGTCGGCTTCGACGTCATGACGACCGAGTTCGACGAAACGCTGGTACGCCTGCTGGAGAACGGCGGCCAGCAGTTGGGCGAGATCGAAACTTACGCCCAGTCGCGGGTCGTGACGGTCGCCGACCCCGACGGCAACGCGTTCGAGCTGCTGGAGGTGCCCGAAGATGTGGAGTAAAGGCCGTCGCCGGAAGCATTCGAAGCCGCGGCGGTGAGCCGCCGCCCGGCGCGAGCATCGGCTGCGCGTCGGCCTTCATCGCGGCCGGTCGTTGGTGCTCGTCCCCAGCTCTGCCGGACACCCCGCGGCGCCCGCCTCCGCGTCGCCCGCCGGCTCAATGTGGATCAGCACGTCTTCGACGTGCGGCAGGGCCTGGCGCACGGCCTCCTTCACGCCGTGGGCCAGCTCGTGCGCCCGACGCACGGACATCCCCGGATCGACCTCGACGTGCATATCGACCCAGTAGCGCAGGCCGCTCTTGCGCGCCAGGACCTTCTCGATCCTGGTCACGCCGGCCACCGTCGCGGCTACGTTGCGGGCCGCGTCGGTGACCTGCGGCGCCTCGGCATCCATCAGCTCGTGGACCGGCGCCGCGATCAGCCGCGCGGCGTTGTAGAAGATCACGGCGGAGGCGAACAGCGCAGCCCAGTCGTCGGCGGCTTCGTAGCCCGGGCCGCCGATCAGCGCGATGCTGATCCCGACCGCGGCTGCGGCCGAGGTGATGGCGTCGCTGCGATGATGCCAGGCATCGACCAGCATCACGCCGCTGTCGGTCTCCCGGGCCACGCGGCGCACGACGCGGAACATCCCTTCCTTGACCAGCACGACGCCCACCAGCACCGCCAGCGTGTACGGCGCCGGCCGGTGGTGGGGGGTGATGATCTCGCGCAGCGCTTCGATCGAGATGCCGATCGCCGCCGCCAACAGCATCAGCGCCACGACGAAGCCGGCCAGCGGCTGGGCCTTGCCGTGCCCGTAGGGGTGCCGGGCATCGGCCGGCAGCGCGGAAACTCGGACGCCGCCCCAGACCACCAGCGAGCCGCAGATGTCCGCCAGCGATTCGACCGCGTCCGCCACCAGCGCGTATGAATGCCCCAGCACCCCGGCCGTGAGCTTGACGATCGCCAGCCCGCCGTTCACCAGCAGGCCGATGGCGGCGATCCGGGCACCGCGCCGGTAACCGTCGCTGTGCTCAGGCATGGGCGTACGTCCGCGTTGCTGGGTGTTGCCCCGGCGTCACAGTGCTTCCCGGCCATCGAGCGGGCCGCACGCCCGCCTTGTCGACCATCGGCGCCTGCGCTACCATACGCCCGCGGATTCTCAATCGCGCGCGGCGGCCGGTCAATTGTAAGGAGCCACCCTTGGGACAGGGGCAGCAGAACAAGCGGCATTTCTTCACGTCGGAATCGGTCAGCATGGGTCATCCCGACAAGATCGCCGACCAGATTTCCGACGCCATCCTCGACGCCATGCTGGAGCAGGACAGGTTCTCCCGCGTGGCGGTCGAGACCATGGTCTCCACCGGCATGGTGATCGTCGCCGGTGAGGTGACGACCCATGCCTACGTCGAGATTCCCGACGTCGTCCGCGAGACCATCAGGGAGATCGGCTATACCTCGGGCGACATGGCCTTCGACTACGAGTCGTGCTGCGTGCTGACCTCCATCAAGCGCCAGTCGCCGGACATCGCCATGGGTGTGGATCGCAACGGGGCCGGGGATCAGGGCATGATGTTCGGCTTCGCCTGCCGCGAAACGCCCGAACTCATGCCGCTGCCGATCCAGCTTGCGCACCGCCTCGTGCAGCAGCAGGCCCAGGTGCGCCGCGACGGAGTGATCGACGGCCTGCGACCGGACGCCAAGAGCCAGGTCACCGTGGAATACGCGGGCCAGCGCCCGGTGCGCGTCGATAATGTCGTGCTCTCCACCCAGCACGACCGGACCTGGAACGAACGGCAGGACCAGCTCAAACAGCAGGTGATCCAGCACATCATCAAGCCCGCCCTCGGCGACTGGTGGCACAAAAACCTCATCGTCCATGTCAACCCGACCGGCCGCTTCGAGATCGGCGGCCCGCACGGCGACACCGGCGTCACCGGACGCAAGATCATCGTCGATACCTACGGCGGACGCGGCCGCCACGGGGGCGGTGCCTTCTCCGGAAAAGACCCGACCAAAGTCGACCGCTCCGCCAGCTACATGGCCCGCCACATCGCCAAAACCATCGTCGCCGCCGGCCTGGCCGACATCTGCGAGGTGCAGCTTTCCTACGCCATCGGCGTCGCGGAGCCGACCAGCGTCTCGGTCAGCAGCGAGGGGACGGGCAAGATCGATGAGGACAAACTGGCGGAGCTGGTCCGCGCCCATTTCCCGCTGACCCCGCGCGGCATCATCGACTACCTCGACCTGCGGCGCCCGATCTACAAGGAAACGGCGCGGCACGGACACTTCGGCCGGCATCTGGAGACGTTCACCTGGGAGCGGACCAACAAGGCCGACGCGCTGCGCAAAGCCGCCGGGTTGTAGGCCGCAGACCCGGCAAGCGCACGTTACCCCGCACAGCGTCGGTCCCCCGTGGCGGCGATCGCATCCGCGCCGCGACGCGTCAGCGCGCGGCCGCGGCGTCGTGTCCCGACGGCCGGCGCAGGAGTGGCCGCCACCTGGCAAAGCTCTGGTCCAGCTCGCGCCGCTGCGTCTCATCCGCCGGCCGGTAGCCCGCTTCGTCCAGCACCAGCGCCTCGAACCAGTCCACCATCAGCTTCCAGTCGCCCAGGCTGACGTATTCGCAGTCGATGCGGCGCGCCGCCGTGTTCATGTTGTGGTAGTTGCCCAGCGCCAGGCAGATGCCGCCGGCGCGGTACCCGTACGCCGCGAATGCCGTCGCCTCGCACGCCCCCCCGTCCATGAGCTTGCGCTGGTAGCGGAACCCCTTGCATCGCCCCGCGCAGCCCGTCGCCACGCGCTCGCAGAACGCGCTCAGCCCCGGGTCGAAGACGCTCAGACGGTCCCCCACGCGCAGAATCGGCCCGTCACCGATGCGGGCGTGCGGCAGCTCGCTGCTGGTCTCGATCGAGATGATCGGGACACGCTTCGGGATCGTGCCGGCTCGCGCCGCCCCGATCGCGCCGATGAAGCCCACTTCTTCGGCCCGCGTGAACAGGCAATACGCTTCCGCCCGCGCCCTGCGGCGGCTCAGTCGCCGCAGCAGCTCCAGCAGCGCGGCGCAGCCGGCGCTGTCGTCGCAGCCGCGCGCGTAAACGCGCCCCTCGCGCTCCTGCGCTTCGGGCAGATCCCACACCCCGGGCGAACCGTAGGCGACGGGCCGGGCGACGCGAAGCACAACCTCTTCCGGCACCTGCCAGGTCGTCGATCCGCGCCGCACCTGCCGCGCCCGCACCACCGCGCGCACCTGCGCCTCGACCCAGCCGCCGTTGCTCCAGAAACGTACGCCGGCCTGGCGGAAGTATTCGGACCGGACCCCGCCGCGAAATGCCGCCCGCAGCTTGTGCGCCTCGAGCTGCTGCTGGGCGATGAAGCCGGGATGATCCATGTGGGCGGCGAATGCCAGCGGCCGGGTGCCCCGCGGCCGGTACCGGTAACGGGCCAGCAGGTTGCCGCAGCGGTCGGTTTCCAGGCTCACCCCCGGCGTCTTGCGGCAGAAGTCTGCAATGTAGCTGGCGACGGCCGACTCGACGAAGGGGGCCGTGGGTCGGGCGAGCAGGCCGGCGAGAACTCCAGGCAGCGGCACGCCAATGCTCCTGCGCAGTCAGGGAACGCTCCAGGCGGCCATCATATGGCCGGCCCGCCGCGGCCTCAAATTCACTCCGCTGGCCCCGACCGCTACCTTATCGGTAGCAGTCAGCTACGGATGACCTCTTGCCGCCGCCCGCCCGTGCGTGGCCGGTCCGTTTCCGCCGTCGGCTACCGGAGGACCGACGCTGCCTGGCCGGCGGTGCTGTGCGCCCCGAGCGCCGCAGGCACCATTTTTTGCCATGAAGCCCCCGCAACGGTCGTCTGCAACTGGTGAAATGGCTGACGCGACCGTGGACGCCGCAATGGCGCAGGCCCTGATCCGTGCAGCCCAGCGCGGCGACCGCCGCGCCCTGGAGCAGATCGTCCACGCGCACGAGGGGTGGGTCCGCGCCGTAATCTACGGCACCACGGGGCGCCGCGACCTGGTGGACGACGTCGCCCAGCAGGTATGGGCGCAGGTGTGGCAGCGGCTGGACTCGCTGCACGACCCGCGCCGCTTGCGGGCCTGGCTGTACTCAATCGCGCGCCACGCGGCCCTGGATGCGGCGCAGGAGCGTCAGCGGCGGCGGGCGGTGGCCCTCGATGCGGTCGCCGAGACGCTGGGCGCGCAGCCCGGCGGCGGACCGGTCGGCGGGGTGGCGTGCGGCGAGCTGCGCGAGACGCTGCTGCGTGCCGTGGAGGCCCTGCCGGCCATTTACCGCGAGCCGTTCGTGCTCCGCCACCTGGCGGACTGGAGCTACGCCCGGATCGCCGACCTGCTGGGTCTTTCGGTCGAGACGGTGGAGACACGCCTGGTGCGGGCACGGCGCCTGTTGCGCGAAATGCTGCAAGGAAAGATCGAGCCATGAACGACCCGACACCGGATCTGGAGCGCCTGATCTCGCGCCACCTGGACGGCGAAGCCACGCCTCAGGAGCGGCGCGAGCTGAACGCTCGCCTGCGCGATCCGCATGCCGCCGCCCTCTTCGAGGAATGCCGGGCCCTCGACCGCGAGGTCGGCCGGGCCCTGCGCAGCGCGCTGGGCAGTTCAGGACGCCGGCGGGCGCCGCTCCGGGAACGTACGGCGCGCAGCCTGCTGGCCGTGGCGGCCGCGTGCCTGGCGCTGCTGTTCTGGTTCAACATCGGCCGCAGCGGCGGGCCGACCGGCGGGTCGAACTCCGCCAGCTTGGCGGGAAACGTTTCGGCCTCCTGGTTTGCTTCCCCGCCCACGCCGCAGGACGTGCTGGTCGAGCGTCCCGAGTGGTTTGAGCGGCCGCAGATTCAGATCGGCCGGCCGGAGGTTAAGTGGATCGTCGTGCCCAGCCAGAACCCGGGCGAGTGGCTGGTGATCGAGGTCGATCGCCTGCTGCGACGGACCGTGCCCATTCAGAAGGATTTCTAGGAGCCGCCAATGATTACCGCAGCATCGCTGACAATCTGTTTGCTGACGCTGAGCTGGGGTGCTCCGGACGCACCGCCCGCCGCGGTGCAGCACACCGTGGTACAGGCGGGTGGCGCTGACGACAACACGCTGCTGATCCGCCCGGCCCCCGGCGACGTGACCGTGCTGCGCGCCACCGCGCAGGCGGCGCGCCTGGCGACCCCCATCAGCCAGGACGAGGAGAAGGAGAAGAAGATCAGGTTGCCGACCGCCCCCAAGGGGCCGGAAGTCTGGATCGGCGTCCGTGTCACGCCCGTTCCGGAGGCCCTGGCCGCCCACCTCCAGCGCCAGGGGCTGATGATCGCCAACGTCGCCGTGGGCAGTCCCGCCGACAAGGCCGGCGTCGAACGCTTCGACGTGGTCGTGTCGTTCGCAGGCCAGCCCATCGGCACCATGGAGGACCTGGTGGCGGCCATCCGCGACTGCGGCGCCGGGAACGCGGCGGAGATGGTCGTCCTTCGCGGCGGGCAGCAGAAGACGTTGACCGTCACGCCGGCCAGCGGCGGCGACATCAGCGCCTGGACCTACAAGTACGAGGAGCCGGACGTGGCCGAGATCGAGCCGCTGAAGCAGTATTTCGGGCACCGCTTCCGCCTCGGTCCAGGCGGCAGGGGGATCGTCGTGCCGCACGGGCGGCTCACGCTGCCTGACGACATCGAAAAGCTGCTGGAGCAGGCCCCCGGCTTCGACTGGGACCAGTGGTCGCAGTGGTGGGAGGACTGGGGCAGGGGCTTCAGGTTCGACATCGATATCGATCGCGACAGCGTCACGCTGTTCGGGGAGGACGAAGAGGAATACGAGGGCACGTACGAGGTCCGCCTGAGCATCACCGAGGACGGCCAGACGCTTGTCATCGAGCGCCACAAGGACGGCACCATCGACGTCGAGCGCCAGCAGCCGGACGGCCAGCGCTCCTCAGCCAGCTACAGCGACATCGACGAACTGAAGCAGAAGGACCGCGAGGCCTACAGGACGTTCAAGCGCTTCATCGTGCCCCCCGGCGGCCCGCTGGTGCTCGTCAAGCCCGAGCTGAAGGACCTCGGCGCCCGGCAGAAGCAGTTCCAGCTCGAGCTCAAGGCGCAGCTCGAGAAGGCCCGCGAGGAGCTGGAGCGGACCATGGAGAAGGGCCACGCGGCGCGCCGGCAGGCCGAGCAGTTCCTGAAGCGACTGCACGAAGGCGAGACGCGCACCGCTGGCGACACCGCCAGCGGCTACCGCGAAAGCGCCGTGCTGAGAATCGACGACGGCCGCATCACCCTGGAGATCGAGAAGGACGGCGTCAGCAGGCGCTATGAGTTCGACAGCGCCGCGGAGTTCGAACGCCGCGAGCCCGAGCTTTACCAGCGCTTCAGGAAGCACCTGGAGAACGCCGGGGACGCGGGCGGCGCGGAGCAGCATCAGGGCGCCCGATTGCCCGCGCCGTCGTCGCTCGTCTGACTTCTCCCGGCCCGCGCGCCGGCAGCCGGATCGCGCCCGGCCCAACCACCGGCCGGCGCTCCGCGACAGGCCTGTCCGGCTCGCCCGTCAGCCTGGCTGCTGGGCCGGAGTCACGACATCGCTCTCCTTCCGCTCCGGCTGTCGCGGGCGCTGCTGGCGGAACTCCTCCATGCCGGGCGGTTCCGGGAAGGCCTTGGCCAGGTCGAAGCCCAGCGCCTCGCATTCCTTCGCCAGAACCTCGCGCACATCGTCGTACACGCGCTGCTTCAGGTGCAGCGGCAGCACGCGCCACAGCCGCGCCTTCTGCACCGCCATCGCGGGCGCCAGCGCCGGCTGCCGCAGCCAGGAGCGCAGCGCGTCGGACTGATAGTCGCGGAAGGGGGGCAGCCGCATCTTGTCCGTGCCGGGGGTCATGCGGCCTTCGTTGAACTTCGAATGCAGGTCGAGGGCCTTGGCGACCAGGTCGTAGTGCAGAGCCCGGTTGCCGTTGGCCAGCTCCACAAACGACTGCATCAGCAGTCCGTCGATGGCGTTTCGCGTCTCGGTGTAGCCCAGCTCGCTCTCCAGAAAAGTGTGCAGCACGAATTCCTTGAACGGGCGCGCGTAATACTCATTGATGCTCCCGTCGTCGCTCACACCGTAGTTGTCACGCAGGTACTGGAAATAGCGGCGGGCTTCGCGCTCCCGGCCGGCAAAATACAGCAGGCGCACCGCGTCCGCCAGGAAGTTCTGGTGGCCGGCGCGGAACGTGTCGCCCACCCCCGTTTCCCGCGGGTTGGGATCCAGCAGCCGGCCGTACGCCAGATACGCCTGGTGCATGGACTCGATGAAGTTCAGGTCCGGGTTGAAGTTGATGTAGGAGTAGTTGCTGTTGGTCCAGTCGGGCTCGAACACCAGCCGGTTGCGCTGCGCCAGGTTGCGCAGCGAGAAGAAGATGAGCCGGGCGGTGTTGATCTTGTCGTTGCCGAACTTGCTGATCGTTTCCTGACCGGCCAGCAGACCCTCGTTCACCCAGTACAGACTGTGGGCGTCGACGACGCGCCAGTCCATTGGCCCGAAGAGCGCGGTCAGCTCGGCCATCTTCCCCGGATCCAGCTTGTAGACCTCCAGCAGCACCTTGCGCTGCAAGAAACGCAGCAGCGCCTGCCCCGCCGGCCGCCGCTCACGCACGCCGACGATGCGGTCGAAGCGCTCCAGCGCCGCCGCCTCCCGCTCCGCCGCGGGGCTGCCCTCCGGCTGCCTGCGGATTTCAGCCAGCAAACCGGCCGTGGTGTCGAGCTGGCGGTAGGGCTTGAAGAACGTGAAGGCCAGGCCTTCCTGCCGCCAGTATTCGTCTTCCGTCAGCGGCTCGTCGCTGATGCGCACCCCCAGCTCGCGCAACTGCGCCACCATCGGGCGCGTCTCGGGGAACGCCTGATACAGCTCCTCGAGGCGCCTGGGGGCGTCGGCGATGGCCTTCAGGCGGTCAAAGGCCGCTTTGGTGGCCACCTGGTAGTCCAGCGGACGCTCGCGATCCAGCTCGGGATCGCGCGGCATCTCCGGGTTCTCCCATTTCTCCGGGGAGTTGGGGTCCTTGCGCCGGTCACGCTCCGCCCGCCAGCGCTTCTCCCGCTGGGCCATCGCCAGCAGCGCGTCCTGTTCGTCGCCGATGGCCCGGTCCACCAGCTCCAGCGGCGCCTCGGGACGGTAGTCGCCGAGCGGATCGGGCGGCTCGCCGAGCACCAGATGCATGCGGTAGGCCCACTGCCGCTTGTAGGTCATGTGGTACTCGTCGGTGGTCTCGCTCATCTTGTTGACGAAGATCCACGCCAGCTGCCGGTAGAGGTTGACCGCCCGCGGGTTCCAGAAAATGCCCTCGTCGCGGATCAGCTTGGCCCCGTTGTACACCCAGTTCCAGCGCTCCTCCGGCGTGTACGTCGTCACCGAGATGTTCCAGGCCATGTTCCACGACTGGAACTCCCACACCGACGGGAACCGCGGCTGAAGCTTGCAGATCCAGCTCGCCAACTGCATGGCGTCGTAATAGCGGCCCGCCCGCTTGTATTCTTCCGCGCGGATGAAGGCGATGTTGGTGATCAGCCCGCGGAAAGCGCCAAAGGCCTGAATGGCAAACGCATACTCCGGCGGAGCGCTCTCCGTGACGTTCTCGGCGCCGTACATGTTCAGGCTCTTGCGCCCGCCGTTGATCGTCGGCGTCAGCAGCGAGGCGGCGAACACCAGCCCCCCGCACCCGATCAGACCGACCAGTTGGATGATCCGCGCTCGCATCTGTGCCTGTCGCCGGCCGCCTGTCCGCCGCTGCCGGCCCGGGGTCGCCCGGTGCCTGG
>Ga0209018_1001632_pt1 | contig 17624 bp, 17 predicted proteins | sample YNPBryBLVA2012_FD_185814 | JGI IMG/M metagenome (GOLD analysis project Ga0209018, IMG submission 185814) | Anoxygenic and chlorotrophic microbial mat microbial communities from Yellowstone National Park, USA - YNP Bryant BLVA 2012 (SPAdes)... ...
CCGACGCCACCGCTGGCCCGTTGAAGTCTATCACGAAGAGGGGAAGGCCGAAGGGTTGGACCGGTATCAACTGCGGGACTTCCAGGCCATTGAGCGACATATTGCCCTGGTCGCCGTAGCGTACAGCTTATGGCGTGCCGCCCAACAAGACCAGGCCCTCCGAAACAAGCTTCAACGCCAACTCGAGCTGGACCTTGAGGGCAGAGTAGCTTTCTGGCGTCGAGCGACCCAAGCCCAGGCGCTGTGGAGTCTGGCGCTCTTCATCAGTGCGAACCTGGTTCAGGGCCAGTCATTGCGGGCCATCATGACGCCGCTTCTGCGTGCCCTCTGCGCGGCATAACTGCTCGGGGCAATGAGCGGTGATGACCCTACTCGCCAACCGGCGAGTGTGGGACGGTCGCGTATGCCCAAAAGCCAGAAAATCTCGCAGCGGACTCCGTTGTTTCGGCTGCTTCAGGATTCACTTTTCAAGGTGCAAAAGTCGAGCGAAGATACTGCGAATCCATATAGACCGTTCGGAAGTCGAGTGGGAACCCGTCCCGCCCGAGTACGACCGCTTCGGGGGGCGCGCCCTCATCGCCAGGATCCTGCTGACGGAGGTGCCCCCTCAGTGTGAACCCCTCGGCCCGCACAACAAACTGATCCTGGCGCCTGGGCTCCTGGGTGGCACCAACCTGTCCAGCGCAGGCCGGCTCTCCGTCGGCGGCAAGAGCCCTCTGACGGGTGGAGTCAAGGAGGCCAACTGCGGCGGGGACGCTGGTTCCTATCTGGCCCGTCTCGGTATCAAAGCCCTGGTGGTGGAAGGCCAGCCCGAGAACGGGAAGATGTACCTTTTGCATGTATCCCGAAAAGGGGCAGAGCTACTCCCTGCCGACGAGTGGCGTGGACTGGGCACATACGCAACGGCGGCGAAGGCGCAGGAACGATGGGGAGAGCACTGCACGGTCATCTCTATCGGCCCGGCCGGTGAGTTTCTGATGGCCGCGGCCGGTGTCGCCTGTACCGGATACGGCGAGCAGACGAGCCGGATGGCCGCGCGCGGGGGACTGGGCGCGCTCATGGGCAGCAAGGGACTGAAGGCGATTGTTCTGGACGCCTCGGGGTCCGCTGCGGCGCCGCTGGCCGAGCCGGAACGCTTCCGCGCCGCAGCGCGCCGCTTCGCCAAAGAACTTGCCGAGAACCCCAAGACAGGGCGTCAGGGCTCTCAGCACCTGTACGGAACCGCAGCCATCGTTGAGGCGGTCAACGAAATGGGGGCCTTTCCCACCCGCAGTTTCAGCGCAGGCCGTTTTGAGGCCGCCGAAGACCTGAGCGGGCCCCGCCTGCGGGAGATCGCACTGGCGCGTGGGGGCAAAGCCGGCACAAAGTGCATGGCCAATTGTGTCATCGCCTGCTGCAACCAGTTTGTGGACCCGGACGGCAGGCCCATCGTGGCCACCCTCCAATATGAGACCATCGGGATGCTGGGCTCCAATCTGGGCCTTGGCACGCTGGATGAGGTCGCCCATCTGAATCGCCTGTGCAACGATCTGGGCCTGGACTCTATCGAGACAGGAGCGGCTCTGGGCGTCGCCGCAGAGGCCGGTCTGGCCCGCTTCGGCGACGCGGCGAGTTTCGTGTCCCTTCTGGACGAGATCGCCAGGGGCAGCGTGCTGGGGAGAGTGCTGGGACAGGGCGCGACCGTCACGGGGCGCGTCTTGGGCATTTCCAGGGTGCCCGCCGTCAAGGGGCAGGCCATCCCGGCTTACGACCCACGGGCGCTGAAGGGCAACGGGGTGACCTACGCCACATCTCCCATGGGGGCAGACCACACTGCCGGCAACGCTTTCGGGGCCAGAAACGAGGTCAATCCCCTGGTCACCGAGGGACAGTGTGCCCTGTCCCGCAGGCTTCAGTTGGACGTCACGATCCTGGACAGCACGGGGTTGTGCCTGTTCGCCCGCCCGCCCGTGTTCGCCGACCCACAGTTGATGGTGGACCTGATCAACGGGCGCTTTGGCTGGGGATGGTCGGTGGCAGACCTGCAGGAATTCAAGAAGACGGTGCTGAGGATGGAAATCGAGTTCAACCGGCGGGCCGGCCTGACGCCAGCAGATGACAGAGTACCGGAGTACATGACCCGAGAACCTCTCCCGCCGCACAACACCGTTTTCGATGTGCCAGACGCGGAGCTGGACGAGGTATTCCCGTTCTAGAACATGCTCGAGATTCGCGTGTTCGGCACCCTGCGGCAGCGCGGCATCGGGCCACGGCTCCAGTTGGACCTGGGGGAAAGCCCCGGCACCGTGGCAGACGTGCTCGCACGCCTCGGCGTGGACCCTGCGGAAGTTGGGATCGTGGTCGTGGATGGTCGGCAAAGCAATCTGAACGAACTCCTGCCCGCCAGTTGCCGCGTCAGCATTTTCCCGCCCATGGCCGGCGGGTAGGCCATCTGGCCATTTTGGAGATTGAGCCGAGGGGCTGATGTCATCAAAAGAAACTGCGGTACGAGTAGGGGCAGAACCCCTGAAGAGATTCTGCATCCAGGTGTTTGAGAGACTGGAAATCCCGAACGGGGACGCGCGCATCGTGGCCGATGTGTTGGTCGCCGCCGACCTGCGGGGGATTGACAGCCACGGCGTCGCTCGCCTGCGACGCTACGTCAACAGCCTGCGAAGCGGCATGGCCAGGCCTCGGGCACAGGAAAGGATACTGGCAGAGACCCCCACCACAACGGTGATAGACGCCGGGGCCGGCCTGGGACACCCGGTCTCCTACCGGGCGATGCAGAAGGCCATCCTGAAAGCAAAGGAGTACGGCTCGGGCTTTGTCACGGTGCGCAATTCGAACCACTATGGTATCGCTGGCTACTACGCGATGATGGCTCTGGAGCACGATTGCATCGGCATGTCCATGACCAATGCCAGCGTGTTGGTGGTGCCGACCTTCGGGCGGAACGCGATGCTGGGCACCAACCCGATCGCCGTAGCCGCCCCGGCAGGCCAGGAGCGACCGTTCGTCCTGGACATGGCCACCAGCGTCGTGCCGCGCGGCAAACTGGAGGTGTATGAGCGGCTGGAGAAGCCTATTCCTCTGGGTTGGGCCACCGACGCAGCCGGCATTCCAACAACCGACGCCGGACAGGTGCTGCAGGACTCCAGACAGGGGGCCGGCGGTGGGCTCCTGCCACTGGGCGGGGCTGGGGAACTGCTAAGCGGTCACAAGGGGTATGGCCTGGCTCTGTGGGTGGACGTCTTCTGCGGGGTTCTTGCTGGCGCGGCCTATGCCGACCTCGTCTACCCCAGAACGGAGGAGGGGAAACCTCTCCCCTCCCAGATTGGCCACTTTTTCGGCGCGTGGCGTGTGGATGCTTTCCGACCTGTGGATGAGTTCAAGGCAGCAATGGATGACCTGCAACGACGGCTGAAGAGCGCCCCCAAGGCAGAGGGGGCAAGCCGCATCTACATCCACGGGGAAAAAGAGTACGAAGAGACAGAGCGACGTCTTCGCGATGGCATCCCACTCAACCCCAAGGTGGCTGCTGACCTGCGGGCGCTGGGGAAGGAACTTGGGATAACATACGACCTGGAGTAGTCGGGGCACAACCTCCGGACAGGCCGGGCAGGTACCCCGTCGGCAGTTGACAGCCGCCCCAGCCAGGGTATACTACCCCCCGTGTCGGAGCCACGGATCGCTCTGGTGCACGACTGGCTGAACCAGGTCGGCGGCGCGGAGGACGTGCTGGAAAACCTGGTGGACATGCTCCCCGGCGCGCCGGTCTACACGGCGATGTACTGGCGCGACGGCATGCCCGCCGCCTACCACGCCTGGGACATCCGCACCACCTGGATGGACCGCCTTCCAGGCATCTACCGCCACCATCAGCCCTATCTGCCGCTCTACCCCCTCGCCTTCTCCCGCCTCGACCTCTCCGGCTACGACCTGGTGCTGAGCAACAAGTCGGGCTTCTGCCACGGCGTCCGCACGGGTACTGCCATCCACGTCTGCTACTGCCTGACCCCCACGCGCTATGTGTGGGACTTCGCTGGCTACGCCGCTCGCGAAGCGCTGCCAGCGGGCCTGCGGCTGGCCCTCCGCCCGCTGGTGGCGCTCCTGCGCCGCTGGGACTATCGGGCCGCGCAGCGGGTGGACCACTTCATCGCTATCTCCAACGCCGTGCAGGAGCGTATCCGTCGGTACTACCGGCGCGAGTCTGTGGTCATCCACCCGCCGGTGGACACCGCCCGCTTCCGCCCCGCGCCCGCGCCCGAGGAATACTACCTCATCGTCTCCCGCCTCATCCCCTACCGCCGCATTGACCTGGCGGTGCAGGCCTTCAACCGGTTGCGGCTACCCCTGGTCATCGCCGGGGACGGGCGGGACCGTCCGGCGCTGGAGAGGATGGCCGGCCCCACCGTCACTTTCCTGGGCCGCGTGCCGCAGGAACGGCTCGGCGACCTGATGGCCCACTGCCGGGCCTACATCCTGCCGGGGGAGGAGGACTTCGGCATCGCGCCGGTTCAGGCGCAGGCCGCCGGCCGGCCGGTCATCGCCTATGCCGCCGGCGGAGCGTTGGACACGGTAATCGAGGGGCGCACCGGCGCCTTCTTCCGCACCCCCACCCCCGAAGCCCTGGCGGAAGCCGTGCGTGCCTTCGATCCGCTGGCGGTGAACCCGCAGGACTGCGTCGAGAACGCCGCCCGCTTCGACCGCGCCGTCTTCCGGGAGCGCCTGAGTCGCTTTCTGGCCGACGCGATGGGGAAGAAGAGAGCCACGGGCCTGCCTGGAGGTGAATGAGGGATGGAACTGCAAGCAATCTGGAAAGCGGTCCGTCGCCGCTGGTGGCTGGCGATCGCGCCGCTGCTGGTCGTGTTGGTCCACACCATCGCCACCTATCGCCCGCCAGCGCCAACTTACCAGGTGGTGATGCGCTTCGCGGCCGGCACTCCGCCCGCTGGATTGAGTCTGGATTACGACCGCTACTACCCCTGGCTCACCTCGGAGTACATCGCCAACGGACTGGCGGATGTGGCTCGCACGGGCCGGTTCGCGGAGGGCGTGGCCAGCCGCCTGGCCGACCAGGGGGTGACGGTGGACCCGGCAGCGGTGCGCGGGGCCATCGCCAGCAATAACGCCCAGTCCATGATGGTCATCTACGTGACGTGGGGGGACGCCGACGGAGCGCGAGCGGTGGCGCAGGCGGTGAGCGACGAACTGACCACGAACGGGGAAGCCTACTTCCCGCAACTGGCCGGGCTGGAACCGGCGGTGCGTCGTCTCGACGAACCGGTGCCGATACCGCAGGCGCCGGGACTGCGCGCGCAGATGCTTGGACCCGCGGTGCGTCTGACGCTGGCGCTGGCAGTGGGGGTGGGCCTGGCCCTGCTCTGGCACTACCTCGACCCCACCGTCCGCTCAGCCGAGGAGGCGGAAGGGGTGGGATTGCCCGTCATCGCCCAGATACCCCGTCACCGGTGAGGGGTCTCTCTCTGAACGCCGGGCGCGGTCTTCTGGCCGCGCCCAACGCCCCCCTTATCCATTGTACCGGTTCATCGCCTCATCCAGCCCATCCGCCAGCCAGGTCTCGATGGCGGCGACGGCCCGCTCGAGCGCTGCTTCGATGAGCGGCTCTTCTTCGGCGGAGAAGTCCTGCAGCACGTAGTCGGCGGGATCCATCTGTCCCGGCGGCCGGCCGATGCCCACGCGCAGCCGCGGGAAGTTCTCCCCGCCCAGCGCAGCGATGATCGAGCGCATCCCCTTATGGCCCGCACTGCCGCCGCCAGGCCGCAACCGCAGCACCCCCGGCGGCAGGTCCAGGTCGTCATAGACGACCAGCAGGCGGTCGGGGGGCACCTTGTAGAAACGGGTCAGCGCGGCGACCGAGCGACCGCTTTCGTTCATGAAGGTCTGTGGCAACGCCAACACGACCGGATGGTCGGCGATGGTGCCGGTGGCGACGTGGGCGTTTTTCTGGCGGCGGCTGAACTTCAGGCCGTGGGCAGTCGCCAGGCGACGCAGGCAGCGAAAGCCCACGTTGTGACGGTTGCGGGCGTAGCGCGGGCCGGGGTTGCCCAGACCGACCAGGAGGTAGATCTCCCGTTCCATTGGGGGAGAAGGCTCATCGGCGGAGCCGTGAGCGCAGGTAGTAGCGCACGGCAGCCTTGCCGAACAGGTACAGTCCCCACAGGGCGAAGAGGAGCAGGGCGACTTTGACGCCGGTGAAGAAGTTGCTGCGCACCTGGCCCATGTCGATCGGTGGTTCGCTACCCTCCTCTCCTCCCCCGCTACTTGCCGGTCGTGGCGTCTCGCCGGGAGCAAGGGTGGGGGTGGGGAAGGGCGTCGAAGTGGGCGGCTGCTCCACCGGCACCGCTGTCGGGGTCACCAGGCTGGCGGTGGGCTGCGCCTCCGGTGTGTCGGTGGGGGCGGGAGTCGGCGTGGTCTCCACGTTGTTGACGGTGATGTTGCGCACGAAGACCTGCGTGGGGTCGGTGCTGCCCTGCCGGTAGCAGACCAGGGTCAGGTGGTAGACGCCGTTGGGCACCACTGGCTGTCCTGCAACGCTCAGCGCGGCGGTGTCCCACGTCGCCAGCGTCCCCCCGTTCACCTGCTCCTGGACGTCCCAGACCAGCCATTGCCAGTTGGAGGCCGCGGTGGGGGCCGGGCCGGCGGCGTAGGCCAGGCCGTAGGCGCGGAATTCGGTGTGGGTGGCGAAGCCGGTGATCTCGACCACGCCGCTGACCGCTGCGCCCTCGGTGGGCCAGGTGATCGCGCACTGGTTGGCCTGTGGTGGCGGCGCGGCCAGGAGCCGCCCGCCCGCCAGAGCCACGCTGCCCAGCAGGATGAGTATCGCTATGGGAACGACCCACCACCTCGACATAGAACTCCTTGCGCTTCCGCCTGTAGTAGGGGTGAAGTGTAGCACAATCAGCCGAGAATGACAAGGCACGTGCGCGAAAGGGCGCGAAAGGGTTACCGTTGACGAGGGGCGACAATTGGCCTATAATGCGGTCGGTATGAGCGACGGAATCGGCATCGCGCTGATCGGCCTCGGCGTTGCCGTGGTCTGCGCTGCCCTTTCGGGCTTCTCGACGCTCCTTGCTGCCGGGGCGACGAGGGGCAAAGAGAGACACGCCTCCATCGGGCTGCTCGGGCTGACGACCTCACTCGGGGCGGCCGCGGGGTTGGTGGGAGGCGTCCTGTTTGGCTCCACGGTCATCCGACAGGGCGGGTTGCCTTCCGCCTCGGAAGCCCCCTGGCGCGAGGTCGAGGTCCTCTCTGACCGGGGTTGGCAGGACACCGGCCTGATCCTGCAGGAAGGCCGGCAGTTTCGGCTGGAGTACGTGTCGGGCTCATGGACGTACTGGGGAGGTACCCTCGCGCCCTTCGATGCGGAGGGCGACAGTTACGTCTGTGGCAGGGCTGGCTGCTGTGAACCCCTGCCGGGGGGACGCAAGGGAGCGCTGATCGGCGCGCTGGGTGACGAGGTGTTCTTCGTCGGCAACGGCGGTGTGTTCACGGCGCGGTCAGACGGCAGATTGTTGCTGCGCATCAATGACTGCGACACCAGCCTGGCGGACAACGAGGGGGCCGTACGGGTCAGGATCATCCCCTAACATCTGGCGACGACGAGCCCGGACCATGAAGGGCTCGGAGGCAGGTAACGAGTGAAGAAATCCGCCCAATCGTCTGAAAGGGAGAGGCTGGAGAGCGCTACCCACAGGTACCAGCAGGCGCACGCGGCGACCACCACGGGTCGCTATTCCGATGCTTTGCGCCTGGTCGAGGAAGGGCTCGACCTGATCGCGTCCCTGCCGCCTTCTGAGGAACGAGAGCATCTGCGCTTCGCTCTGACGTTGGAGCGCGGCTGGGCACGGCGCTTCCTCGGCGACTACACCGCCCTGAGTGACTTCCAGGACGTGCGCCAGAACTCCCCCGTCCACGCCCAACGCAGCGAGGCGCTGGTGGGGATCGGCGACTGCTACAGCAAACTTGGCGACTACATCGCGGCGGAGAATGCCTACAATCAGGCCTTGGAGGAGACCCGCGATACCGGCGCGACCCTCTGCCGTGTCCGCGCTTGGGATGGCCTGGGTACGCTCTGCTGGAAGCAGGGGCGGATGGACGAGGCGGTGCGATTGCTCACCCAGGCCCGCATGGCCCTGCGCCACACGCGCGACGCCTTCGTGCTTGGCAACGTGCTGCTCAGTCTGGGCATTGCCTATGCCTTCGCTGGCCGCCTCGATCAGGCCATATCCGCCTACGAAGAAGCGCTGGACTGCTTCCGCAGCCTCGATGACGGTCACGGCATGGCCCTGGTGCTGAACAACCTGGGAGAGGCCCACCAGGAACTGTTCAACGTGGAATCGGCCCTGCATTACCACGAGGAGGCGGTCAGGCTCGCCAGCAACCTGGGGATTCTGCCGATCCTGTTGGACGCGACGCGCAATATGGGCGTAGACCTGGTGTTGATGGGGCGGTACAGCGAGGGCATGATGTGCCTGGAGAAGGCCCTGGCCCAGGCGCGGGAAGCAGGGGACAAGGACCTGGCGCTCCAGGCGCTCTACAGTATGGGGGATGCCTCACTGCGCCAGGGGCGGGTGGCCCAGGCTCTGGACCTCGCCGCTCAACTGGAGGCCGAGGCCAGCGCTGTCGGCAGCGCCCTCCACATCACCCGGGCCAGGATGCTTCGCGGCCGGATCCATCTGGCGCAGGGGAACCGACGGGCCGCTCAGGCGGTACTGCAGGAGGCGCTGACCAGCGCCCACGCCCTCCCCAGTCACCTGCTGCTGTGGCAACTGCACGCGGCCCTCGGACGGGCCAGCGAGGACCCTGAGGTGGCCCGGTTGCACCTGCAGATCGCCGCCGATTTCATCCACCAGACCGCTGACCCGCTCCCCGACCCCGCCCTCCGCGCCCGCTTCCTGGAAGCGCCGGAGGTGCAGGCCGTTCTCCGCGCTGCGGGGCGGTGAAGCCCATACGGCGCGCTGCGTAACGCTACGCCTGGTGCGGTGTTTTCTACTCATGGAAAACGAAAGTGAAGTCCGCCTCATCGCCCGCGCGAGAGAGGACCCTGAGGCCTTCGGCGAACTCTATCAGCGGTATGTCGCCCGCGTCTACCGATACCTCTACTACCGCACGGGCAACCCGGAGGACGCCGAGGACCTGACCGCGTGGACCTTCCACCAGGCGTTGAAGCACCTGTCGCGTTACGTGGACTACGGCGCGCCTTTCGAGGCCTGGCTCTACCGTATCGCCCACAACGCCGTGGCCAACTGGCTGCGTCAGCGCAGCCGCCGACCAGTGGTGGCGCTGGACGCGGTGCAGACAGCAGAACCGGAGCGAAACGGGCCGCAAGCAGTGGTGGAATCGGCGGAGGAGCGACAGCGGCTGCTGCGCGCAGTGCGGCGGTTGCCGCCAGACCGCCAGGAGTTGCTGATCCTCAAGTTCGTGGAGGGGCTCTCCAACCGCGAGATCGGCATCATCCTGGAACGGAGCGAGGGAGCGGTCAAGTCTCTCTATCACCGCACGCTGGTGGCCTTGCGGGACGAACTGACCGATGAGGCCTGGTTACGAGAGGCGATGGGCGCCGACCAGGAGGAAGAAAATGGATGAGCGACGGGCAGCAGAACTGCTGTCGGCGCATGCGGAGCGATTGAGTGGCCATGCGGATGTCGGACCTTTCCCCTCGGTGCAGGAGGAGGCCCGGCTGCGCCCACTGTTGAAGGTGGCCGAACGGCTCAAGGGAACGATGGTGGCCGTGGAGCCGCCTGTCGCCTTTGTGAACCATCTGGGACAGGAGCTGCTGGAGAGGGCACGGCGGCAGCGGGAAGCCGCGCGACGGTGGCGGCGAGGGCTGGTCATCGGGGCGGCGGCGCTGGGATCGGTGCTCTCGGTGGCCGGCGTGGTGGTGACGCTGCTCCTGCTGCGACGACGCGCTAACTCTCAACCCCGCCCCGCGGCAGGATGAGCATCTGGCCTTCGAGTGGCTGGGCGCGGTCGGGAGACTGCACCCAGCGTCCGCCCAATCTAAGTGCCCTGCCGCGATACCACCGGCAGGATCAGGCTGACGCGGTGTGGCAGCAGCCCCACCGGTAAGGAGACCTCCTGGATTCCCACCCCTGTCGTCACGGTGAGGCTATCCCGCCGCGGCAGCCAGCCTGGCGGCGGCGCTGGCCAGCCGACAGGTGTGGCGGTGAGCGTGTAGCTCCCCAACGACAGCGGTACAGTGATGTTCCACGACGCCCCGACGGTCGGTGTGACCACGTCTGCCCCACCGCTGTCCACCAGACGCAGGGTCGCCGTCACCGTGACCTCTTCGGCGTCCAGCAGCCCGTTCTCGTTCTCATCCCCGAAGACGGCGGGCACCTCCAGGTGCAGCCAGCGGCCCATCTGCGTGCAGGCCTGCGCGTCGGCGGGCCACTCCCCGCGATTGCCGGCGCGGTCCCAGGCACGGGCGCGGAAGCAGTAGACCTCGCCGCTCTGGGCGTTCGTGTAGGGGGCTGAGGTGGCGGCGGTGAAGTTCTGCCAGGTGTTCCAGGTGCCGCTCAGTCCCCGCCGCACCTGCACGTCGTACCGCCAGATGCCCGCTGCGTCGTCCGCGCCGCTCCAGGAGACGGCGATGGTGGGGGGCGGAGTGTAATCCGGCAGCGGGTGGACGGTGGCGGTTGGCGGGACGGTGTCCGCCTCGATCACCAGGTACGGGTCGCCGCCGATGATGTAGTCGGTGACGGTGATGCCCTGGTTGGCTGTCGCCGCCGCCAGGCTCAGCGTGTAGACCCCGTTGGCGGCGGTCAGGGTCTGCGTGTTCCCCATGCGATCCACCCGCGTGGCCGTGGGCAGCGTGGCCGGATACCCGAAGGACACCGTGGTCGGTGTGGTGTTCCACAGCACGCTCACTTTGCCCCACGGCGTGCCCCACAGCGTCACCCGGCGCACGCTGGAGTAGTTCACGCTGGTCACCATCGCCGGGCTGACCAGATAGGTCGTCGCCACCTGATAGGCGGTGTAGGCCGGGCGCAGCGTCCCGTTGTTGCGGATCAGGCCGAAGTACTCGCCCATGTCGGCGTCGTTGGTGCGGAAGAAGAAATAGCGCTGCACTCCCACGGCGCGGGCGTTGGCGTAGGACTGGATGACGAAGGCCGCCGCCTCGCTCTGCCGGGCAGACCACTGATAGGGAGTGGGGTCGGGGTCCACTGTCGCATCATCCCACACCGGCACGCCGGTTTCGGTGAGCCATACGGGATGATCGGAGGTAAGCGTTCGCATCCGGCTGCGGATCTGGCTGATCACGTCGTAGATGCTGGAGGAGCGGCTGTAGAGGTGGACCGACATCACGTCGAAATAGTAGTTGTTGGCCGGGGCCTCGGGGTTATCGTTGAGGATGTCCAACACCCGCTCGTAGAAGGTCGGATCGGCCCAGTAGTGCAGGCCGGCAAAGAGGACGGTGCAATCGGGGCAGGCAGCCTTGGTCGCCTGGTAGCCCACGGTGAGCAGGCGGGCGTACTGGACATCGGTGCCGGTCCAGAAGTAGTCCCACTCCGGCTCGTTCCACATCTCCCATGCGCGCACGCCGCGCTGGCTGTAGCGGGAGACGACGGTATAGACGTAGTTTCCCCAGTGGTTGTTGGGGTTGTCCCACGGCAGGTCGAGGCCGGCGGGCGGGGAGGAGGCGGCGGTGATGGCGCGGGGAGCCAGAGCCGCGCCGGGGACGGGCGCGTACCAGCCGAAGGGCCGCCCATCCAGTCCGGGGGGTTGCGCCAGGTACATCCCCCGGGTCGCTGCCCAGTCGGGGGTCCACAGCAGGATGCCGACGATGTCCATCCCCGCCGCGCGCAGGTCGTCTACCAGGCGGTCGTAGGCGCCGAACTGCCACTGGTTGTTGCTCGGCTCGATGTTCGGCCAGTGGAAGTCGAAGCGGTCCCAGCGCGCGCCGGCGTTGTAGATGGGCAGCAGGTAGGGGTGGCCGGGGTCGTTGGGGTAGAAGGTGTAACAGGCGCCGGCGTAGCCGTCGGGGTGGGCCACAGGGGGCAAGGCAGCGAGGGGGGCGGGGAGCGCTCCGACCAGCAGGAGCGGCAGGGAGAGAAGAGCAGCGCGCAACCTGCGGTCCATCTTTGACCTCCCGGTCACCGCCCGTCGGCGGCTATGTCGAGGGGGGCGGGGATGTGGCGGCCTGCTCGCGCAGGGCCGCCTCTGCCCGACCGCGCCTGGCGATCTCCCGCTGTGCTTCCTCGTAGAGGCGGGCGTTCTCGATGGCGTTGGCCGCCGTCGCCGCCAGGGGTTCCATGATCGTCAGGTCTGCCGCTGAGAAGCGGCCCGCCGTTGCGTCCACCGCCTGCACAACGCCGATCACCCCGCGCCGGGCGCGCAGCGGCACGCTGAGGATGGAGCGAAGGCGCATGCCCGTGGCGCGGTCCACGTCGGCGCAGTAACGCGGGTCTTGCTGTGTGTCGGGGATGATGAGGCTCTCGCCGTGGTTCATCACCCAGCCGGCGATGCCCTCGCCGGGCTTCAGCCGCCAGCCGCGGACGATCTCGGCCGCAGGACCGGAACTCTGGCGGCAGACCAGGCCGCCGGTCTCGTCCGCCAGCCAGATGGAGACGGCGGAGATGTTGAGAATGTCGCGCACTTCATCGAGCACGATCGTCAGCACCCGGTCCAGGTCGAGGGTCGAGGTGAAGGCCTGGCTGGCGCGGTTGAGCAGTTCCAGGGCGCGGTTGTGCTGGCGTAGCGCCTCCTCGCTGCGCTTGCGCTCGATGGCGTAGCGCAGCGCGCGCACCAACAGCGGCCGGGTCACCTGTCCCTTGATCAGGTAGTCCTGCGCGCCGGAGCGCACCGCCGCGATGCCCAAAGCCTCGTCATCCAGATCCGTCAGCACCACGATCGGCAGGTCTGGGGCGTGGGATTGCAACTGGAGCAACGTGTCGGCGCCCAGGAGGCTGTCGGGCAGGGAGAGGTTCGTCAGCACCACATCTACTTCGTCTGCTGCCAGGCGCTCCAGGCCGGCGGAAAGGCGGTCCGCCTGCTCCAGCAGGAAACGGGGCGAAGGGGCAAGGCCCATGTCCGCCAGTAACAGCTCGCGAATCAGGCGGGTGCCGGATGGATCATCCTCGATCAACAACACGCGGATGGGTTGTTCGCTCATAGCCGTTCACAGCATGAACATTTTACCACATCCTCGGGTTGTTGCAAGAGGTGATACGGCCGCTCCGTGGTTGGTGAGCGGGGTCGAGCCACAGGGCGGTTCGCCATGGCCGGCAGGCGCGGCTTCAGCCGCCGGTCTGAGCGGCTACCTGGCGGCGGCTATCGCCGCCTCGCCATGATGGCTGAGCGGCGGCGCAGGCTTCTCATAGCCGCTAGGGTTGGGGTGGCGGCCCATACCCGGGCGGGATGGTCTCCCCGTCGGGGATGCTGCGCAGGTACTCGCAGGAGACGAAGCGCACATCCTCCCAGACGTGCCCCTCGGCCTCGAAGGTGGCGATATCCACGATCCACCGTTTCACGCCATTCTCCAGCCGGTAGATATGTGGGCTGTCGGCGCATTTCAGCAGGACGTGGATCGGGGTGCCGATCTCGAAGTCGTCCAGGAAGCCGTCAGGGACGACCCGCACGTCTCCCCAGGTGTAGCCGTAGTGCTCGAAGGCGTCCAGGCTGCTGATCCAGCGGAAGCGGCCGTTCTGGTAGACGTAGATTTCGGGGTCGTCCTCCTCCTTGACCACCAGTCCGTCGCGGATGATGATAGACTGGGCGTCGGGCATGGCCGTGGCCAGGGTGGTGCCGTGCCGGTTGAGGGGGATGTTGATGGCGATGAGCAGCACGAGCAGCCCCAGCGCCAGACGGGCCATCAACCGGGCAGCGTGAGGCGGTCCGGAGGGAGGCGGAGGCAGTTCCGGCTCTGTTTCGGCCTCAGGCTCGGGCGGGGGAGGGGGTGGCGCGAGAGGGGGAGGAGGCGGAGGGGGCGACGGGCGGGTTGCCGCCGCGCGCGCCTTCAGCCGCTCGGCGATCTCCTCGGTCAACAGGTCGAACAGCATATCCACGCGGGAGCGTTCCGGTTTGCTCATCGCTCTACCTCACTGTGAAGAAGCCCAGAATCTCGCCGATGCTGGCGAAGATGTTGGCGTAGAAGTTGCCACCCAGTTGGCGGAAGAGTTCGAAGGGCATGCTGGGCGCGCCGATGAACGGGCGCAGGGTCCAGGCCATCTGGCTGCCGACGAAGGCATAGACCAGGATCCACAGCCGCACGATGTTGCGCCGCGCCCGCTCCCCCTCCTTGCCGGCTGCCGAGACGACGCGCATGCCCTGGCCCAGGAAGCGCACGCCGACGAAGCCCGAGATGGTGAAGACGGCGACGTTGAGCAGTTTGAAGAACTGATAGCCGCTGGTGGTGAGCAGGAAGAACAGGACGATGGGGGAGAAACTCAGCAGCAGCACCGCGGTGACGGTGATGGCCGTGAGGATGAGAACCACGTTCTGACTCAGGCTCTGGTTGGAGCCGAAGATGAGGTTGAAGAAGTAGAGGGTGGGAGCGCAGACGATGAGGGTGGCCAGGAAGAGCAGCGGGAGTTTGGCCGCGCTGCTGAGCGCCTGCCACAGGCTGTGGCTGGAGCCCATCACCGCACCGTAGAGGGCGAAGAAGAGGATGCTGGAGACCAGCAGGGCGCGCATCTTCTCTGCCAGTCCCTTGCCCTCGCGGATTTCGAGGAAGAACCGCAGCCGGTCGCGCAGGACTGTCTCGATGATCACCAGGTTTCGCATGGCTCTGACCTCCTGTCCATACCTTACAATTCTATATATAACTTACTTATGCTATATTGTACCAAAAGACGGGCCATTTGTCAAGTAGGGGCGGCGTGGTCGCTCTTGACCAGCGGTTTGATTATGGTATAATGACCTTGCGCCGACGTAGCTCAACCGGCAGAGCATCCGCCTTGTAAGCGGAAGTGTGTGGGTTCAATTCCCGCCGTCGGCTCCATGACAGGCCGGGGGAGCCTCCTGGCTGCGGTCATGAACAAGGGTCGGTGTCCCGAGCGGCAAAGGGGGCGGACTGTAAATCCGCTGGCACAGCCTTCGCAGGTTCGAGTCCTGCCCGGCCCACCTTCAGGTGACGGTCATCTGCCGATATGGACCTTGTCAGACCTCCGATGTCTTTGAGGCATCGGAGGTCTGACCGTCATCTGAGGACTATGTGGAGAGCATGGTGACGGCACCGGAAGCCCCGGCCAACGAGCAGGTGCAGATGGCCCAGGCGGCGGGCATCATCGCCCTGGGCAACGTCGCCAGCCGCGTGCTGGGCCTGCTGCGGGTGGTCGTCAAGTCGGGTCTCTTCGGTGCAGGGCCGGCCGTGAGCGCGCTGGACGCGGCGCTGCGCGTCCCCACCACGCTGTATGACCTCCTGGTGGGCGGGATGATCAGTTCCGCCCTGGTGCCGGTCCTCTCCGATTATGCCGCACCCCAACGTCGGGCAGAACTATGGCGGCTGCTCAGCCTGCTGATCAACACGACCGCGCTGGCCGTATGTGGCTTCCTGCTGCTGGGGGAGGTCTTTGCGGCGCAACTGATCTGGCTCATGGCCGGGGGGCTCTCGGCCCCCGTCCAGACACTGGCCACGGAACTCCTGCGGCTGGTGTTGCCAGCCGTGCTCTTCCTCAACCTGGCCGGGGTCCTCAGCGGTGCTCTTTACGCCCTCAAACGGTTCACCTTTCCCGCCTTCACCGCAGCGGTGTTCAACGCCGCCGTGGTGGTTGTGGCGCTGCTGTTGGGCCGTCGCTGGGGGGTGCACAGCATGGCGGCGGGGTTGGTGGTGGGCGCGCTGCTTCAGGTCGTCCTGCAACTGCCCGGCCTGCGCGACGCCCGCCTGCGCCTGGCGCTGGACTTCCGTCACCCGGCCCTGCGGCGCATCGGGCGGCTCTACCTGCCGATCCTGGTGGGGTTGGTGGTGGACAACCTGCTGGCGGTGGTGCTCTCGTACAACCTGGCCTCCCGCCTGGGAGATTCCGCCATCGCCTGGATGGAGTACGCAGCGCAGATCATCCAGTTCCCGCTGGGCCTGGTGGCTACCGCCGTCTCCATCGCCATCCTGCCCACCCTCTCCCGACAGGCCAGCGGGGCGGAGCGCGGCCCGTTTCAGGTCACGCTGGCGCAGGGGTTGCGGCTGGTGCTGGCGCTGGTCATCCCGGCGACGGTGGGCCTGTTCGTCCTGGCCCATCCGCTGATCGCCCTGGTCTTCGAGCACGGCGGCTTCACCCCGGCGGACACAGTGGCGGTGGCCGAGGCGTTGCGCTATCATCTGGTGGGGTTGGTCTTCGCGGCCGTGGACCAGCTGCTTATCTTTGCCTTCTACGCGCGCAAGGACACGCTGACCCCGGCGTTGGTGGGGGTGGGGACGACGGTGCTCTACGCCGCCGCCGCGTTGACGCTCTCCGGGCTGGGAGTGTTGACCCTGCCGCTGCTGATCCTGGTCAACTCGCTCAAGTGGGCCGCCCATGCGCTGAGCATGCTGATCCTCACCTGGCGTCGGCTGGGCGGACTGGGGCAGCACGGGTTGGGAGGCCTGACCGGTCGGGCGGCGCTGGCCTCGGCGGTGATGGCTGTGGTCACCTGGGGAGTGATGCGCGGCCTGACGGCGTTGGCGCTGCCGGGACTGGCCGGCGAGGTGCTGGTCGTTCTCGGAGCCGGCGGTGTTGGCGCAGCGGTCTATGTGCTGTTGAGCCTGGCTATGAAGATGGGAGAGATGGCTGTGCTACGTGCTGCCTTCGGCGACGGCCTGCGACGGGTGACCCACTGGCGGGGGGGCGGGACCCCGCCTGAGACGCCAGGGTAGGAGCGGTCGTGAACAGGAAAAGACAACCTCAACCGGTCCCTTCCCGTCTTTACGACGACTCCTATTTCCTCACCACCTGTGAGGGGTACGAGGAGTTCCTGAGCAGCGAGGGGCGGGAACTCTCCCGCCGCCTGCGGCAGGCTTTCGCTGTTGCCGGCATCGAGCCGGGGATGCGGGTGCTGGACGTGGGCTGTGGGCGGGGGGAGATCCTGCGCCACTGTACCCGCCTGGGAGCGGTGGCCTACGGGGTGGACTACTCCGCCGCTGCGGTGGCGATGTCCCGCCAGGCGCAGGCGGAAGGGGAGGCCGCGGGCGTCTGCCGCGCCGACGCCAAGAGTCTTCCCTTCACCGATGGCTCTTTCGACCGCGTGCTGCTGTTCGACCTGGTGGAACACCTCCACCCATGGGAACTGGACCGCGCGCTCCGTGAGGTGCGCCGTGTGTTGCGTGCCGAGGGACGGGTGGTGATTCACACCGCGCCCAACGCCTGGTATGACCGGTACGCCTACCCGCTGGTGCGCTTCGTCCGCATCCTGATGGGGCAGGGGGCGGCCTACCCGCGCGACCCACGGGCGATCATTCCGGCCAACGTGGAGGTGCACGTCAACGAGCAGAGCCTGGTGAGCCTGCGGCGCGGGCTGGCCCGCGCGGGCTTCGCCGGGCGGGTGTGGCTCGATACGCCGCCGCAGCACCGTCAGGAGGGCTGGCTGCTGCGCCTGGCGCGCCACGTGCTGTTCAACTGGCCCCCCTTCCGCTGGTTTTTCGAGCGGGAAGTGTTTGCGGTGGCGTGGAAAAGGCCAATGGCCAATGGCCAATGACCAATGACCAA
>Ga0209018_1001633_pt1 | contig 17617 bp, 10 predicted proteins | sample YNPBryBLVA2012_FD_185814 | JGI IMG/M metagenome (GOLD analysis project Ga0209018, IMG submission 185814) | Anoxygenic and chlorotrophic microbial mat microbial communities from Yellowstone National Park, USA - YNP Bryant BLVA 2012 (SPAdes)... ...
TCGGTAGTCGAATGAAAAACATCTTTCGTCGTTCGTCGTCCGTCCTTCGTCTTGCATCATTCGTCGTTTGTTTAAGGAGTTGCTCATGGATGGAATCGCCCGCCACGACGGATGAAAATTCGACGATTGAAATCGTCTCCGGCGGGCATTGCTGCCGCGCGTCCGCCTGCGCAGGCAGGCGACCAGCCAACGGCTCGCGTGCAGCGATTTCAATCGCGGGTATTTTCAGGAGGAACCATGAAAACCATCTATCTCGTCGCCAGTGGCGACTTGCGCTTGTCCGCCAATCAGATGTGTTGGCCCGCCCAGGAAGCGATGGAAAAGCAGGTCATCGCTGCGGTCGAGCGCGAGGGGTGGCAAGTGAAACGCGCACATCCCTACGATCCTGTGCTCAAGCATGGTTTTCTGGACTCGCAAAAGCGCGGCATCGAAGTTTTTCGTACGCTTCCACCCGACGCGCCGCTCATCGTCGCCGAAGCCGTGTGGCAGTACACGCATCACGTCTTGCCCGGCTTGATGACGCATCGCGGTCCGCTTCTCACCGTCGCGAACTGGAGCGGACAGTGGCCTGGTCTTGTTGGAATGCTCAACCTCAACGGCTCGCTCACCAAAGCCGGCGTCAAGTACTCGACGCTGTGGAGCGAGAATTTCGATGATGATTTTTTTGTGCGCGGGCTGCGCCGGTGGCTCAAGACCGGCAAAGTGACGCACGACACCTCGCACGTGCGCGCCTACGCCGATGTGCGCGTGCCAGCGAGCGCGGCAAAGATCGGCGTGAAATTCGCAAAAGATTTTCGCGCGCACAAAGCGATTATGGGCATCTTCGATGAGGGATGTATGGGAATGTACAACGCCATCATCCCCGATGAACTGTTCAGCCCGGTCGGCGTGTTCAAGGAACGCTTGAGCCAGTCCGCGCTCTACGCCAAAATGCTCACCGTCTCCGATGCCGAAGCGCGCGCGGTGTACGATTGGCTCCTCGCGCGCGGAATGAAATTCAATCTGGGCACCGACGAAAAAACTGAACTGACCGAAGCACAGGTGTTGACGCAGTGCAAGATGTACATCGCGGCAATGCGCATCGCGGACGAGTTTGGTTGCGACGCCATCGGCATCCAGTACCAGCAAGGCCTCAAAGACCTGACGCCCGCATCCGATTTGGTCGAAGGACTGCTCAACAACGTCGAGCGACCGCCGGTGTATCACGAGACCACGGGCAAGGAATTGTACGCCGGCAACGCGCTTCCGCATTTCAACGAAGTGGACGAATGCGCCGGACTCGACGCGCTCATCACGAATCGGCTGTGGAACATCTTGGGCTTTGCACCCGAGACGACACTCCACGATGTTCGCTGGGGTCGTACCATCGGCGAGCAGTTCGTGTGGATTCTGGAAATTTCTGGCGCGGTGCCGCCTGCGCATCTTGTCGGGGGGTACGCGGGCGCCATCGGTGAGCGTCAGCCAGCGATGTACTTTTCGCTCGGCGGGAGCACCATCAAAGGCATCAGCAAGCCGGGCTGGGTGGTGTGGAGCCGCGTCTTTGTCGCAAACAATCGGCTCAACTGTGACATCGGCTTGGGCGAAGCGATCGAGTTGCCGCGCGAAATCACCGCAGAGCATTGGAAGCAAACGACTGAACAATGGCCGATGATGCACCTCGTCATGCGCGGCATCACGCGCGATCAGTTTATGGCGCGCCACAAGGCGAACCACATCCAGGTCGTTTACGCGCCGAGCGAAGCGGACGCGCGCCGCGCGCTCTTCGCCAAAGCCGCGGCGATGAACGAGCTGGGTATTCGCGTGGCATTTTGCGGAGAGTTGTGAACGAGTAGACAGGTAAACATAACGAGTAGACAGGTAAACATGTAGCAAGTAGACAAGTTGCTTGTCTACCTCCACCTGTCTACCTGCTACCTGTCTACTTGCTACCTGTCCACCTGCTACCTGTCTACTTGCTACCTGTCTACCATTGACGAGGAACTTATGAGCCAATTCGCACTCGGTCTCGACTTTGGCACAGAATCCGGGCGCGCGCTGGTGGTCAACGTAGCCACCGGCGAAATTGTGGGCAGCGCGGTGCATCGTTACGCCGATGGCGTGATTGACGAACACCTGCCCGGCACCAGCATCCAACTCGAACCCGATACCGCGCTACAAAACCTAAACGATTACATCGAAACGCTCAAACACGCGGTCCCCGAAGCGTTGCAGCAAGGCGGTGTGCGCGCGGACGACGTGATTGGCATCGGCGTGGATTTTACCGCGTGCACGATTCTGCCGACGCGCGCGGACGGGACGCCGCTCTGCGCGCTGGACGCGTTCAAAGCGAATCCGCACGCGTGGGTGAAACTGTGGAAGCATCACGCCGCGCAACCCGAAGCAGATCGCATCAACGCGCTAGCGCGCGAACGCAATGAACCCTGGCTCGCGCTCTACGGCGGGCGCATCTCGTCCGAGTGGTATCACAGCAAGACGCTGCAAATTTTGAACGATGCGCCGGAAATTTATCAGGCGGCGGACAGGATTGTCGAGGGGGGCGATTGGATCGTCTGGCAGATGACTGGCGTGCTCAAGCGCAATGCATGCGCGGTGGGTTACAAGGCATTGTGGCAAAAGGGTGTGGGCTATCCCAGCAACGATTTTTTGTGCGCGCTCGATCCACGCCTCGATCGTTTGAACGAGACCAAACTCGCTGGCGAGATTGTCGCGCCTGGCACACGCGTCGGTTTCTTGACCGAGCAAGCCGCGCGTTGGATGGGTTTACGTCCGGGCACCGCCGTTGCCGCCGCGACGATTGACGCGCACGCGGCGGTGCCCGGCGCCAGCGTCACCGAGCCGGGGCGAATGGTGTTGATTCTGGGAACGTCCACGTGCCATATGATTTTGGATCGCGCCAAACATCTTGTGCCCGGCATCAGCGGCGTGGTCGAGGATGGCATCTTGCCCGGCTGGTTCGGCTATGAAGCCGGGCAGGTGGGAGTGGGTGATTTGTTCGAGTGGTTCGTCGAGCACAACCTCGATGTGCGTTACGCGCAGCGCGCGCAGGCGCGCGGCATCAGTCCGTACCAACTGCTCGAGGAAGAGGCGGCGAAACTCCAGCCCGGCGAATCCGGTTTGCTCGCGCTCGATTGGTGGAACGGATGCCGCACGCCCCTTGTGGATGCGAACCTGAGTGGGATGATCATCGGGTTGACGCTCGGCACGCGCGCGCCGGAGATTTATCGCGCGCTCATCGAGGCGACGGCATTCGGGACGCAAATCATCATCGAGACGTTTGAGCAGAATGGGGTGGCGGTGAACGAACTCGTCGCGTGCGGTGGTTTAGCGGAGCGGAACAAGTTGCTGTTGCAGATTTATGCTGATGTGACCGGGCGCGAGTTTGTGGAAGCCGGGTCGGGGCATACCAGCGCGCTGGGCGCGGCGATGCTGGGCGCGTACGCGGCGGGGCGCGCGGCGGGTGGCTACGACTCAGTTACCGAAGCCGCGCGACGAATGTTCCCGGCGAAACTCGTAACGCACTCGCCGAACGCCGCGCATCACGCAACGTATCAAAAACTCTTCGCCGAGTATCGCATTCTTCACGAGTACTTTGGGCGCGGCGCGAACGATGTGATGAAGCGGTTGCGCGCGCACAGAAGCTAAAACGCTCCCTGCTCGCCTTCGATGCGCTGTGCGTGAACATTCGTCATACCGAATCAAGTTCGGTGATGCGAGTGTGTCTTACGTTACGAATGCTGCGGCAGAGAGTAGAGCTTGGGCACGTCGTGTCGCTCACGGCGTTGCTCTTGCCGATGATGACACCGGTGTACTCGTGTCCGAGTGTGAATGGTTACAATCCAATCTCGTAAGCCGTCTTCGGATCCACGAAGAAACGAATGATGCCGTTCTCACTTTCAATCGGTCTGAGCTCACCTTGCCGATTCCCCGACTGGTCCAATTTGTAGCCGCCTAATTTCCCCGCGCCGAGTCCCTCAAGCGTGACAATGCCGGCGACCGTACTCGCGTTTCTGATGATCCACCGATTCGGCGCGACGCGCTCGATCAAGACCCCCAACTGCGCCGCGTCACCGCCAGTCACCAAACTCTCGATGCTGACCGACCAACGCGTGCCGGTCAATTTTGTTCCCGCGCCCAGATAGAGCGATTGCAGCGCGCCGTCCGTTTGCGTGAGCCAAGCGATTTCACCCTCCAACGTATAGTCGCCGATACGTTTCACGCCGCGCGTGTTCGAGAACAACAACACGTCCTCCGGTTTTTCGCGCGCGATGCGAAACCCTAGCGCGTCGGTGGCGGCAAGCGGTGTGATGGCACGAATCGCCGGAGCGGTAGAGTACGGCTCGATGATCGAAACGAACGCCGCGCTTTTCGCTTTGCGCCGCGCGATCACCAGTGGCACTTTTTCCGGCGCTGTTTCATCGCCGACGGGCGCGGCGACCATCCCCTCCGCTGCAATCACTTGGGTCCCCCGGCGCGCCTGCCATGAACAAGCGCACTTTTTGATCGGACGCGATGAGCCACTCGGCGCGCCACGCGTCATCGGTCTTGACGCCCGTGGCGTTGCTCAAAAACTCGTACCCATTCTTCTTGTTCAACGTCATCGGCGACAACTTGAGGTCGGTTGAAAAGCGTCCGTAATTGTGATACACCCAATCGAAAGTTTCTTCCACGACGCTATCGGCTTGAAAAACGTCAATCAGGTAATCGTCATTCAACAACAACGTGCGCGCCATGTTCACGCTGCCGTACGATTTTGCCGACGATGCGCGCGCGACGTGGAGTTGCGCGCCGCTCGCGAACGCCTCCAGTTTTCCCATCGGTGCGCGCTGCTGCGATTTTTCGCTGACTACCACCAGGTTGTGCGACAACGATTGCTTGTACCAACCGGTGTGCGCGGGGTCCTCGTATTTGATCGAACCGGCGTCGGGCGCGAGCACGCGCCCCAAACCCGAAATGACGATGCCGAGTTGATCGGGATGGCTGTGTCCGCCGGCATATCCCATATAATTCAGCACGACTTGAAGCGCGCCAGAATCTTTGCCCGCGCGCAAAACCGCCAAGCCCGATTTCGCGAAATCCGCGCTGCGCCACGATAAAGTGGTCGCGGGCGGCAATTCGGCGACGCCGTAGATCAGCGATTCCAACGACGTGCGATCGGTCGCGCGCAAGATGTTCACGTAGCGCGCATCGCGCCAGCGTTGGTACGCCGCTTCATAATACCGACTGCGATCACTCGCGCCCAAGTACACTTCGCGTCCATCGTTGATCACTGGCAAGCGCAGCGTCGCATCCGCGTAGGCAATCGGAAAATCGAACAGTGCTTTGTAGCCCGACTCTTTGTACACATCAATCCCGGCGTGGTACGCGGCTTGCGCGAGTGGACCCAGCGCTTGTAGCACGTAAAACTGATAATGCATTGCGCCTTCGTACCACAAACCCTCCGGCGTCACACTCGATTTCATCTGGTAGAAAAAGCCGCTGTCTTTTTTGTAGAGCGCGTGCTCCACGTACTCTTTTTCGCCTAGCGCGAACCCGATGACACCGATGCCGGAGTTGTACCACGATTGATGATTGTGGCGTCCCTCGTTGTTGAGCATCAGCAGTTGTGCCGCCGGGCGCAAGATATTTTTTGCGATGCTATCGCGTTCGGCAGGCGTCAACAGATCGTACAACAAATCGTACGCCCACGCGATTGGAATGACCCACTGCGCTTCGTTGATGCCTTGCGGCGTTGTGCGTCCGCCCGCGCTTGCCTTGTCGCCGGTCTTGCCATCTTTGTCGTGAATCTCGTACTGGAGATACTTGGCGGCATACGCCAATAAAATTTCTTTCGACTTGTCGGCGTACTTGCGCTCGCCGGTCAATTGCCACACCAACGCGAGGTCACGCGCGGCGTTCGAAAGATCGTAGTGCTGCTGCGTGATGGCATAGTCTGCGCCGCCGGCGTGATAGTAGCCGCCGCCGGTTTCTGGTAGTTTGATCGTCCGCGTGGACCAGGTGAACGCGTTCGCGGAGATATTTTGGAACGCAGTCTTTGCCCAATCGTACTTGGCGATCTTTTGCTTGATCTCGGCAATCTCCGCCGCGTTGAGCAACAAATTCGGATGCTGGTTCGATAATTCGATCTTCACTTCGGATTCCGTTCGCTCGTTCGATAATTTCATTGCGTCAAAGTACAAGACGGTGCTGGGATTGGGAGTGTGACTCCAGCCCGACGACGCGATCTTGATGAAATCAATTTTGTGCCAGCCGACCGGATTGCGATTGGCGGCAAATTCCCGGAGTGGGATTTCAAATTTGCGCCAGCCGCTCCAATCAATCACAATTTCGAGTTTGTAGTAATTGTCTTCGGCAGCGCGCTCGGGTTCGGAATACGCCACAAGTTCAATCGCCGCTTTGTTCGCGGTGACCGAGTACACCCAAAACGTCAGATATTTGTACGCGCTCCAATCGTGCGGAATGTCCATCGCGACGAGGCGATCGTTTTCGACGGTGTTTTCCCATTTGCCGGAAGTTTGCCCTTGCTTGACTTGTTCTTTGCTCGATGAGAAACCGGCGGTCGGCTTGACCCAGCGCTCGGTGTATTTCGCGTGGAACTTGGCGACGTTGATGTATCCGGCCGGCGGCGTCTCGCCCGATTTAATTTGTGTTTCGGTGCCTTGCGAATAACCCTGCCAGATCGAAATATCTGTTTCGAAATTGCAGATGAGCAGTCCTTCCGCTTCGGACGGCGCGGTTTGAGTCGCGCGAGGCATAGGCGTGGCGGCGCTGGGCGCGCACGCCCCGAAAATGAAAAGAATGATTGTGCTGAGTATCAAGAGGACTGATCGAGAATGATTCCGCATTTTGATCTCCGTCGTCATTGCGGTAGGGGCGCAATTGAATTGCGCCCCTACGGATACACGCGTTGTCATTGCGAGCGGAGCGAAGCAATCCCCAATTTGCGATTTGGAGATTGCCTCGCGGAAAACGCTCGCAATGACAATGCGTTCTTACTTGACTTTCTTCAGAATCGCTTCGATCTTAGGTACCAGGCGCGCGATGGCTTCTTTGGCGGTCGCTTTGCCATTCCACACTTCACCCAGTTCCGCGTTCTCGGCGGTCGCGATTTCATCGTAGATGGGGTGAATCGGATCGTACATCGTGAAGAGATTTTCCTTGCCCGCCAAGAAGGCGGTCTTGTCCACGCCCGGCAGTTTCTCGGGCTTGAGGAAGCGATCCGATTTTTGATAGTCAATCAGCGCGGGCGTCATCTGTTGCAAATCCAACAGCAAGCCGACGCCCATCGAATCCGGTCCCGACAAGAACTTGATAAACTTCCACGCTTCTTCGGGATGTTTGGATTGCGCGGTGATCGCAAAGCAACTGCCATCCGCGCGATTGACTTGCACTTTGCCCTTGGGCAGCGGCACGATGTCCCACTTGAAATCTTTAATCGTCATGTACTGCGGCACGCGCCAATGCCCGATGATTTGCATTCCGGCTTTGCCCGCGAGGAACATATCGCTGATGTTTGCGCGCTCGGCGGTGCTGGGCATGACGTGATGTTTGTTGATGAGGTCGCCCAGCCATTGAATCGCGTTCACCGCCTCGTCATCCATCAAGAACTTGGTCGGCTTGCGCGGATCGTCAAAGGTGTTGTGGCCGGTCATGCTCCAGACGATCACGGGCCAGTACGAGGTCCACACATCGGTACCGAACACATCGGTCTTACCGTCGTTGTTTGTATCCTTGGTCAGTTTTTTCGCGATGGCGAGATAATCGTCCCACGTCCAACCGGCTTTGGGTAGGGGAATGCCCGCCGCTTCGAACATGTTCTTGTTGACGAAGACAGCGACGGCAGCAGAATCAATCGGCAAGCAGTGGACTTTGTTGTTGTACTTGTACAAATCGAGTACGCCCGGTTCGTACTTGGCAAGGTCAATCTTGTCGCGCTTGGCGAAATCTTCGACAGAGAGCAGCGCGCCGTTGACGGCGAGCGCGTAGGCATTGTGCGTGGCGGGATAGATCACGTCCGGCGCGGTGCCGCCCGCGATCATCGTTTGGAGTTTGATCCAGTACTCGGTGCCGCTGCCGATGTTTTCGATTTCGATCTTGATGTTGGGATTTTCTTTTTCGAACGCGGCAATGACCGGCTTGGCGACGCCATCGAGGCGCGCCTGGTCCCAGCGCATAAACCAGCGCAAGGTTACTTGTTTCGCGGCAGGCGCGGCAGTTGGCGCGGCGGGCGCGCTGGTTGGCGCGCTGGTGGCTGGCGCGGTCGTTGGCGCTGGCGCAGGGGCAGTCGTTGGCGCGGCGCAAGCGGTGATGACAAGCGCGAGCGCGAGCGCAATGACGATTCGTAATGCAGTCAGGTGTTTCATCTTCGAATCCTGGAGAGCGGCAAAATGATTCGCCAGAAAATATCCCAGTGTCCGCAGCCATCAATCTTCGCCGCATCGTCCAGTTCAGTCGGGATGGTCATAAAGTACTGACGCAGCAAAAAGATGTTGAACGCGCCGCCGAAAAAATTCGGGACGATCAAAGGTAACAGCGTGTTGAGCCAACCCAGCGTCTTGAACAAAACGAATCGCGGAATGATCAGCACCTGGAACGGAATCATCAACGTGCTCAGCACGACGAGAAACAACACATCGCGTCCGGGAAATCGAAGCCGTGCAAAGCCATACGCGACGAGCGAGCAACTCAAGAGTTGCCCAATGATGTTCAATGCGGCAATGAGCAGACTGTTGCGATAGAACAGATCGAACGGCTTGGCTGTCCACGCGGCAATGAAATTTTGCCAGACGATCGGATTCGGAATCCACTCCGGCGGATACATCAACGCCTGCTGCGGCGTCTTGAGCGCGGTGCTGATGGTCCAGGCGAATGGAATCAAGATGACGAACGCGATTGCCGATAGCGTGAGATAGATCAGCGCGCGTCCAATCAGGCGCGAGGGCGAAAACGCCGCGCGTCGGCGTGCCAAGCGTGTGTGACTCAAGGTTGCAGAATCCATCGCGTCATCTCCCTTTGGCTAATGTGCCTTCGTAATAGACCCACGCGCGCGACGAGCGGAACACCAACAAGGTGAACGCCATAATGATCAGGAAAAAGACCCACGCCATCGCCGACGCGTAACCCATATGGAAACGCTGGAATGCGTGTTGGTACAAATAGTACACGTAGAACAGCGACGCGTAGCGCGGTCCACCGCCGGTCATCACGAACGCTTGCGTGAACAATTTGAACGAGTCCATCATCCCCATCACCAGATTGAAAAAGATGATGGGGGTCATCATCGGCAGCGTAATCTTGAAGAATTTGTAGAACGCGTTTGCGCCGTCAATCGCGGCTGCTTCGTACAATTCCTGCGCGATACTTTGCAAGCCGGAGAGATACACAATCATATAGCGTCCCATCATTCCCCACACCGCCATCATCATCAACGACGGCAACACGGTCACTTCGTCTTGCAGCCATGCAGGTCCACGAATGCCGAACAGCCACAAGATGCCATTGAGGATGCCATAGTCCGGATTGAAGATCCACATCCACAACAACGACACCGCAATCGGCGGCAGAACGACCGGCATATAGTAGACCACGCGCCACAGTCCAACGAACTTGACCTTTTGATTCAGCAGGAGCGCGGCGGAAAGCCCAACGATGATTCCCAATGGCACACGTCCCAGCGCGTACACCGTCGTCACTTTGAGCGATTGCCAGAAGAGCGGATCGTTGAAGAGCGCGACGTAATTTTCCAAGCCGATAAATTCCGGTGGCTTGATCAAATTCCATTCCATAAAACTCAACACAAACGTCGCGACAAAAGGTCCCAAAGTGAAGACGCTAAAGCCGATGATCCACGGCGAGATGAATAGATAACCCGTCACCGCTTCCGAAATCCGGAAACCGAATCGGCGCGGCGCGTTTGTCGCTTGAGGGCGAGCCAGTTGTCCGAGCATAAATTTCTCCATCAAACACAACCGCCGACGGCTGACCGCCGACGGTCAGGAATCTTTCATGTCCTTTCGCGCTGTTTCGGTACTACTCACCCTGTCATTTCGAGGTGCGCCGTTCGCACCGCGAAATCTCGTTCCAACACCGCGAGATTTCTCGCTTCGCTTGAAATGACACGGTGGCTGAGAGATACCTATTTCGCGCCACTAGTGGAAAACGCGCGCGGCAATATCTGGGCGCAGCAACTTGGTCAGCGTTTCGACGAAATAGTAATCGCCGTAGATCAACGCGTGATCGGCAAGCCCGTGCGGCACCGAGCGCGTCCCGTGCAACAAAATCGCCGGAATATTTGTGCCGCGCGACGAATAGTTCTGCCACAGCGAGAGCGTGATCTTTTCGGCGAACGCGCGCCAACGCACGGCACGCGTCGCGTCCGACTCGATCTCCGCCAACTCGAGCAGTCCCGACGCCATCACTGCGGCCGCTGAGGAATCGCGATAGGTGTTTGGAATGTCCGGCGCGTTGTAATCCCAGAATGGCACAAGGTCTTTGGGCGCGTGAACCCGCGCGTACTCCGCAAGTCGTTGCGCCACCGCGCGAAAAACTTCGTCGCCGGTGCGGCGGTACGTATCGGCAAAACCGTAGAGCGCCCACGCGTGTCCGCGCGACCAGCACGAATCCGCGCTCAAACCCTGATGGGTGGCGTGACGCAAAAACGCGCCCGTCTCCGGATCGAAATCCGCGACGTGCACTGTCGAATCATCGGGACGCACCAGCACGAGACGGGACGTGCGCGCATGTCGCGCGGCGACGCGGGCGTAGCGCCAATCGCCGGTTTGCTCGCTTGCCCAAAACAAGAGCGCGAGGTTCATCATCAGATCAATGTTCGTGCGCCCGCGTTCCTCGCGCGTACCGTCAATCAAGCCCCACGCCTGCAAGTACTCGCCGCGCGCGTTGTAGCGCCGCGTCAACGTTTGCGCGGCAGCGAGTGCGTCCGGCAAAAGTGCGGCATCGCCGGTGAGGCGCGCGCCCAAAACATTTGCCAACCAGAAAATGAAACCAAGGTCGTGCGTGCGCGTTTCGTCTTTCAACCACACGAGTCGTTGCGCCCACGCGCGCGTTTCGGGAAATTCATTTTCCAGCGCGAACGCAACGGTCGCAAGGCCGGTGTAGCAAATCCAGTTGTGATTCTGCCAGTACGCCGAACTCCACCACTTGCCTTCGTTCGCGACGGCGAAATTGTAGAGACGCGTGCCTTGCAAATGCAATTTCGCGCGCAGCGCGTCGCGCTCGTCGCGGGGCAGCGTGTCACCGAACCAATCGTACGCCAGTCCCCAACCGAACAGGAGCCACGCCGCGTTGAGATCGGTATCGGGATGTCGAAGAATGCCCCAGTGCGGATAACTGCTGACGATCTTGATCCATTCACGCGCGCGGTCCAAGTAGCGCGCGTCGTCGGTCAGACGAAATGCAAACGCGAGATTCGCGACCGCCATGCCGATGTACGTGATGGTTTCGCGCGGATGCTCAAGCGGCGGCAGATAACTCGAGTACGAATCGGCTTGCTCGATCAGCCGCGCGAATCGCGCACGATGCGTCGTTTGCGCGACCGCGCGCCATTCGGCAAATGTTTTTTGTCCAAGCAAGAGGTGGTGCGTCATTTCGAAACCAGTGTGTCATTGCAAGCAAAGCCATCGCCATTGCGCGATGGGGAGTTGCTTCGTTGTGCAAGACGCTCCTCGCACTGACAGAGGCATTACGCAAACCAGGTGCCGCCGTTGATCTCGGCGATTTCGCCGGTGACGAACGCACTCAAGTCGGAAACAAAGTACAGGACCGCGCCGGCTACATCCTCCGGCGTACCGCCGCGCCCGACCGGAATGTTGGCAACGATTCGTTGCTGCGCATCGGCAGGCGTGAAGGTGTTGTGAAAGGGCGTGCCTTGAATGAAACCGGGGGCGAGGGCGTTGACGGTGATGCCGCGCGGCGCGAGTTCCTTTGCCAAGCCGCGCGTGAATCCCATAATCCCAGCTTTGGCGGCCGCATACGCGGTTGCGCCGTTTCCGCCGCCGTTGCGTCCGGCAAGCGACGACATATTGACGATGCGTCCCCAGCCGCGCTGCATAAACGGAATCACCGCGCGCGAACAGTAGAACGCGGTCGTCAGGTTGACGTTGATGACCTTGTGCCAAAATTCATCCGACATTTCCGCGATCGGCACGCGTCCGACCCAGTGTCCGGCATTGTTGACGAGAATATCAATGTGCCCGTCGAATTCTTGGGCGACTTGGGCGAAAACCTGATTGACTTGCGCGCTGTTCGTCGCGTCGAGATGCAGGTACGGGCAATGACATCCCATCGCGCGAATCGTTTCGGCAGCGGCTTCGTCGTGATCGAAATAAGTGATGGCGACATCCGCGCCGCAACGCGCCAGCGCGAGCGAAATGGCGCGCCCGATGCCGATGTTGCCGCCGGTGACGAGCGCCGTTTTGCCTTTGAGGTTGATTTCCATTCGGGACTCCTTGGGGTTGGAGATTGAATTCCTAATCCCTACACTCTGCAGTTGATTTCCTAATCACCAACTCGGGTTTCATCGTCAGATGTTGTGGCGCGTCATTCGTCTTGCCTTCGATGCGCTGGATGATGATGTCTACCGCGGCGCGCGTCATTTCGCACAGGGGTTGGCGAATCGTCGTCAGCGGCGGATCCACGACTTCGGCAAGCACGATGTCATCAATACCGACAATCGAAACATCGTCTGGTACGCGCAGGCCCAGGTCGCGCGCGCCGGCGTACGCGCCGAACGCGTACATATCGTTGATCGTCAACAGCGCGGTCGGGCGATTCGATTGGCTGAGGAGTTCGCGCGCGCCGCTGCGTCCCAGTTCGACGCTTTCGGTATCGCCGAATCCTTGGGCGAGTGCTTTCTCCCAGATCAGCTCGCGCTCTGGCGCGATGCCCGCTGCGCGCAATGCTTGCTGATACCCCTGCAATCGTTCTTGGCGATTGACGGTGCGCAGGGGGCCAGTCACGAATCCGATTCGGCGATGGCCCAATTGCAGCAGATGCTCGGTGGCAAGGCGCGCGGCGAGAAGATTATCCACGCTCACACTGTCCACCGGCGGATCGTCTATCGCCTGTGTTTGGCGATCGAACGCGACGATGCTCAGACCGCGTTTGACTAAACCTGCCAAGTGTGTGAGTGCGAGCAGGGACGATCCGAAAATCATTCCGCGAATGCCGTAATGCCACAATTCTTCCGCGTAGCGTTGTTCGCGTTCCGGATCGCGTTCGCTGTTGCCGAGCAAGATTTGGTAGCCGGCTTGCAGTGCGGCGCGCTCGATGCATGACGCGAACGCGCCGTAAAACGGATTGGCAACGGATGGCACAATGACACCAATCATTTGGACACGGCCGGTTTTAAGATGACGCGCGGCGCGGTTCGGGGAGTAACCTAATTGGGCAATGGCATTTTGGACCCGCTCGAGCGTTTCGGGACTCGTACGTTCGTGGCGGCCGTTGAGGAAATTGGAAATTGTACTGGGTGAGACGCCAGCCAATTGGGCAACATCTTGGATGGTGATTTCTGTATTCATCAGACACCTATGTAAATCGTTTTAGTTTATATTGTATCGTTTTACTACATCGTTATACTAACACATTATTGACGTTTTGTAAGTCACAATTTGGTGAATAAATGTCGGGTGCATTTCGGCATCTGGGGCAAATCTGGGGCAAATGGATTCTCTGCAACACAAGGCGATGTCCGCCCGCGCGGACAAAATTCGTTGCCGATGCAGGTCGGTATCGCTATGGCTTGCTGCGACTTGCCGTCGCCCCAACTCGCCCCCACCCACAAACCCAATTTGATTTTTGCTCCTAGTTAAGGTATGATGCGTGCGATGAACACTCGCCTTTCAATCTACTGCGACAAACTTTTGGAAGCGGGGTGGCTGGCGGCGATTGTCGTCGCGCCCCTCTTTTTCAACATCTACTCGAGCCGCGTCTTTGAACCGGACAAGGCGACGCTCGTGCGTTCGCTCGCGCTGGTGATGGTGGGCGCGTGGTTGATCCAACAACTGGAACGCGCCTGGCGCACGACCCCACCGCACGCGGATTCCACGCGTCCGCGCAGTGCACTGGCGGAGACCTTTCGCGCTTGGCTGCGCGATAATCCGTTCATGCTGCCGGTGCTTGCGCTTGTTACCACGTACGCGCTCGCGACGATTTTTTCAGTCGTGCCGAACGTGAGTTTGTGGGGTTCGTATCAACGCTTGCAAGGCACCTACACCACTTTTTCGTACATCGTGATTTCCGTGATTACCGCGAGCGCGCTACGCACGCGCGCGCAACTCGACCGCGCGATCAACACGCTGCTGGTCGTCAGTTTTCCCATCGCGTTCTATGGACTGCTCCAACACTTTCGCCTCGATCCGCTGCCGTGGGGCGGCGATACGGTCGAGCGCATCGCGGCGAATATGGGCAATTCGATTTTCGTCGCGGCGTATTTGATTATGGCGTTGCCGCTCGCGTTGGCGCGGTGGCTGGAGACGCTGGCGCGCGCAACGCGCCACACCACCGCGCGCGCATTGTCGTGGGGACTGGGCGCGCTCGCGCTCGGTGGATTGATTTTGGCGTGGCTGGTAGATTTTGCGGCAGGCACCGCGCTGGCGCTGTTCGGACTCGCCGCGGTGAGCGCGTTCGCGCTCGTCGCCAAAAAGAATTTTCGCGATATGCTCCTCAGCGCGACGTACACGATTCTCCTCGCCGCGCTGTTCGTCGCAATCTTTTTCACCCAAAGTCGCGGACCCTGGCTGGGGCTTGCCGGCGGCTTGTTCGCGTTCATCGTTTTGTACGCGCTGGCGCGCGGTGCGCGCCAAGTGATGCTCGCCGCGATTGTGATCGCACTCGTCGCGAGCGCGTTTCTCGCCGTGTTCAATTTGCCCAACTCGCCACTCGAACCGCTCAAGCAAGTGCCGTACCTCGGTCGCTTGGGACGCGTGTTCGAAACCGAGACAGGCACCGGGCGCGTGCGCGAGTTGATTTGGCAAGGCGCGTTGCCGCTCATCCTACCGCATCAGCCCCTGTGGTCGCCTCTCACCGGCGATGACCCGTTCAACGCGATTCGCCCACTCGTCGGCTATGGTCCCGAAGCGATGTACGTCGCGTTCAATCCGTTCTATCCTCCCGAACTGGGACGGTTGGAAGCGCGCAACGCCTCGCCCGATCGCTCGCACAACGAAACGTTCGACGCGTTGGTGATGACCGGCGCGCTGGGCTTTGGCGCATACATCTTGCTGTTCGTCTCTGTCTTTTACTTTGGGCTCAAGTGGCTGGGTTTTATTCGCACGACAGCTGAACGCAACGCGTTCGTTGCGTTGTGGCTGAGCGGCGGCGTGATGTCCGCGCTCGCCTTTGGCGCGTGGCGCGGTTGGCACTATATCGGCGTGGCGTTACCGTTCGGGATGATTGTGGGGTTGTTCGTCTTTTTGATTGCGGCGGCACTGCGGCGTTACGATACCGATTTGCGCGCGCCCGACCCTGCTCGCGCGTTGTGGCTGTGCGCGCTCCTTGCCGCGCTGATCGCGCATTTCATCGAAATTCACTTTGGCATTGCGATCGTTTCGACGCGCACGTACTTTTGGTTCTACCTCGCGCTGCTGGTGATTCTGGGAATGAACAAACTCGTCGCGGCGCCAGCGCCCGCGAGCGCGTCGCCCGAAACCATTGCGCGCCCGATTGCGACGCGGCGCAAACGACGGCGCGGCGAATCGTCCAACGCGCGCTCGCCGGTCGAAGCGTCGCCGGTGCCGGTCGTCGCGTGGACTGCCATCGTCACGCTCATCACCGTCACACTCGCGTACGAATTCATCACAAATCAAATTGGCACACCCAATTCACTCGAACTGGTCTTCAACGCGCTCTTTGTCAAAGAGGGACAGACCTCCTACGGCATTGCGCTGCTGTTTGGTTTGACCTGGCTCATCGCTGGCATCATCGGCTTGGGCGAAGAATACTTGCCGCGCGCATCGCGCGAGATTTTGGGATACGAGATTGCGTTGTTCGTCATTCTATCGTTTACCGCGTGGTTGTGGTTCGTGCTGTTCCAGACGCGCGGATTGACCCAAGCCGGCGATATGACTCTCGCGCTGATCGGCATGCTGGGATTTTACTACGCCGCGCTGTTCATCTTCGTCGCCGTCGTCGCGTTCGGTTTGTGGTTCGACGAGCCGCGCCCGGTGGCGTGGGTGCGCGCGCCGCTCAACTGGATCGTCACGCCGATTTTGCTCGTCACGCTGCCCGCGCTCATCTATCTGACCAACTATGCGAGCGTTGCCGCCGACATTTACTACAAAGCCGGCTTGAACTATGACGGGATTGGCGCGTGGGACAAAAGCACCGAAGCGTATCAGCGCGCGCTGACGTTGCAACCAACGCAAGATTTCTACGCGCTCTTTTTGGGGCGCGGGTATCTGGAAGCGGCGCGCGCTACCAGCGATCCCAGCCGCCGCGCAGCGACGATCGCAACCACCGAAAAGACCCTGCTGCACGCGCAACGCCTCAACCCGCTCAACACCGACCACACGGCGAATCTCGCGCGAATGAATCGCATTGTCGCCGGACTGGTGAACGATCCAACCGAAAAAGCCGCGCGCTATGCCCAGTCCGCCAAGTACTATGAAATGGCAACGCGCCTTTCGCCGAACACGGCGTATCTCTACAACGAGTGGAGTCAAACGTACACGCAGAGCGGCGATCTAGAACGCGCGCGCGCGCTGTTGGAAAAATCGTTGACGATTGACGATCAGTTCGCGCAGACGTACTTTTTGCTGGGTGAGTACTATCGCGCGCAGGGAGATCGCGCGCGCGCGGCAGAAAATTATCTCCGCGCGATTCCCGGCGATCCAAGTCCGCTCGCCGAGCCGAGCGGCGCGCCGGCGGATGGCGCGATGAGTGTGCTGGCAGCGCCCGAATATCGCGCGCGCGCGGTGGAAGCATTTCGCGCGACGAGCCAGCAAAATCCCCAAGCCACGTTCCCACACATCGCGCTGGCGGATTTGTATCGGCGGACGGGTCAGGTGGATTTGGCGCGCCAAGAATTGGAGCGCGCGGTGAACCTTTCGCCGCGCGATGTGATGACGCGCTTGATGCTGGTCAACTTTTTCTCAGAGACGGGACAAATTGAGGCGGCGGTGTCCGCCATGCGGCAGTTGCTCGATTTGCTTTCGCCGCAACGGACAGCCGACTATCAACGCTTTCAAGATTTCTACGGGCAGTTGCTGACGCTCCAAAAACAAATCGAAGCGGTGCGTCAATCGCCAAATGACGCGGCGGCGCGGCGCGCGCTAGCGCAGACGTGGAAGGCGCGCGGGCAACCGCAGTTCGCGCTGCCAGAATATCAAGCCCTCGCGCGCCTCGCGCCCAACGATTACGACGCGCAGAAAAATGTGGTGCTGTTGAATTTGGCTACGGCACGCCCGGAGGACGCGCAGAACGCGCTCGTCAACGCGGTGGCGCTCGCGCCGGAGCAAGACAAGCCGATGTGGCAAAATATCCAGGTCGCGCTCAACGCGCAAAGGGCGAATCAACTCCCAGCCGCGCGTCAAGCCGCGCAAGCCGCGCTCGCGCTGGCGTCCGAGGCGGACAAGAGCGCGTTGCAAGCGTGGGTGAATGTGTT
>Ga0209018_1001634_pt1 | contig 17616 bp, 13 predicted proteins | sample YNPBryBLVA2012_FD_185814 | JGI IMG/M metagenome (GOLD analysis project Ga0209018, IMG submission 185814) | Anoxygenic and chlorotrophic microbial mat microbial communities from Yellowstone National Park, USA - YNP Bryant BLVA 2012 (SPAdes)... ...
TAGGCCGTTCCGTCGGCCTATGTAGGCCGTTGCGTCGGCCTATGTAGGCCATTGCGTCGGACCATTACCATCGTCTCCTTGGCCTCCAGCCGCGTGACGGCCGCGGAATGGCGCATGGGTGCCGGCCGGGCTCTCGCTCGTACGTGAGGAAGTGCGTCTTACAAAGCGGACACCGCGTCAGAAAGTCTGCCGCCGCGGACAGCAGAACCATGTGCGCGGTCGCAAGCAACGTAGGCGTGTGACGTCCAGGGCGCAGCCTCACCCGGTCGCGGTCGGACCGTGCGCGTGTTCGGCCGCAGCCTCCGGAAACGCAAGCGCCGCCAAACAGATGATGAAGACGTGATGGCTCCACCTCACCTGTTCGCGCCCTTCGTCGTGGTCGAGCCGTGGCGCTCGCCTGAAATTCTCGTCGGCTCGATCGACTCGCCGTCGGATGTGCGCCCGACGAACCAAGGGCTTGGGACGGGTGTGGTTGGGCAGGTCGACCAGCCAGAGCGTGCGCGGCGCGCTGGCGCCATCTTCCCATTCGATCGGGAGCGTGAGTTTGGGGCAGCGCGAATCGCCGCACCTTGGTCGCGAGGCCCCAGCACAGCAGCATCGCAAAGCGGGCAGTCATCGTTCCCTTGGTCCCCTCGCGCCGGCTCACCCGCTGAGCGATGCAACGAGGCAACCTCGCCGCCAGCCGTTGCACGCTCGCCGGCGGTCCGCTCGGCTCATCACCGACGGGCACCGTGGTCTTGCCGTTGATCCGCGCAACGTACTCGATCCCGAGCAGGTCCAGGAGCGCCCGCAGCGGACCGTTGTCTCCGTAGCCCGAGTCCACGACAATTGGAGCGATGGGAATCCCGCCTGCCACCATGCGATCGATGAGGTTCAGCGCCATCTCGAGCCTGGTGCGGAACGGTAGCTCCTGGGGAACCTCGGCTTCCAATCGGCGTTGCGAGTCGTCGGCTCACGACGCCGGCATGGACGGGTCGTAGCCCAACGGCATGCTCGGCGCCTCGGTTGCCGAAGACATGCTGGCGGCGACTTGACCGTGGCAGACCTCGCCGGCAGTCCCGCTGTCCCGGCGCTCCGCGAACACCGAATGCGCGCCCTGCTGGAGGGAACCCGGTGTCGTCGAAGATCCACGCCAGCACGGGCCCTGACTTCTCGATGGCGGATGCGCCCCGCAGAATGCGGCACGGCGCACCGCACGGTCGCTCCCCTGCGAGCAGCCGAGGAAGCGCTGGAACGTCATGAACCTTGCCATGGTGTGCTCCGGGTCGATGCGCGATGCCATCGGCTCCACGGACTTTCCGTCGCCGGGCACCAGAAGGCCCCAAGCGTGCTCGGCGAATCGCTTGCGCTGCTAGGCGTTGCCCAGAGCCTTGCCGACGTGCGCGGTGAATTGCGCCCTGCGAAGCGCGAGCTGGTCGATGTCGGGTGGGTTCATCGCCCAGCGTTTGCATGGTCTGGGCAGTCGGGCCCACTTGTTGGGGGCAGTCGTATTGACCCTCCTGCTCGCTCGACCTCAACGTTCTTCAGAAACTTGATAGGCGACGTACAGCGCCTGTGCATGCACCTGCCGAAGTGGGCCAACTCGCTGGTAGGCCGGCAGCCCGTTGTCGGACTACGCCCTGTCGACGTCGGGCACGAGCCTGTCGCCCCCGCCCCGCGCGTGCTTGCGGCGGCTCTCGCATCCTGTCGTTGAACCCACGCGCGGCAGGCTCGCGCACGTTGCCCACTTCGCAGGCGTTCGCCCCGGAACAGCGGCGCTCTGCCGATGCGGGCGATTCGCACGTGGGCGCCCGGACGGCCCGACCGAATCGCTGTCCGGCACTGCGGCCGGTCCACCAGACCGCACAGCACGCCGTCCGCTTCACGACCCAACGAGTCTCTCGGCGTCCCGTGGATGTCTCCAACCACCATGTGGAAGGTGCGTCCCCGGCCGGCGGGCTTCGCAGACACCTCCGGTTCAGACGACAGCACTCGACGTTCCCGGAGGCGTCCGCGTTCCGATATGTGCGCCGACGCGGCCCGGGTCACGCCAGAGTCGAACGGCCGGCTTGCCCACGGGCATGCCCCGGCGGCGGGTCGCGGCTCTTGCCGAGCTACTTCTTGGCCAGATGAGCGCGGACTTCGTCGAGCTTGCCCGCCGATCCCAGCTTCTCATTCTTGTGCGCGATGAACTTCGCGTACTCCGCCATGAAGATCTTGCCCGGCGGACGAAGGTCGAACTCGGCCGGCTTGTCGCGGAAATACTCCCGATGGACCCGCGTCCAGACCAGACGGCCGTCCGTGTCGATGTTCACTTTCGTGACGCCAAGCTCGGCGGCCCGGCGGAACTGATTCTCATCCACGCCCTTGGAGCCCTTGATCGCGCCGCCCGCCGCGTTGATACGGTCGACCTCTTCCTGGGGTACCGAACTCGACCCGTGCATGACCAGCGGGAAGCCCGGCAGCAGCTTCTGAATCTCGGCGAGAACGTCGAAGCGGAGGCCCTGCGTGCCGGTGAACTTGTAGGCGCCGTGGCTGGTGCCAATCGCACATGCCAGCGAGTCGCAGCCCGATTGCTTGACGAACTCCAGGGCCTCGGCCGGGTTCGTCAGATGGGCGTTCCCCTCGTCGACCTTGATGTCTTCCTCGACCCCACCGAGTTGCCCCAGCTCCGCCTCGACGCTGATCCCCCGCTTGTGGGCCGCTTCGACCACCCGGCGGGTCGTTGCGACGTTCACGTCGAACGGGTCATGGCTCGCGTCGATCATGACCGAGCTGTAGAAGCCGCTCTCGATGCATTCGAGGGCGGTCTTCTCGTCGCCATGGTCCAGGTGCACGGCGAAGATGGCTTCGGGAAAGATCTGCTCGGCGGTGCGGATGATCGCCTCGAGCATGCGCTTGTCGGTGTAGGCCCGCGCGCCTTTTGAGATCTGGATGATGAACGGCGCCTTGGAGTCCACATTGCCACGGAACAAGCCCATCGCCTGCTCCAGATTGTTGATGTTGTACGCGCCGATCGCGAACTTCCCGTAGGCGACCTCGAACAATGACTTTGTAGTAACGATCATCGGAGTTACTCCCTGGTGGTTGCCTGTCGACTTCTACGCCATCCCAGACCCTGACGCCAGCGCTGCCGTCCTATCGCCGACGAGCCCTGCGCCGAGGGACCGGGGGCTGTACGTCCTGCTCTGGCACCGGATCCACGCGCCCGCCAGGGGTGCCCACAAACCCGATGGCATCCAGGTCGCTCGTCGTGATCCGCGGGGCTTGCGCGATTTGCGTCGCACGCAGGAGGACGTCTTCGAGTTCCACATCGTTTCCGGGCCAATCGTAGTCGACCAGGCGGGCCAGCGCTCGGTCCTCGATGCCCAGGGGCTCGCCGCGCAGGCTCGCGCCCAGTCTCGCCAGCTTGCTCAGCACCAGCGCCCGGATGTCCTCCGCCCTCGATGCCAGCGGCGGAATCGCCAGCGCTCGGTCGCCCAGCCAGTCTCCGAGCACGCTCGACAGTCGGCCCGACGCAACCAGGGCGTCCACCGTCGACGGCACCGACACGGCAAGCCAGACATCGAGTGGGTGGGGCGCGCCGGAGGGAGAGACGCGCTCCGCCATCGACGCTGCGATGAAGTCCTGCACATCCTTTCCGAGGACCTGTGGGTCCAGGATGAGCAGCGATCCTCCATCGGCCAACGCCAGCGGCGATCGGTCTGCGTCCCGCCAGCGGTCGAGGGCTTGCTCGGCCGGGTCGGTTGCATGAACGACCACGAAGGGCTTGTCTTTCCGTGCGCTTTCCAGGTGGGCGACGGCAGCCCACGGAACCGGGTCGGCCCCTGGCGGGGTCCACAACACCATGGGCAACCCCATCGATCCAATGCGGCGCGCCTGGGCGAGCGCCATGCTGACCGCTGGGCTGTAGGCGGCGCACAGGGCAGGCTCGGCGAGCCGCTCGACCGACGCGCGCAGCCGTCCGCCTTCGGTCTCGATCCTGTGCTTGAGACGGTCGATCTCGTCGCCGCGCCGGTCGGCCACGCGCTTCCACTCGAGCTCGCGGGCGCGGGAACGAGCCAGGGCAGATGAAACGCCGAGGACCGCCCCCACCCGGTCGGCGAGAACCCGCAACGCACGCACTTCTTCCAGGCTCATCGGCGATCGTCGACCGCCGCGCGGAATCCCCAGCAGCCCCACAGGCCCGTCGTCGTCCTGCACCAGCGTCAACGCGAGCAGCGCCCGCGCGTCGGTCCACGCCACAAGGGGTCGAACCTCGGGTCTGCGTACCTCGACAGCACGCAGGACTTCGATGCGCAACGTGCGCTCGGGCTCACCGCGTGCCACCTCGTAGAGCAGCTCCGGCGCCTCGGCTTCCTGCGTGTGGACGTACCCTGCCCGGTCGATCGTCACCGCCTCTGGAGGCGAAGCGCGAAACAACACGGGTGATGCGCTGTCCCCCGGGAGCATGGTGCGGACCGCCGACAGCGCTTGCTGCAACGCGACGTCGGGGTCCGGATGAAGCGCCGCTTCGTTTGCCCGCTCGATGGCGTCGAGCCACCTGGACCGCGCGGGGCCCAAGGGGCGGGACAGCAACGGTGCTGCCAGCCCGATCAGCACGGACAGCAGGCCCACGCCCACGATCATCAGCCCTGCGGAGCCCGGCGCACGATGCGTCCAGGCAATGGCGCCGAGCCCCAGCGGCGCCGCAAGCAGGACAATCGCCAGGGAAGTTCGCATCGTGCGGGCAACGCTCGACGCCTCGATGGAAATGCAGGCGAACAGGGCTGCCCACGCACTGGCATGCACCGCGATGGTGGCGATCCGGTCGGGAGGCGCCACGCGCAGCAAGGCGAATGGAACGGCCAGAGCTGCAACGACCACCGACAGCGCCAGCGCAGCCGCGGCCCGGTCGGCCACGCCGAGCTCCAGACGCCGGAGCGCGCGGACTCTCGCCGCCGCTGCGATCATGAGGCCGACCGCACCCACCCCTGCGGCCGTCGTTGCGTAGTCGATCGCGATCGGGTCGAGCATCATCGACTGCTGCGGCAGCACCACACGCGCCAGCGGCAAGCTGACCGCGATCCCCCAAACCAGCGCCCCGACCACGAAGGCGTCGAGGCGGCGCGACGAAGCGGGCGGTTGAAGCAGGCCGGGGCTGGCGGAGATCCTGGCCAGCGACAACAGCGCTCCTCCCGTGGCGAGCGCGGAACCCAGGTTCGCGGCCGCGACAAGGCCGGGCTCACCGACGGCGCCGCACCACGCCGCAACAACGAGCGCGGATCCCGTAGCTGCGACACGCGCCGCGCTTCGGACCAGAGGCTCGACCGGGTCGACTCCGCGCGACGGTGGAGCCGACCGGATCCAGACGAACGCCAGCGCAAAGGGGATCACACCGAGCGCGATCCAGCCCGGACCTGCGCCTGCACGGGACCGGAGCGCCGCGAACAGGACGTAGCCTAGCCCGGCCAGAGCGAGGAAGAAGGAGCGCGTTCGCCACGCTTGCACGCGGTCATCCTAGCCGGCGCCCAGCGGTCGCCCAGGCACAAAAAGCTCCGCGCGACATGGCCGGGGGGGGGTTCATGTCGCGCGGGAAAACACCACACGGTGGGAAAGGGGGGGGCATCAATCCTTGTCGTGTGGAATTCAACGGGTCGCTCCAGCAGAACCCGTGCCAGTTCATCATCGTTGTTTGTCGGGATGTTGCGCCCCCTGTCCAGGCCCGCCCCGCTCCAGACGTTGCAGCTCTGCAATCCGACGGTGCATCCTCGCAACGCGACCATGGGGTTGCGCGGCACCAGCAAGCGTGGAGCAGGCCGCCTCACCGTGCCACAATCCCTGGCGACGGAAGGTCCACGCCACCTGTGATCGGTCCCGAACCAACCCCAGCGCTCTCCGCACGCCTCACCGCCCACCTGGAACGGCTGCGGTCCCAGGTCCCATGGCAAGCGCGCGCCGCCGTCGCTGCGATCGCCGTCGCCGTGACCCTCGCGACGTGGGGACCGTGGATGGTCCTGCCCTTCGGCCTGTCCACCCCACGATGGGAACGCTTCGTCTACGTGACCTCGGGCCCGTACTGCCACCAGCTCGCCGCCCGGTCCTATCATGTGGCCGGCCATGTTCTACCGCTGTGCACGCGGTGCACCGGCATGTGGATCGGGATCACCCTCGGCGTGACCCTCGCCATGATCGTGGTGCCCAGGCAACGCTGGTGGATCGGCACGGGCCTGGCCGTGCTCGCCGCTGCGGCCAGTGCTTTTGACAAACTCCGTGAGGAAGCCACACGCGTCGACGCACCCAACGCCCGATTCGTGCTCGGCGTCCTGGTCTTTGTGGGGGTAACCCTCGCCGTCTCGTTCGACACGCTCGCGGTGCTGCTCGGGCTGCTGCGCGCGATCGTGCGTCAACCGCGCAGATTGCTATCACGGTCTACCAACCGCCCGGTCGGATGATTCTGCTTCCAGGGCTGCGCACAGCACCTCGTACAAGACGACCATGACTGCCTGGGCAAGGTTCAGCGAGGGCTCGTTGGCCACCATCGGGATCCGGACGACGGCGGAGCACATCTGCACCTCGCGGCGCCGCAGTCCGTGGCGCTCGTCGCCGAACACGACCGCCACCGACTCGCCGCGTGCGCACGCCTCGACAATCCGCGCTGCTGCCTCCTTGGGCGCCAGGACATCGCGTTGGCCCCTGCGCGCTGTCGTCGCCACGCACCACGTGCAACCGTCCAACGCTTCTCCGAGATCCGTCGTGTACCGCGCCTGGTCGAGCAGCGACCGCGCGCCCACCGCCATCTTGCGGGCATGGTCGCTGGTGACTTGCGCCAGCGGCCCCGGCGACACCAGCACCAGCGTCGACAACCCGGTCACCCGCATTGCCCGCGCTACGGCCCCCACGTTCTCGGGGTATCGCGGACGCACGAGCACCACCCGACATCCCGACGCCACATGCGTCCTTCGCTTGACCCGTGTGGACTCTTCAGCCACTCGACCGACCTGCGTGCGCGGCTCCGGCGAGGCATCGTAGCGTGGGTGGGGATCCGGCGCGAGCGGAGGTTCATCCGGGCGAACAGCCCGGGGAGGCACACCCACCGCCAGCGCCGGTCCGTTGGGGAGACGGCACCGACCGAGACGCAGCCGGTGACCGGGCCGCCGGGCCGTGGAGCCCCGGACGCACGCCCGGCATCACTCGCACTTCAGCCCTTGGACACCGGGGCAGCACACCACGGTGAGCGTACAATCGGGCATGGCTTCTTTCACGTCGTTGACGATGGTGCCGTAGCAGTCGCACGGCAGAGGCTGCGTGGACAGGTCCACCTCGTTCTTGCACTTCGCAACGGCAGCCACTTCCTCTGCTGCGTCCTGTTGCGCGACAGGCTCTTCGACCGCATCCAGCGCGGCGTCGTCTGCTTGCTCGACGTCCGGTGCGGCGTCCTCGGAAGGCAGCGACGTTTCGGCCTGCGCGGCGGCGTCCTGGTCACCGGGTGGGGTACCCGGGTTGTCGCTGTCGTTGCTGTTGTCGCTGCCACACGCAGCGGTCAGGGCGAGAGCGAGAGCGGCAGCAGTGAGGCAAGCGCCAAGGCGGTGAGCGGCGTACATGAGCATCTCCCTTGTCGAGTCGCAGGCCGACACATCTGGATGGCTTCCGGTGCCACCCGGGATGGGACGGACGGCCAGGACAGTCCGAAGCTGGTGGTTCGGCTGTGTCTGGCAAGCGGACCCGCTGCTATCACCGGATGTCGTCGAGCGCAACGGTCGGATGCTCCGCTCCGGTGGGTCGTCCGACGCGGTTGCGGCTGACCGAGGCACATGCACGCGACGGTCGCATGGTCGGAAAGGTGTCCGGGTAATGGGGGAGCGGCCCCGGCGTGGTGCGACGATGCAACGGTCGGAGCGCGCAGGACGGGTCGAACGACGCGGACGACTGCGGAGCATGCGGGGAATGGGCGAAAGGGCTGGGGCAGCAAGCAGGGCGTCGGCCTGCATTCGGTCCGGTCGGCTTCCTGCGCGACAAGACCCACCGCCGAGCTCACCGCGGACAACCGCCATGGTCGCGGGCGAGCGGGAGGGGTGGACGTGGCATGGGGTGCAGGCGAAACGAACCCCTGGTGGACCGAACGCATCCGGGTGAGGGGAAAGGGTTGCGAATCCAGGGTCCCGGAACTACGGTCGCGTCCCGGACGATCATGCCGATCAGCGACCCCCACTCGTTCTCGGACACGGCGCAAGGCCGCATCAAGCACATCCGCTTCGACATCGACCTCGACTTCGGCACCCGGACGATCCGCGGGAAGGCTGACTACGAGCTGGAGGGCGCCGTCGCAGGCCCCTTGTTCCTCGACGTGCGCGACGTCGAGGTCCGGAGCGTCATGGCCGACGGTGGTTCGCTTGCGTGGCGGATCGACGAACGGGACGCGATTCGAGGCCAGCGTCTGCACATCGACAACTCGAACGGGTCGTCGGTGTTGTCGATCGAGTTCGAGACATCGCCGAAGGCGACCGCACTGGGGTGGCTCGATGCTGCGCACACCGCAGGGGGCAAGCATCCGTTTCTGCTGAGCCAATGCCAATCGCTTCATGCGCGCAGCATCTTCCCGTGCCAGGACACGCCATCGGTCCGGTTCACCTACGAGGCGGTGGTGCGGGTGCCGGCTCCGTTGACGGCGGCGATGTCGGCAGACCGGACGTCGATCGAGGCCGCGGGGGCGGTCAACATCTGTCGTTTCTCGATGCCGCAGGCGATTCCCTCCTACCTGTTCGCGTTGGCGGCGGGCAATCTGGCGTTCCGCACGCTGGGCAAGCGTTCGGGGGTGTTTGCGGAGCCCGAGGTACTCGACGCGGCGGCCTGGGAGTTCGCGGAAACCGAGAAGCTCATCGATGCGACGGAGAAGCTGTTCGGGCCCTACCAGTGGGAGACATTCAACATCCTGATCCTGCCGCCGGCATTTCCGTACGGCGGCATGGAGAACCCGCGGCTGGTGTTCCTGACGCCCACGCTCATCGTGGGTGACCGCTCGATGGTCAACGTGCTGGCGCACGAGCTGGCGCATTCGTGGACCGGGAACCTGGTGACGAACGCGACCTGGGAAGACTTCTGGCTCAACGAGGGGTGGACCGTGTACGCGGAGCGTCGGCTGCTGGAGGTGCTCGAGGGGGAAGCCTATGCGCAACTGCACGGCGCCGTTCGTCGCGAGGCCATGCTGGAGGACATGCGCATCTTCGGGATGGACGCGCCTCCCACGCGCCTGAAGTTCTCCCAGAAGGGCATGGACCCGGACGACGTCTTCTCGATGGTCCCGTACGAGAAGGGCTGCTCGCTTCTTTCGCTGATCGAGCGCAAGGTTGGGCGTGAGCGGTTCGACGTGTTCATTCGTCGATACATCGAGACGTTCAAGTTCCGCTCGTTGACCACGGAGGACTTCCTGCAGTTTCTGACCAGCGAACTGCCGGAGGTGGAGCATCACATCGACCTACGGTTGTGGGTCTATGGCCCTGGTTTTCCGGACGACGCGCTCGTGCCTAGCTCGCCGTTGCTCGACGACGTCTATGGTCGTCTGAACGACTATCGTTTGGGGCAGCTTCCGGAGCGGGCGCAGGTTGCAGGGTGGAAGCCGCAGCAGGTGGAGGTGTTCCTCAAGAACCTGCCGCGCAAGATCCCGGTCGATCACTGCACGTACTTCGAGAAGCTCTTCGGCCTCACGGAAAGCCGCAACCGGAACCTGCTCACGGAGTTCTACGTGGTGGCGATCGGCAGCGGCTGCGAACGGATCATCGAACCTGTCGAAGCCCTCGTCTCGTCGGTGGGTCGCATGCTCTATCTCAAGCCGCTGTACCGCGCGCTCGTCGAGACGCCTTGGAGCCGTGCGCTCGCGCGTCCCCTGTTCGATCGTCACAAGAGGTCGTACCATCCGATCGCGGTGGGCGTGATCGAGCGGATCCTGTCGAGCGCCGGTGTGTAAAGGAGATCGTCCGCTGGCAGGGATCTTCATCGGCGGGCAGGCTCGCCGGATGGGCGGCTTGCCGAAGGGTTTGATCGCGCATCCATCGGGCGTCGGAACGCTGGTCGATCACCTTGTCGATGTGGCGCGTCGGGCGGAGTGTGACGTGGTGCTGGTGGGGGCGCATGCAGCTTACGCGCATCTGGGGTTGGAGATGTTGCCGGACGGGCAGGCCGGGTCGGGCCCGATGGGCGGGCTCGAGAGCCTGCTCGGCGCAGCGAAGGGGCGCAATGCGTTCGCCATCGCCTGCGACATGCCCTACGTGCGGGTGGAGCTGCTGGACGCACTGCGCGCGTTGCTGCGCGAAGATGTCGACGCAGTGATGCCGGTTCGGAGCAGCGGCCTCGAGCCGTTGTGCGCGTTGTATCGGTCATCGACCGTACTGTCACAGGTTCGGCGTTTGCTGACGATGCGGCGACTTGCGCTCCGGGCTCTGGCGGCAAGCATTCGGGTGGCCGAGCTCGGCTTGACCGTCGAGCAGCAGCGGTGGCTGGACGATTGGGACGAGCCGCAGCAGGTGTCGGGCTGCTAGACTGCGTGCTGGCCATGGCACGCCTTCCCCGGATATGCGCGACATGTGGCGTCGAGTATGAGGCCGACGCGTTGTTCTGTCCGAAGGACGGGACACCGCTCGGGTCCTCGCGCAACGAGCCGGGACAGGATCCGTACCTGGGCCAGACGATTGGGGATCAGATCGAGATCCGGCAGCTTGTCGGCATCGGGTCGATGGGGCGGGTGTATCGTGCCTGGCAACGCGGTGTGGAGCGCGACGTGGCGGTCAAGCTGCTGCATCGCGAGCTGTCGGCGAACAACACGCTAGTGGGGCGGTTTCTTCGCGAGGCGCGCATCGCCAGTCGTCTGCAGCACCCGAACGTGGTGCAGGTGCTCATGGCGGGGCAACTGCCGGCGGGGTCGTCGGCGTCGTCCACCGGCAACGAGCTGTACATCGTGATGGAGTATCTCGACGGCATTTCGTTGCTGTCGGCGCTGGCGGCGTCAGGGGGGGCGCTGGCGCTGCCGCGCGCGTTGCATGTGGTGCTGCAGATCTGCGACGCGGTCGGCGAGGCGCATGCACAAGGCATCGTGCACCGCGATCTGAAACCGGAGAACGTGGTGCTGGTTCGCCGGGGAAACGATCCGGACTTCGTGAAGGTGTTGGACTTCGGGATCGCGCGGCTGGACTGGGGGCCAGGGTCGGTAGCGACACAGGCCGGCTTGATCTTCGGCACGGCGCGGTACATCTCGCCGGAAGGGGCGCGTGGCGATCCTGTCGGACCTACGGCCGACGTGTACTCGATCGCAACGATCCTGTACCAGTGCTTGTCGGGGCGCACGCCGTTCGAGAACGAGTCGCCGATGGCGCTGTTGATGATGCACACGTACGAGGCGCCGCCTCCGATCACGTCGATCGCACGGGCGAGCTATCTTCCTGCGCCGCTGGCCGCGGCGATCATGCGCAACCTGGACAAGCAGCCGGACAGGCGCGCGCCGGACGCTCGAGCCCTGGGCCGTGAGCTGGTCGACGCAGCGCGGGCGAGCGGGCTTTCGCCCGACGACCTGGTTCCCCGGTCCACGCTGCTCGGCCAGCGCGCGAGTGTGGCCACCTCGTTCAAGTCCATCGAGCGCACCAACAAGCTGCAGCTCTCCGCGCAGGTCGCCAACATCATCGGAGCCCACGGGGCGTCGGTGCGTGGGGAGACGGCTTGGGCTACGCCGACCGAAACGAGCGGTCCTCCGGCCGTACCGGCTGCTGACATGGTGGTGGCCGCCCCACCGGAGGGCTACGCCGCAAGCATGCCCGCCTCTGCGGTTGCCGTGCGAGCGAGCGCGCCGTCGACGACTCCGGCGCGCGTGTCCGCCACGCCGCTCGCACCTTCGGTGCCTGCGCCTCTTCCCACGGCGCACGGGACTTCGCGAACGCTCGACGACGACGACGAGATCGAGACCAACCATGTGCGGCGGAGGCGGGCGCGTACCGTTGTCGTCGTGCTTGCGTGTTTCCTGGGCGGTGCGGGACTCGTATCGTTCGCCGCGCACCAGATGGGCTACCTCGGGTCGCGCGCGACGGTGTCGGCTTCCACGTACGTGCAACGCGCCGAGTCCGCGCTGCGCGACGGTCGATGGAACGCGCCGCCGGGAAACAACGTGCGCGACATCACCGACGAAGGGCTACGGCGCTTCCCGGGTGATCCAGCGATCATCGACGTGCGGAGGCGCGCTGCGCAGGAGCTGGTGACGTCGTCGTTGGGTCGCAAATACGCAGGCGACCTCGCCGGTGCGCTGTCGGACGCTCGGCTTGCGTGCGAGCTTGCCGCGGAGAACACGACGGCGCAACGCTTGTTGGAGGAGCTGCAGGGCCTGATGGACGCCGGGTCGCCGGTGACGGTGGAGTCGGCGGAGGCGGTGTCTACGGATGCGGGGTCGAACCGCCGGGGGACCGAGCCGCGGGTTCCGCTGCGACCGGGCGCAGCGGGGAGCGGCCCCATCGGGCAGCCGCCAGCGGGTGCTTCGAGCGCACCGCCGGCGCCCACGCCAACAGACACGAGCGGACGTTGGCTATGATGGTTCGCGTGGCGCAGCCCAGGTGGATGATGTTGGCGATGGTGACCGGCATCGCCATGTTGGTTGCGCGCGATGCCGCTGCGCAACAGACGGCGATGGCGCGGGATGCGATCGCTGCACGGCAGCTCGACAAGCCGTACACACAGGTCGAGGCGGGGCTGGGGATGCTCACGCTCCCCGCGACGAACGTGTGTCTGACCGCCCCGAACACCTGCACCCGAGGCGACATCACGCCGCAGGGTTACGCCTGGATGCTGTACCGCACGGGTGGCACCTATGCAGTCGGTGCAGGCGTCGGCTATGCGCCGGCCACGCGCACGGACACGCCGCAGCGCACGTATGCGAACCTGGATCGGTCCCACAAGCGCGACTACCTGACGATCGACATGGTGGGCCGCTACTATGCGTTGAGGTCGTCATGGCTGGAGGGCTGGCTGGGCATGATGGTCGGCGGCGTGGTCGTGTACGACCGGTTCGAGACGAAGACGGAGAGCCCGAGCGCTCCGATTCTCGGGCCGAGCGGGGTGGTTCTGCGCACGGAGGGCGTGAGCATGGGGATTGCCGGGGGGCTGGGGTGGACCTTTGCGCCCAACTGGTCGGTGGAGGCTGCGGTCCGGTCGGCCTGGTGGTTCTTGCCCGGGACGCGGCAGTGCGCCCCCACTGGCGACTGCGCCACGCTCGCCAACGACGTCGCGATGTTCAACCTCGGCATCGGGGTTGGCTACCGCATCGCGCTGTGACCGGTGGAGCCGGTGGACGATCGGGGCTAGTCTAGTCCCATGATGCAAACACGCGTTCTGATCTCTGCCGTGGTGCTGGCTGGTCTTGCGGTGGCGGGGTGCCTGGCCGAGCAAGACACGGGTGGCGGGTCTGGTGCTGGAGGGTCGAACGTGTCGGGAAGCGGAGGCTCGTCGAACGCGGGCACGGGAGGCGACGGGGGCACATCGGGTGGCTCGGGAGGCGACACCGGCGGCTCGGGCGGGTCGACGGGCGGGACGGGGGGAGCGACCGGCGGGACGGGGGGCGCGATGGGCGGGACCGGAGGCGCGACGGGCGGGACGGGGGGCGCGACGGGCGGGACGGGGGGCGCGACCGGCGGCACAGGCGGAAGCACGGGTGGGGACCCGGAGATCGTCGAGGTGGGGGACAAGACGCGCTATCTGTTCCGGGGCACGGTGGTGACACCCGACACGTATTTCGTGGGCGAGGTACTCACCGAGAGCAACGTGATCACATGCGTGGCGGCGTCGTGCTCGGGCGAGCCGGGCGCGGCGGGAGCCACCGTGATCGACACGCACGGGATGATCTTCCCGGGCATGATCGACACGCACAACCACATCTTCTACGACATCTTCGACGAGGACGACTGGACCCCGAAGCAGAAGTATCAGAACCACAATCAGTGGACGCAGGAAGCCGAGTACAAGGCGATGCAGGACTGTCTCGACTGGATGTTGGCGTCGACGACCGGGTCGCCGCCCGGTGCCAACCTCGACTGCGAGATCCTGAAGTATGGAGAGATCAAGGCGCTCATCAGCGGGACGACGTCGGTGCTGGGCGAGCCGAAGGGAAGCCCGATGAAGTGCTATGCGTCGCTGGCGCGTTCGATGGACGGCAGCTTCAACGACTTGCCGGACACGCAGCGGCTCGGTCCGTGCCTGTACCCAGGCCAGCCTTTCACGCAGGCGCCTCCGGACAACGACCACATCCAGGTTTCGACGCTCGGTATCGGGTCGGTGAATCCGTCGGATGCCCTGACCAACTTTCAGAACTGCAAGACGTGGTCGTATGTGGTGCATGTGGCGGAGGGGCTACAGAGCAACGCGAGCGCCTACGAGGAATGGACGGACACGAAGACGGCGCAGCTCGACGTGCCGCAAATGACGATCATCCACGGGACGGCGCTCGGGCAGGCCGACTTCCAGCACATGGCAAACAAGGGGATGAAGCTGGTGTGGTCGCCCAAGTCGAACGACTTCCTGTACGGCTTCACCACGCGGATTGACCTGGCAAAGCAGGTAACGCCGAAGCTGACGATCGCGCTCGGGCCGGACTGGTCGCTGGGAGGCAGCGTGAACCTGCTCGACGAGCTGAACTTCGCCTGGCAGTACGACCAGAGCAACTGGGGAGGCGTTCTGACGGCGAAAGACCTGGTGGCGATGGTGACGATAGACGCGGCGAAAGCGATCGAAGTACAGGATCAGCTAGGGTCGCTGGAGGTGGGCAAGCTGGCGGACCTGATGGTGGTCAGCGGGGATTCGAATGCGCCGTACGACACCCTGGTGCATGCCCGCCCGGCGTCGGTGCGGCTTGTGATGGTCAACGGCGCGGTGCTGTACGGTGATGCGTTCCTGAGCGAGGCTGCGTCGCTGTCGGAGTGCGAGGCAATGGACATCTGCGGCACGAGTCGATTCCTGTGTGTCAAGGAGCAATCCACGGCGGACAAGCTGAACCAGAGCTACGCGGACATCGAGTCCACGATATCGGCGGCGCTGCAGACCTACGACACGGCTCATGGCACGCACTACGCGCCCATTGCGCCGCTGGTGACATGCCCTTGAGATGTTCGGAACGGAGCGGTCGTGGCGTCCATCCAGCTCGAGCTTCCTCTGCCGAACGTTGCAGCAGTACCACCACGGGTGGGCATTCCGCGCCCGCAGCGGGTGTTCGTCAACCGCAACCTCCGGATGGCGGGCATCGACTGGGTGGGATTCGACATGGACTACACGCTGGCTGTCTATGAGCAATCCGCGATGGACCAGCTCTCCCTGACACTGACCGTTCCGCGGCTGCTGGAGCGCGGGTATCCGGAGTACGTCGCGGATTTGACGGTCCACCCGGCGTTTGCGATTCGCGGGTTGATCGTGGACAAGCGTCTCGGCCATGTGCTGAAGCTGGACCGGTACCGGGTTGTGCAGAAGGGTTATCATGGGCTGAAGCCCATCGCGAGAGAGGAACTGAGGACGCAGTACCAGACGCGCAAGATACGTTTTGCCGGGCCGCGGTTCCACTGGGCGGACAGCCTGTATTCGCTCGGGGAGACGGCCCTGTATGCGAGCCTGGTAGACCTGCTCGAAGCCCATGGCGTCCGCCCGGACTACGAAAAGCTCTTTGCCGACGTACGGGAATGCGCCGACAGCGCACACCGCGATGGCACGTTTGCCGCCCGCATTCTGGCGGACCTGCCGCGGTTCGTGCGCCGTGACCCGCGCCTGGCGCAAACGCTGCACAACCTGCGATCCGCCGGAAAGCGGTTGTTCCTGCTCACCAATTCGGACTGGGCCTACACGCGTGCGATGATGACCTTCCTGCTGGGAGACGCGATGCCGGAGTACCCGTCGTGGAGGCACTACTTCGACTTCGTGGTCGTTTCGGCATCCAAGCCGGGCTTCTTCACGGAGCGCCGTCCCTTTCGCGAGCTTGAGGAGGACGGCGAGGCGGACAGGCCGCCTGCGTCCCGCCCGGCGAGCCATATCGAGCGGGGACGGGCTTACGAGGGTGGGAACCTGGTCGATCTGAACCGCATGGTGAGCACATCGGCCGACCGGGTCCTTTACGTGGGAGACCACATCTACGGGGATATCCTCCGGTCCAAGAAGGAAGCTGCGTGGCGGACGGTGCTCATTTTGCAGGAGCTCGAGGCGGAGATCGCGGCGCATGATGCCTCGGTGGAGGACTTCCGCAAGCTCGCCGACCTCACGGTCCGCCTCAACCAGCTCGAGGACGAGCTGCGCGCAACCCAGCTCATGTACAAGGATCTGACCCGACAGATCGAAGCCTCTGGCTCGGTCCCCAACACCCCCGAGCGCGCAAGCCTCGAAAAGAGCAGAAACCGCGTCAAACGTACGGTCGAGCGCATCCGCGGCCTCATGCGCGCCGTCCATCAGGAGACGTCGTCGCTCGAGCAGGAGATCGACCGGCGGTTCCACCCCTACTGGGGCTCGTTGCTGAAAGAGGGTACGGAGCTGTCGGGCTTCGGCGATCAGGTCCAGGCCTACGCATGCGTGTATACGTCGCAGGTATCGAACCTTGCGCACTATTCGCCCCTCCAGCTCTTCCGTAGCCCTCGGGATCTGATGCCCCACGAGCTCTGACCTGCTCTCGCGCAGGGCGCACGTCTCTGCTCGAGACGCAGGAATGCCACATACGGGCCATGCGCGAGCCACCATCGCGGCCGATCCTCCCGCCCGTGACGTTTCGCAATGCTTTCCCGACCGGCCTACGACGCCGTTCCTTTCTGTGTTCTGCCTGGTGGGCGTTGCTCGGCGGACCAGTGGCCACCTCGGCGTTGTCGTGCAGCAGCCACGACGACGACGGCGGCAGCGGGCAAGGTCAGCCTTTCTCGTTCGTCGTCCTTTCTGATACCCACATAAGATTGCCGGGCAACCCCGACGACACCGACTACGACAACCTGCAAAACCTCGACAACTTGACCGGCGTGCTTTCCCGGATCGTGAACGACTATCCCGACGCCGCGTTCGTTGCAGTGACCGGCGACCTGGTGGGTTGCTTGTACTCCGAAGACCCGGCGGACTGCCTTGCTGGTGTCCCCAACCCGGCGGAAGCCTTCAAAAGCCTGATGGACGTGCTGCCCATGCCCTGGTACGTTGCGCTCGGCAACCACGACTACCAGAAGAGTCATGATGCCCAGCTTGGAGAAGGCGTGTCGTCTTCCGACCGGGCGGCCATCGAGGCGGTCTGGAAGAAGGTGCTCGGCATCGAGCCGTACTATTCGGTCGTCGTGAACGGGTACCGTCTGGTGTTCCTCAACAGCAACCGCGGGCCTGCCTACCAGGCTGTCTGCGGCGGCAGTGACGCGGAAGCGGGATGCACGGGGTCGTTCGACGAAGAGCAGATCGCCTGGCTGGAGACGCAGCTCGCGGCGACGGAGCCGTGTATCTTGTTCTTTCACCACCCGATCCGAACGGACGACCCGGCACGCCTCTGGTCCATCATGCCGTCGTTCCTCGTTCAGGAAGGCGACCGGATCGACGAGGTCGTCGATGCCCATGCGGACAAGATCCGGGCGATTTTCACGGGCCATGGGCACATCTGGGCAAAGGACATTCGCGCAGGGGTGATTCCCGTGTTCG
>Ga0209018_1001635_pt1 | contig 17612 bp, 18 predicted proteins | sample YNPBryBLVA2012_FD_185814 | JGI IMG/M metagenome (GOLD analysis project Ga0209018, IMG submission 185814) | Anoxygenic and chlorotrophic microbial mat microbial communities from Yellowstone National Park, USA - YNP Bryant BLVA 2012 (SPAdes)... ...
CTGTCCGAAGGGACGGTGCGCAACCACATCAGCGCCATCCTCGAAAAACTCGGCGTCACCGACCGCACGCAGGCGGCCATCATCGCCATTCAGCATGGGCTAGGGGGGTGAGTCCAGCCAGACCCGTTGCAGAACATCCCCACGGTTTTGAACTTCGAGCAAGTTCCCACGGCGTAAGCTGTGGGTTTTCGCTTCACGGCGACCAGCCAGGGGTTTTCAAAAATCTAATCTTTTGCGTGTTCCATTGTCCTTGCGACCCTTTTCAATGCAGAAGGTGTAACGCCAACCTGTGGTCGGCCTTGCCGGGCAGAGCCCGGCGGTACGAAAAGTAACCTGACATTAAATCTTTGAAAAGCCCTAGCGACCAGCGGGCAGGGCTTGACGCCTAAGGTAATTAGATTATAATCTAACTAAGATATTTACTGATTATAGATGTCTGTCTATCAGCCTTGCTACTTCACCGCTGCTAAGCCTAGCGGCGTTCAGATGCCATGAGCCCGGATAACTCTCTACACTCAATCGAACTACTCTGGGATAGGGGCACAGCTTACGATATGTTCGTCAGCCTGTATGTGCTGCACAACCCGGCTAAATTTGGTTTGCGCGGGGCATGGACGGCAGGCGTGCGTTCGCGTTTGCCAGCAGGCGAGCGCAAAATCCTGGCGCTGGCCCAGGAGATGTTCCCCATTCCACTGCACTGGCTGTACGCCCTGCCAGAGCCTAAGGATAGCGCCGCGGTGCTGTGGACGCTGACTAAATTGTCGCCGGCTGAGCGCTTGCCGGCGCTGGTATTTTCGCCAGAGATGCCCACAGATATTGCCGAGGTCTTTGGCAGCATCGCCGCGCGTCGCACTTGGGGCGATGACGACTTGGAGCGGGTGCGCTCGTTCTACCAACAGCGCGGTAAGCCCGTGCGCGGCAAGACCTTGGCCGATTGTCTCGACCAGTGGGCCAGGCCGGATGAGTTTGGCGAGCAGTATGTGCAGGCGTTGCAGGTTTATCAGGCAGTTTTTTTTGCCGAGGAGGAGCGCCGCATCCGCCCTGTTCTGCAAACCTCCCTCCAGCAGGCACAAACGCTGGCGGCTCAGCGCCCCCTCGCCGAGTTGTTGGAGACGTTGTCGCAGGGGGTGCGCTTCGATATGTTGAGCGAGTTGGAGCAGCTTGTCTTGGCGCCTTCGTATTGGCTTACGCCGTTCATCGTGTTTGGCCGATTGGCCCCCGGCTGTGAGATTGTCCTTTTTGGCGGCCGCCCGTCGGGTACGGCGCTTGTGCCGGGCAACGGGGTGCCAGACTCGCTGTTGCAGTCGCTCAAGGCTCTCGCCGATCCCACCCGGCTCCAGATTCTGCGCTATCTGAGGGGGCAGCCGTTGACCCCGGCGCAGCTTGCCCGTCGTCTGCGTCTGCGCGCTCCTACGGTCATCCATCACCTGAACGCTTTGCGTCTGGCCGGTTTGGTTCAGGTCATCGTCTCGGCCGAGAACGACAAACGCTATGCCAGCCGACCGGAAGCTATGGACGCCGCCTTCGATACCTTGCGACGATTTTTGGACGATGAGGCCCGATGATTAGAAATCCTCTTCCTTTGATTTTTAGGGCCGGGCGGGAGTACGTCTGCCAGGTGGCTGCTTTTCGCCCGAATGCCCGCCTTTATTTGCTGAATGTGATCGTGGTCGGCGCAGCCATGGGCATTTTCCGCCTATTGTTCAACTTCTATGTGCTGAGCCTGGGTTTCGACGAGGGCCTTTTGGGCAGTCTGGTCACGGTGAGCAGCCTGACGGCACTGGCGGCAGCCTTGCCGATGGGGTATCTGGCCGATTTGCTTGGGCGGAAGGGGGCGTTGTTGATTTCGGGGGTGCTGATCGCCTTTGCCATCGTGGCGATGGTGCTATGGCCTTCGGCGACGTTGCTCTACGCCATGAACGTGGTTTTCGGTTTGGCGCAGAGTCTCTCGGCGGTGACGATGGGGCCGTTCTTGATCGAAAACAGCGGCGAACAGGAGCGCACCTACTTGTTCAGCTTCAGTTCGGGATTGCAAATGGTGGCCGGCTCGGTAGGCAACTGGATTGGAGGGGATTTGCCGGCCTGGATAGCGGCCAGCCGCGGGGTGACGGCGACCAGCAGCAGCGCGTATGGTTCGGCGCTGGCCGTGGTGGCCGCGGTTGCCGGGCTGGGTGTTTTGCCGCTCATTTTCTTGAGAACGCCTCCCCTGGTGCGCTCGGAACGTTCGGTTTTTGCGCCGCTCAAATTTGCTGCCCAGCACCCGATGACGCTGATCACCCTGCTCCTGCCGCAACTGGTGATTTCCATCGGAGCAGGCCTGATCATGCCTTTTATGAATCTCTTCTTCCGCCAGGTGCATCACCAGCCGGATGGGGTCATCGGTGTCTTGTTTGCATGGGGTTCTCTGGCAATGGGGCTGGGTTTGCTGATCGCTCCGCCGCTTGCCGACCGGATGGGGAAAATCCAACTGGTGGTGGTCACTCAGGGCTTGTCTATCCCCTTTTTGATTTTGCTGGGCTTCTCGCCCTGGTTTTGGCTGAGCACGGTCGCTTACTATGTGCGCGTGGCGCTGATGAACATGAGTACGCCGGTGTATCAAACCTTCGTGATGGAACACGTGGAGGCGCCAGCGCGCGCCACAGTGGCCAGTTTGGCGAGCATGGCCTGGAATTTCGGCTGGGTCATCAGCCCTTTTATTAGCGGCCGCTTGCAAATGCATTACGGCTTTGGCCCGCCTTTCATTGGCACGATTGTTTTGTATACCCTGGCTGTTGTGATGCTCTGGCTGTTCTTTGGCAGGGGTGATTGGGTTGCTTCGCTAGAGACTTCTGCGGCGCCTTCGGCGGGAGAGTGAGCTTTTCCCTCCCTGGGGTGGCCAACCGCCTTCGCATGTCACCCCCAGGCGCCTTGGGGCGGCGGCAACCTGCACTCAGGCTTGCTGCCGCCCTCTTTTTTGCAACCTTTGCGCTTCTGGCGCGTCTAAAGCTGCGGTAAGAAAAACTCTTTTTGGAGGATGAACGATGGAAATGGTGATTGATTTTCCCGGCGGGGCGCGCGTGGACGCCCATTTTGGCAATTTCACGGTCAAGACTGACCAACCGCCGATGAGTACGGCGCCCACCCCCTTTGCGACCTTCCTGGCCTCGATTGGCACGTGCGCCGGAATTTACGTGCTAGGTTTTTGCCAGCAGCGCGGCATTCCGACGGCAGGGATGCGTATCATCCAACGGATGCACAGCGATCCTCTGAGCGGCATGATCGGCAAGATCGAGCTGGAAATTCAGACGCCGCCCGATTTCCCGCAGAAGTATCTGCCCGCGCTGGTGCGCGCCGCCGATCAATGTGCGGTGAAGAAACACTTCGAAAATCCACCCCAATTCGAAGTGTACACCCGCTCCCTGCCCGGCTGAGCGAAGACGGAGCTATTGTCGGATTCGGAAGCCAGCCTGCCATTTTTGTGAGGTTTTCGGCCTTGACGGCGGCGGCCAAGCGTAATAAACTTATCGCCGTTGTCTGGCAGAGGTCTCCTGCACGCCACAGGGCAGCCTCGTCAGGGGGTGCCTGCGACGATCTGAAGTGAAGGAGAAGCGTATGACTGATCGTATCCCGGGAACCGTCAAATGGTTCAACCCCACAAAAGGCTATGGCTTTATCGGCCATGATGGCGGGGAGGATGTCTTTGTGCATTTCTCGGCCCTGAAAACGGCCAACACCCGCCGGCTGGAGAAAGGCCAACGAGTTGAATTCTCTATCGAAGAAGGCCCCAAGGGCTTACAAGCGGTCAATGTTGTCCCGCTTTGATGCCGAGACCGTGTAAGGAAGCAGGCCGCCGTGAGGCGGTCTGTTGTTTTTGGCAAGCATGTTTGGCTGGCGCAGCGGCGCGGCATTGTCATATAGCCGTCATAATTCGAGGGTGACGATTCCGTGACAACCGTCGCGCAAACAGGTGACATCCGCGACTGAAACAAAACAGTTTAACTGGCTATGATTTTCACAAGGAGGATGTTTCGCGATGCCTACAACCACTGTTCAAGCGATTCCTGGCGCATTTTTAGCAATTGACCGCAAAGCTCGGGCGAAGGCTCCCGCCTCCGAGTTGCCCACGCGCCCCGTTTCTGTGCGCATTTGTGATTTCAACGATGTGGTGATTCCTCTGGAGCCAGAGGAGGCCATGTTGGAGGCCGCACGCTGTGTTCACTGCCCCGACCCGGCGCCGTGCGTGCTTGCCTGTCCGGCTCACAACGACATCCCCTCGGCCATGTGGCTGATCGAGCAGGGCGAATTCCTGGAAGCAGCCCGCCTCTATCGTCAGACCAGTTCGCTGCCCGAAGTGTGCGGGCGCGTCTGCCCGCAGGAGCAGTTGTGCCAGGGGTCTTGTTCACACCAGAAATCCCACGCCTCGATCCAAACTGGCCCGCTGGAGGCTTTCGTCACCAGCTATGAACGCCAGACGGTGGGGGTCACCATTCCGGTGGGGCCGCCCAGCGGGAAGCGGGTAGCCATTGTCGGCGCCGGCCCGGCGGGCCTGTCGTGCGCCGACTTGCTGGTGCAAATGGGACATCAGGTGACCATTTTCGATGCCAAACCGGCGGCTGGCGGTTTGTTGGTCTATGGCATCCCCAATTTCAAGCTCCCCAAGGAAATCGTCTTTGCCAAGATCGCCGATCTGGAAAAAGCCGGCGTCACTTTCGTTTACAACACCTATATCGGTAAAACCAAGACGATTGACGACTTGTTTGCCGAGGGTTTCGACGCGGTTTTTGTGGGCGTTGGCACGTTGATTGATGCCCCCATGGAAGTGCCAGGCGAGGATTTGCCCGGTGTTTACAAGGCCACCGAATTTCTCATGCGCGCCAACACGCCCCTCGAGCTGCTGCCTCCCGAATTGCGCTCCCGCCCCCAGGTGGGCAAGAAAATCGCCGTCATCGGCGGCGGCGATACTGCTTCCGATTGCCTGCGCACCGCCCTGCGCATGGGCGCCGAGCAAGTGGTCTGCCTTTACCGCCGCACCGAGAAGGAAATGCCCGGCGGGCGGCATGACCGCGAGCTGGCCAAGGAAGAGGGCGCTCAATACCAGTTCCTCACCCAGCCGATCCGCTTCATCCCCGGCGAAGATGGCCGCGTCAAAGAGGTCGAATGCATCCGCATGGTCTTGGGTGAGCCAGACGCCAAAGGCCGCCGCAAACCTGTGCCGGTCGAAGGTTCCAATTTCATCATCGAGTGCGACACGGTCGTCAAAGCCCTGGGTTATTGGCCTGACCCTGTCATCGGCGAGACCACCCCCGGCTTGGAGACGCATGATTGGGGGCTGATCACGATCAAAGATAAAAACACCGGCGAGACCACTCGCGAGGGAGTCTTTGCTGGCGGTGACGATGTCACCGGCCCCGACCTGGTGGTCACCGCCATGGTGGCCGGACGCAAAGCGGCTGTGGGCATTGACAATTACCTCAAAAGCCGCAAATAGAGCATTCCTGCCCCTCGAGCCTTTGCCTGAGCGGCCTCCCATCGAGGCCGCTCAGGGCTTGTATTTGAGCGTATAATTAGCAGCATGAACCTACTGACTTTCCCTATCCTGATCTTGGTCGGACGCCCCGCCTCTGGCAAAAGCGAAATCATTCAAGCCTTGCAGAACACACCTGCAGCGGAACGCCGCCAGCGTTATCACCTGGCCGAGCTGGATGTGCTCGACGATTTCCCCATGTTGTGGACTTGGTTCGAGGAGGACCACCTGCTCAGCAAGGTGATGGGCAAGCCCCGCCTGCACACCAACGACGACGGCTACTTCAAGTACCCCTATCTGTGGCACCTGCTCATCGAGCGTTTCAACCTGGAATACCAGAAACACCTGCGCGACGAGAGCTATCATCAACACACCAGCCTGATCATCGAATTCTCGCGCGGCAGTGAGCACGGCGGTTATATCGAGGCAATTCAACACCTGTCCGACGATATTTTGCGCTGTGCCGCAATGCTGTATGTGAACGTCTCGTTCGAGGAATCCCTGCGCAAGAACCGCCGCCGTTACAACCCCGCTCGCCCCGACAGTATCCTGGAACATGCTTTGCCCGACGATCGCCTCGAACGGCTCTATCGTTACGACGACTGGTTAGCTCTGACCGCCGGCGACCCCGAATATATTGTCGTCCGCTCGATGCACGTGCCCTATGTGATTTTCGAAAACGAAGATGATGTAACCACCGCTCAGCCGGCAGCGCTGGCCACCCGCTTGGAGACCACCTTAGACCGGCTGTGGAAACTGCGAACGGCCACCAGGCATTGAGCTTTGCAGTATAATTCCCGCCCGTGTGCGTGTCGCAGTGCACGAGTTTTTGCCGCCTTTCGTATCTGCCGCGGCGCGCCCAGCCGTCTATATCCTCCCCCCCCATTGTGACCCCTCTTCGATATCCCTATGGAAATTGGCGTTGTTCAATCCGTTGACATTGACCAACAAATGCGCTCGGCGTACCTCGATTATGCCATGAGCGTTATCGTTGCCCGCGCTTTGCCGGATGCCCGCGATGGCCTCAAACCGGTGCATCGCCGCATCCTCTACGCCATGCACGACATGGGCATTCATGCCAACTCAGCCTACAAGAAGTCTGCCCGCATCGTTGGCGAGGTGCTGGGTAAGTACCACCCTCACGGCGATCAGGCTGTCTACGAGGCTATGGCGCGCATGGCACAGGATTTCTCGATGCGCTATCGGCTGATAGATGGGCAGGGCAACTTCGGCTCGATTGATGGCGATGCCCCGGCGGCTATGCGTTACACCGAGGCGCGCCTTTCGCCGCTGGCCGAAGAGATGCTGGCCGATATCGAAATGGAGACGGTGGATTTTGGCGCTAATTTTGATGGCTCGCTGCAGGAACCCCTCGTTCTGCCGGCGCGTTTGCCCAATCTGCTGCTCAACGGCGCTGCGGGTATTGCGGTGGGAATGGCCACGAACATTCCTCCCCACAACCTGCGTGAACTGGCGGCTGCCGTCAACTTTCTCATTGAGAATTACGAGCGGGTGGAGGACATCCTGCCGGAGGACCTGCTCCCGCTGGTGCCAGGGCCGGATTTCCCCACCGGCGGGGTCATCGTCGGCGCAGAGGGCATCCGCCAAGCGTACTCCACCGGGCGGGGGCGTTTGGTCCTGCGTGGGCTGGCTCACATCGAGGAGATCAACGGCGGCCGTCATCGCATCGTCATCACCGAGATTCCCTACCAGCTCAACAAATCCAGCCTCATCGAGCGCATTGCCGAGCTGGCCCGCGAAGAGAAAATCGCCGATATTGCCGATCTGCGCGACGAATCCGACCGGCGCGGCATGAGCATCGTCATCGAATTGAAGCGCGGCGCTCAGCCCAAAAAAGTGCTCAACCAACTGTACAAATACACCCCGCTGCAGTCCACCTTTGGCGTGCAATTGCTGGCGCTGGTAGACGGCGAGCCGCGCTTGCTCTCACTCAAGCGGGTGCTGCAGGTCTACATCGAACATCGCCGCCTGGTCATCACCCGCCGCACTCAGTTCGAATTGCAAAAAGCCCGCGCCCGAGCGCATCTGCTGGCCGGTTTGCTCATTGCCCTGGCCCACCTCGATGAGGTCATCGAAACCATCCGCCGTTCACCCGACGCCGAGACGGCCAAAGAGCGGCTGATGGCGCGCTTCGAGCTGAGTGAATTGCAGGCCCAGGCGATCCTGGATATGCCCTTGCGCCGCCTGGCTGCGCTCGAACGTCAGAAAATCGAAGATGAACACCGTCAGACCCTCGCGCGCATTGCCGACCTCGAAGCGTTACTGGCCGACCCCAAGAAAATCCTGGGGGTGATCGGCGCCGACGTGAACGCCCTGGCAGAAAAATACGGGGATGAGCGCCGCACGCGCCTAGCGTTGGAGGCCAAAGAGGATTTCGAAGAGCATGAATTGATTGCCGATGAGGCTGTCTTGATTAGCATCACCCAGCGTGGTTACATCAAGCGCACCGCCGTCAAGGCCTTTCGCAGCCAGAGCCGCGGCGGGCGCGGCGTGGCCGGTCACGCTACCAGAGAAGAGGACGAGGTGTTGACCGTCTTGCCAGCGCGCACTCTCGATACCCTCTTGTTCTTCTCTGACCGCGGCAAGGTGTATGCCGAGAAGGTGTACCAAATTCCCGAAGCCGATCGCGCCGCCAAGGGGATTCCCATTGTCAACGTCCTCTCGCTAGGGGCTGGCGAGACGATCACCGCGGCGGTGGCACTGCCCAATGTGCGCGCCGCGCAGTACATCACCCTGGCTACGCTCAAGGGACGGGTGAAGCGCCTGCAACTGGCTGAATTTGCCGCTGTGCGGCCCTCTGGCATCATCGCTATCTCGCTCGATGAGGGCGATGCTCTCGGTTGGGCGCGCTTGACCCACGGCGACGATGAAATCATCCTGGTCACCGAGCGCGGCCAGGCACTGCGTTTCTTCGAGAGCGAGATTCGCCCCAGCGGGCGCAACGCCGGCGGCGTCAGCGGAATTCGGCTGAGCGAGCAGGATCGGGTGGCCAGTATGGACGTGGTCGAAGCGGGGGGGGAACTGGTCTTGGTGACGACCGGCGGCTATGGTAAGCGCACCCCGCTAGCAGAGTATCCGCTGAAGGGGCGCGCCACCGGCGGGGTGAACACCATAGACAAGAAGGCTCTGGATACGATCGGGTTGGTGGCGGCGGCGCGGGTGGCGCAGCTTGGCGATGATTTGACCATTATCTCGGCCAATGGGGTGGTGTTGCGCACGCCCCTGGCGGCGATCCGCTCGATGGGACGCGCCGCCCGCGGTGTGCGTTTGATCGAGTTGCAAACAGGGGACAAAGCCGTGTCGCTGGCGCGCATCCGCGAAGGATAGCTGCTAGGGCTGCTTTGCGCCGGGCAAGGCCGCTTTCGAGCGGCAAGGCGAGGAGGGGGCGTCAGTATAGAAACGGCGGCACAATCTTCTCGGTTACCAGCAGGAAGAAGGGAGCCAGCATACACGTCATCATCAGCAGCATGACGGCGATGATGAAACGCTGAGGGGGCGTCATCCCCAGGAAGCGGCCTGTGGGGCGGCGGCGCGGCCGCCGCGGGGTGTAGTCATCCTGTTCGCTTGCGGGCGAGGCCTCTTCTTCGAAAGTGGTTTCACTGGCCTGGCGTAAATCGTCGAGCATAAGCCCTCCTTCGGTTGCGGAGCTTCCCCACACAGCCAGCGGCGCTTAGCCGGCGGTGGGGCGCAACCGCACTTCTCCAAAAGCAACCGTATACACATCGCCAAAACGGTTGCGCAGTTTCAGCGCTCCATCCGTTTCCAGACCGACGACCTGGCCTTCTTCGAGCGGGGAGGCGCTGTCATCGGCGCCGCCGCTGGCCGAAATCTGCACCCATTCGTTGCGGAAAGCCAGGTTGGCTTCCCAGGCGCGCAGGAAATCGGCAGATGAAAGCCGCGGCCGCCAGCGGAGGAATTCGACCAGCACGGCGTGCAGCAGCTCCAGGCGATCCACCGGCGCGCCAAGCGCCGTCTCGACGCAGGTGGAGGGGAAGCTGGTGACGCCGTCGGGCGGCACTGAGGCTGCGGCAACATTGATGCCAACGCCGAGCACCAGGCTGGCCAGCCGGTCGCCGTTCCACTGGGCTTCGGTCAGCACGCCGCACACTTTGCGACGTTCGATGAGCACATCGTTGGGCCATTTGATTTTGGCCGGCAGTTTGAAGCGGTTGCGCAGCGCGTCGCAAACAGCCATGGCGCCTAAAGCAGTCATGCGGGTGATGGCAAAGGCGTCTTCCAGGGTGGGATAAACCACCAGGCTGAAGGCCAGCGCGGCGTTGGGAGGGGTGAACCACTGATGGCCGCGGCGGCCGCGCCCCGAGGTCTGTTCGTCGGCCACCACCAGGGCCAGGTCGGGCGCTCCCTGCGCCGCCCAGCGGGAGGCTTCATCGTTGGTGGAGCCTAGCTGGGCAAAGTAGCGCACCGCGCCCAGATGGAGATCGGCAAGCTTGGTCGAGAGTGAGTTTTGGTCCATGCTTACATTTTACCTCAGTTGTGCAATCGAGTCGGTAGGTGGGATCAACTTTCCCCTTCGGCCTGTGGAGCTTGTTCGGCTTTCGCTCGCAGGCGTTCTTTGACGAATTCGTAAACCATGGGCAGCACCGAGATCAGGATGATAGCAATCACCACCAGCGAGAAATTGTCGCGCACGAAGGGCAGATTGCCAAACCAATAGCCGCCCAGGCTGAACAAACTGACCCAGGCGACCCCGCCGATCACGTTGTAGGCGATGAATTTGGGGTAGGTCATCGCCCCAATGCCGGCGACGAAGGGGGCAAAGGTGCGGATGATGGGGACGAAGCGCGCCAGGATGATCGTTTTGCCGCCGTGTTTTTCGTAGAAAGCGTGAGTGCGCTGCAGGTATTCCTTCTTGAGGAAACGGATATTGCCGCTGAAGGCACGCGGCCCGATGAAATGACCGATCCAGTAGTTGACCGTGTCGCCGGCGATCGCTGCCAGGCACAGCAGCAGCCACAGCAGGCCAATCTTGAGCGGGGAGCCAAGCACCGGCGAGGCAAAGGTGCCTGCCATGAACAGCAGCGAATCGCCAGGCAGGAAGGGCGTGACCACCAGGCCGGTTTCCATGAAAATGACCCCAAAGAGCAGCAAGTACGTCCAGTTGTGATACTGGCCGATGACCTCGCCCAGCACCTCGTCCAGGTGGAGGAACAGATTGATGATATCCATGATGAAACCCATGATGGTTGACCTCGTTTGTGTCTGAGCGCCTCAGGGCTGCTCGACGTGGGTTTCTGCGGCGGGGGGTTCAGAAACCGCCAGGGGCGGCGCCAGCGGGGGTGTGGCTTGGCGCTGGGCACGCTGCAGGCGGAGATTCGAGCCGAGCAGCAGGACAACCGCCGTCAGGCCGATCACAACCACCGCGGCCAGCGCTGGCAAGCCGCGCTCGACCACCTCAGGCGGCAGGTAACGCTCTGCCGCAGGCAGGGTGAGCACGCCGCCAAAGACCGAAAGCCCATTCCACAAGCCGTGCAGGCTGACGGCCAGCAGGTAAGCTACTGCCAGGCGCACATAGCGCCGTTCTTGCCAGGCAGCGGCCAACGCCCAGCCCATCAACGCAGCCGTGTAAATGTGCAGCACGGCAGTGCCTGCGCGGGCCAAAACCAGCGCCGCCCAGCTCTCCAGATTGGCCGACGCGCCCAGGTTTTCGACGAGCGCATAGCCTGCGCCGCTGAGGGCGCCAGCAGTAAAACCTTGTGTGGGCGTCAGCTCCCGCCCGGCCAGCAGCCATACGCCGATGGGTTTGAGCACTTCTTCAATGAGCGGCACCAGCACGGCAATGTACACCAGCCCGGCAAACGCCACCCCCGGCTTGACCAGGTAGGGCCAGAGCAGCTCCAGCACCTCATCCTCCGTGGGCGTGCCATAGCGGATTTGGCCGATCAAACGGTCGAGTTGTAGAGCCAGGCCAGGCTGTGTAGCCAGGTAGATGCCCGCCAGCGCCGCTATGCCTGCCAGGACGAGCAGTTCCAGCACCAGGATAAGCACCGGCGCAATCACCAGCCCGCTGCTGAACACGCCCCACTCTTGTTGAAGCGTGCCGCCTGGCAGGCCGTTGCGGCTCAGACGAAGCAGCAGCCACACTGGCAGGCCTACCGTCAACACATGCAGCGGCGGCAGGAGCAGCCAGGCCACTTGCGCCACCGCCGACGACGAAGCCACTGCCGCGCCCAATGCCCACAGCGCGGGCAGAAATACCAGCGGCAGGCCGATTTGTACCACCAAAGGCGGGCGAGGCCACTGCCGCAGGGGTTTGCCCATCAGCCGCAGGCCCGACAGCCCGGTGGGAATCAGCATCAACAACCCCACCAAAGCGATGCCTGCCGCCAGCAACGCGCTCGAGGTGAGCTGGCTGGCCGAAAAGTCACTGCCCAGGCTTTGAATCAGCGCCACCAACAGCAAGAGACCGGCCGCAGCCAAGATGAACATGGCCGCCACACCGCTGGCAAATGCTTGGATTAATGAGGGCCAGTGAAGCTCAGAGGGCGCTGGCTTAACGGCAGCTTGAGGGTCGGAGGACGTTGTTTGCATGGTCACACAGGCGCGCTGTCCCACACTGTGTCAGGCCGTCGAGCAGCAAGGGCTTGCCCCTCGGCGTGGCCTGCACAGAGGGCGGCGGTGCTCATTTTTCCTCGATGATGACAGATTGGATGACATCCCCAGGCGGCAAATTGGCGTTCTTGGAGGGGTCGCGCGGCGTAAGCGCCTTGACCACTTCCATACCGCTGATCACCTGCCCAAAGATGGTGTAGCCGCCGTTCAGGTTCTCGGCCGGGGCGTAGGTGATGAAGAACTGACTGCCGTTCGAATCGGGGCCGGCGTTGGCCATGGCCAGCAAACCTTCTCGGTCGAAGACCAGATCGGGGGAAGTCTCGTTCTTGAAGGCGTACCCCGGCCCCCCAAAGCCGGTGCCGGTGGGGTCGCCAGCCTGAGCGACGAAGCCCGGAATGACGCGGTGGAAAGTCACCCCATCGTACCAGCCCTGACGTGCCAGGAAAACGAAATTGTTCACTGCCAGCGGGGCCTTGTCGGCAAAGAGTTCCAGCACGATGTCACCTTTGACGGTGTGCAGGGTGGCGGTGTATTGCCGCAGGGGGTCAATGATCATCGGCGGGCAGTAGGTAAATTGCTTCTTCTCGAGCAGGGTAAGCTTGATGACCGCCACCAGGTTGGTGTAGTCCATTGGAACCGTATTGGGCCAGATGCGGCGGTTTACCAGCAGGAAGGGCGTGCCCGGGATGCCGATTTTTTGCCCTTCTTCCCAGCCTTTCTGGGCAACAGCAGCCGCTTGGGCGCTGGTCAGATCGGCGGTGAATTTGTTCTGGTCGAGGCCCAATTCGCCCGCGCGGGCGATGACCCAGCTCTTGAAGTCCTCGGCGGGCAGGCTGCTCCATTCGGCTTGGCGACCAAACAGCAGGTCGTGCATTTCCCAGAATTTGCCCTGCATACCGGCGGCTTCGGCTGCCTGGGTGGCCAGGGCGGCTTTGTCGTGAATGCTTAGCAGCGGAAAATGGCGGAACACGACGCGCACGTCGTTGGGGTATTCTTGTTCGAGCCGCGCCAGCACCGGGGCAATGCGCGCACAGAATGGACATTGGAAATCGCTGTATTCGACGATGGTGACAGAAGCGGTAGGCGCGCCGCGCACCCAGTCGCTGGGACTTACGTCCGGGAAGAGCGATTGCTCGGTTGGGCCAGGTGTGGGCATGGTGCTCACCACCGTGCAGTCAGACATCAGCACAGGGGTGGAGGTCGGTTCGGTCAGGGATGTGGACGGGGAGGTGGGCGGGGGTGTGGACTGCGCCTGCCGATTTTGCAGGGCAGCCATACCAATAACCGCCAGCGTAATCCCCACCAACGCCACGACCCATACCAGCGGGTTCTGCAAGAGAGTTGCCAGCAGGTCGGCGCCAGACGGCGATGTTGGGGCTTCAGGGTCGTTTTCGAGGCGAGCATCCCTCTCTTCGACGGGGGGGGGCGTCATTCCACCGGATCCGGCCTGAGGAGCTGTTTGAGACGGCTTGGCCGGTTTTTTATCTGGGTTGTCATTCAGCATAAGAATCTCCCGGGCAGAATTTGCCCAATTGTACCAGCTTCTGGGGCTTCAATCACATCTGGATGCACTCTCCTCCCCTAAAAGACGGCCAAGTTCCAAACGCTGTTCGATGCCGGCCAGGTGACGTCCCAGGTATCATGAAAAGATTTGAATGATTAAAGGCTACCCATATATAAGTGGTCGGAAGCGACTTTCCGACTGCGAAATTTTGTTATAATCAAAATACAGGGCTTGATCGAGTCTTCTCGCCCTATCTGGAGGCAGCGATGTCGGATATCCCAGTGTCACAACCTATCCAAGAAAAAGTATTTTCCATCCTTAGCGATCACAAAATGGACCTGATACAGCGGGGCGTAAAAGATATCGCTATTTTCGGCTCGGTAGCTCGCGGCACCGCATCTGTCGTCAGCGATGTAGATATCCTTGTCGAATTCGATCAACCTATCGGATTGTTTGAATTTATCCGCTTAAAAATGCTTTTGGAAAAATGGATTGAAAGATCGGTGGATCTGGTAACGCCTGATGCTTTACATCCCGCTTTACGCCAACGTATTTTGGATGAGGCGATTTATGTGCGCTAAAACTTCAGGCCGAGATTGGAAGTTGCGCGTAACAGATATTCTGACTTGTATCGAAAAGATACAAGGTTTCACGGTCGAAATGACTTACGAGCAATTTTGCCAGGATGAAAGAACGATTGATGCTGTCATCCGCAACTTTGAAATTATTGGCGAGGCAGCTGGGTATATTCCTGAATCTATCCAAGAGAAATACCCAGAATTAGCCTGGTTGGAAATGCGCGATATGCGCAATATCATGATCCACGAATATTTTGGCGTCAGTTTACCGATCATCTGGCGAACAATTACACATGATTTGAGCCCGCTGGCTGAGGGAATGAGACAACTGTTGAATGAGGACGGATCATGAACGTCTCCGACGCCATTCGCCTCAAGCGTGCCGTGCGCAAATTCACCGAGCAGCCTCTCCCTGAAGAGGTCATCCTCGCCATCCTCAACGCCGGGCGGCGGGCGCAATCGTCCAAGAACAGCCAGCCGTGGCACTTCATCGCCATCACTGATAAGGCGATCTTGAAGCAGATCGCCGAGTGCGGTGAATGGGCTGGGCATCTGGCCGGGGCGGCGCTGGGTGTGGCTATCTTGACCCCTGAGCCGACGGCCAAGTTCCAAACGATGTTCGACGCCGGCCAGGCGGCCGCTTACATGCAACTGGCTGCCTGGGAATTGGGCGTTGGCTCGTGTTTGGCTTCTATCTACGAGGCGGAGCGGGCGCGCCAGATTTTGGCTTTCCCTGCCGAATGGCACTTGCGTATAGCGATCTCTTTCGGCTACCCGCTGAACGAGGAAAAGCTGACTGCCCCGCCCAAGAAAGGCGGCCGCCAACCTTTCGAGGAGATCGTCCACTGGCAGAAGTGGTAATGGCGGCAGCGCTGTGAAACTCTTTTTCGCCGATACTGTCCCGCTCGGTCTCCCCGAGGGCCACCGCTTCCCGGCTGTCAAGTACCCCTTGCTGCGCGAGCGCGTCGCCCGTTCGGGCTGTTTTCCCCCCGAAGCATTGATCCCCGCCTCGCCGGTCAGCTTCGATTTGCTTTGTCTGGCGCATACGCCCGATTACGTCCGGCGTGTCTTCAGCGGACAACTCAGCGAAAAAGAAATCCGCCGCATTGGTCTGCCCTGGTCGCCGGAGCTGGTCGAGCGTTCGCGCTGTTCGGTAGGCGCTACCCTATCGGCCTGCCGCGCCGCGCTGAGCGAAGGGGTAAGTGCTAATCTGGGGGGCGGCACGCACCATGCCTACGCTGATCACGGCGAGGGGTATTGTGTTTTCAACGACGTGGCTGTGGCCGTGCGTGCTATTCTGAGCGAAACCCCTGCCCGCCGCATTCTCATCGTGGATTGCGATGTCCATCAGGGCAACGGCACGGCGGCCATCCTGGCGGGCGACCCGGCAGTCTTCATCCTCGATCTCTACGGCGCCAGGAATTTCCCCTTTCACAAAGAAGCTGTCAGCCTGGCCGTGCCGCTGCCCGACGGCGCCAACGACGCCGTTTACCTTGCTGCCCTGCGAACAGCTTTACCGCAGGCCATCGAGCAAGCGCAGGCCGACCTTGCCATTTACCTGGCCGGTTCAGATGCCTTTGCAGGTGATAGCCTGGGACGGCTCAGCCTGACCAAGGCCGGTTTGGAGGGGCGTGATCGCTTGGTGCTCCATTCACTGCGCCAGGCTGGTTTAGGGGTGTGCGTGGTGATGGCCGGAGGCTACGCTCGCCCCATCAGCGATACTGTAGATATTCACTTTCGCACCCTTTGCGTGGCTCAGGAGGTGTTCGGTGACCATTTACGATGATGTGCACAGCCGCTACATTACCGACTTGTTTGCTGTCGAAGACGAAGCCTTGCGCGGCGTGGCCGCCCGCGCCGCGCAAGCTGGCTTGCCTGGCATCAGCATCAAGCCCGAGGAAGGCCGTTTCTTGCAGGTGCTGGTGCGCGCCTGCGGGGCGCGCAAAGCGCTGGAGATCGGCACTCTCGGCGGGTATAGCGGGACGTGGATTGCACGCGGGCTGGCGCCAGGCGGGCGGCTCATCACCCTGGAGAAGGAAGCGCATCATGCTGAAGTCGCCCGCCAGACTTTTGCCCAGGCGGGGGTGGCCGACCGTGTCGAAGTGCGGCTGGGCGATGCGCACGTTTTGCTCGAAACGTTGGCCGGAGAAGGGCCTTTCGATTTCGTTTTCATTGACGCCGAGAAGCCCGGCTATGCCAGTTACCTGGATTGGGCGTTGGAAAACTTGTGCCCCGGCGGGGTGGTGGCAGCCCACAATGCCTTCCGCAAAGGTAGTGTCGCCGGCGATGCACCGCCTGATGATTACACTGCTCTCATGCGCGCCTTCAACCGGCGCTTTGCCAGCGAGCCGCGCCTGTTGACCACCATCTTCCCGGCTGGAGATGGCACCCTGGTGGGCGTGAAGCTGGCCTGATGGGTGAAAACGGCCTGGCAGCCGCCCTGGGGCCGATGAGCGTCATCCTGGCGGTGAAGCGTTCCGTGGGTGCGCCCTTGCCCCCCCGCCCGCCAAGCACTGTTGCCGCTGCCCCGTTGACGGCTGGTGCGCCTGGACAGCGGGGAGCGGCAGCGATTGGCCGATTTGGCAAGGGATGTCGGCGGGCGAGGGGTGTATAGCTGCTGCTCAGGGGGCTTTCAAGGAAAGGGGGAGGCATAGGATGGAGGTCACGACGGCTACAGGCGTATAAGAGTCGCCAACGTTGCCATTGCCCAACTGGCCGTATTCGTTGTAGCCCCAGCACTTGGCGCCGCCGCTGGCGGTTAGGGCGCAGGTGTGATAGTAACCTGCGGCGATGGCGGTCACGCCGCCGCTCAGCCCGCTTACGTCCAGGGGGGTAATGCGGTTGGTGAACGTCCCGTCGCCCAGTTGGCCGCTCCCGTTGTGGCCCCAGCACTTGACGCCGCCGCTGGTGACCAGCGCGCAGGTGTGATGGGAACCTGCGGCGATGGCGGCCACCCCGCTGCTCAGCCCGCTCACCTCCACGGGGGTGGTGCGGTCGGTAGTCGTGCCGTTACCCAGTTGGCCGAAAAGGTTGTAGCCCCAGCACTCGGCGCCGCCGCTGGTGGTCAGGGCGCAGGTGTGAGCGCTACCTGCGGCGATGGTGGTGTAAGCGCTCAGTGACGTTGCTTGTCCTTTGCTGGCTGCAATGGCGTTTCTGGCAACGGCGTCTCCAACAGAGTGATCCTCCCTGGGTTGGCCGGCAACGGCGCTGTCTGGAATGCAGAGCAGGGCCAGCAAATTGGCGGTTGTCACTAGGAATATCCCGATTGTCTTGAGTTTGATTCTGGCATCTCCTTTTTGATACTTACTGAGCGCTTCGGATGTTGGCTGAGTATGACCCTGCACTTTCGCCAATTTTGTTTAACCGCCATATATGGTAGCAGGCAAAGCGTCAAAGTACCAAATATGGCGGCTTTCTCCCCGAAAATTTCGCATAA
>Ga0209018_1001636_pt1 | contig 17606 bp, 9 predicted proteins | sample YNPBryBLVA2012_FD_185814 | JGI IMG/M metagenome (GOLD analysis project Ga0209018, IMG submission 185814) | Anoxygenic and chlorotrophic microbial mat microbial communities from Yellowstone National Park, USA - YNP Bryant BLVA 2012 (SPAdes)... ...
GTGCAGTTGGAGGAGAACGCCATCGACTGGCGCGCTAACCTGATGCAGGGTGATCAGCCGATGCAGTTCGAGGTGGTGGACGATCACACCTTCAAGGTGATCCTCAACGAGCCGGACGCCGCCGCCCTGGCCGCATTCAGCATCCCGATTGTCCCGGCACACGCCTTCGACAGCCTGAACATGGTAGATGCGCCCTACAACACCAACCCGATCACCACCGGGCCGTTCCGCTTTGTGGAATGGAATACCGGCGAGAGCATCATCCTGGAAGCAAACCCGGACTACTGGCGCGGCGCGCCATGCCTGGACCGCATCGTGGTGCGCTTCATCGAAGGCGCAGATAACACGGCCAACGCTATCCTGGCAGGCGAGGTGGACTTCGCGCGCGTGGACGGCGCAGACCTTACGCCATTCCAGGATAATCCCGCTTTTGTCATCCAGGAAGCCCCGCGTGACCTGATGCGCTACGTCGGCTTCAATACCCGGAGCGCCATCTTCGGCGATGCGGCGGTGCGCCGTGCCCTGATGGTCGGTCTGGACCGCGAGGCGATCATCGAGATTGCGGCGGGCGGCTACGGCACGCTGGCCGACTCGGTCTTCAACCGGGCCGTGTTTATGTATGAGGCCGGTCGCAACGCGCAGTATCCCTACGATCCCGATCAGGCCCGGCAGATGCTTGCCGACGCGGGTTGGACTGACAGCGACGGCGACGGCATTCTTGACAGCGACGGCACGCCGATGACCATGCGACTGGTCTATCTGGGAACCTGGTCGCTGATGCGGGCGATTGCCCCGGTGGTCGAGGCTAACTGGCGCGAACTGGGCGTAGACGTGCAGTTGACGCCCCTGGATGAGGCAGCGGCCTACGAGGAAATCTACGACAACGTCAGCACCGAAAAACCTTACGATGCCTTCCTGGGCGGCTGGGGCCTGTTTGGGCCGGAGCCGGACCACTACCGTAACTACCTGGCAACCGAAACCAGTTTCTTTGCTTACGCCAATGCCGAGGTCCAGGACCTCTTTGAGCAAGGCCGCCGCGAAACCGATCCCCAGGCGCGCTACGATCTCTATGCCCAGATCGACGCGCTGCTGTGGGAAGAGCTGCCGATGATCCCGATCTATCAGGCCGTCGGCGCGTGGGCTTATCGCGCGGACCTGAATATCGACGCTGCCGAACTGAACGGCACGTTCCTCACCGGCCTCAAGTATCCAGGCCGCGTGTACTTCGAGCAGTAAACGCTCGAATCAGCCGGGCAGGGTGTAGTATATCGTTACCTGTTCTGTGGAGAATCCCTGAGGGCGACCAGCCAGTCGCCCTCACAAGTGATCCACGTTGCTCATGCCAGGCTGAAATAGCGGGCGAAATCGGGGGTGAGGCCTTCCGGCCAATAGGATCCCGAAGCCGTGTCCTGCACGTAATGCCCCCGGTAATCCCCGCGTGTGATGCGCTCCAGCACCTCGACGAACCAATCGATCTCGGCTTCAGTGTTGTAGCAGCCGAAGCTGACCCGTACCATGCCGGGCAGGTGAGCCTTGCTGCCCTGGTAGATTTCCTCCTGGTAGGTCCTGGCCTCCGTCTCGGAAACTTCCAGCAGGCGCAGCAGGTAGGGATGGGCGCAGAAACAGCCGTTTCGCACGCCGATACCGCCTTCCGCGCTCAAGATCGCCGCCACCAGGCCGTGATCCATGCCCCGCACGGTCAGGGGCACGACGCCGACCTTCTCCGCCGCCCGCGCCGGGTCGGTGATGCCGAAGACACATACCCCTGCAACCCGCGCCAGCTTTTTCAGCAGGTAGGCGGTCAACTGCGCTTCGTGTCTCGCCAGCGCGTCCATGCCGATTTCCTCCAGGCAAAGCATGGCCTGGGCCATCGCCACCGCGCCGATCACATTTGGACTGCCGGCTTCTTCGCGGTCGGGCAGGTCGTTCCACTTGACGCTGTCCAGTGTCACGATGTCCACCACGCCGCCGCCGATCATGTCGGGATCGCCCTGTAGAAAGGTGTCCCGCCGCCCGATCAGCGCGCCGGTGCCGAAGGGCGCGTACATCTTGTGGGCCGATAGGACAACGTAATCCAGATGGCCGGGATCGTCCAGCGGGCGCATGTCGATGGTGCGATGTGGCGCCAACTGCGCGGCATCGACCAGAATTTGCGCTCCGGCGGCGTGGGCCTTCTCGGCGAGGCGATGGATCGGGTTGATGTAGCCGGTCACATTGGAAGCCCCCGTGACGGCTACCAGCCGCACGTGCCCGGCGTGTTCGGTCAGCAGGCCATCCAGGTGCGCCTCGTCCAGTGCGCCGTTGCCGTCTACCTGGACGTGCTCAACCCGCGCGACTCTGCGCCAGGGCAGGTCGTTGGAGTGGTGCTCCATGAGTGTGGTCAGGATAATGTCACCATCATGTAACGGCAGACGGCGGGCCAGTTTGTTGAGGGCCTCGGTGCTGTTCTTGCCGAAGATGGCAACATGTGTGGATGGGTCTGCGCCGACGAATCGGCAGGCGATCTCGTGGGCGGCCTCGTAGGCGTGTGTTGACACCTGGCTTTTAAAGCCGCTGCCCCGGTGGACGCTGGAATACCAGGGCAGAAAGGCTGCGATCTTTTCAACGACCGGTCGCAGCGCCGGGGTGCTGGCGGCGTTGTCGAAGTTGACATAGGGGCGTTGCGAACCGTCCAGCAGGGGGACCGGCGTTTCGACGCCGATGATCTGTTCCCGCACATTATCGATTGAAAGGGATGGAAGTGTCATCGGGGTGCGGATAGGCATGAGCCGCTAGACTCCTCTGAGCTAACCGAATAGGGAAAAGAGATGCCGTTTACTTTACCAGAATTTTCGTCCGGCGGTCCAGTCCTGTTCTGCGCCGGGCTTTTTTTGTTGACAGCCGCCCGCATTCTGTGCTACGATGCAATTAAGCCGGATCGAATCGTTTCGACATAGGCGAGTTGCTCTGCGTAATCGTTTGTTCTCCTGTTCCTTTCCATCCGGTTATGAAGCGGATGTCTCTCCGGGGTTAAGCTATGGCGACGATGGCCGACATTGCCCGGCAGGCCGGCGTTTCCCTGAGCACGGTGTCTTATGTGCTGAGCGGCAGGCGTCCGGTGTCTGAAGCGACCCGGCAGCGTGTGCTGCAAGCAATGGAGGCGCTCGACTATCACCCGCACGCAGTCGCGCGCAGCCTGCGCTCCCGGCGCAGCAGGGCCATTGCGCTCATTTTTCCCCCTTCCCTGGCAAAGGGCCTGATCGAAACTCAACTGGAATTCGTCGCCAGCGCGGCGGCAGTCGCCAGTCAGGAAGGCTATAACCTGCTGCTGTGGACTGCGCCGACAGATGACGCCGGGATCGTGCGTATGACCCGGCAAGGGCTGATCGACGGTCTGATCTTGATGGAGATCAAGGCCCGCGATTCCCGTGTCGAGATGCTCAGGGCGCGCAATTACCCGTTCACCATGATTGGCCGCTGCCGTGACAACACAGGCATCAGCTTTGTAGACCTGGATATGGACCACGCCATGCGGACCTGTTTGCGCTATCTGGTTGATCTGGGACATCGCCGTGTGGCGTTCGTGAACTATTCGCCTGCGCTGTTCGAGGCCGGCTATGGTCCGGCGGTGTATTTCTGGGAGAGCTTTCACCAGATGGTCCGGGAATGGGGGGTGGCAGGGCAGGCGGTTCTGTGTGACACCACACCGCAGGCGGGTTATGAGGCGGCCCGTCGCCTGCTAGATGAGCAGCCTGCGCCGACGGCGATCTTTACCACCAATGAGCGAGCCATCGGCGGCATCACGCAGGCCATTCTGGAAGCGGGGCTGAAAATTCCGGACGACGTTTCGTTCGTGGCGCTTGCTTCGCCGCGCCTGGCCGAAGTGACCAGCCCGGCCCTGACAACATTGGATTTTCCCGCTGCCGAGGAAGGGCGGGTAGCAACCGAAATGCTGATCCGCCGCTTGGAAGAGGACCTGACCGAACCGACTCAAGTCCTGGTACAAGCCCGGTTAACTGTGCGGCAGAGTTCTGGTCCCTGCCGCGCTTAGCCACCCAGCAGTGAAAACTGGGAGGAGAAAGGAGGGTTTGGGGAGGCGAAAAGGCTGAAGGCGTTTTGTCGTAACCTCATCGACCAACCATGTATAAAGATGGCATGGAGGAGAAAATGCACGCGCGTAAGTGGTCTCTCGTTTATATGACTGCCCTGACGCTGTTGGGGCTGCTGGTTGCGCTGGCCTGGGCCGGTCCTGTCCGCACTGTGGCGCACGCTCAGGATACAGTGCATCTGACCCTGGGTTCATGGGATGATGAAAACGGCAACCGCCGTCACATCGCCGCCATCGAAGACTTCCAGGAACAATATCCGAACATCGAAGTCGAGATTCTGCCCAATCCGGGCGGTGACTGGCACACCCGCATCCTGACGCAGATTGCAACGGGCGACCTGCCGGACGTGTACATGGCCGACTCCAGCTTCATTCCCTTGTATGTCGAGTCGGGCGGCCTGGTCAATCTGCGGCCCTACATCGAAGGTGAAAACGGCTTCAATCCTGAAGACACTTTCTACATGTCGGTCTATGAGAATGGCTTCTACCAGGGCGACCCTTATGTCCTGGCGAAGGACTATAGCACGGTGGCGGTCTATGCCAACAGGTCGCTGTTTGACGCTGCTGGGATCGAACTGCCGCAGGAAGGCTGGACCTACGATGACCTGCTGGACATCGCCATGCAGTTGACGGTGGATGCCAACGGCAATAACGCCGCCAGCCCCGACTTCGATCCTGAAAACATCGTTCAGTGGGGCATGGACCATCGTGGCAACTGGTGGCGCGGCTTCCAGTCAACCGTCTATTCCTTCGGCTCGCACACCATCAGCGAAGACGGCACGACCCTGGATGGCTACCTGAACAGCCCGGAGACGATTGCCGCTCTGGAATGGATGCAGGCGGCGGTGCACGAGTACCACGTCGCGCCCACGACCAACTGGATCTCGGCCCAGCCCAACGGCGTGATGCCGCTCTTCCTGGACGGCCAGATCGCCATGATCTTCGGCATGGGTCCCTGGTTCCTCAGCATGTTGGAAGAGCAGCCCGGCTTTGAGTACGCCATCCTGCCGATGCCGACCGGCCCCGGCGGGCATCACGGCGCGGTTTGCTGGGCGGGCTTCGGCATGTCCCCGACCAGCGAACACCCGGATGAGGCCTGGTTGCTGCTGCGCGCCCTGGGCACGGAGATCGGCCAGCGCCAGTACGGCGAACATGCGCTGTCGTCGATGCCATCCATCATGGAGGGCAAGGAGGATCATCCCTTCTGGGGTACCTTCCTGGCCGAGGTCGCTTACCTGGACCCATTGGACGATTTGAAGAATCCATATTATCTCCAGTGCGTGGGGAATGGCATGGGCGACCGGGTTACGGCGGTGCTGTTCGGTGAAGAAGGCGCCGATCTGGATGCTGCCGAACTGGTCAACGAAGTACTGCCCGACCTTCAGACCTGCCTGGATACGCACGGCGAAACGCCGGCCACCGAGTCCGGTAGCTAAACAGCCGTTTTCGTAGGGCAATCGGGCGGGACCGGATTCACGGTCCCGCCGCTGCAAGCCTTTTTGCGCCAATTCACCATGCAGGGGCGCCGTCAGGGGCGTCCTGTTATTCCGAGGTGTTGCCATGAGCAGCGCGCTACCCTTTCGCCGCCCCGGTCTGTCCAGGATGAGCGGTGTGGCCCGGCGAGAGGCCGTCGCCTTTTATCTGTGCATCCTGCCCTGGCTGCTGGGCTTTCTCATCTTCTTTGCCTATCCGATTGTGCGCTCGCTGTATCTATCGTTCATGCACTACCAGATCGGCGGCAGCCCAACCTTCATCGGCCTGGATAACTTCACCCGGATGTTTACCCAGGACTCGAACTTCCCACAGTCGCTCAAAGTTACCCTCTTCTTCGTGCTCGGCAATGTGCCCGGCAGCCTGATCATCGCGCTGGGGACGGCGCTGTTGCTGGCACAGCCGATTCGGGGCGTGAACTTCTGGCGCACGATTTACTTTCTGCCCTCGCTGGTCAGTGGCGTGGCGGTGGCGGTGCTGTGGAGCTACGTGTTCAACCCGCAGTATGGTCTGATCAACACCCTGCTGGGCTACGTGGGCATTCAGGGACCGGGCTGGATCAACAACGAGTACTGGGCCATGCCGTCCCTGATCATCATGAGCTGGTGGACGGTCGGCGGCGGGATCGTGATTTACCTGGCAGGTATCAAGGGGATACCCAAAGAGCTTTACGAGGCGGTGGAGATCGACGGTGGCGGCTTTTGGGCGCGCTTCCGGCATATTACCCTACCGATGCTCAGCCCGACGATTTTCTTCAACCTGGTGATGGGATTTATCGGCGCATTCCAGGTCTTTGACCTGCCGCTGGTGATCGGCGGCGGGCAGACGTTGGGCAGTCCGAACCGCGCGACGTTGACATATATGCTGAACCTGTATCAGGAGGCCTTCCGCTTTGGCAACCTGGGTTATGCCGCCGCGCTGTCGTGGGTGCTATTCGTGATTATTATGCTCCTGACGGCCCTGACTTTCCGCTCCTCTTCGCTGTGGGTTTATTACGAGTCAGAACGGCGGTGAGCCATGTTGGATACATCCCAGACGAATGAACTGAGCCGTGTCCCTTTGAGCAAACCTGCTCGCCGTCTTATACTGTCCAAATCCGCCGGGCGACGAATCAGCCGGACGATCACCTACGCGCTGCTGGCAATCGGCTCAGTTATCATGATCTTTCCGGTGTTCTGGATGCTCTCTGCCAGCTTCAAACCCGACTGGCAGATTTTGACCCAGCCGCCCATCTGGATTCCCTCGGAATGGATTCATGTCCGGGCCGGGGACACGTTGCAAGAACTGGAAACCTGGTATGCCACCGATCCCCAGGGCCGGCGCCTGTCGGTCATCACCATCGGCACACGGCGCTATACCAGCGTGATCGATGCGGCGGCGTTGACCGAAACGATAGTGCTGGCTGTACCGGCAGATCAGATGACCGCAGCACAGCCCATGACTGTCGATGGCGGTGTAACATTGAACGTGCGGACGTGGACGGCGAGCGACGGCACGACGCAGCAGGTGGTGGCGCTGGCCCGCGACGGCGATAACCTGGTTGTTGCGTCGGTGGACGCCCTGGCGGGGGCCGTCCGGCAGATGCCGTTGGACGTGGTGAACGCCGGGGATCGGGCGCGGGTCGAGGTCGGGGATTTTACCTTTCAGGGCCGCACGCTCGAAGCCGACGGAGCGACCGTGATCCCGCTTGGGCCGGAATCGCAGTTGACCATCGTCGCGCCGCAGGACGTTGCAGTACAGGCTATCTTGGTTCCGGCGGACGCGCCGACCAACGCGGAATACATGCCGCTCGGCAACACCGAGCTTCAGGTTTACAACCTGCCGGATCGTCCGGAGGACGAACGGTATATCGTCTTGCAGTCGGAAACCTGGCAGCCGATCATCAACATGGATGAGCTTCAACAGTATGCCTTTGTCGTACCCAACGATCAACTCATCGGCGAGCCGGAGGTCCGGGAATTTCAGTATGCCCCACTGCCGGTGCAGGCAGCGACCGGCGAAGATGGTACATCACAGGATGTGGTGGTGTTGATCCGCGACACGGCCCAATCGCTGGTCATCCCGGTCGAACGGGCTGCCACGCTGCGCCTGACGCCGCTTGCCAAGATCGTCTTTCCCTTTGTCCGGGTCATCGCGGGGGTGTCCGTCCGTTACGTCGATGACTATCAAGAAGATGGGCAACGCATGGAAGTCGCCATCGTGGGCGAGGCGCAGGACCGCGCTCTGGTTGCGCCGTTGTCGGCGATTTCTGAAGCCTTCGACCTGAGGCCAGAAGCCCTGGAGCGTGTGCTGGTCCCGCATCTCCGGGTCGAGAACTACGTCGATGCCCTGACGCGCGACCTGGGTGGGGCCACTTTCCTGACGTTCTTCCGCAACTCAGCGGTATTGGTGCTTCTCAACCTGCTCGGCACGTTCCTGTCGGTGACGATTGTTGCTTATGGCTTTGCCCGTCTGCGCGCGCCGGGCAAGAATCTGCTGTTCATGATTTTACTGGCAACGATGATGATCCCCGGCCCGACGTTGCTGATCCCGACCTACGAGATTTTCCAAAGTCTGGGGATGATCAACACGCTGTGGCCGCTGTTCATCCGTTCGTTTTTCGGCAACGCGCTGTTTATCTTCCTGCTACGCCAGTTCTTCATGAGTATTCCGGTCGAATACGAGGAATCGGCGCGCATCGACGGCGCAAACACGCTGCAAGTGCTGTATCACTTGATGTTGCCCTTGAGCAAACCTGCCCTGGCGACCATCGGCATTTTCACCTTCTGGTGGACATGGAATGCGTTTTTCGATCCGTACATCTACCTGAGCAGCATTCAGCATTTCACCGTAACAATGGGGCTGAGCTTCTTTAAGAGTCAGTACGTCTATTCCTACCACCTGATCATGGCAGCCTCGGCGGTGACACTGCTTCCCATCGTGATCATTTTCTTCTTCGCCCAGCGATACTTTATCGAGGGTATCCAGTTGAGCGGCTTGAAGGGATGAGTGGTAACGCATGACCAGTGCAAACTCTCCCCTCTTGACCGGACGGGTGTGGGCGGCCCTGGCAGTGGTGTTTTTGTTGTCAGCGGTGGGTCTGGCCTGTGAAGTGGCACTGACGCGGCTGTTCTCGCTGATGTTTCAATACCACTTCGTCTTTTTGGTCGTCTCGCTGGCGGTGGCCGGGCTGAGCATCGGCGCGGCGCTGGCGACCTGGATCGGGCGTGGCAGGGACACGGTCGGCTGGGATGACCTGGCTCACGCTGCGCTGCTGCTGACCCTGTTGATCGCGGGCGCAGCGGTGGTGCTGTCGCAGCTTCGTTCTGCCGCCCTGATCGGCGTGGCGGCGGCAGCGGCGCTGCTGCCATTTGCCGGGATCGGCTGCCTGAATGCGGCGCTGTTTGCCCGTTTTGCCCGTGTCGGTGGGATACTCTACGCCGCCGATCTGCTCGGAGGGGCGGTGGGGTTAGCGGCGGCGCTGGCCCTGGTTTCGTGGCTGGGCGCGTTGGATGCACTCCTGGCGCTGGCGCTCCTGGCCGGGGCGGTGGCTCTACTGCTGGCCTGGATCGCCGGTCGGCGCGTGCTGTGGGTTCGTGCTGCCGGGGTGGTAGCGGCGTTGATCGCCGTGCTGTTGATCAATCGCGCTGCGGGGATCGTTGTTTTTTCGCCTGCTGCTCTGGCAGATGCCCCGCCCGACAAGACCATGATCACCATGCTGCGCGAGCCGGGCGTGCAACTGCTGGAAACGCGCTGGAATGCTTTCGCGCGCGTGGATATGGTTGAGACGGACGATCCCACCGTGCGCTACGTTTTCACCGACGCCGGCGCAGGCAGTGTCATGGTGCGTTACAGCGGGGATGACTGGGCAGTGTCCTGGCTGCGGGATGACATTGCCTACCTGCCCTTTGCCCTGGACGCAAGCGCGACAGACGCCGTACTGATCCTGGGGGCGGGGGCGGGCAAAGATGTGCTGATGGCTCACCTGGCCGGAGCCGAAACGATTACAGCGGTGGAGATCAACCCTGCGCTGGTGGACCTGACCCGTGACTCTGCCGACTACAACGGTGGCGTGCTGGACCTGCCCGGCGTGGAAACGATTGTTGCCGACGGACGTACTTACGTCGAGCGGACCGACCGGCGCTACGACCTGATCTACGCCAACATCGTCTACAGCCAGGCTGCCGCGCCGGGGAATTCGGCCCTGGCGGAAAGTTACATCTTCACCCGCGAGGCCCTGCGTGCTTATTGGAGCCATCTAGCCGACGATGGGCGAATCGGCTTCGTCACCCATCACGGCATCGAAGGGGTCCGGCTGCTGGTGGCTGCGCTGGATATGCTTCAGAGCGAAGGAATGCCTCTCCAGCAGGCGCTGCGGCACGTGGCGCTGGCTTCGCTGCGCGGCGGCAATCCGCAGACGCGCTCCTCGGTGGTGCTGATCTTGCGTCAACCCTGGACATTGGGCGCGGCGAATGACTTCGCAGAGGCGGCTCACGCGCGCGGCGCGGGCTTGCTTTATCTGCCGCTGTACCAGGAGCAGAGCCTTGAGCCGCTGGCGCAGGGGATGTCGCTGGATGACTATATTGCCGTCAACAGTGACTATAACTACACGCCGACAACAGACGACCGACCGTTCTTCTACCAGTTCGATCCCGGCCTTCCGCCCGGCCTGGGCGATCTGCTGCTGGTCGGGCTGCTGCTGGCGGTTGTCTATTTCTCATGGCTGATCTTCTTCTTCGTCCGGCGGGATGGTGGGCAGTGGAAGCGCGCCAGCCTGGCGCCATACTTCGCGGCGCTGGGGGCGGCCTTTATGCTGGTGGAAGTGCCGCTCATCCAGCGGTTTAACCTGCTGCTGGGGCAGCCGGTGTTGGCGCTGGTAGTCGTGATCGGCGGGTTGCTGGCCAGCGGGGGGCTGGGCAGCCTGCTCAGCAGCCGGTTTACGCTGACGCAGTTGCCGCGCCGGGCGGCGCTGGCGGCTCTAATGGCGGCGGCGCTGGCGCTGGTTTCGCTGGCCGTCTATCCGACCCTAATCCGGCAGGCGTTGCCCCTGGACTTGCCGACGCGGCTGCTCGTCACTATCGCTGCCGTGATGCTGCCGGGTATCTTCATGGGGATGCCTTTTCCGGGTGGGCTGCGCGCCGCGCACCGCGCCGACCCGTCTGGGGTGGCGGCTTTGTGGGGGGCCAACGCCATCGCTTCCGTCTTGGGATCGGCTCTGGCGATGGCCCTGGCGATGGCGGCGGGTTTCTCGGCGGCGCTGGCTCTGGGCGTGGTACTGTATATCGCGGCGGCGGCGTTGGCGTGGTTCACCTGGCCACGCCTGTTGGCGTAGGTAGCCGTTTATTTACAACTGCCCCCGGCTTGCCTGATCAGCGTGTCAGATTCTGTTTGCCTTTCCAATGCCGGGCCGCGTGGCGCAGCCGTGCAAAGATGAAGGATACCGTACTTTGCCCGGCCACGCTTGCACGATGGAGGCAGAATCAGTATTCACCCTGCGCCATTTTGACCTGCATTTTGACCGGCGTGTTTTCCAGCAGCCAGGCTTCCATGCGCGCCTTGATCGCTTCGGGGGTCTCGTCGTAACCGTAAGTCTTCAGGAGCACCGGAGTCCACTTCTGCCCCCAGCGGATGTGGAAGTTCTCGTCGCTCCAGTCGTAGCTGACCGCCGCCGCCGAAATATCGTCCTCAATGGCTTCCCAATGTTCGCGGTTGGCGACCTTTTCCGGCATCCCGTTCGGCTCAATCACGGTCGTGAGCAGCGCATACTGCTCGACGGCGGGCAGGGTCATCATCACGTTGTAGATCTGGACGACCTGCGGCACCTCCGACACTTGCAGGCCGAGTTGTTGGATGCGTGTCTGTCCAAGCTGGCTGTGGCGAATCTCGTCCCACTGATGGCGCGCGACGTTGTGCTGGAATTCCCAGGGCATTTCCGGCGTCATCCATAAAACCGTTGCCAGCGTTTCTGCCGCCGTCATCTCGTTGAGGTAGTGCTTAAAACGCCACAGACGATGCGCTTCCGGTTCGGCGGTACGAGAGGGTTCGATGTCAATGGCGGGATCGAAGATCGGCCAGCCGGCCATACGCTGGCATTCCTTCCAGGGCAGCAGCAGAGGATGTCCATCCGGGCGTGTGGGAGTGGCCTGGGGCGCGGCGGTGCCCGTCACGCCACCGTCGGCGGCGAGCAGACCGTCAATGTAGTCGCGCCACGCTTCCCAGCCCGGATACTGCTCTGCAACCTGTGGAAAAAAGTTCTCCGCCCAGGCGACCTGCTTTTCGGTGACTGCCAGCAGGTGCTCTTTGATGACCTTGACGGTCGGATTGTCGAAATCCGCCCAGGTGATGCCTTCGTGCGCACGGTAGGCCCGTAGGAGCGCCGCCTTGATGACCAGGTAAACGGTGGCGATGACTTCCGCCGTGTTCTGCGCATGGTCCAGGGCCTGCGCCAGCGAGCGGAGTCCTGCGCTGATTCCGCGCTCCGGGTCGTGGGCACGCAGTTCGCGTAGCCGTGCATGGATGGCATCGGCAGCATCGGCGCTCTCCCAGATGTGCAGGCCGATCAGGTTTTTGGCTTCCCATTCCGGCACTCCCGCCAGCCACCCGGCCAGCGTCCGCATACAGGCACGTTCCAGAAAAGCAAAGCGTTTGAGAATGGCGACATTTTGCTCGATATTGATATGTTTGGACTGTTTACTCATGCTTTCCCCCAGTAATGATGGAAGTCTCGCGCAAGCCGCAGATGGTAGAAGTCAATATCGCACTAAAATATAACATCATTGACCAACTTTATCAATTATTCGATCCGATTGACGACAACAGGTAATCGTGGCACAATAGAATTGTCTATACGTTTCCTGGTCAAATACATCTCCTGTCTATACAAAGAATGGCCGGACTTGTCCGGCGTACCAACGGAGTATCCACTTGGCCCACTGGTGCTACGCTGTCGTCTGAGGAGAGACTCCTGATGAGTGCATCTGTCCAGATTACCGTCGTACCGCATACGCATTGGGACCGTGCCTGGTATGTCACTTTTCAGGAGTACCGCATCCGTCTGGTGCGCCTGATCGACCGCCTGATCGATCTGTTGGAGCATGATCCGACCTACCGTTTCTTCATGCTAGACGGGCAGACCTCCATCCTGGAAGACTATCTCGAAGTCCGTCCGCAGCGCGCCCCTGTCCTCCAGGCGCTCGGCCGGGCGGGCAGGATCAGTGTCGGCCCCTGGTATGTGTTGCCGGACGAATTTCTGGTCAGTCCTGAAGCCCTGATTCGCAACCTGATGATCGGCCACCGCATGGGCGAGGCCTTCGGTGGGGTGATGAAGGTTGGCTATGTGCCTGATGGATTCGGACACATCGCGCAACTGCCGCAGATTTTCCAGGGCTTCGGCATCGATTCGGCGTTTTTCTGGCGCGGCGTTGGCGCTGAAGCAGATGAGATCGGCACAGAGTTCATGTGGGTTGCCAAAGATGGCTCGCGCGTGCTCGCTGTCTGGATGCCCTGGGGGTATCATAATCTCTCGAACGTTGGCTTTCCCATCCGCTGGGGCGATACCTCTCAGATGGAATTCGATTGGGAACTGGCCTTCAAGCAGGTGCGCGATGCGCTGGACAATCTCGAACCCCTGTCAAACACGCCTACGCGCCTGCTCATGAACGGCATTGATCATGCCGAAGCTGAGCCGCGCATCCCCGAATTGATTCGGCGCGCCAGCCAGATTTTTCCACAGGCCACCTTCCGGCAAGGCACCCTCACCGATCACCTTACACAGGTACGGGCGTCCGGCGTGGAATTACCTGAGTTTAGTGGCGAATTCCGCTGGGGGCGCTATTCCGAAATATTGCAAGGAGTTTACTCAACTCGCCTATATCTGAAGCAGCGCAATCACCGTGTCGAAACACTGTTGGAACGTTATACCGAGCCGCTGACGGCCTTTGCCTGGCTGGCAGGCGCGCACCCGCCCGATGGCGTGCAGGACCTCGTGTGGACAGCCTGGCGCTGGCTGTTGAAGAACCACCCCCATGATGACATCTACGGCAGCGGCATCGATCCGGTACACGAGGAGATGCTTTACCGCTTTTCCCAGGCCGAGCAGATCGGTGAAATCCTGGTCCGCGATAGTCTGCGCCTGATCGCCCGGCAGGCGGATTTCACCGGACAGGTGGGGATGCCGGTCCTGGTGTTCAATCCGCTCGGTTGGTCGCGCTCCGAAACGGTCGTCGGTGATATTGACTTTGACTTCGACGATCCAGTGGCGCGGCAGTTCGTGCTGGTCGGCGCGCAGGGGCAGCCGATTCCCTGTCAGGTGCTGCGTGTCGAGGAAAAGGTGTGGCTGGAAACGCTCAAGCCGAACCACAAGATCAGGGTGACGGTGGCCTTCCCGGTCGAAGTGCCCGCCTGCGGCTACACGACCGTTTACGTCCAGCCGGGCGTCCCGGCTGACCAACCGGGAACCGACACCTTGATTGTGCATGAAAATGGCGCGGAGAATACCTTTCTCGCGTTTTCGATTGCGCACGACGGCAGCCTGACCGTGACCGACCGGCTTACAGGAGCGGTTTACGCCGATCTGCATCGTTTTGACGATGTGGACGACGCCGGGGACGAGTACAGCTCGTGTCCCTGTCCACACAGCCAGACGTTCAGCAGCAAAGGCGTGGAGGCCCGCATCGAATGCCTTGTTTCCGGGCCGGTGCTGGCCCGGTTCCGCGTGACGCAAACATTGCACCTCCCGGCGGCGTTGGCCACCGACCGCCAGCGGCGCGACAGCCATCTTGTTCCGCTGGAGATCGTCTCCACGCTGACGTTGTATCGTAATCAGCCGGGCCTGTTTGTCGAGACGCGCATCGACAACCGTGCGCAAGATCACAAACTGACAGTGATCTTCCCTGTCGATCTACAGCCTGATCGGGCCTATGTCGATGCGGCTTTCCAGGTCAGCGCGCGCGATATTACGCTGCCGTCTTCCGAGGGGTGGGTGGAAGACCCGACGCCGCTGATGCACCAGCGGGCATTTACCGATCTCAGTGACGGTGCGCGCGGTCTTGCGGTGCTCAACCGGGGACTGCCCTCGGTGGAAGTGGAGCATACCGGACAGGGCACGCAGGTCGCGTTGACTCTGCTACGTTGTGTGGGCTGGCTCTCGCGCGACGACCTGAGTAATCGGCATGTCGCCGCCGGGCCACTGTTGCCTGCTCCCGGAGCGCAGTGTCCCGGAGTGCACGTGTTTGAATACGCTATTTTGCCGCATGTAGGCGATTGGCGGCAGGTCTACCGTGCGGCTGTGAACTACACTGCGCCTTTGCGCATCGCCCGTGCCGACACGCACGAGGGGATGGAACTACGGGAAATGCCGTTCATCGGCGTTGACCTTGACTGGTACGAACAGGTGGTCAAACGCATTCCCTGGCCACGCGAAGGAAGCAACCCTGATAACCTGAGCTTTGTCCGTCTGGAACCGGAAACGCTGGTGCTCAGTGCTGTGCGCCGCAGTGCTGATGGCGGCGGGTTGATTGTGCGGTTCTATAATCCCACCGACACGCCGGTGACAGCGCAGCTCACAAGCTGGCGCCCCCTGGAGACAGCCTACCTGCTTAACCTGAACGAAGATCGGCTCGAAGCCATCACGCCCGTTCTGAATACGGACATGCCTGCGAACGGCGCGCATACCCTCATCCTGCCCATTCGCGGTGGCCAGGTGTTGACCTGTGAATTACGTCCTCGCTGGCCCTGAAGCCAGGCCTGGTTCGGGAAAGGAGGTATGTATCGCTGATCGGTCCGCGCGAATCCGCCATAAAAACGAGCGACGCTGTTTCTGTTTAAGGAGAGGAAAATGCCTACCATCTCACGTCGTCATTTTCTCAAGTCGGCAGGTGCCGCTGCTGTCGTGGCTGCGATGCCCCGCTTTTCTGGCCCCTGGGTGATCAACCGCCGCCGCCAAAACACCGTCGTGTTGAAGATTCAGGCATTCGCTCATGATGCCATCCGGGCGGTGTTGCCGGAATTTGAGGCCGCTACCGGCCTGACGGTTCAGTTGGAGTCTGGCGTTTCCTCTGGCGTCGAGCACCTAACCGAGGTCACCACTGCCTATGCTGCCGGAGACAGCCCCTGGGACGTGGTGAGCGACTCGGATGAGAGCGGCCCGGTGTTGGCCCGTGCGGGCTGGCTCACGCCGCTGGATGACATCATTCCACAAGAGACATGGGATGACTTCCCGCAGGGGATGAAAGACGCCTTCCCGCTGTGGCACGGTTTCGACGGCGCGATGTACCGCGTGCCACATGAATTCGCTATGGGCTATTTCTTCTATCGCAGTGACCTGATCGACCAGCCGCCCACGACCTGGGAGGAGATGGTCGAACTGGGGATGCAGTTGACCGACGCCGAGAACGGCATCTGGGCCACAACCGACGCCATCAGTCGCGGCGCGCTGACATATGTCTATCTTGCTTATCTCACCAGCCAGACCAACGGTCACATCTTTGAGATGGACGACGGCACGGCTATGGCGACCCGGCTGCTGTACGACATGCTCCACACCTACCGCATCTTCCCTCAGGATGCGCTCAACATGAACTATGACCAGCAAAACGAACTCTACATGGACGACCGGGTCATGTTCATGCGGCAGTGGCCGTTCTTCCAGAGTGTCGCCGAGGGCAATGCCGAGTGGTACGATCCAGCGAAGGTTGCCATCGCGCTGCCGCCTGCCGGCCCGGCAGGACCGGGAAGCTGGTGGGGCGGCTGGGGCTTTACTGTGCCGGCGCTGGCGCCGAACCCCGACGGCGCGGCGGAGTTGATCCGCTTCCTCACCTCTAACGAGATTGCGCCGCGTCTGGCGCAGGGGCAGAGCTGGTTCATCATGCCGCGCCAGTCGATCCTGAATGTGCTGGCCGGCACCGGCAATGCTATTGTGGATGCGATGGGGATGTATGCTGACGGCGGCGCGATCAAGCCACGTCCGTTCCATCCGCGTGCTGCCGAAGCGCAGACGGCGGTGGAAGACGCCCTCACGCTGTATCTCACCAAACAGGCCACCTTACAGGAAGCCCTCCAGACCGGCAGGGAAATGCTGGCGGCTTTGGCGGAGTAGGTCGTCTGAACCGTTTATCCCCTCTCCCGTGTTCTTCTGGTTACGTTCCCCTCAGCGGGAGAGGGGAGTCCTGTTGAGAAAAGGAGTATCGCGTGGCCTCAAACGCCCAGGTCGTTCGGGAGACCCCTCGTGCGCGCCCTCGCTTCAGTTTACGACACCGCCGCTACCTGGCAGCCGCTCTGCTGCTGTTGCCGGTCATTTTGCTGCGCCTGTTCACGACGCTTTATCCTTTTATCCAGACCATCCTGCTTAGTTTCCAGGAGTACAACCCGGCCTTTCCGCCCCGCGAATACGTGGGACTGGCGAACTACGAAAAGCTGGCGCAAGACCTGGTTGTTCAGAGCAGCATCGGGTATACGCTAATCTTTGTCTTCGGCTCGACCCTGTTCCAGTTGATCTTTGGCGTGATGGTGGCGTCGCTGTTGAATGCCAAATTCCGGCTGCGCAATCTGGCCCGCACGATTAACCTGATTCCTTGGGCAATTCCGATGGTCGTGGCGGCGGTTGGCTGGCGCTGGCTCTTTGACGGCACCTATGGGATGATCCCTGATCTGTTGAGGCGGCTCGGCATCACGTACAACTGGCTGATCGACCCGACGGGCGCGCGGATCGCCATTCTCATCGTTAGCGTGTGGAAGAGCACACCCTTTGTGGCCGTGTCACTGCTGGCCGGACTGCAAGGCGTTTCGGAAGAACTCTATGAAGCGGCCCGCGTGGATGGTGCGAGCGCCTGGCAGTCGTTCTGGCGAATCACGCTGCCGCTGATCATGCCGCTGATGGTGACTATCGGCATGTTCATGCTGGTCTGGCAGTTGGCCGTCTTCGACCTGCCCTACGCCTTGACTTCCGGTGGGCCAGGCTTTGCGACCAGTGTGCTGGCTTATAAGGTGCAGCAGGAAATCGCCACGCTCAACTACGGCTATGCTTCTGCAATCAGTGTGGTCATGTTCGGCG